>OAVH01000800.1_pt1 | contig 20943 bp, 23 predicted proteins | sample 1495281 | NCBI WGS metagenome assembly OAVH01 (sample SAMEA2580082, study PRJEB22360) | human gut metagenome | biome: human gut; feature: human-associated habitat; material: faeces | place: Denmark | collected 2008/2010
CATCCGGCTGTTAACCGGCAGGTCACAGGTTCAAGTCCTGTTTAAGGCGCCAGTAAAGCAAGTAAGCCCGTGTAAAACGGGTTTTTTATTATATATAGAATTTTCATTTCTTTTCTATCACCAGAAGGAGCAAGGCTGCTGCACGAAAATGAAAAAGGACTTATAGCAAATGCAAGGAACAGCTCTGTGGAAAGCAATATCGTCTATGAGCTTTCACTCTTCATGGCTTTTACGATGGTCGTGTCATAACCGCCTTTGGATGTTGGGGCTAGGTGTGGACAATGGCAGTATGCAGAAGCTAAATCTTTTCATTGTTTTAAAAGCCTTCGGTTTAGATGCGGAAGTAGGGATTCCTGATGAAGTCTGTTCTATTCTCTGCTATAATATGGAGGAGAAAAGAGGATGAGATTATTTATGACACAAATCAATAGAATTAAACAGTTTTCTGATGCCTTTGGGCCAAGCGGATTTGAGGATGATGTGGTAGCACTGGCACAGGAGGAAGCAGCTCCATTTTGTGTGTGCAAAGAGGATCATATGCGCAATCTGTATTTGACGAGAAAGGAAGATACCGGCAAGGGTGTGAACATCATGCTGGATGCGCACAGTGATGAGGTAGGCTTTATCATACAGGCTGTGAAGCCGAATGGTCTGCTTCGTTTTTTACCCCTCGGCGGCTGGGATGTAAAAAATATCATTGCCAACAAGGTGTGGATTAAAAACAGAGATGGAAAGCTCATACCGGGTATTGTTTGCAGCAAGCCGGTGCATTTTATGAATGCATCCGAACAGGGGAAAGCGCTTGGGTTTGAGGATGTGCTGATCGATGTCGGTGCACAGAGCGCACAGGAGGTTCAGGACACCTATCACATCGGTATCGGAGCACCCGTTGTCCCTGCCGTAGCCTGTACATATGATGAGGAGCATCAGATATTTATGGGAAAGGCGTTTGATAATCGAATCGGCTGTGCTGCTGTTGTGGAAACCATGGCACGCCTGCATGAGCAGTCACTGTCCAATACCGTAACTGCGACGCTTTCCTCTCAGGAGGAGGTCGGTGAACGCGGAATGACCTGTGTCATGAATAATGTGAAGCCGGATGTGGTTATTTGTTTTGAGGGCTGTCCTGCGGATGACAGCTTTGAAGAAGACTATATGATACAAAGTGCTTTAAAAAAAGGGCCGATGCTGCGTCATTTTGACCGTTCAATGATCACCTCACCGCGCTTTCAGCGATTTGCTCTTGATCTGGCACAGGAATGCGCGATACCCGTTCAGGAAAGTGTGAGAAAAGGCGGCGGAACCAATGGCGGCATTACACATACTGCACAATACGGAATTCCAACGATTGTTATCGGTGTTCCGGTGCGTTATGCACATTCCTCTTATGGTATCCTGGCATACCAGGATTATGACCATGCAGTTAAGCTGGCGGTTGAAATCATCCATAAGCTGAATAGAGAAACCGTGGAGCAATTCTGATTTCAGAATGCTCCATTTTCTGTATATAAGCTAAAGAGCCTTTCAAAAGGAGTGCTTTATGAAACAAGATGGAAATTAAATTCCTCAGCCTGAACTGGAATTGCAGACATATGAGAAAAGCGTGTTATGATGAGCGTTGTTTTTTATTTCATGTAACACGTATTCCATAAAAGCTCTTTGTAATTACGAAGAAGCAAAATGCCAAAAGCAAGTGTTAAAAATAGGAGCATATTTGACAGCTTTCCTTGGTGGAACTTCTTTTTGTGAAACGATATAATAAGGCTGTAAATGAATAAGGAGGAATGTTGTATGAAGTTAGGAAACAGTTTATTTCAAGCACGAAGAAAAAGCGGACTTTCTCAGGAGGCAGTGGCAGAAAAGCTGGGCGTAAGCAGGCAGACCGTTTCAAAGTGGGAAACGGATGAGACAGTACCGGATATTTGTCAGTCGAAAAAAATGGCGGTTCTTTACAATATGACACTGGATGATTTAATTGATTTTGACCTTGAACAAAATAAAATTCAGGAAATTATTGAAAAAACAAATGAATCTGTGGAAGAAAAAATTGATTGGACAAAGGCATGGGGACAAAAATATCCTATATTGCTTACCTATCAGAGTATTGTGGATATTCCCTTTTATGCACAAAGGTTATGCGCCATGCTGGATAAGCTGCAACAGGACTATGGCTGGACAGAACAAGATGCCATGCTGGTTTTAAAGGATATCCTGGCACAGGCTTGGAAAAACCGTCAGAAATCATCGATGTGATATGGAATAAGCATACTTCTGTATGCCGGTATGAACGCCCGTATGATCCTTGGCTGACGGGAAATCAGGCAATTTATAAAAAATTTACAATTCTAACGGGGATTGCCTCTTTACAGATCTGTTGGTCTTTGATACAATAGCAATCAAATTCATAACAGAAAAGGAGAGATATTATTTTATGGACGCAGACCCCGCGCAATCTTCCATTCCACTGCAGCTGCTGCTAATTGTCATATTGACACTGATCAACGCTTACTTTGCAGCCAGTGAGATGGCTATCGTATCTGTAAACAAAAACAGAATTCACAGACTTGCTGAGGAGGGCAACCGCAAGGCAAGGCTTGTGGAAAAGCTTCTTCAGGAACCAACCAGCTTTTTATCCACGATTCAGGTCGCAATTACGCTTGCTGGCTTTTTCAACTCCGCCAGTGCTGCCACCGGAATATCCGTTCGTCTCGGCATGGTACTGAAGGCATGGTCGATTCCCTACGGAGAGACGATTTCTATGGTGGTTGTGACAATACTACTGTCCTTCGTGACCTTGATATTTGGTGAGCTTGTTCCAAAGCGGATCGCCCTGCAGAATGCGGAGACCTATTCCATGTTTTGTGCAAAGCCGATTCTCATTATTTCCAGAATAGCATCGCCGTTCATCAGTATACTATCCTGGTCAACACGGTTTGTATTACGTCTGTTTGGCATGAAGGATGAGAATGTCGAGGAATCTCTTTCCCGTGAAGAAATACGTTCCATGGTGGAAAGCGGGCAGGAGAGTGGAATTTTCGATGAGGATGAAGCCGATCTGATTGACAGCGTATTTGCTTTTGATGATATTCTGGCTGAGGAGGTCATGACACCAAGACCTGAGGTATTCTGCATTGACATTGATGATCCGCAGAGCGAATACCTCGAGGAGCTTCTGGAAATGCGCTACAGCCGTATACCTGTTTATCGTGATTCTATCGACAATATCATCGGTATTTTGAATATCAAGGATTTTGTTGTTGAAGCGAGAAGCAAGGGCTTTGATCACGTGGACATCTCGAAAATTCTGCGAAAGCCGTTCTTCGTACTGGAAAGTAAAAATATTGATGATCTGTTTCGGGAAATGCAGAGCAAGCATCAGCATATCGCTATTTTAATCGACGAATACGGCGGTTTCAGCGGAATTGTCACCATGGAGGATCTCGTTGAGGAAATCATGGGAGACATTGAGGATGAATACGATGAGGAAGACGAAATGCAGATTGAGAAAATCGATGCGTCTACGTATATGCTGAATGGTGCCATGCCGATCGATGATATCAATGAGGAGCTTGGACTGCATCTTGAAAATGACAATCACGAAACGATATCCGGCTTTTTGCTGGATCTGATCGGACAGATACCGGAGGATGGAGAGGAACGAGAGGTTCTATGGGAAAATATCAGATTCCAGGTCAAGGAAGTTAAATATAAGAGGATTCATAAGGTACAGCTGTTTCTTATGAATAAAGAAGAAAACAGTGATTCGGAATAAAAAGATATACGGAATAATATCGGGCGTTACAGATAGAGATTATTATACAAGCTCTTTCTATATCCGGTATATTATCATAGGTTGAGTAAAAAACTCCCGTCAAAATAAGGCAGGAGTTTTTTTCTGCACAGGGGACAATGGATACAGACGGTGCAGCTCGTTCTGCGGCTGTCTGATGGTAACCATACAGCTAAATCCAAATATAGGAAAGGAGCGTCTGCAGGTACAATATGTAAACTAACCGCTATGCATATATGTTCCAATGTAAAAAGGAAGCACAGAGCGAGGCTGCTGTATCCAGAAATAAATATTGTGCAGCTTTAAAGCAGGTGCTCATAAAGCGTATGAAAAAAAACACCTTAACTTTTCTACAGCGCCATAGTAATGCATCCCAAAACAGTATTCATAAGGATTGCGTAAAAAGAACACCTTTTACAGCTCCATGGCGATGTAATCAAAAAAGACGATATAAGAAATCGTCTAGTTGCCGATATGAGCCCTGTTATATGGCAGTGGATATGTATACAGCAGCCTCTTGCAGGCCCTTCTATTTTTTTAATAGAGATTTTGTGTTGATATCATAGGTGTTGCGTGAAAGGATGAGCAGCATTTCTTCAAATGTCGCCAGGTAGGAACAGGCAATGACCAGCCCCACCGGAATCAGTGGCAGACTGTTTGTAATTACACAAAGCGGCACCAGCAGAAACAGCAGCAATCCGGTCAGCTTATTGCCAATCGTATGCATACTTGCCCATATATGATGCTTCCACCTGGTTAACAGCAAAGCCGCAAGCTTCAGCACAAAGACACACAGCACCAGCATGGATATGAGATTCATGATTTTTAACTGCATCTGAAAAAATACAATGTACAGTGATATACAATAGAAAGCAAGGTCTCCGATGGAATCAAGATGTGCACCCAGTGCGCTTTGCACCTGCAGCCTTCTTGCCAGCCAGCCGTCCAGTATATCCGTAATCCCAATAATGAGATAGACAATCAGAAACAGTGTTGTATGCTTTATCAGAGCCAGTAGAAGAAATGACAAGCCGATTCTTACTACGGACAGTATATTTGGTAAATGTTTCATAATGTTTCGCACCTTCCCAACAGCATGTACATTATACCATATTCACAAGCATTCCACTATCACAAAAATGTAAGGCTTTATGTAATGTATTCCACACATCAAACAGAAATTACCCGGATTATATAAAAAATGATAGCTTCCCTTATCAATTCCATATGAAACGGTATTCCCGTCAGCTTTATCAGGAACACAAAAAAAACATACCTTCGTATGCCTTTTTCCTTCATCGTTAGCTTTATCATACCACAAAACGGCGGATTTTTCCAGTCTTGTATGCATATGCCGCCTATGGTATATCTAATAGACACCATTGTTTAGGAGGTATGCGAATGAGAGAACAACACACGCTGAAGGCATTGCAGGAGGGGGAACTGGAGTTGAAGCAGGAGCTTGCCTGCATAGGATTCACACTCAGTAATGAACAAATGAAGGAGCTGTATCGGGTACAACAAATGGCACTGCTGCGATATCGCTGGGTGGAAACACGCAGGGAATGTATCTTTGATATCCTGAAGCCGTTTTTAAACTCTCCCTATATGGCACAGCAAACGTATCTATCCCTGTTTCAACAGAGCATTGTACTGTATTACCATATCCGAAGCAGTATAGACTGGCAGGTATCGGATGAAATACTCTGTGAAATACTATATGAGGAATACCTTCTTCATCATGGGGAAATTGATCAAAAGCTCGCAAAAGCTGTCATGCAGCATCTGCGCAGCAGGAAGGAGGAAGCATGAACGATGTATTCGTTAAGGGTGTACAGCACAGTACACTTTATGCCTTATTGGAGGAAGCTGTTCAGACAGGAAAAATCAGTGAGGCACGAAAAGAATATCTATTGATACAATGCGCACATCTGGCACAGGAGCTTGTGCTGCTGAAAAATCACAGGCAGAGTACTTCTGTAAGCAGCCGTGATTACAAGCGTATTCTGGATACCATCAGCTATATATTTTTGCAGGGGTTTGAACAGGAGGAGCTTGGGGCGCTTTGTACACTGGATATAGATGTGGTCTTTGAACGCGGCATCCTTATCCTGCAGGAAAAGGAACAGGATATTAAAAATCTATTTTATGAATTACGTAGAAAACGGCTTCCGTTTGCGAATGAGCGCTACAACAGCATCCTGGATGAACAGCTTCCCGCATATCTGAAGCAGCTAACTGCCTATGAAGGGATCTTGTACTACAGCCATACCCTGGAAGATCTGGACTATCCGCTGGTGGATGGTATACCGTTGTTTCATGATATGTATCACCTGGATGGGATAGATTTGGTACAATATTATCTGAAACGATTTTCCCTGGAGCATTCTTTCTGTGAATATTTTCGTAAAGAACTTCCGGAATTTATCAGACGATATGAACGGCAGAAGGGAGTGGAGGTTGCATATCTCAGCCTGAATTTGTGTGAGCTTCTCTGGTATCCTTGGTTTGCCTCTTTGGTGCTGTTTCAACATGCGACACTGCTGTTTAGTCGACAGGATATCGAACGTCTGCGCGCTATTCTGCAGCATTGCTCGCTAAAGGAGGCCGTTCATCAGGCAAATCTTGCTGTAGAAACTGCGATCGGAAAAGAAATAGCACAATATCTAATGCTGTTTGAGGAACAGCTTCTGTCACAGCTGCAGGTCTTTGTCTATGATGATTATGCACTGTTTATCTATGACGAGGAAGAAAATGACAGCTATACGATAGATTTGACACAGGGGAGAGAGGAAGATGATTTTCTAAAGCTGCTTGATGAGGTGCAGCAGCGCCTTGATCTTAAGGATAAAATACAATATCTGAATACACAAAAGCTCAGCGCATATGATCTGCTGGATTTACTGGAGAATGATATTTTCATGGAGGGGGAATACGCTGTATATTTTGCACAGCTTTCGATTGAAGAGCTTGCCGTTGTGCTGAAGCTGTTACATCCCCAGGGTGGTAATTTTCATGAGGAATGGAAGCTTGACGAGCGTTATCTGGCAGAAATTGAACAGGAACAGGCGTGGCAAATTCACTTTGTTGCCTATATCAAAAGCCTTCCTAAGGAGAAAAAGAAAAAGCTGCGCACTCTTCTTGGAAAACTGAGTATACGCAGCTAAGGCTTATAATAGCTTGCTGATCGCGTAGCACGATTGGATTCAAATGGTTTCTCTGCATACAGACTGCTTTTGTTTCGTGCTTCTTGAATGGAATTGTCAGTCGTGCAGGTTAAGGCGCTTTAGAAAGGCTTGCAGAAGCTCCTCTCCATCCTCTTTTTCATAGCCGTATTCTCCCATACGGATTTTCGGCTTCATTTTACCGTGGAAATCACTGCCGCAGGTCATGAGGACATCGTGCTTTCTGCAATAGCTGTCATAATAGCGGTTATGCTTTGGTTCATGATAATTGCTGTAGGCCTCAATTCCGTCAATGCCTTCTTTTAACGCCCTTTCAAGGCGTCCCTCCTCCTGATAGAAATTCAGCCAGGGATGTGCAAGAACGGCAATTCCCCCAGCCTCGTGAATTCGCTGTACGGTATCCTTTAGGAAAGGATATTCCACACGGACATAGCACGGCTTCTGGGCACTGCACATATCCCAGTAAAAATTTACCGGCTGCGGATCAGCGCGTCTTCCGCCCGGCTGATACTCCTTAAATTCCTCTTTATCCTTATACTGCTCCATGATGTGATGGACGATATCCGGAAACGGATTTTTCCCTGCATACTGCTTTAACAGCGCCTGTGCATCGATATCCAGGTCGAAAACCTCTTTTATTTTTTCCACCCGTTTTAAGTGCACTGCCTTCTTGCGTTCATCCAATACGGCATACAGCTCCTGAAAATACGGCTGTGTATAATCGATTCCATAGCCGAGCACATGGACCTCCAGCTCCTCAAACAGCGTATCAAACTCCATAGCAGGAATCACACGGATGCCTGCAGCTTTTCCAAAGGAACACATTTCATCAATTCCCTTCGGTGTGTTATGATCGCTCAAAGCGATCGTTGTCAGTTTGGCCTCTTTGGCCATATGTATCAGCACCTCCGGTGAAAATTCACCATCATTGCTGTAACAGGAATGCATATGTAAGTCAAAAGAATTCATGCGATTTCCTCCTTTAAACCAAGAGTATTATAGCACAGTCAACAAAAAAGATTATGTTTCAAAGGACAAAAACCAAAACTTTGCGATTTTTGGCTTTTTTTCGTCTTAAAACCAAATTTTTATGCTTCTTTTTTTGGAAATCTGCGAAATCAGATTGACGATATGCAGAGAAAAACGTACACTAACCATGTGCAAAGGTGGTGAAGTGCATGTCAAAGGCAAGTGAGGCAAGACGCAATGCGCTGTATCAGCGGGTTCTCGGTGAAGGCCGGGTACGGGTCGGGGAGCTGGCCCGGCAGCTGGATGTGACAACGGAAACGATTCGCAAGGATCTCAAGGTGCTGGAGGAGCGCGGTGTGCTGACGAAAAAGCATGGGAGTGCTGTCGTACGCAATGCCTATTATCAGCTTCCCTTCGATGTAAAGCTGCAGGAGCATACGCTGGAGAAGCAGCTGATTGCCCGCAAGGCTCTGGAGTTCATTGAGGATGATGCCATTGTCTATATGGATCCGGGAAGTACCTGTCTGCAGCTGGCAAAGCTGCTTCGTCTGAAGAAAAACATCACCGTACTGACCAATTCCCTTCCGATTGCGGATATTATCTGCGACAGCGGTCTGGATTTGATTATGACAGGTGGAAAGCTTCAGAAAAAAGGACGTGCATTTGTCGGCTACTATGCCACCAATGTTATTGATACGGTTCGGATCGACATCGCATTTATGGGCTGTGACGGCTTTATGGACATGGATGGGCCAATGACCTTTTCCATGGAGCATGCGGAAGTCAACCGCCATATTCTGGAGCATTCCAGAAAAAACATCCTGCTTTGTGATTCCAGTAAATTCACAAAGACAGCCACATATCAGTTCGCAAAGTTTTCAGACTATGATGTCATGATTACCAACGAGCTGCAGGAGGGACAGCAGGAGTGCGTGAGCGAGGTCGGACAACTGATTATGGTAAAGGAGAACTAGGATTATGAAATTACAACTGGCACTGGATACCCTGACACTCGATGAGTGCATGACATTGCTTGCGGAAACAAAGGGCAGTGTTGATATTGCGGAGGTTGGGACACCGTTTATCATCGAGGAAGGTATGCGCCCGGTGAGAGAATTTAAACAGCATTTCCCAGACATTGAAATTCTGGCAGATGCAAAGATTATGGATGCAGGAGAGCTGGAAGCGGAAACAGCATTCCGGGCAGGAGCAGATATCGTTACCGTGCTGGGAGCAAGTAATGATGAGACCATTCTGGGAGCTGTAAAGGCTGCGAAAAAGTACAATGGAAAAATCATGATTGATATGATTGCAGTTAAGGATCTGGAAACCAGAACAAAGGAAGTGGATGCCATGGGTGTGGATTATATCTGTGTGCATACAGCATTCGATGTTCAGCAGACTGGGAAAAATCCGCTGGATGAGCTGATGATCGTCAACCGTGTTATCCAGCATGCGAAATCGGCAGTAGCCGGTGGTGTGAAGCTGGCGACGGTGGATACGATTGCAGAGCAAAATCCGGAGGTTGTCGTTGTCGGAGGTGCTATTTGCAATGCCGCTGATCGTGCGGCAGCCGCAAGGGAAATGAAGCAGCATCTGAAATAGGAGGAAACGAATATGAACAATAAGGAATATGCCAGCATTGTATTGAACGAGCTGACACATACGCTGACATCCATTGATGAGACAAAAGCAGAAAAATTTGTTGAGCTGATCGATGAGGCAGAGGAGGTTTTCTGTGCTGGTGCCGGAAGAAGCGGCTTTCAGGTAAAGGGCTTTGCCATGCGTCTGATGCATATGGGGGTTGCCTCCTATGTAGTTGGGGAAACCTGTACACCGAATATCAAAAAGGGCGGTGTTCTGGTCGTATGCAGCGGTAGCGGTGAAACAAAATCACTTGTGAATCATGCCGCAAAGGCAAAGGAAATGGGAGCGCGTGTTGCGTTGATTACCATCAATCCCCAGTCTACGATCGCAGGCATGGCGGATGTTGTGATTGAAATCAGTGCACCTTCCCCTAAGAGTGCAAAGCAGGGGGATATTAAATCCATTCAGCCGATGGGATCGCTGTTTGAACAAAGCGAGGGGATTTTCATGGATATCGCTGTGATGATGCTGATGGAGCGCAGAGGCAAGGATTCCGATACGATGTTCGGCAGACATGCCAATATGGAATAAGAAAAGCAGGATACGCAGAATTCTGCACAAGCGATATGACCACTCGTGTGAAGGGAGACTGTCGTCCGTTTTCTTTCATGGTGCAGAATTTATAAAAATCTGATGGGATCGCCATCAATACGGGCTGGCGGATAACGATTCGCCAGTCCTTTTCTATAAAAAAGGGAGAAAATCTATGCGAAGTCAAAAGAAAAATGTGGCCATGCTGTGCCTGTTCTACTTTCTGTCCTATATCGCTTTTGTTTTGCCGTATGGTTATATGCAAACCTTTCTGGAGTATGTCGGCTATGATGTGGTTGAGCGCGGCATCATCCTGTCTGGAACTGCGGTCGTTGCTATTATTACACAATTTTTCATCGGTTATCTGTGTGATAAATATAAAACAGATAAGCGGTTTTTCAATCTCTGTCTGATCGTCTTTGTTCTGTCTACCCTGGTGATGTATCAGGTGACACAGCGCAATTTCTTTCTGCATCTGATTTTTATTTCACTGGTTGGCGGTATGTTTCGTACCACGCTGGCTGTACAGGATACCTGGACGCTGGAAACCAGTGAAACCTGCCGTAACAATTTTGGGCCGATTCGTGCGTTTGGAGCAATCGGCTGGATGATTGGCAGTCCGATTGGCGCCCTGGTTGTCGAGCATTACGGCTATCCGGCACTGGGCTATGTCTTCGCAGGACTCGCTGTGCTGAATATTGTTTTGACTATGTTTATGCAGGATGCGGTTAAGGTGGAAAAAAGCGGTGGGATTCATGCATCGGATTTAAAGGAGCTGCTGCTGGATAAAAAATATGTTGTCGTTGTTCTGATTTTCCTGTTCATCAATGTAATAGCCACGGCGGATATCTATACGACGGTGGATAAAATGATGGCACTGGGGGCGAAGGAAGGTATGGTCGGTGCGAGATGGAGCATCCAGGCCTTTACTGAGCTGCCGCTGTTTTTTGCGGGAACGTGGCTGTTAAAGAAGTTTGGCGATTATAAGCTGATGATGTTTGGTACCTTCATGTACATTCTCCGCTTTCTCGGCTATGCCGTGGTACAGAGCCCGGAAATGATGATTGTGGTAACGCTGATGCAGTGTATCACCTATCCGCTGATTATGATAACCAGCAAGACGCTGGTGGATGATACCACGCCGATCCATCTGCGAAGCAGCGGTCAGACGATTGCCTCCGCCTTTTATGTGGGACTCTCCCTGTTAATTACTCCGGTGATTGCCGGGGCGATGGTCTCCTCACTTGGGGCAGATCTGACACTGGCACTGATTGGACTGAGCGGCTTTATTCCGCTGGGTCTTGGTATTTTATACAAGCGGCTGGATTAACAAATGTAACCGGTTCGCACAAGCTCCTTAATTTCTGTGAGAAAATAGTGTATAATACGAATTAGAAATGTGAGGAGAGAGTTCATATGGTTAATTTTGATACAATGGATTATATTGTCAGTGCACTGGTTCTATGCTACGGGATTTATCTGATGGTACAGAATGTACGTCTGTTCATAGCCAATCAGAAAGTGCGGAAAGAATATCTGGAAACGCACAAGGATGGTTATACGATGGTAAATCATTATACGCTTGCTCTGATCCTGTTTTTAAGTATTGCATTGATCGGCATAGTCAGTGTCTTTGTATTAGACAAGCATACAAAAAATGATTCCTATACCTGTGTTGCCTTGGTAATGCTGGCAATTATTTGTGTAGGAATGGCGCTGGATTCTGTCGTAAAGCGCAGAGCTATCGTAGATAAAGACGGTTTTGTATTTGAAAAAGCATATTATCGTTACCGTTCTATCCTGTCTATGAATCCTATGAAATCCATGATTAAGAATATTGATATACTGACAGTGGAGCAGCAGCATGTGATCGTATCCAAAAAGATGGGGGCGTATCTGCAGGACTGCTATCAAAAATGGAAGAAACGTAAGAAAAACAAAAAATGAATCTGAGGAGGCAGCTATGATAAAACTAGCGGTATTTGATGTTGACGGAACTCTGGTAACGAAAGGGAACCGAAGGGTGCCTGCATCGTGTGTAAAAGCTCTCAATGAGCTTTCAAGGAAGGGAGTAAGGTTGGCAATCGCCAGTGGCAGACCTCCTTTTGCTATGGAACAAAGTCTGCTGGAGCAGGTGAAGTTTGATTATTTCGTATGCAGTAACGGGGCGTTTGTGCGCAATGCTCAGCATGAGGTTCTGTATCATTACAGCTTCACCATGGAGGAGACGCTGAAGCTGATCCGTGCCTTTAAACGGACAGACAATGCATTGATGTTCCAGTGTCAGGATGCGGCACATTGCTATCACGGCTACAAGCGCATTGCGAATATGCTCCAGAATTTTTTAGGCAGACTGGATATCCTGGTGGATGAGCGCGAGTCTGACGGCTATCAGCAGTCCACTATGCCGCTGGCAGCGGTGGCGAAGATAGAGGACTGCGATTTGGCGATGATGAAGGAAAAATTCCCGCAGTTTCTGTTTACACCGTTTGATGAAAGCTTTTACGATATCAACGGAACGCATAACAAGGCAACCGGCGTTGCCCATATCTGTGAGGCTATGGGCTGGGAAATGCAGGATGTTATCAGCTTTGGGGACGATTATAACGATTTGGAAATGATTCGTGCCTGTGGAATCGGTGTCGCGATGGGAGATGCCAGAAGCGCGGTTCAGGACGCTGCGGATTATGTTACCGGGTTGTGCAGCAAGGATGGAATTGCCAATGCACTTTTGCATTACGGTCTGATTGATGAGGGATGTATCCATGAAGCTGTTTCTAAGTGATCTTGACGGTACCCTGATGGATGTGCAGGGGACGATTCATGAGGAGGACTTGCAGGCGATACAAAAGCTGCAGGAGCATGGAATCGCATTCGGTATCGTGACTGGCAGGGATGTTGGGTTCTGCCGGCGTCTGATTCAGCGCTATGCATTGCCAAAGTGCGATATCATTGGAAACAACGGAGGCTCTATCTGGATTGGCGGAAGCAAGGTCATGGAGGAGCATATCGCTGCAAAGGATACGCTGGAAATCATGGAGTTTCTAAAAAATCATCTGGATGAGGTCAATCCGTTTGTATGCAATGAAGAAGGCATTTTCTATCTCATGAAGGATCATTACACAGCGCAAAAATGGGAAGAGGTAAAGGAAACACTCGCCTATCTGGGTACGATTTCTTCCTGTGATCTGCTGAACTATCTGAAGGCAGAACAGGAGCCGATCGTGAAAATCAGCATTCATACATATACAAAGGAAGGTACGGATGCCTGGCTTCCTGTTTTGCGCGATACCTTTGGTAAGCAGTACGAAATCCTGCCAACCTCCTTTGACTATATAGAAATCACACGCAAGGGAATTGACAAAGGAAAGTCTTTGCTGGAGCTGCTGAAGCTGCTGCAGGTAAAGAGGGATGAGGTTGCTGTTATCGGTGATGGAGCCAATGATATCAGCCTGTTTCATGAAGTACCTATGAGCTTTGCCATGGCCTCTGCAGAGGAATATGTACAAAAGGAAGCGGCACATGTTGTAAAAAGTGTTGCAGAAGCAGTCGCTTTCGTTATAGAATAGAGTACAAACAACATACGGAAATGTTAAAGGAGTGGTTTTATGGCTACAAAAAAGAATACGGCAGGACAGACATCTGCCAGGATGGTTATGGATGTACTGAAAAAAAACAATGCGTATACAGCAGATTCAGCGGTAGGCTACGATGCTTTTAAAAACCTTAGACTGTCAACGGCTGTGATCGCCTATACGATTGCCAATTTGATGGAAACCGGTATTATTATGAGAACGGAGGAAGACCGTTATTATTTTGAAGAGAAAAATTGGAATAAGGTCGTTCATAAGGTTAAATACTCCTATTTGTTCCTTTTGGGATTGCCGCTTATTATTCTGTTCATATTTTTAGGTATTCAATTTCTGCTGAGATAATGGAAATGAATTGGAAATGAAAAAAAGGATTCGCGTTGTGCGAATCCTTTTCATGTGGGAACGTCCCGATAGCTGGTGAACAATTATTTGTGCTTTCCAAGCCGCTGATTTGGAAACTTTAATACATGCCGCATTGTATTCTGAAGCAGATGCCACAAGTATTATACAAACTGTTTTTTTTGTAATTTACAAATGATAAATATATGCGTGTACATTCAATCAGATGCCGTTATAAGCAGCACTGCTTTAAGCTGATTATACGCGGGTGATTTGACGTGTACAATTCCTCTTATGGTATCCATAAAGCAGATATTTTCTATTGAAAAGTCGCTTTTTGAAAATATAGGAACCTGTTTGGATATAGCCTCAGATGCAGTGAAAACATAATGATCTTACAAATCCTGCCACAGGAAGAGTGGCATGCAGGTATAATCACCGCTGTAAACCGCGAAAAAAAAGACGCAGCATTTTTTGCCGTGCGTCCTTGAAGTCTTTGCCGTTTCAGCCCTGTGATTGGGAAACAGAGCATAAGGTCTGAGCATTCATCAGGCAGGATCTGCAAGTGAAATCCAGTCCTGCATCCGCTTCATGCTCTCCAGTGTTTCGTTATACTCGGTTTCCGCCTCCAGGGATACGGCGTTTTCATATCCGTATTTTCGCAGATTGGAGAAAATCATCATAAAATCAATGTCTCCCATATCAAAGGCAACATGACGAAACGGTTTTGCCAGTGCTTCATCATAGGCGTAATCCTTGATATGAATATGATCGATCCACGGATAAATATACTGCAGCTCCTCCTCCAGTGAAAAGGTCAGATATTCCGGCGGTACATTTTCCTTGTAGGCACGATAGCTGTTCGCAGGATCCCAGAGCAGCTTTAGATAGTCGCTTTTTATAGCCTTTACTACTTGAATGCTCATATGCCCCTTTGGCAGATGGGAGTATGGACAGTTCTCCAGAACAAGTGTCACATGTTCTTCCTCTGCAATACGCACAGCCTGGCGTACATTTTTCATAATTCGTGCAATATGCTCCTGGGTACCATAGTACGGTGGACGGTTATCAGGGAAGCGGAACGGAAAAATACGAACCCTTGGACAATTCAGCTTCTTGGCAATACGGCATGCGTTTTTTAAATATCGCAAATGTGTGCTGACGTCCCCTTCGATAGCATGGAAAGCCGGATTGAACAGACTTACGGTATCCTGCTCCATAAGCGGACACAGAAAGAACACGGTACTGGCAATACAGGAAACCTTCATATCGTAGGTATTCAGTAATGTACGTATGGTATTGATTTCTTTAAGACTGCATTCCTCAATACTTTTACCAAAAACATTATGCAGCTCTACGTGCGTATAGCCGTAAAGCTTGGCTATACGTAAGGCGGTTTCCAGATCCTCATCAATCTGGTCAGTGATTACAGATGCATACATAAACTCACTCCTCTTTAATTATTATAACAATATAACAATATCTGTGCAATTGATTTTAAATAATATACAAAAATATGTTATAATGTAATTACAATATATTGATTTTCTGCATTCCACATTGTATAATACGATTGTAAAGAAAGAGGTAGACACTATGTATCCTATGAAATTAAAGCCTGTATATGATAAAACCATATGGGCAAACGACCGATTGACGACAATGCGTGGCTTAGAGGAAACGGGTATGGGTACCTGCTGGGAAATCAGTGCGCATCCCCATGCTAAAAATGTAATCCTAAACGGGGAATATGCCGGTAAGACACTGGATGAATTGATTAAGACCGACCCAACAGCAATCCTGGGGGAAAAAGAGCTGCATCAGATGCTGCGCCTTGCTTATCTGGATGCGGCAGAGGATTTGTCCATTCAGGTGCATCCTTATGATGAATATGCAAGAGAGCATGAACATGATGAAGGAAAGACGGAATCCTGGTATATTTTACAGGCAGATAAAGGTGCTACGCTGGTTGCTGGTACGACTGCATCCGATGCGGCAGTTATCAAAGAGGCGGTTGCCTGTGGTGAGGTAGAGAAGTATGTACGCAAGGTTGAGGTAGAGGCAGGAGATTTTGTTTGTATCGATGCCGGAATGCTCCATGCGCTTGGCAAGGGAATCCTGGCACTGGAAATCGGACAGAATTCCAATACCACCTATCGCTTTTATGATTATCACCGCAAGGATGCTTCCGGCAAGGAACGTGAGCTGCATATTGAAAAGTGCTTTGATGTCGCAGATTTTTCTCTGCATTGCAATAAGATTGCCTCTCCGTTTCCTATAACAGCGCATACAGAGGAGAAAATGCTGGTGGATCGCAGGGAATTCAGTGTACGGCTTGTCGATGTGGCGGAAAGCTATGTGCTTCCAAAAGATGAGAAGCGTTTTTACTGCCTGAGCAATGTTTCTGCGGATTGTGCAATCCGCTATCAGGGAAAAGAGCTTTCCTTTGCCTTCACGGAGAATATTTTTGTGCCTGCAGGCTGTGATGATATAGAAATTATTGGAAAGGCACGTATCCTGATAAGCTTCGTAAGATAAAATTTTCACACAATGTTCACATAAAAACGCATGCAGTGTTAAAAATCGCTGTAAATATGCGTTTTTTTCTATTCTGGAGCCAGCTTTTTGGTTAAATTGTGTGATTACATTTGTAATTATGTGAGAAAAATTTATCAAAACAGTTGAAATTATGGGGAACGTGGTGTAAGATTACAATGTAAATAGCGGAGGTAAGCGATTACATTTCAACGAAAGCTGGTCACTTCGGAATGGAATCCTTACGTAACACAGGCAGAACTGGTATGGTCTTGTGTTTCAAAACGTATACCTTATGAGACATTCTGGAAAATCCCTGTTTTTGATGTAAAACACAAAAAAAACAGACGATTTTACAAGAATATCGTCTGTACTGTTAAGTATAGGTATTTGCATAAGGTGATGAGGAAAAAGGATTTGGTTTGCGAAACCAAAATATTTTTTTGGTCTTACTCACCTGAGTTTTGTTCTGTGTCCGTGAAAAAAAGGAGGACGACAAATGAAATACGTGATTATGGTAAGTCATGGTGAATTTGCACCGGGATTACATTCTGCTGTCAAAATGATGACAGGCGATCGTGATGATGTCCTGAGTACAAGTCTGAAGGCTGATATGAGCGCTGATGAATTCGCTGCGAATTTCAAAGCTCTTGTAGAGCCGCTGAAGGCTGATGACAGTGTGATTCTGCTGGCTGACATCCTGAGTGGATCTCCATTCACCAATGCACTGGCTGTTCTTGATGAAAAAGGCCTGATGCAGAACACACTTGTGATTGCAGGTATGAATATGCCGCTGGCAATTACAGCCGTATTGATGAAAGATAATTTTGACGATGCAGAGATGCTGAAAGAAACTCTGCTGAGTGAGGGTCATGCCGGATTAACAGAATATGTTATGGAAAGCAGTGACGACGCAGAAGATGACATTTAACTAAGGAGGTTATAGAACATGATTAGTTTTATTCGAGTTGACGACCGTATTATTCACGGTCAGATTGTAACACGCTGGTCAAAAGAGTTTCCATGCGATGGTATTATCGCAGTAAATGACAAGGCAGCTACGACACCTGTATTAACGCAGTCATTCAAAGCTTCAACAAATAAAAAAGTGTTTGTATGGACACTGGAACATTTCCTTGAAAAAGCAGATACTGTTTTGAAAAGCGATAAGAGATATTTCTTGATTACGAAAAATCCAGTGGATATGAAAAAGATTCTTGTTGATCACAAATTCATTCCAAGTGATGTGAAACGTGTAGTCATTGGCCCATGCAATGATCGTCCAGGTGCTGTTAAATTAGGACAGAATCAGTCTATTATTCAGGAAGAGGCTGAGGCAATTGAAGAAATGACAAATGCCGGATATACCGTTGAATTTGCATTGTTGCAGGAAACTTCCATCGGTACATGGGATAAATTCAGATCTAAATTTGGTTACTAGCATTGGGAGGCTGTAGCTAAATTAGATTATATATTACGATTCATTTATAAAGAAAAGGAGAAATTATTATGAGTTGGCTTCAAGCAATTTTAATTGGTCTTATGAGTTGTACTGCAGCTAGTACGATTGCTTGTCTAGGTACTACCGTAGGTAACTATACTCTGAACAGACCATTGGTCGCATCTATGTTCGTTGGTCTTATCTTAGGTGATGTCCAGGGATGTATTCAGGTTGGTATCCCAATGCAGGTTATGTGGATCGCATTGGTAACTCCAGGTGGAACTGTTGCATCTGACTTACGTGCCGTATCTTATATCGGTATTCCTCTTGCTTATGTAGGCGCTAAAGCAGCTGGCTGGGACTTTGGCGGTACAGACGCACAGGGACTTGCTTCTACGATTTCTGCCATGACTGGTGTTATCGGTATCACATTGTTCTATGGAACAGCTATGATGAACCTTATATGGCAGCACATTGGATGGGCAAGACTGGATAAGGGTGATTTCAGTATCATCGGTAAAGTTGATGCTTTATTCCCACTGATTTCACACTTCGTATTATCTTTCTTACCATGTACATTACTGTGCTACTATGGATCTACAGCAGTTGCTGATCTGTTTGCTGTACTGAATGTTGATGTTTGGTATGTAAAAGCATTGCTGGCAGTTGGTTCTGTACTGCCTGCAGTAGGTATCGCTATTCTGTTGAAATCTGTTATTACAAAGGCTTCTGATTTATTGTTCTTTGTATTTGGTTTTGCTTTGGCAGCTTCTATGCACTTATCCTTACTTGCTGCTACAGCAGTAGGTGCTGTATTTGCACTGATTAACTATCAGTTGGTAATGACAAAAGCTGGTGCTGCTAATGCTGGTGCTAGTGCAATCGATGATGAGGAGGATATTTAGTTATGAAAAAAATATCTAAGAAAACGTTAAATAGCTCTTTCTGGCGTTGGTGGTATGGTAACTTAACTTGCTTCTCTCATGAACATATGCAGACTTGGGGTTACATGTGGTCTATGCTTCCTATTATTCAGGAATTATATGAAACAAAGGAAGAACAGCAGGAAAAATTACAGACATATTATCCATTCTTCAATACTGAGCCTCAGATTGGATGTATGGTAGTTGGTATCACAGCAGGTTTGGAAGAAGCACGTGCTAATGGTGCTGAAGGTATTGATGATGAAATGATCAATGGTATCCGTGCAGGTCTTATGGGACCTTTGGCAGGTATCGGTGATTCCCTGATCGTTGGTACGTATATTCCTATCTTGTTGGGAGTTGCAGTTGGTTTAGCTGAAGGTGGTTCTATTTTAGGTCCATTATTCTACATTGTTGTTTGGAACGTTACTTCTATTTTCTTCCAGAAGTTCGTATATGACAAAGGATATGAGCTTGGTGGTTCTGCTGTTGAGCTGATTGTTGGTGAGCAGGCTACTGCATTCCGTGAGTCTGTAATCGTTATGGGACAGGTAATCGTTGGTGCGATGGCAGCATCTTGGATCAACATTACAACTCCTTTACAGATTGCTACAAACTCTGAAGGTGAACCTGTATTACTGCAGAGCAACTTGGATGGTGCATTCCCGAAAGTTCTGACAATGGTATTCGTATTATTTGCTTGGTGGTTAATGGCTAAAAAGAATATGTCACCAATCAAAGTATTGTTACTGTTCGTTGTAATTGGTTTCCTTGGATCTGTTGTAGGATTCATTGGGTAATTTATACGATTCATACAAAATCATCCCTTACTCCCAAAAGGGGTGATTTTTTAAATTGATTAAAAAGCAAATGATGATATAATAAGCTTATGGTTTTTATGAAATGGAGTGCACATTATGACAAAATCAGAAAAGGAAAAACTAAAAAAAGAAATCGCTTATCGTGATTTAATGACAAGAAAGCTCATAAAAAGAGCAAAATCCTGTTTCTTGTTTTTTATACTGTTTGCGGCTGTGGCGTTTTGGGGCTTCACAGGACTGCATGATAACTTTCTTGTAATGGCTGAGGGAATAAGAGATGTATTAAAGTGGATTGCACTTGTCCTGGCAATCATTACAGGAGTGTTGACGGTTATGCTATATATCAGCTATAACAATTCAAAGAAATATGTATTCAAATTGATTGATAAGGTACAATTAAATAAATAATTGCCTGGTGCTTGCAGAAATATGATACTTTAAGAGCCTAAGGTGTTTATGAATTTTAGTAAGAACAGGTCATTGTGACGCAACACGTCATGTATGCCTGTTTTTGTCATTATAATAGGAGAAAGCGTCTGATACGTTCTTTGTACTGTTTCTTTGAATGATGCAGTTTCATACACATGAAAAAACCATACAAGATATGCAGCCCTTGTACAGTTTAGAATACGTATAAATAATCAGAAGTGGATATAAATGACGGATAACGAATGATCATTTACTGAAAAGGAAGTACTAAAAAAGAAGGAAGCTCGAGTTATTATCTATAGAAGCATTCCTTCTTCTTTCGTTTTTTTACAGACACATCATTTACCGTTCTTCAATGAAAATCATAAGGCTGTATCGGTATCCTTTATGAAATATCAGCGGTAACTACTATTCACGATTTCCCCATCATATCGTAATGAGGACGCATAGAGCAGGAACAGGGCAATAGCAGACTTCATAATCGTCATAGCTATTCCATCTGGACTACGTATGCTTTACTGCACATCGTCCTTTATGAGTAAACGTCATAAAGGCAATAAAGCTTTTAGATACATCATTTTTTATTTAATAATGAATCGATCAATTTATCAGGATCCTCATATCTTTTTTCTCTTTCACCATGATCTGTATAATCCCTTGTATAAATATCAAAGTAATCACTATATACAGATAAATTATCAGTTGTTGTTATTTTAGCCGCAAACAATGCTTCGGGATGT
>OAVH01000811.1_pt1 | contig 20701 bp, 21 predicted proteins | sample 1495281 | NCBI WGS metagenome assembly OAVH01 (sample SAMEA2580082, study PRJEB22360) | human gut metagenome | biome: human gut; feature: human-associated habitat; material: faeces | place: Denmark | collected 2008/2010
CCAATCCGATTTGGGATTGGCATCATAAAACAACCAGTTTCACGGATTCAGGTATTCTTCTTTCTCTGTCACTACGCCGACCTGGCGCCTGTCACTGTAAAAATACAGGATCTTATCCAAAGGCATCCGAAAGGTTCCGTCCTGATTCTGGAACACAAAGTTCTTTTCTCTTTTCTGAAAAAAATGTTCTCTGGCACGGCTCAGGACCTGACAGATCTGTTCTTCCTTTGCCGGCTTCAGCACATAATCCAAAGCACCTGTCCGGTATCCGTCAAACACATATTCTGAATACCCTGTCACAAAAACGATCAGGAGCTCCTTATCAAATTTCCGGATTTCTTCCGCAGTTTCCATTCCATTCAGGTCTTTCATCTCCACATCAAGAAAAAGAAGATCCACCTCGCCGGGATGTTTATTCAGCCACCGGAGCGCTGTTTCTCCGGAAGTAAATTCATAGACGATCTCCTCGTCTCCCTCATACATGGATTTTTCCAGCTGAAACCGCAGACTGTCCCGGGCTTCCTGTTCATCGTCACACAATGCGATCCTCAACATAGCTTTCTCCCTTTTTTATTTTGTTTCTTTATTATAACGCACTTCCCCTTTGCGTCCACTCCAAACTTTACAAAAATCCTTCCGATCTTTACATTTTCTGCAGCCTCCTTCCAAACTTTACATCCTGGGCTCCATTCTTTACACCTCTGATTTTTCTCTCTGTTTTCTGTGTTATCCTCAATTTGAAAAACCGGAAATCCATATCACGGACATTTCTATATAATAAGGAGGAATTTTATGCTATCTGTCAAAAATCTTGAAAAATCCTATAAAACAGGAAAACAGACCTACCCGGTTCTGAAGGGAGTCTCTTTTTCCATTGCAAAAGGCGAATTCATCGCTGTCATGGGGCCTTCCGGCTCCGGAAAGTCCACACTTCTCAACTGTATTTCCTGTTATATTCCTTTTGAAAAAGGAAAGATCACTCTTGGCAGCCAGGAACTCAGCACCATGACACCGGAGCAGCTTGCCCTTGTCCGCAACGAAAAACTTGGCTTTGTATTTCAGGATTTTATGCTTCTGGACGGGCTGACAGTCCGGGAAAACATTCTGGTTCCCAGGATCATCCGTTCCAATGTGGATAAGGACGGAGAACGGTACGCAGACCAGCTGATGGAGCTGTTTGGCATCAGCCATATCCGCAGTAAGTATCCCGCTGAAATCTCCGGCGGTGAAAGGCAGAGAACCGCCGTTGCCAGAAGCCTGATCAACCGGCCTCTGATGATCCTTGCAGATGAGCCTACCGGAAATCTGGACAGCCGCTCCAGCCGTATCGTTATCGAATCCTTTGAAAATGCCAGAAAGAATCTGGATGCCACCATCTTTATGGTCACTCACGACAGCTTTTCCGCATCCTTCTGCGACCGGGTAATTCTCTTAAAAGATGGAATGGTTTATCGTCAGCTGGAAAAAAACATCCAGACAAGAAGTGCGTTTCATGACACCCTGTTAAATGCGATCAAAGAAATGAGTGGTGATGCCGAATGAAAAAAAGACGATCCATAAGAACGATAAAAGAGCTGGAAAACCGTCTGCAAAAAGCAGACTGGAAGCAGGCACGACTGTACCTGTTCTGTAATTTTGTATCTCTGATGCTGATGACTGCCTATTCTGCTCTGATGTTTTCTCCTACGGTCCTGAATATCTTTCCGGAGGGCGGAGACAGCCTGAAACAGCTTTACATGATCTTTATCATGACTCTTTTTGGCTGTACGGTCTTCACCGTCTATGCCGCCAGCCTGTTTTTCCGTAAAAAATCACACCAGCTCGGAATCCTTATGGCGCTTGGCGCCTCCAGAAAAACACTGGCTCCCGGACTTTTCCGCGAGGTGATTCTTTTAAGCGGAAGCTCCGCCCTTCTTGGGATCCTTGCAGGCTTTCCTTTCATAATGCTCCTGTGGAAGCTGTTCCGTTTCCTGATCGTGGATAATCGGTACATGATCCTGCATCTGGATTTTCGCTGTCTGTGGATACCGGCAGGATTTGCCGTTCTCGTGCTTTTTTGCGCCTGCCTGCTGGCCTTTGTTTATCTCAGAAAAACAGATATTCTGGATGTGATACAGGAAGAACACCAGAATGAATCGGTAAGAGAGATTGGGCTGTGGTGCGGTCCTGTGGGTATTATCCTTTTGATCGGCGGCGCAATGCTGGGATACAACTTTCCTACGTTTTATCGTGATCTTACCCATCGCTTTCCTTCAGCCCTGCTTAAGGTTCTTTGTTATTCCCCTGTATTTGCAGGTCTTTATATGGTCATGCTCCACACTGTTGTCAACGGATGGCATTTCAGGCGCAAAAATCCCTGGAAAAACATCGTTGCAAGAAGCATGATGAAATTCCAGGGAAAACAGACGGTAAACAGCCTGCTTGTTACCACGGTTCTGATCGCAGGCGGCTGCTTCGGTATTTTTTATCTTCCTATGCTTGGTACCGGTACTTCCATGAATATTGAACAGAGAGAATACGATTATTCCTGGTTCTGGCCATCGGATCAGCAGCTTCCTTCAGAAGAAGAAATCCAGGATCTTGCCCGGGAACATAAGATACAGATTGCAGACTGGAAGGAATGTCCTTACCTAAGTCTGGCAGTTGACTCCAATGTGATGATCGACAATGCCGACGGCAGTTTTTCATGGAAATACTATGAGATTTCCTCTGAGGGACATTTTCTTTCTGAAAGTGACTTCAACCGGATCTCCGGTCAAAGCCTTTCCGTTGAACCGGGAGAATATTATGCTGTAACCAACCGGGAAGAGACTTCTTACCGTGTAGTAGATAATTCCACCCGATTTACCAATATGATCACAAGAGAGGTTCTCCCTGTGTCCTTTAAAGGCTTTGTTCATTTTGATCAGCTGGGCGCTCTGTATACCGGGGTTCTGGATGACAGTGACTTCCAAAAAATTTCCCGGGGACTTACGCCCCAATGGCAGGGAACCATGGCATTTTTCAATTCCGAAGGAAAGGACAGTTATCCCTTTGCCCGCGCTTTTTATGAAAGGATTGTAGCCTCCTTTGATGAAGACAGCTTTTCTACAAGTCTCTACGATCCTGTCGAATACCTCATGACAGAGGGCTATACAAACGACTATTTCGGAGCCAGCTACAGAGATGTCGATGACCACCTGGATCGCTCACAGCTGGACAGCGCAGATTTCCGGATGTTCTGGAACTACATGCCACAGTTCCGGATCCTTGACAGCACCGAACAGCTGAACACCTTTTCTGTATTTATGATGACCTTCCTTTTTATCGGGATCGTATGCTTTACTGCCGCTCTGGTCATTTCCTACACCCGCTGCCAGACACTGGCTTTGAATAATGCCTATGTATTTTATGACCTGAAGCGTCTGGGCGCTTCTCCCGCTTTTCTTTGCAGGGAGCTCCGCCGCCAGGCCGGACCGGTCTTTCAGATTCCAACTGCTGTGGGAATGAGCTGTATGGTACTTCTTTATGGAATGATGCTTTATGCAAACGACAGCCGCTACACCCAGACCGAAATTGCCGGATTCCTGGTATGTCTGGAAATCATTGCTGTCATTGCCATTCTTTTCTATGGAGTGTACCGCCGAACTCTTTACGGACTGATGAAGCAGCTGGATCTTCACTCTTCCGAGCGGTAAAGCTCCAGATAAGAGTCCCCGTCCACCTGAACGATCTGCTCCAGCTCCTCATTCAGTTCCAGAGCGACCTCTGAAAATTCCTGTTCCATCCAGAACCGGACACAGGTCCCACAGGAAGAGCTTAAATTTCTGGGAACCGGCATGATTTTTGTGCCGATTCCCAGTTTTTCACAATTTTTCTTAAAACATACTGCGCCGTAATGGGAATAAAAAGTTGCAATATACTCTGTCATTTTGTAACACGAAGCAGGAAATCCTCCCCCTGCTCTTCCACCTGTACCTGGTAGCCCTGATGGGATGCAAATCTTGTAACATTTTCCTTTGCAGTTACGTTATCTACCAGAACCTCATATGCAGCCTCTTGGGAAGCCAGTGCATTTTTTGTCATGATCACCGGTTCCGGGCAGGACAATCCTCTTGCGTCTACCTGTTTCATAATTGTTCTCCTTTATCAAAAATATATTTTCAGTCTGCTTTTTTTCTGGAATTCATAAATGCGGTCACTGTTACCACTGCGATACCAATGATCACCGCAATCTTTCCATTGGATGTAGGACCTTCTCCGGAAGAAGCAAGCCCGAAGTTATGAGCAACAGCCGCTCCGACCATCAGTCCGATGACAGTGACTGCAGAGTCTGTATTTCCCTCACCGGAAAGCACAAGCTGACGGAGCGGGCAGCCGCCCAGAAGCACGCAGCCAAAGCCTGCAAGGAACATGCCAAGTGCATTCCACAGTCCATCTGTATGTGCCACCGGCTGTCCTGCAAATCCCGGATTAAAAAACGGAGTTCCTGTTACAGCTCCCAGAATAAGGTTCATTACAAGCGCACTGGCAAAAATTGCCACAAATCCCATCAGAAGCTTCCATTCACGGAAAAGAACCGCATCACGGATACCGCCTACCATACAGAGACGTGTTTTCTGTGCAAGACCGCCTACGATCAGACCGGCTGCCAGAGCGATCCAGACAGAGGCATGAAGAGATCCCGGACCTTCTGTGGAAAAATGAATAAATGCAGGCGCTGCGACCAGAAGGATCAGAAATACGATCTGAAGTACCGGAAAGAGCTGTCCCTCCAACGCCGGCATTTTATAAGAGCGCTTCAGAGTATATCCTCTTTTCAGGAAAAATACACCTGCAAAAATACCAAGGGCAAATCCCACAAAACCAAAGATCGCATTTCCGTCTCCGCCTGCCAGTCTCAGGATCATACGGAACGGACAGCCCAGGAACATCAGGCAGCCGATCATGACAAACACTGCAAGGATGAATCTGGTAACAGGAGCGGAACCGCCTCTTGCCTTAAATTCTCCGGATACCATTGCCATAATGCAGGCGCCAAGAACCAGTCCGATGATCTCCGGACGTATGTATTGTACCACCGGCGCCGAATGAAATCCCAGAGCGCCTGCCGTATCTCTCAGGAAACACGCGATACAGAATCCCATATTTACCGGATTGCCAGAAAATACCAGCAAAGCTGAGATCACACCGATCACAAGCCCTGCTGCTACAATGGCTTTTTTCTCATTTTTCATTTGTTATTTCCTCCTTTTCCCTATGCGTTTCTGTTTGAGTCGTATTTTTTGTTGTAAACGCATATTTCGTACATCAGAATCATACCATTTTTTATTATTTTTTGCCAATTAATTATAGTTGTATTTTTGTGTTATTTATAGATTTTTTCGATAAGTCGTGTTATAGTAAGGATACAGTATCATGAAAAAAATAAGAAAAGGAAGAAGATCATCATGAAAAAAATATATCTGGATCAGGCAAGTACCTCCTGTCCCAAGGCTCCGGGCGTGGCAGACGCGGTCTTTCATTATCTGTCCGGCGATGCAGTCAATATCAACCGTGGAAGCTATGACACGGCTTTTTCTGTGGAAGAACAGATTTTTGACACAAGAGAACAGCTGAAACAGCTTTTTCATTTTCCGGATAAAAGCCGCAATGTAATTTTTACCGCCAATGTCACAGCAAGCCTGAATATTCTTCTGAAAGGGCTGCTCCGTCCCGGAGATCATGTTCTGGTAAGCTCCATGGAGCATAATGCTGTGATGCGTCCACTGGTACAGCTTGAAAAAACAGGAGTAAGCTTCGACCGAATCCCCTGTGACCATGACGGAAACCTGCTTCTGGAACAGGCCGAACAGCTGCTCCGCCCGGAAACCCGGCTTCTCGTATGCCTTCATGGTTCCAATGTATGTGGCACACTGATGCCCATAAAAGCCATCGGGGATTTCTGTCATAAGCACGGGATCCTTTTTATTCTGGATACTGCACAGACCGCAGGCGTTATTCCCATAGATATGGACGTGTGCCACATAGACGCTCTGGCATTTACCGGTCACAAGGGTTTTCGGGGACCTCAGGGAATCGGTGGCTTTCTCATCCGGGAAGCTCTGGTTTCTGATATGGTTCCTCTTCTCAGCGGAGGCACCGGAAGCATTTCCCACACAGAAGAAATCCCGGATTTTATGCCCGACCGCTTTGAACCGGGTACGCCTAATATTCCGGGAATCCTTGGACTCCATGCAGCGCTTTCCTGTACGGGGCAGATATGTTCTCAGGAGAATTTCCGCCATGAAATGAAACTGACAGAACACTTTATCAAAGGAATCCAGTCCATGGATCCTCTGGGAAAACATCTTCGGATCATTGGCAGAACCGACTGTCCGGACACTCTGGAAACTGCCGTCCGCTGCGCTGTAGTTTCTGTCCTGACACCAGAGATCGATATGGCAGACGTTACCTTTCAGCTGGATAATACCTTTGGGATCATGACAAGAGTGGGACTCCACTGCGCACCTTCTGCACACAAAACTCTGGGAACTTATCCTCAGGGAAGCATCCGTTTTTCCTTCGGTCCGGAAAATACCCTGGAAGAAATAAACACCGCGCTGAAGGCTCTAGAAGAAATTGCCAGAATCTGCTGAAACAGGAGGGAAATTTATGGATTTTAAACAGCTGGAAGCATTTACAGCAGTGGTAGATTATGGCAGTTTTTCTGAGGCCGCGCGCCGCCTCTATCTGACCCAGCCTACCATCAGCGCACATATCCGTGCGCTGGAAAATGAACTGAAAGTAAAACTGATCATAAGGACAACAAAAAAGCTGACCATCACCACAAAGGGATATCAGCTTTATGACAGCGCGGTCCGTATCCTCCATATCCGCAATAATCTTATGGAAGATTTTACCGGCTCAAAAAAACATATTATTGATCTCAGCGCCTCCACTATCCCCTCCTCTTATCTGCTTCCGGAACTGCTTGCAGGCTTCGGTAAGGTATGCCCGGACGTCTATTTCCACTCTCTGCAGTCAGACAGCTCCGAAGCCATCCAGAAAGTGATTGACGGCAGTGTGGATCTGGGACTTGTAGGACAATATACCGAGCAGGAGGACTGCTGTTTTATTCCGTTCTGTCAGGATTCTCTGGTAATCGCAGCGCCTGTGACGCCTCACTACCTGAAACTCCAGGAAGACAATGCTTCTCTGCAGGAGCTGGTAAAAGAACCTATGATCGTCCGTGAAAAAGGTTCCGGAACCAAAAAAGAAATGGATTATTTTCTGGAAAAATCTAATATCTCACCATCAGATCTGAATGTGATCGCAAGGATGAACGATCTGGAAAGTATCAAAAAATCCATTGTCAACGGACTGGGAATTTCCATTCTTTCCGCCCGTTCTGTTCAGGATCTGAAAAAAACAAAACAAATTCTTCTGTTTCCTCTGAAGGATGCGGAACACAAAAGAAATTTCTATATTGTATACAGCCGGAACCGGATCCTGAAGCCTCATGTACGCCAGTTTATTCAGTTTGCGCGGAACTTTTATCTTTCCTAAATCACAATGATGTTTTTACATTCTTTATAATCTTTCGGACATTGATCAGTGATGACTTCTGCCTCTTTAAATGGACGGAAAGTCACGGAGCTGATCTGTCCGAATTTGGATCCGTCCCCCAGCACATAGGCCGTTCGGCAGTGTTCCATAGCCGTTCTTTTTACCAAAGCTTCATTTGTATCCGGAGTCGTAAATCCTTCCTGCCGGGTGATGCCGTTTGTACCAAAAAAGCCTTTGGTAAAATGATACATCTGCAGCATCTGCATTGCCTGGCTTCCTACCACAGCCTCTGTAGAGCCCTTCAGTTCTCCGCCCAGAAGGCTTACATGAATTCCCTTCTGCGCAAGGATCCTTGCATGGGAAACTGCATTGGTCACAAAGGAAGCCTTTGTATATTCCAGATAATCCAGCATGAAGCCGGTAGTCGTACCTGCATCCAGAAATACAAAATCTGCGGAACGAATGAGTCCGGCTGCATATCTGGCGATTTTTTTCTTTTCTTCTGTATTCAGATCGGATTTCTGCTCCACGGTAGGTTCATAGGCAGACACCACGTTCTCCAGAGATACCGCGCCTCCAAAAACCCTGGTCAGCTTTCCCATTTTATCCAGCGCCGTAATATCTCTTCGTACGGTTGATTCCGATGTATCCAAAAGCTCTTTCAGCTCTGTGACAGTGACACTTTTTTTCTCTGCCAAAAGCCTGAGAATGATCTCATATCTCTGTTCTGTCAGCATCTTATTCTCCTCTTTCTGTTTATATACAAAGAAACCGCTGCATGGCATCACCGGCCTGAGCCGTCATGTTCCCATACAACAGTTTCTTTATGATTTATTTTCTTTTGTATAAAAGGATCAGAGAGTTTCCTGCATAAATTTGCTTACTGCTTCGCAGGCTGCTGCCTCATCCTCACCTTCAAAGGTAAAGGTCACTTCATGGCCTTTTTTACGCCAAGACCCATAAGTGCAAGAAGCTTACGGCAGTCTACTGATTTGCCTTCTTTTTCAAGGGTCACTGAAGACTGAAAACCTTTTACCAGTTTCACAAGCTCTCCTGCCGGACGTGCATGCCAGTCCCATAAAAAGGATTCCCACTACCGGATAGATCAGAACCGGGGCAATCTTTTCCAGAGCTTCCGGAAGCTTATCGCAGATTTTGCGAAGTCCAAGGATCAGATAGCCTGCCAGAAAGCCTGCCAGAAGTGCTCCAAGGAAGCCGGATTTTCCATTTGCCGCGATCATGCCTCCCACAAGACCAACCGCCAGTGCCGGTCTGTCACCGATGGCCATTGCAATGAAACCAGACAGGACAGGAAGCATGAAACCAAAGGCTGTGCCGCCAATATTTTTCAGGACAGCCGCCACTGGGGTAATGGTACCGAAATTTGATCTCTGGTCAGCAGGAAGAGCATTCAAATCAACGAAAAGACCATCGATCAGGGAAGCAATAGCGATCAGGATTCCGCCTCCCACAACAAGAGGAAGCATGTGGGAAACACCGTTCATAAGCTGGGTATATATCTTATGGCCGGCACTGCCGCCTGCCTTTGCGCCTGAAGAAGTATTCTGGGAGCCTGCCGCAGCATGATAAACAGGAGCATCTCCTGCAATGGCTCTCTCCACCAGTTTATCGGCTTTGCTGATACCGTCAGAAATCTGACATTCGATCAGTTTTTTGCCGTCGAAACGATCCATGGGAACCTGTGCATCTGCCGCGACAATAATGCAGTCTGCTTCCCGGAGCTGCAGTCAGTGATACACTTCTTCTGTCAAGCAGATCTGTGATTCTCATAACACTTTCTCCTCCTTCATTTCCTGCGCTACCTGACGGTAGACTGCTTCGATTTCCTTACCTGTTGCCAGATTTTCCGAAAAGGCACTTGCACTTCCTGCCGCGATTCCCATATAAAAAGCATGCCGGTAATCCTTTTTTTCCATCCAGCCTGCCATAAAGCCTGCCACCATGGAATCCCCGGCACCTACACCGTTTACCAGTGTTCCTTTTGGAACCGGCTTCTGGTACACCTGACCGTCCGCTGCGATCAGAACAGCGCCTTCTCCGGCCATGGAAACCAGAACATTTTTCGCTCCCATTTCCTGAAGCTTCTTACCATAAGGAACCACATCCTCTCTGGTGTTCAGTTCCACTCCAAAGATCTCACCCAGTTCATGATTGTTTGGTTTTACAAGGAAGGGATTGTATTTCAGCACCTTCACCAGCAGGTCTCTGGTTGCATCTACAACAGTGGTCACATCTCTTTCTTTCAGCCGGTCCATGATTCTCTCATACATATCGTCAGGCATGGACGACGGAATACTCCCTGCAAGAAAAAGGACATCTCCTTTTTGAAGCTGATCCAGCTTTTCCATCAGTTCTTCTACCTTGTCCGGACTGATTTCCGGTCCGGCACCATTGATCTCTGTTCCATCGATGGATCTCAGTTTTACATTGATTCTGGAAATTCCGTTTTCCACAGAAATAAAGTCGGAATCCACTCCCATTTCCTGCAGTCTGCGGATGATCTCGTCTCCTGTGAAACCGGCAGTAAAACCAAGGGCTGTGTTTCGGATTCCCAGGTTCATAAGAACGGTAGAAACATTGATTCCCTTGCCTCCGGGAAGGATTTTTTCTGCGCTTGTCCGGTTGGTCAGTCCCAGTCTGAAATCCTCCACATCCACAATGTAGTCCAGAGATGGGTTAAAGGTTACTGTACAGATCATCTTTTCTCCTCCCTCTATACTGACTTTAATTGTTTTTGACCATTTTCTTTTGTATGCGCTTATTATATTCCCAAATTCAATCAAAGTCAACCAAACTATTTCACAAAATTCTTGACTGATTTTGATGGAATTTGCACAATTTCTCCCATCTTATAACTCCTGTATCCTTCTGCGAAGCTCTCTGTCTCTGTCTTCAAAAAGCAGTTCCTTATTATATCTTATATAGCGCTCGCACTCATAAGTTTCCAGAAATCGCACACAGTAAAAATCCGTATTGATCCCGGATACAAACATCACCATTTCCTGGCTGTTGTAAAAACCTGCTTCCATAAAGTCAAAGGCATATTCCAGTGTACGCTCCGCTGTTTCGCAGTCCTGTTCCCAGGCATCTCTGTCTTTTTCAAAAACGTCTCTGACTGCATCAAATCTTTCCTCTTCCGGAATCTGAGTTTCTCTTTTTAAAATTTTTTCATAACTTCGCAAAAGTCCCGCAGCCTTTCTCACGAAAAGCTCCTCTTTTCGTTCCAGAAGCCCCTGGGCTTTTTTCTTTTCCATGGTATTAAGAAGTTCATCTGTATAGTCTCCCAGCCGGAAAAGCAAGGGTTCTTCTGTCTGGTCCTGCCTCAGCCTTTTCAGGACTGTAAACACTTTTTTCAGAACCAGTTCACCCTGAACTGCCTCTCTGATCTTCTGGCGCATACCGGAAAAGATCAGATTGACCACACTTAGTCTCTCATCAAAAGGCGCATGAGAAACTTTTTTTACCATTCCTTCGGAGCTTTTTCCTTCCAAAATCTCGGAAATATGATAATCCTGCTGATATTTTTGATAAAGTTCATAATAATCTGCAAATTCTCCGGCAATCCGGTCATGCTGAATATACTGGATCACCAGATTTCTGTTGATCTCTTTTCCGATTTTTTCACATACTTCCATCATTCTGGACAGATCCTCCCATCCTCTGGGTGTTGCAAACTGCTTTCCGTCAATGGTGGTTTCCATCTGATAAAAACATGAATTACGAAGCTCCAGATAAGCAAGGATCGCCGGATGAAAGTTCTCCTGGCAGGCATACTTCCGCCATGCCTGATAGTCCGGTTCCACCAGGATCTTCTTCACACGATCCAGGGTGACCACGTCAAATTCTCTTACAGATTTGTTATATTCCGGTGGATTTCCTGCTGCTGCGATCACCCATCCCTCCGGGATCCTGTGATTTCCAAAGGTTTTATTCTGCAGGAACTGCAGCATTGCCGGGGCAAGTGTTTCCGATACGCAGTTGATCTCATCAATAAAAAGGATTCCTTCGCTGAGGCCGGTTTCCTTCATACGGTCATAAATACTTGCCACAATCTCACTCATGGTATATTCTGTGGCAGAATACGATCTGCCTCCATATTCTTTTTTGGAAATATAAGGAAGCCCGATGGCGCTCTGTCTGGTGTGATGCGTGATGGTATAAGATACAAGCGCCACCTGACACTCGCGGGCTGCCTGCTCCATGATCTGGGTCTTTCCGATCCCCGGAGCCCCAAGGATCAGAATCGGTCTCTGTCTCACTGTGGGGATCTCATATTCCCCGTATTCATTTTTTAAAAGGTATGCCCGGACAGTATCCACAACCTCCTGTTTTGCCTGTCTGATATTCATAATTTTTCTCCTGTTTCTTTTCTTTTTTATTCAGAAACACTCGGGTGTTCCTGCTGTATTTCCTGTATCAGATCTTCTTCTCCAAGGATCAGTTTCATGGCCCAGGGAGGCACATCCACATCCCTGTAGTCCTCTTTCATAAATACAAAAACCGTGTCATAAGGCGGCATCCTCCCGGGAAATATTCCATAGCCGTCTGTGAAATAAAGAAGCCCCCGAAGCTTTTGAAACGCACCTTTTTTGATCAGCTGCTCCACATATTGAAAGGCCGGACGAAAGTCCGTTCCTCCAAAGCCTTTTATGGTAAAATCCTGAAGATACTGCTCCATTTCCTCCTGATCATGGATCACAACATCCTCCCGGACCCGGTCATCACACTGAATAATATGCACCTGAATTTTTCGGAAAAAGCTTTCGGATCCGGAAAGCACACAATAGGTTTCCTCCAGAAATTTCTGTATCAGCTCCCCTTTGCATGACATGGAAGTGTCCACTACGATCACAAAATCTTCGATCTTTCGGGTTTCTTTTGTTTCCAGAGGCTCGATCAGAGGCAGATTTCCGTAATGTTCCATTCCATAATGATAATAAATATAATCAAAGGTATCCATGTCCACCTGCATCTCTTCTTTCAGCACCGAAAAACGCCGGAGAAATTCCCGATAATCATATCGTTTTCTGTTCTGTGCCCGAAGCTGTTCCATAAGCATCGGTGCCTCTCTGGAAGCTTCTTTGGACATCAGCTCCATTTCTGTCTGAAGCTTTTTCCGTTTATCCTCCCAATGTTTTTTCGGGCTTGCCATCCCGCTTTTTTCTTCTGTATTTTTCCAGAAATGATGATCGTCTTTACGAAATTCCTGAATCAGTCTTTCTGTTTCTTCCTCCGGCAGCGTTTCCAGAATCCTGTAAATACGCTCTGCGGTCAGGATCCCATACTGTGCCTTCCACTTCCGGTAAATTTCTCTTCGGAAGCTTCCCGGCCGGATATAGACCGGTTTCGCATAAAGATCATCGATCATGTTTTCCACTGCAATATCAGAAGCCAGATCCCAGAGTTTCCGGTTCCTGTCCTTACGCCCCCATAAATGGCAGAAAAGACAGTGCAAAAGCTGATGGAGATACAAACGATTCAGCAGGATCTTCTGATTCATAAATACAGGAATCAGCCAGGTCGGAGAAACAAAAAGCTGTTTTCCGTCTGTTCCAATTACAGAAGTCTCTTCTGATAAAACAGGCCGCAGTTCACTGAGAGGGCTGCACAGAAAATGCATGGAGATTCCCAGTTCATTTCTCGAGTTTTTCAGGATCTCCTGACAGATATCCAGAATCTCCTCTTCCTTTTTTCTTTGTTCATGTACAAAATTCCCGTATTTATCTCGGTATTTTTTCTCCATATCTGTCCTTTCTTTTTCTACAGTTCAAAGCTTCGTCTCTTCTTTTTGCCCAGACTTCCCAGCCTCTCCATCAAGATTCCCGTCCACTGAGGATTCTCCTGTCTCTGGGCTGTTTCCAGCAGTTTTTCTATGGTTTCACGATCCGGTTGAAGCAGCTCCAGAAGTCTTTCCAGCAGCTGGTATTCTTTCTCCCGGCCCAGAAGCTCTGCCGCGTGTACACTGTGTTCTCTCAGATAAACAAGGTATTTTTCCTGTGCTTTTTCAGTAAGCCTCAACGGAAACAGTACTCTTCCAAGCGCCAGCCGCAGCACCACCTGTTCCTTCTCCCAGGCAATGGCATAAGGAAAGATCTCATCATATTCCCCCGTATTTAATACCCGGTTCTGAAAGCAGTTCCGATACCGGATCCCGCTTCCATGTACATGGTTTTCCAGAATACGGGCAGGTGTATTTTCTACTCCCTCCTCAAAAAATTCCGGAAACCAGAAGCAGCCCTTCTGTTCCTTTTCTTCAATTTTTACACAAAGAGTTTCCGGAAGCTCTGTAAGGATTTCCCGGAGGCAGGAACGGTCGTTTTCTCCAAGCCTGACAGTCAGTTCACTTACCTGATGACAGCCGGTAAGGGCTCCTGCCCCCAGGTCACGGAGAACGCCTCCAAAAGAAAGCTTTTTCAGATTCCGGCAGTTATAAAAAGCGTATCTCCCTGTTTTTTCTATACTTTGCGGAAGGATCAGCTCTTCCAGATCTGGTCCTGCGATTTCAGGAAGTTTATCCACACTTTCAACGGTTTTTCCCTCCTCTGTACACAGATTACCTCTGCGCAACGCCTCCTCCAGTTCTTTTGGATCCATCCGGTCAGAAAACACATAATCCCCAAGCTCAGTTACTGTCTCCCCCATAAGGCGTTCCGGGATTTCTACAATGCTGTCATAGCCAAAGACTCTGCTGATCTTTCTCCCATTTTTTGTTCTTTCACACAAATACTGCATTTTCAATACCTTTCCACAGGTTTTCTCTAAAACAGATCACCTGATTTTTGTCCTGAAATCAATCCTACCATCCGGGACTTTTTCCGTCAAGATTCCATTTCCAAACTTGTGTACTGCCCCAAAATGCCCTATAATTAAGATTAACCTTTTTACAGGAGGAAAAACATATGATTATCAGCCCAAAAGAATTTAAACTCAAAGACGGACGAATCGCTCAGCTTAGAAGCCCTGAAGAAAAGGATGCCCAGGGAATGCTGGATTACCTTTCTCTTTCCACAGAAGAAACCGAATTTCTCCTGCGCTATCCGGAGGAATGCGACAGTTATACCCCTCAGGAGGAAGCACAGTTTTTTGAACAGGTAAATGCTTCCGATCATGAAGTCATGCTTGTATGTCTGGCAGACGGAAAAGTTGTCGGAAACTGTCAGATATCGTGGAATACCCGCATAAAAACCCGGCATCGAGCCAATGTAGCCATTGCCGTTTTAAAGGAATTCTGGAATCAGGGTATCGGAACAAGAATGTTCCAGGAAATGATTCAGATTGCAGAAAAAAATCCTGATCTTCTACAGATTGAATTAGAATTTATTGAAGGCAACAGCCGCGCCCGCGCCCTGTACGAAAAGATGGGATTTCGGATCACCGGAATAAAACCCAATGCCATACGGCTGAAAGACGGAACCCTCCTTCATGAGTACTCCATGATCCGAGAGATCAGACGATAAATTTTCCCCAAAAGAAATGCAGAGCACTATTTCAGCCCTGCATTTCTTTTGTTCTGCTACTGCTCCTCTCCCATTCGGATTTTTTCCAGATGGGCAGAAAGTTCTTCCGATACATTGTCAAAAAGATAATTCTTACTGCTCTGACGCCGTGATCTCCATTCCTGTTTTCCGTTTTTTTCCGCGTCTTCGATCTCTTTTTTCAATCCCTGTGCGGAAAGTCTGTTGGCTCCCTGCCCCAGAATGATCATCTGCTCCAGACCGTCAGAGGTTGCCACTGTCACCTGATACTGGCGGCCGATCCGGTGAACTGTTTTTTCTATATACTGGTCTGCTGTCTCCGCCTCTTTTGTATACACCACATAAATATTATGGTAGGGAATGACCTCCTCTGCATGTCCTTCTACCTTATATGCATCAAAAACAAGGATCAGAGTACATTTTCGATATCCCTGATAATTACTGAGAATATCCATCAGCTTATCACAGGCCGCATGGATGTTTTCCTTTGCCAGCTCCCGCAGATCCTCCCAGGCAAAAACAATATTGTACCCGTCCACCAGGAGATATTCTTCCTTTCTCGGTTTCCCGGGACGATACCGTACCGTTTCTTTCTGAGAGGAAACAGTAGTCTTTGAAGCATACATAGCCCGGTCTCTTTTTACCGGTCCAAAGGTACGTTCAAAGATTGCCTGCAGCTCCTGCTCATCCTCATAGCTTCCACTGTAGGAATAGCCCTTCTGATATTTTTTTCCTGAAGTATCTGACAGCGCTCTTCCGTTTTCTTCCTCATCTTCCTCTGAAAGCTCATACCAGCTTTCCGCTTCCGCAGACAAAGCTTCTGCATCGATTCCACTGTCCAGATGCATATATTCCTCCACCTGATCCCAGGGTACCACAAAGCCTGCTCCGTGTGCACAAAATACCGACCCTGCAGGATTTTCCAGATCATGCTCGGAATCATATCCAACAGCCTGTACCACAGCCTCCTGATTTTTGCAGGGCGCATAACCTTTCAGGTTACAAAACAGTCTCCCCCTCCCGCTGGTATAGGCCACCACCTGCTTCTGATAATCGCGCATCCGGGAAACAGCAGCCGTCCCGGTAAGAACAGACATATCCCCTTCTGTTTCCGGCGGTTCAAAGCTTCCCTGCATCTGCTGGATATCAGACATGGCGCGGCCGATCAGTTCAGAAGGAACCTCCAGACGAAATTCATAATAAGGCTCCAGAAGAATACTTTTTGCTTTTTTCAATCCCTGGCGTACCGCACGGTACGTTGCCTGACGGAAGTCGCCGCCTTCCGTATGCTTGGTATGTGCCCGTCCGGTCAAAAGAGTGATCTGTACATCTGTCAATGGAGATCCAGTAAGAACACCCAGATGTTCCTTTTCTTCCAGATGGGTCAGGATCAGTCTCTGCCAGTTCCGTGCAAGAACATCCTCACTGCACGCAGTAAAAAACTGACAGCCGCTTCCCGGTTCTCCCGGCTCCAGAAGGAGATGAACCTCCGCATAATGACGGAGAGGCTCAAAATGTCCCACACCTTCTACCGGCGCCGCAATGGTTTCTTTATAGACAATATTTCCCGTTCCAAATTCCACAGCCACATGAAAACGGTCCCAGATCATACTTTTCAGAATCTCTGTCTGCACCTCTCCCATAAGCTGTGCGTGGATCTCCCCGAGACGGCTGTCCCAGAGAATGTGAAGCTGCGGCTCTTCCTCCTCAAGCTCCCGGAGATTCTGGAGCATTTTATGAGGATCACAGCCTTCAGGAAGAAGGATCTGATAATTCAGCACCGGTTCCAGCACAGGCATCCGGGATTCCTCTTCGATTCCGATCCCCTGTCCCGGACAGGTTTTGGAAAGTCCGGTAACTGCGCAAATTTCTCCTGCCTGCACCTCCGGCACACTGTCTGCCTTTGCCCCGGAATAAATCCGGATCTGGTCGATCTTTTCCCCATTCAGCAGAGTTTTTACTTTCAGACTTCCCCCTGTAATCTTCAGGTAAGTAAGACGGTTTCCCTGGGGATCTCTGGCAATCTTAAAGACCTTTGCCCCAAATTCCTCCGGATATTTCCGGCTGAGCGTATAACTTTCCAGACCCTTCAGGAATTCCTGTACTCCCTGCATTTTAAGTGCAGATCCAAACCAGCAGGGAAAGGCCTTTCTCTCTGCAATCAGGCGGCAGATTTCTCCGTGCTCCAGCTCTCCTGTTTCCAGATAGGTCTCCAGAAGAGATTCCTCACACATGGAGAGATTCTCCAGAAGCAACTCTCGCTCCTCCTGTTTACAGCTTCCTTCTCCATCTTCAGCTGTCATAGCACCAAAATCCATACAGTTTTCATTGAGCCTTTTTTGCAGTTCCTTCAGAAGTCCGTCCCGATCCGTCCCCTGCTGGTCCATTTTATTTACAAAAATAAAAACAGGAATTTCATAGCGTGCCAGAAGCCTCCATAAAGTCATTGTATGGCTTTGTACTCCATCCATGCCGTTGATTACCAGAATCGCGTAGTCCAACACCTGCAGAGTACGTTCCATTTCCGCCGAAAAGTCCACATGCCCCGGCGTATCCAGAAGAGTGATCTCCATGTCTTCAGTTTTTAATACTGCCTGTTTGGAAAAAATGGTAATTCCTCTTTCCCTTTCCAGCTTATAGGTATCCAGAAAAGCATCTCCGTGATCTACCCTTCCAAGCTTCCGGATCTCTCCGCACAGATAAAGCAGTCCCTCAGAAAGAGTGGTCTTTCCTGCATCTACATGGGCCAGGATGCCCACACATATCTGTTTTTTATTTTTTTCAGGTCCCTGTATGCCCATGAAAATTGCCTCCTAATTTTTTATCGTCAGTATCCATGTCATTCTTCCAGTTTATAAAAATCGTCCAAATTTAATTCGCGTTTCAATTCTTCTTCTGACGGTAGATAAGTAAAATATTTTGATGCAAAGATCTGGTGATCATCTTCTGGCAGTGTATATTTTACAATAGAATCTCCTTTATCCGCACAAAGAACAATACCGATAGGCTGCGAGTCCCCCTCATTCATCATTGTAAAATACCAGATCTATGAAAAAGTCCTGTCCGTCCAGCGTAAACCGCTTTTGACGTGCTACAAAAGAAAACCCTCGTCCAAGTTCCAGAAGAAAATGCTGAAGGTGGTCAATCAGTGCCTGCTCCAGTTCACCCTCATATATATGGGTGTCTGGCTGAATCTGCAAAAATTCCATTACATAAGGATCTTTAATCATTTTTTCATACTCAGGTTTTGGTTCTGTCCTTTGAATTTCTTTTGAAACAGCAGCTTTATCCTGACTTGCTAAAATTCTCTGGTAGTACATTGTATTGATCTGCCGTTCTAATTGCCGGACACTCCACGCAGCCTTTACACATTCCTCCATATAAAAAACGCGCGCCTGTTCATCTGACACACGCATAAGAAGCCGATAATGTGACCAGCTTAATTCGGCACACAATGTGTGCCGAATTGGAAACATGCAATAAAACTGACGCATTGCCCTGAGGTTACGTACCGTAAACCCTTTTCCAAACTCAACAGTCAACTGTTCAGATAAATACTGCAGCAATTTCTTTCCATATTCTGCTCTTTCATTTTCTCCGCAGGCTTTATAAATCTGTTCACCGATTTCCCAATAAGTTATCACCATTGCGGAATTTACCGCAGTACTTAACTTATGCTGTGCTGATACGATGGACTGACGAATAGAATGATATGTCTGTTCCGCGCTTTGATTTATTTGCAGCTTGTTATCCATTTTGTTCCCTCCTACTGCAGGTGCTATTAAGTATTCTGCCACGAAATCAAAAAATAAATGTCCCGTCCTCTCGCACTCTTTTGTAATAATATCATAAACAATATCATTACAAAAGTAAAGTTCAGGAAATCTTTATTCCTGTTGCTGAAATACATTCTCCAAATAGATCTGATATAGGCAGACAAAGACGCAGGACCCTGGAGTTTCCCCCAGGATCCTGCGTCTTTGTTGTCTTTGTATTCTTAGCACTGATCTTTAAATTCTCTAATTTTCTCTTTCATAGCCGGTACATCTTCATGAAGTTTTAAGATTGTACTTCCAACGAAAGCTGCGTCTCCGCCTGCTTCCTTCACCATCTTTACATCTTCCGGTGCATGAACGCCTACACCGCAGTAGATAGGACGGTCGATGCCGCACTCACGAAGATAGTCTACGCAGTCTTTCAGTGTAGGATATTTCTCGTTTTTCTCCTGATCAGCATAAGGTTTGGCCTGCAGATATACGAAACCGTTGGACTCTTTTGCCAGAGCGATTTCTTCTTCCGGCATATGGAACTGCACATAGCAGGATACCTTAAGACCTGCAGCAATGATCTGATTCTTGATGGTATCGTCTTTTAAGCCAACCAGCAGGATATCTTTGCAGTCATTGTCCAGACAGAATTTAATAAATTTCTCTGTTCCGATTTCTTCTACTGTGTTCTCATAAGCCAGAACCAGGATTTTTACATCCGGCAGTCTCTTCTTGATCGCTACGATAGAATCCATATATTTCTCATAATCGTCGCAGGCCTCCAGAGCCTTCGCCATACGGCCTGCAATATAATCACTTTCCAGGTATGGATCATGGGACGGGAAGTCAACCTCCATCATTTTGCAGCCTGCATCCGCATATTCGATAGCCATCTGATAGCTTGATTCAATTGTATGGTATCCGTTTGATAAATAGCAAATGATCTCCATAATGATTATTCTCCTTTATACGCTTTTACAAAAAGTTCTTTCAGCTGATCCAGTGTAGGAATGATCGGGTTTGTCTTGGTACATCCGTCTGCCAGGGCTACCTTTGCAAGCTCGTCTAACATTCCCATGTATTTTTCTTCGTCTGTAATAACATCCTTGAAAGTCTCAGGAATATTCAGTGTCTTATTCAGTTCTTTTACCGCTGCACCAAGTTCTTTTACGCCTGCTTTTTCTGCGATTCCTGCATAAACAGCAGCTGCTGTCTCATCTGCAGAGTTAAAGTCGATGATATACGGCAGTAAGATCGCATCCGCCAGACCATGAGCTACATGGAAGAATCCGCCGATGGTATGTGCCATGGAGTGTACGATTCCCAGAGATACGTTAGTGAATGCCATACCTGCCACCATAGAAGCCTGAACCATAATCTCTATTGCTTTCATGTCCTGTCTCTGCAGTGATCTTAGCCGGCATAGAAGCTGTTACTTCCGGATCACAGATTGCAATATCCGGCATCATTTCCATGTTTCCAAGACCGTGTTTCATACCTGTCTCATTATCGGAAATAACTACAGAACGGGACACTTCACTGGCTGTTCCACTGGTAGATGGGATACAGCAGAATCTTGCTTTTGCACGAAGTTTCGGGAATTCATTTGGAGGAAGGATATCTTCCATCTTCTTCAGTTCCGGATGCTCATAGAAAATCCACATAGTTTTTGCTGCGTCCATAGCGGAACCACCGCCCAGTCCTACAATCAGATCCGGCTGGAAAGTCATCATCTCAGAAGCACCGCTCATTACAGTCTGGAAAGACGGATCCGGCTCAACTCCGGAAATTACCATAGTTTCTGCGCCTGCTTCGCGGAAATAGCCTTCTACTTTTGCCAGCATACTTAACTTTACCCTGAATCCGTGAAGTTCATCCTTTTTTGCAACCAGCTCTCAAAACAGAACTGGT
>OAVH01000813.1_pt1 | contig 20696 bp, 19 predicted proteins | sample 1495281 | NCBI WGS metagenome assembly OAVH01 (sample SAMEA2580082, study PRJEB22360) | human gut metagenome | biome: human gut; feature: human-associated habitat; material: faeces | place: Denmark | collected 2008/2010
AAATATTTTAATTTTATGAGATAATTAACTATCAGATATGGCTAAGAGTGAAGGAAATAACTGTCAAGTAAAAAGGCTCTGGAGGATATTCTGATGGTTTAATGCTTCGTAGTAGAACTGATTTTAATTATGAAGGGAGAATCTTTATGGATATTTTTGTTTACTGTCTTATCATCTGTGTCTTATTTGTGCTTGCCTCCATATTCAATGTACTGAAAAACTGCCTGAAGGAGCTGCGGCAGATTCGGGAAATGCTGAGAACAAGCCAACTGGTTGAGCTGCAAAAGGTCATGGACGAAGCAGAAGTGAAGCATGAAAAAACGGCAGAATAGTCTGTCGTTTTTCTTATATTTTCTATTTTTCAATCGTGATATTCCGGGTGATGATCCATCGGTCGATTTGATACAGATAGGCTAGCAGCTGCGGCCCGCTCATTAACTGACCGTACCATGGCAGCTGGAAGCTTTCCCCCTTGCTTTCAATCAGCTTCCTCAGCATTGCATCATCAAATAACTGATGCAAAGGACTCTTTGGATCATCATAACGCTCACGCAGGCGTTTACTGATCAGCTCGGCATACTGTGGATTGTGTGTTTTCGGAAACGGGTTTTTCTTGCGATGTGCGACACTTTCCGGCAGCTCCTGTTCAAATGCCTTTCGCAGAATACCCTTTTCCTCCTGCTGCAGAAATTTCATATTCCAGGGGATATTGTAAACATATTCCAGCAGCTTGACATTGGCAAAGGGAGCGCGAATATTCAGGCTTGCGGCATCCCCCATACACACCTGACGGGTTACCAGTGTCTGCATGAACCAGTGGAGACATAAAACGGTATGAATTCTTGCTCTTCGATCCTCCTCGGTATCCGTATCCAGAAATTCGATGTTCTCTATACTTTGTGCATAGCGTTTTGCGATATAATCCTCAAACGGCAGCTCGCGCAGATCAGGATGGAGAAGGGAAATGCGCTCCTTTGTGGAACGAAGCCATGGAAAGGTATCCAGATCCTTCAGCTCATCGCGGTAAAACCACGGATATCCGCCAAAAATTTCGTCTGAGCATTCACCACTCAATATAACCTGCTCATGCTCTGCCACCTGTTGACACAGCCACAGCAGACTGGAATCCACATCCGCCATACCCGGTGTCTCTCTGGCAGCCATTGCATCCTCCAGCAAATCACATAATTCCTGCTGTGTAATCATAAGCGGGGTGTGACTGCAATGACAATATGCACACATGTCCTGAATGAAGGCGGTATCCATTGACACCTGATACATATTTCCCTTGAAATTCTCCTTGTTTCCCTCATAATCCAGGGAATAGGTTCGCCAGCTTGGATTTGCACTGGCCGCGATACTGGTAATCAGACTGGAATCCAGACCACCGGATAAAAAGCTGGCCTGTGCACCATCCGCCTGGGCATGGATGGATGCGCACATCAGTTCATGAACCCTTTCTAATGTTTCCTCCAGTGTATCGGTATGAGGCAGGGCATGCAGAGTGTAGTATTGTTTTACCTTCAGCTCTGCATTGGAAACGCGAAGCAGGTAACCCATCGGAAGTGCAGAAACATCCTTATACAACGTGCAATCCTCGCTGATGCTGGGACCAAAGGCAAATAGCTCCAATATACCACTGCGATCCAGCACTGCTTTTCTTTTCGCGGCGTCCAGCAGCGTTTGTATCCGGCTGCTGATCCATATGCAATCATCCGCTAATAGATAATAAATAGGCCGCAGTCCCAGCGGGTCTTTTGCGCAGAACAGGGAATCCTTGGCTTGTATCAGAAAGGAATATGCCCCTTCCATATGCAGCATCGCTTTTTCTCCCCACAAAAGATACGCATACAAAACTGTTTCCTCTAAACCCGCAGGCTTTGGAAAGCCTGCCTTTTGCAGCTCCTCATGCAGGCTCCTTTGGTTGTACAGCTCTCCATCCACCAAAACGGAAAACTCCATATGTTCATGCCGCAGTACGGTAAATCCCTCTGTGTATATACGGGAATTCTTAAGCATTTCATTTTGCTTTACTGCCGTCTCATCCAGAGCGGCAACAGCTAAAAATTGTTTCATGACAACTCTCCTTCCATATGCATTGTATGAATTTGCGGAATGCAATAGTATCACTTATCGAAAAAAATAGGTGTAAGTGCTTGCGAAAAAACGTGTAAGCTGTGCTATACGAAAGTGAAAATTTACATCCTGAAAAGTAAACAGGTATCATCGGGAAAACGGTTGCATGTAGAAAAAAAGATAGTATAATAATGCATGACCAAAGAAAAAGGGAGTAGAAGAATGAGATTAAAAATAAGTGGCAGAGATTTGATCACGGTAGGCTGTGTTATCGTAGGTTCGCTTCTTTGTGCTATCAATATCAATACCTTTATCAATGCGGGAGGGCTGTTTCCCGGAGGCTTCACCGGACTGACCGTATTTATTCAGCGCTATGCGGAAAAATATTTAGATATGCAGATTCCGTATTCTGCCGTCAACTTTGCATTGAATGCCATACCGGCATATATCGGCTATAAGACAGTTGGAAAGAAATTTACGATGTATTCTTGTGTCATGATTGTTTTAACCGGAGTATTCGTCGAGGTTCTGCCAAGAACAAACATTACAGAGGATATCCTGCTGATTACTATATTCGGTGGGATCCTGCAGGGCGTTGCCTTGGGAATCGCATTGCGTGGAAATGCCAGCAGCGGGGGAACGGATTTTATTGCTATGTGGATTTCCCAGAGAACAAATCAGCCTGCCTGGAATTATATTCTGGCGATGAATGCTGTGATGCTGGTGGCTGCGGGGTATCTGTTTGGTTGGAATGCAGCTTTGTACTCTATTATCTTTCAATTCTGTTCCACACAGGTAATCAATTTTGTACATACCCGCTATAAGCGAATGACACTGTTTATCGTTACCAGCAATCCGGATATCGTCATTGAAGAAATCCAGAATTCCACACACCATGGTGTTACCCGTGTGGAGGGCATCGGCACCTATTACGGGCGACCGAGAACCATGCTGTATACGGTGGTTGAATCGCAGAACGTTAAAGGACTGGTCACCAGAATTCGTGAAATTGATCAGACCAGCTTTGTTAATGTTACCAAAACCGAAAGTGTCGAGGGAAGATTTTACCAGCGGCCAATCGAGTAAAGGGATGTATCCCCTTTAACTACAAGTTTAAGATTGAATAAGAGGAAGGAAAGACTCCTGTAGAAAGGGAATTCTCCTTCTTCTTTCATTTTTACACATACAGCATTCCCTAATTTGAATAGAACAGCAGAAACACCCGGCGGGTGTTTTCCTTTGTTTTTCATGACTTGTTCACATCCTCATCACCTGACCACGATATACTGAATCCGTGAAAGGAGAATCATCATGTATATCATCAAAAATGCATTACGAAATATAACGCGGTCAAAGGGCCGAAACATTCTGATTGGCTGTATTGCTCTTGTCATCGGTCTGTCCGCCTGCCTTGCCTTGTCGATTCGACAGGCTGCTGTCAGCGAACGGGAAAGTGGGTTATCCAATCTGAATATCACCGCTTCCATCAGTATGGACAGACAGTCTGTGATGGAGGAGCTGCGGCAAAACCCACCGGAGGATTCAGAAGACACCCGCAGCAGTATGAAAGAAAAAATGTCCGGGATGAAGGAGCTGTCTCTGGATGAATTAAAAACGTATGCGAAGGCAGACTCGGTAAAGGATTTTTATTATACGCAGAGTGCTTCACTGAATGCCTCCTCTATTGATGCGGTATCAACCTCCTCAGCTTCCTCCAGTGCTGACTCTCAGGGTAATAATATGCCTATGGAAGGAAAGGGTATGGGAGGTATGCAGAATCAGGGTGATTTTACAGTTACCGGCTACAGCTCCTATGCTGCCATGACAGCCTTTAGCGATGGAACTGCCACGTTACATGAAGGGGAGCTTTTCACAGAGGGCAGTGCTGCACTGGAATGTGTAATCAATAAGGAGCTGGCAACCTTAAATGATATCGCCATCAACGATACAATTACCTTTACCAATCCATCGGATGAGGAAGAAAGCTATAAAATCAAGGTTGTCGGTATATATACAACTACTTCTGCCACAGATTCCGGTATGGGGATGAACAGCATGGATCCGGCAAATCAAATCTATATGTCATATGAGGCGCTGAACAGTATTGCAGAAAAGAGTGCTGCCTCCTCCAGTGATAATGCGCTTCGCACCCAGACCCGCGGCACCTATGTGTTTGAAAATGTGGAGGCCTATGATACATTCGAAGAACAGGCACGCAAGCTTGGACTGAGTGATGATTATACGGTATCCTCCAGTGATGTAGCAGCTTATGAACAAAGCCTGGTGCCACTGGAAAATCTGAGTACCTATGCCGGCTATTTCCTGGCTGTTGTTCTGATCATCGGCGGAGTGATTCTGGTGGTATTGAATATCTATCATATCCGTGAGCGGAAATATGAAATCGGAGTACTGGCGGCCATTGGTATGAATAAGAAAAAAATCGCCTTACAGTTTATATGTGAAATCTTCATTGTCACTTTAATTTCCATCATGCTTGGCTGCGGAATCGGAGCCGCTGGTAGTGTGCCGCTCACCAATACGCTGCTGCAGTCACAGTCTGCAGAAGTCTCTACAACACAGGAAACTGGCCCTTTTGGCAATGCAGGAGAGCCCGGCGGCCGCGGTATGAATAAGGGACAGCCAGGGAACCAGAAGGTATCCTATATCGAGGAAATCAGCAGTGCCACCAACGGAAGGGTTTTGCTGGAGCTTGGCGGTATTGCCATATTGCTGACGTTGCTTTCCTCCGGTATGGCTGTCATGACCATTCTGCGCTATGAGCCATTGAAAATATTATCGAACAGGGAATAGGAGGAAGAAAAATGCAACTGGAATTACAGGATATCGGCTACAGCTACAATGGAAGAGACCGTGTGCTACAGCATGTGAGCTACAGCTTTACCTCAGGTAAGCTGTATGCAATAACAGGGCGCTCCGGGGCAGGAAAGACAACGCTGCTTTCTCTGCTTTCCCAGCTCACCAGACCCACAGAGGGTAAAATTATATACAATGATAAGGACATCAGCGAGGTGGATCAGTATTTGTACAGGAGCCGCTATGTAGGGGTTATCTTTCAAAGCTTTAACCTGCTGATGAATTTGACCGCAGTTGAAAATGTATTGCTGTCTATGGATATCGCCGGTGTGAAAAAGGATAACAATCGGACATGGGCGATGGAGCTGCTGGAAAAGGTGGGGCTCAGCGATGAGGAAGCCAACCGCAGAATTCTGAAGCTCTCCGGAGGACAGCAGCAGCGGGTGGCGATCGCCCGTGCATTATCCTATGATCCTGATATTATTCTGGCGGATGAACCGACAGGGAATCTGGATGAGGATACTCAGGAGGAAATAATGGAAATCTTCCGTAATCTTGCGTATGATGAGCAAAAATGTATAATTCTTGTCACCCACTCCCCTGTCGTAGCTGCACAGGCGGATGAGATTTATGCTCTCGCAGGTATTGCAAAACAAAGGAAAAAGCGAAAAGGTGTGTAATACGCCTTTTTCTTTCGAAAAAATTACATTTTGTAAAGGATATCCTGTATAATATACTGTATAGGAACTGAGGTGAGATCATGAAACGAAAGGGAATACTTGCATGCTGTCTGCTTCTGCTTGCTTTTGTATTATCTATAGCTCCCGCTGTACAGGCAAAGGAAAACAAGCGTGTAATTCGTATAGGCTTTCCCATACAGGATGGTCTTACTATGAAAAATGACGATGGCACCTATGCGGGCTATACGTATGATTACCTGAAGGAAATTTCACAATACACCGGCTGGACATATGAATTTGTTGAAATCGAAGGGGATTTGAATACACAGCTAACTACTCTGATGGATATGCTGAAAAAAGGCGATATTGATCTGCTGGGCGCTATGAGCTACCATGAAAGTCTTGCGAAGCTGTACGATTATCCTACCGAGAATTACGGGAATGCTTATAATGTAATTGCTATTAAGACGGATGATGAGCGATACGATGAGTATAATCTGACGGAAAGCAAGGGCTTTAAGATTGCTTTGGATAAAAAAGCGGAAAACCGGAACGCTTCCTTTCTGCAATTTGCGGAATTAAATGGAATGAATTATGAAATCGTCTGGTGTAAAGACGGCTATGCGCAGATGCAGGCTGTAACCGATGGCAAAGCTGATGGTTTTTTAACGGTTGATTTAGGCCTGGAAGGAGACTTTCGCTCGATTGCAAAATTTTCACCGACACCGTTTTATTTTGCTACCACCAAGGGAAACAGTGCCCTGATTTCCGAATTAAACAGAGCTATTGTAAACATCAGTGAGGTCAATCCAACTCTGCAATCCAGTCTTTATAATAAATATTTTACAAAAGCAAATCATCAGCTGCTTTTAAACAGCAAGGAAAAGGCGTATATTAAGGAGCATCCTACACTGAAGGTACTCGTACAGGACGGATTTGGCCCTTTGCAGTATTATGATGAAAGCAGGGAAATTCGCGGTGTTGCAAATGATCTGCTCAAAAGCATCAGTAAAAAAGCCGGATGGAAGCTGGAATATATATACACGGCAGATTATGATGAATTCGAAGCAAAGCTGAATAACAAAGAGGCGGATGTTGTATTAAATATACAGTACGATTATGATCTCATCAGTCACAGCGCACTTTTGCTCAGCACCCCATATCTGGAAACAGAACGGGTTCTGGTAGCTGGAACCAATGTGGATGTCACTACGTTAAAGGGGAAAAAGGCCGCGATCTACAAGGGGAATATTTCGCAGAATTATACAGATATAAAGAATGCTGTGTATTACGATTCCATAGAGGAAGCCCTTCGTGCTGTGGATGAAGGCGTCTGTGATTATACATACACAGACAGCTATGCCGCCTCCTTTTATCAATACCGGGATGATTTAACGCATTATATAATATATCCGCAGGCAAACGCTGCATCTATGAAATACAGTATGGGTATTCTGGATAGTAAGGAGAATCTGCTGGCAACCATTCTGAATAAGGGAATCCGCTCCGTGGATGCCAGTGAATTGGAAAGCTATATTTATGAAAATGCACAGCAGCAAAAGCCGTTTACCCTGATGACCTATATCCAGGAAAATCCACTGCGGTTTTTAACTCTGATCTGTGCAGCAGCAGCGATACTTCTACTGCTTGGCTATGTGTATTATCGAAATCAGATGAAAATGAAAAAACAGATTGAGCTGGAGAATACCCGCTATCGCTATCTTTCTGAAATTATGAAGGAAGTCATTTTTGAATATGATTATAAAAGTGATACCCTGCGTCTTACCCGTGAGGCTGTGGAAATATTCCAGGTGCCGGAAATTATTGAAAAGTTCTCTGTATTTTCCGCCGATATACAGGTCGCAGGAAGCAATTCCAATAATCCGCTCTATGATCAGCTGATGAAAAAAACGGATACCGATGCGGATATCAAGCTGACATTTCGCGGAATTGCCTTGTGGTATCATATTTATATCAAGGTTATTTCTGACCGGAATCAGGCTGTTTCTGCGATCGGGCGCGTACAGAATATTCATACAGAAAAACTGGAGAAGGAACAGCTGCGAAAGAAAAGCATGCTGGATTCTTTGACGAATATTCTCAATGCAGCTTCTGTGAAAAAGAAGATACAGGATATATTGCAGGCGGACAGTGCTGCACATGCTTTGTTCATACTGGACCTTGATAATTTTAAAGATGTAAATGATATTCATGGACATTATACCGGGGATCAGGTATTGATTCAGACAGCGACTGCCCTGTGTGAGGTATTCCGTGATTCCGCCGTTGTTGGACGTTTGGGCGGTGATGAATTTGTTGTATTTTTAAAGCAGGTACAAAGCGATGAACAGGTACAGGAAAAATGTAAGCTTCTGACAGAAAACCTGCGTTACAAAAAAGAAAGCAAGAATCTGCCGATTCCTACCATCAGTATCGGTGTGGCTCTGAGCAGGGCAGAGGATGATTTTGTGAGTCTCTATCAGCGTGCGGATACGGCATTGTATGATGTAAAGCATGGAGGCAAGGATAACTATGTTATTGAAAAAGAGTAAACCAGCGGGCAGGATCATGATGATGATTCTGCTTTCTGTGCTATTACAGGGATGCAGTAAGCAGGTAGAGATACCCAAACAGACCAAGCAGCTTGCCGCACAGCTTTCCCAGCAGCGCCAAAGCACCGTGTATTCTACGCCTTCCCTGCATTATGAAAAAAAACATCTGCAGGATTACTGGAAGGCTCTTGATTATGCATTGGAGCACCGCAATGCCGCATCTCCCTCACGAACTCTTACAAGAGATGAGGCAGTACAGGATACAGAGGCATTGTTTGCGATGCTAAAGGAGCTGTACGGCTGCTATGATTTCTTCAATGATAAACAGGCGTTTGATTGGGCGAGGAAGGCCGTCCTGTCTGACATACAACAGCTTCCTGCGTTTGACTATGCGGCATACCGTTCCTCTTTGCGTGCTCGCCTGCGTTTTCTTGAGGATCAGCATTTTCTGATAGATCAAACACCGCTCAGGCATGCAATGATTACAATGACCATGCAGGAAGCCTTTGAAAAGCGTAAGGGAGGCTATTACTTTCAAAACCGGCAGGTTGCTGCTATCGACAATGAAACAAAGCTCGATGTGCTGCTGAAACCGGATGTTCTTCATAAGGGACAGTATATGTATATTCAAAAGGTGGAGGAGCAGAAAAGTGAAATCACCATTCATTTTAAGAATGGGGAAGCACAAGTGCATAAGGTGTATCCCGTCGCTACCCAGAGTGTAACGAAGGCGATGGAACAAAAAGAGCTTGACAATGTACCCTATGTACATCCGGCCCGTATGTTTTATATGGACAGTGAAAAGGAAAAAGCAGATGCTTTTTTGGAAACTGCAAAGACATGTAGAAGCAGCAAGGCAGCCATACTTGACTTGCGCGGAAACAGCGGCGGTGATCTGCTGCTGGCGGAGAAATGGTATCGAAGTTTTTCCGATTGTGAGGAAGGCGGACATATTCGCAGCATAATCAGCTTACCACTTGAGGAGACATTACTAAAAGAAAAGTTTTCAGCAATCAAAATGAGTCAGTCACTACAGGAGCTTCAGAAGGGGGAAGACTGGCAGAAGCTGGATGCGCTGCATTATATGGTGGAGCGAAATACAACAGGATTGATACAGAATGACACCCTGCTGCTTGTTCTGCAGGATGATAAAACAGCATCTGCTGCAGAGCATCTGATTGACCGGCTGCACAGTCTGGAAAATGTGATATTCATCGGCACACCGAGTGCAGGAATGCTGCGCGGATCGTCCTTTTTAACCGTATATTTGAAAAACTCAAGCGTATCTGTGAGCTTTGGCAATATGCTTTCACAATTTCCGTCGTCCTATGCAAAGGAATATTATGGTATCGAACCGGATGTATGGACGACCTCAGAGGATGCTCTCAGGGTAGCTGAGGCACTTTTTAAAAAGGATGCGTAAAGTATCTGCTTCTAAAAGCTATCAATACAGCTTCGACAGGAATTTATGCAATGAAATAAAAGCTGAAAAAAACCTGCTTTGCACTGCTGTGGAAGTCCACACAAGAGTACGCAAACAGGTTTTTATTTTTAAGCCTTCTGTGCCTGACCGGACAGATGGTTGATCAGCTGCTGGGCTGCACGACCGCTGTTTCCACCATGCCCAAGTCCCCATTTTCTTGCCTCTGCCTGCAGCTCCTCCTCACTTAATGTGATTTCCGGATACTGCTTGGCCAGCTCTGTGACAATCTCGAAATAATTTTTCTGATTCGGACGCTCATAGCAGATGCTTAGACCGAAGCGTGCCACAAGGGAGAGCTTCTCCTGCATCGTATCGGAATGATGCAGCTCGTCATCGTCATTGATATCGTTGCGATCCTTCCATGTTTCCCGTACCAGATGCCGGCGATTACTGGTGGCATAGATCAAAACATTATCCGGCTTTGTCTCCACACCTCCCTCGATTACAGCTTTTAGAAACTTATATTCAATTTCAAATTCCTCAAAGGATAAATCATCCATGTAAATGATAAAGCGGTAATTGCGGTTTTTAATGCGTGCGATAATCGTAGACAAATCCTTGAACTGGTGCTTGTAGATTTCTATCATGCGAAGACCGTCCTTATAATATTCATTTACGATGGCCTTAATGCTGGTGGACTTACCTGTACCGCTGTCTCCATACAGCAAAACATTGTTGGCATTGCGCCCCTCCACAAAGGCCTGCGTATTCTCCCGCAGCATATCCTTTTGCAGCTGATAGCCAATCAGATCATCCAGCACCACGCTGTCCATGTTGTTGATAGGCAGAAACTCCACATCTCCATGTTCACAGGAACGGATACGAAACGCCTTGTTCAGTCCAAACATGCCAACGCCGTATTCCTGATAGAAGGTCGTAATGATCGTGAATATTTCCTCCTCATCCACTGCCGCTTCAATTCTGCGGGAAATGCTTTGTACCATCGCAGAAACATTCTTGTTGTACATGCGTTCCTTCTTCGCGATGGCTTTATAGGAGCTGATCGTGGAAAAGCAGTCGATGCCGAGTGCTTCCTCGATTGGCTGAAAGTCAAAATCAAACAGGCGCTTGAAAATTTTAAAATCATTTTTTGCGAAATGATGCACACTGCCGGCTTGCACGGGACTTTTCTCACTGACCAGGCTGAAGGAATTTTCATTCATCAGTAACAAAAAGGTCAGATAGTTATGCCATAAATTTTCATCGAAGCCATAGCTTGTCGCCAGGTCAAGCAGAGCTTTGATCTGGGCGTAAATTCGTTCTATCAGCTCGGCATCACTCACCGTATGACTGTCAAAATCACGAAATATCTGAGAAAGCTCTGCGAGAATGCTGTGTTCACCAAAGCTGCGGTATAAAACCAGTTTTGCTGTTTCCTTATACATAGGGATACCTCCGTTTGCTTACCTCTTATTATAAAGAAGGTTCAAAGGAATGAAAAGAGTTTTGTGAAAATAAATATACGCTTTACAGAGCTAATGTAAGAAGATTGTAAAATAAATGAAAATATCATTGAAAACTATTGACAAAAGGGTGAAAAAGTTTTATTCTAATACCATCACAAGTTGGAAAGGAAGTGGACAGGTGATGGCACTATATATTATCGTCATTATTATTATTCTCATAGTCCTAAGCAAGTCTGTTTTTCTTTCTAGCGAGTCTCATGTGTGAGATTTCCATAACAGATCACTTTCGTTGTATAGACACAAAGGCGTGAGGATAGAAAGAAAAGCAGCTTATCATTGGATATGCTGCTTTTTTACGAAATAGGAGGAAGCGGAATGGAATGTAAAGATGTAGAGCAGGCGGCCGCCAGACTGCAGGGGCAGATTCACAATGTGAAGGTGACCAGCTCGCGGACATTTTCGGAAATGAGCAACTGTCAGCTGTTTCTGAAATGTGAGAACCGGCAGAAAACGGGATCCTTCAAGGTACGGGGAGCGTTCAATAAGCTGGCCAAGCTGAAGGAGGAGGGCAAGACCTGTGAGGTCATTGCCAGCAGTGCCGGAAACCATGCGCAGGGCGTCAGCTATGCCGCAAGCAAGCTGGGCATGCATGCGACCATCGTTATGCCGAAAAGCACACCGATTGCCAAGGTACTGGCAACCAAGGGCTATGGCGCAGATGTGGTGCTTGCCGGAGACAATTATGATGAGTGTTATCAGGAGGCGCTGCGGCTGCAGGAGGAAAAGGGAGCAACCTTTATTCATCCCTTTGATGATGAGGATGTCATAGCCGGTCAGGGAACAATCGCCTATGAGATCTGTCATGATCTTCCCAATGTGGATATGATCGTCGTACCGGCTGGAGGCGGAGGGCTGTTGTCCGGGATCAGCTTTTATGCGAAACAGATCAATCCGCGTATCAAAATCGTCGGTGTGCAGGCCGAGGGTGCTAATGCCATCGTACAAAGCTTTCAGAAACAAAAGCACTGCAGTACGAAGTATGTCAATACGATCGCAGACGGTATTGCCGTCATGAATCCGGGGAAAACAACGGTACAGCTCATTCAGGAAAATGTGGATGAGATGGTAAGCGTCAGCGATAGTGAAATTGCCGCAACGATTCTGCTGCTGCTGGAGCGTGAAAAGCAGGTAGTGGAGCCTGCAGGGGCAGCCAGTCTGGCAGCGGTACTCAATGGAAAAATCGATGTGGCAGGCAAACGGGTCGTCTGTGTGCTGTCCGGAGGAAATATTGATGTGTCCTTCATTCACAAGGTTGTGGAAAAGGGGTTAGTCAGCCGCGGAAGAAATATGAAATTTAAAACACTGATGCTGGATGTTCCCGGGGCTTTGGAGCATTTCACACATATTCTGTGCGAGCAGAATGCCAATATTATTGAAATACAGTATGACCGTATCCAGGCGGATCTGAATCTGAATGAAACCATACTCCATCTGGCCGTCGAAGTCAGCAGTAAGGAACATGGCGAAGCACTGATTAAGGTGTTGAAGGAAAAGGGTTATGAAATAACGATGGAATAGGGAGGCAGTTATATGAAAATGAATGGTTCGCAGATACTGATACAGGCACTGATCGACCAGGGTGTGGATACGATCTTCGGGTATCCGGGTGGTTCTGTTTTGAATATCTATGATGCGCTATACGAGCGGAGTGAGGATATCCGTCATATTATTACATCGCATGAGCAGGGGGCTTCCCATGCAGCAGACGGGTATGCGAGAAGTACAGGAAGAACGGGGGTTTGCCTGGCAACCAGCGGGCCGGGAGCTACCAATCTGGTTACCGGCATAGCAACCGCATATATGGATAGTATTCCCATGGTTGCCATTACCGGCAATGTTTCCAATGATTTGCTGGGAAGGGATTCCTTTCAGGAGGTCAATATCACGGGCATTACCATGCCGATTACCAAGCATAATTTTATCGTTCAGAATGTCGATGATCTGGCAGCGGTGGTACGCAAAGCCTTTGTCATTGCCAATTCCGGAAGAAAGGGCCCGGTACTGATTGATATACCAAAGGATGTTACCGCAGCTGTAACGGAGTATGTAAAGCTTCCGCGTTATCGGATCCGCAAGCTTCCCAAGGTGGATGATGTGGTCTTCGAGCAGGCACTGGAGGTCATTCGCAAAGCAGAGCGCCCGATGATCTATGCAGGAGGCGGTATCATTTCCTCCAATGCGACAAGGGAGCTCATGAATTTTTCCAAGCATATGGACATCCCGATCTGCTGTTCCATGATGGGGCTTGGCAGTGTACCGTATGACTATGATTTGTATCTGGGAATGCTGGGAATGCATGGTACACCGGTTTCCAACTATGCGACGCTGAATACTGATTTGATCATCGCTATCGGTTCACGCTTTTCTGATCGTGTTGCCGGAAACCGTGAGGAATTTGGAAGGGAAGCTAAGATCATCCATTTTGATATCGATGCCTCTGAAATATCCAAAAATGTCGCCAGTGATATTTCCATTGTCGGGGATGCCCGCTATATTTTAAAGAAAATGATGCAGCGAATGCCGGAAACGGTGCATGAGGACTGGACAGGTACATTGAAGGATTTTAAAATAAAGCTCGGCCTTCCAAAGCCGAAGCCGGGGGAGAATGTCGATCCGAGAGATCTCGCTTTGACTCTGCATGAAATCGTCGGTGAGGATGCCATCATCGTAACGGATGTCGGACAGCATCAGATGATCATGGCACAGTATTATCAGTTCTCCCGTCCACGCAGCTGGATCAGCTCCTGCGGTTTGGGAACGATGGGCTATGGTATGGGTGCGGCAATGGGAGCCAAGGTTGCCAATCCGCAGCGTCCGGTCATTCTGGTTACTGGAGATGGAAGCTTCCACATGAATATGAATGAGATGGCAGCCGCTGTGAGCGCTAATATTCCCATTGTCATTCTTGTATTCAATAATCATGTGCTCGGCATGGTACGGCAGTGGCAGTCACTATTCTATGACCATCGCTATTCCAATACATCCATTGACCGTCAGACGGATTATGTCAAGCTGGCGGAGGCATTCGGTGGAAAGGGACTGCGTATTAAGACGCGTCATGATATCAAGGCAGTTATGGAGGAAGCACTTGCCAGCAAGGTTCCCTGCATTGTGGATTGCTGGATCGACAAGGATGACTGTGTCTATCCGATCATACCTCCGGGAAAGAGCGGCAAGGATATTATCTTATATGGCAACTAGGGAGATGAATGTATGAACAGAGCTGTATTATCACTCTTGGTATCCAATCACTTCGGGGTACTGACAAGAGTAACGAATCTGTTTTCTCAACGAGGGTTTAATATTGCGTCCCTTGCAGTGGGAGAGACAGAAAATGAAAACTATTCCCGTATTACAATTACGACGAGCGGCGACGCTGCCAGTGTCAATCAGATCAAGCTGCAGCTGGATAAGCTGGAGGATGTGAAAATTGTACAGGAAATACCGGATGAACAGCTGTTTATCCGTGAGGTGATGCTGGTAAAGGTGGCACCGCGACCTGCCCAGATGGAAGCCTTTGAAAAGTGTGTAGAGGACTTCAATGGAAGGACTCAGATTATAGAGGATGGCTGCTGTATTGTGGAAATGACGGATACGCCGGCTTCCGTGAATTATTTTCTGGAGGAGCTTCGCGAATACCATATTAAAGAAATCAGCCGTACAGGCGGGGCTGCCTTGCAGCTGAGTACAGAAACCGTTTATTAAACGTAAGCGATTACGTTTTGATAGAATAGGAATTACCAGAAAACATAAGGAGGAAAACGAAAATGGTAAAAGTTTATTATGATGCAGATTGCAATATGGATCTTCTGAAAGGAAAGACCGTCGCAATCATCGGGTATGGAAGTCAGGGACATGCACATGCATTGAACCTGAAGGACAGCGGAGTCAATGTGGTTGTTGGACTTCGTCCGGGCTCCAAGAGCCGTGCAAAGGCAGAGGAAGCCGGCTTAACAGTTATGGATAACGCTGCTGGCGCCAAAACAGGAGAAGGGATGATTTCCGGTAGTCCGGATCAGGATCAGCCGGATATCTATAAGAAGGACATTGAGCCAAACCTGGAAGAAGGAAACATGCTGATGTTTGCACACGGCTTCTCTATCCACTTTAATCAGATTGTAGCACCTGCAGGCGTTGATGTTACAATGTGTGCGCCAAAGGGTCCGGGACATACCGTACGCAGCCAGTATCAGGAGGGCAGAGGTGTTCCATCACTGATCGCTGTACATCAGGATGCTACCGGAAAGGCACATGATTATGCACTGGCATATGCCGGAGGAATCGGAGCTGGACGTGCCGGAATCATTGAAACAACCTTTAAGGAAGAAACAGAAACTGATTTATTCGGTGAGCAGGCTGTCTTATGCGGCGGTGTCTGCGAACTGATGCAGGCTGGCTTTGATACCTTGGTGGAAGCAGGCTATGAGCCGGAAATGGCATACTTTGAGTGTATCCATGAAATGAAGCTGATCGTCGATCTGATCAACAGCGGTGGCTTCGCAATGATGCGTTATTCTATCTCTGATACCGCTGAATACGGTGATTACGTAACCGGAAAGCGTCTGATTACAGAAGAAACACGCAAGGAAATGAAAAAGGTGCTGACAGAGATTCAGGATGGTACGTTTGCCGGCAACTGGATTACGGAAAACAAGGCAGCAGGACGTTCCCACTTCCTCGCAATGCGTCGTGTTCATGCAGCGCACCCGTCTGAAAAGGTTGGCGAAAAGCTGCGTAAAATGATGAGCTGGCTGAAAAAATAAGGAGGCATTCGATATGGGTAGACCAAGTGATTCTGTCGTTCGAGGAGATGCCTGTGCACCGCAGCGCTCGCTGTTTTATGCACTGGGACTGACAGAAGAAGAATTGAATCGGCCGCTGATCGGTGTGGTCAGCGCCTATTCCGAAATCGTTCCGGGGCATCTGCATCTGGATAAAATCACAGAAGCGGTCAAGGCGGGCATCCGGATGGCTGGCGGTACTCCGATCATGGTGCCTTCCATCGGTGTGTGTGATGGAATCGCCATGGGACATATCGGAATGAAATATTCCCTTGCCTCCCGTGAGCTGATTGCGGACAGTGTGGAAACAATGGCAAAGGCACACGGCTTTGACGGTCTTGTGCTGGTGCCAAACTGTGATAAGATCGTTCCGGGGATGCTGATGGGAGCACTGCGCGTCAATGTACCAAGCGTCGTTATGAGCGGTGGAGCTATGCTGCCTGGAAATGACAGGGGAAAGGCGATGAGTCTTTCGACCATGTTTGAGGCAGTCGGTGCCAAGAAAGCGGGCCTGATCGATCAGACAGAATTGACGCACATCGAGCAGAATGCCTGCCCGGGCTGCGGCTCCTGCTCTGGTATGTTTACTGCTAATTCCATGAACTGTCTGTGTGAGGTACTGGGAATCGCATTGCCTGGTAATGGTACGATTCCAGCAGTATATTCGGCACGAACCCAGCTGGCGAAGAAGGCCGGTATGGCTGTCATGGATATGGTGGAAAAGGATATCCGCCCAAGAGATATCGTAAATGAAAAATCCTTACGCAATGGTTTGGCGTGTGATATGGCGCTGGGCTGTTCCTCCAATACCGTGCTGCATCTTTTGGCAATCGCTAAGGAAGCCAAGGTAGATCTGGATTTGGACATGATCAATGAGGTTTCTCAGAAAACGCCGAATCTGTGCAAGCTGGCTCCGGCAGGCCCGGATCATATTGTAGATTTATACAACGCAGGCGGTGTACAGGCGGTCATGAAGGAGCTGTCAAGAAAACAGCTGATTGATACCGGCCTCATGACTGTGACGGGTAAGACCGTCGCAGAGAATATTGCGAATGCCGTGAATATGGATACGAATATCATCAAGGATATCGAGCATCCTAACTCAGCCACCGGAGGAATTGCGGTACTGTTTGGAAATATCGCACCAAAGGGCTGTGTGGTAAAACGCTCCGCTGTTGATCCGAAAATGATGACACATACCGGACCGGCGCGAGTGTTTGACAGTGAGGAGGATGCGATTGCGGCAATCTATGCCGGAAAGATCGTTAAGGGGGATGTTGTCATTATCCGCTATGAGGGACCAAAGGGTGGTCCTGGCATGCGAGAAATGCTGAATCCGACGAGTGCACTTGCCGGAATGCAGCTGGATAAGGATGTTGCGTTGATTACCGATGGACGCTTTTCCGGGGCAACCCGTGGTGCTGCGATTGGACATGTGTCTCCGGAAGCAGCAGCTCAGGGCCCAATCGCTATCATTCAGGAAGGCGATTCTATCACAATTGATATTCCAAAGGGTACGATCAACCTGAATGTGGACGCAGCGGAAATAGAGCAGCGTCTGCAGGCATGGGTAAAGCCGGAGCCAAAAATCAAAGAGGGCTGGCTCTACCGGTATTCCCGCCTGGTTGCCAGTGCAGATGAGGGTGCTGTGCTGAAATAAAACAGTATTGTTGCTGTTAAAAATCATTATAAGAAAGATACGAAGCTGATTGCTGCTATGACTGAATTCTCAAGTCCGGATAAAGGATAAGAGATTCCTTGCTCTGTGGCAGTGAACGCAGGCGTATCTTTTTTTTGCGTTCAGGAAGCAATTAGTGTGAATTGTTCATCCTTGTTCAATGCTGTAAACAGGGGAAAGAAAGCTTTTCTGCGGTTTTGTTAGCAAAGGTAACAGATTGGAAGCGGAGAATGAACGATGTTCATTGACATTTTGTGTAAGCTTGCTATACTAAAGGGGAGGGTGATGCTATGGTGCAGAAAAGACAAACCAGGATTGTTAAAGATCCAATGAAAAGAAAACGGGAGATACTGGATGGTGCGATGGAGCTGTTTGCATACAACGGTTATGAACAGACCTCGATGCGGGATATTGCCCGCCATCTGAATATATCTCTGGGGTTATGCTATCGCTATTTTGACAGCAAGCAGAAGCTCTTTCAGGAGGCCATGCAGCAGTATGTGGAGGATTTATGTGCTTCTTATCTGGTGACGCTGCATAATGAAGCGTTACATTTTCACGAAAAGCTGGATGCACTCTTTCTCATGCTGGAGCAGGAGGAGCAGCAGATGCGTTATCATGACTTCTTTCACCGGCCGGAGAATATCGGCTTTCATGAGGAGCTGGCTGTAAAGCTGTGCAAATATATGCAGCCGCATCTGCAGAAGGAATTGCACATTTATTTAAAGAAGCATCACTTAAAGGTGCGGCATGAAGAGTTGCTGCTCAGCTTTCTCACATATGGACAGATTGGGCTTCATGCATCTGTGAATTCACCAAATCCCGAGCTGCTTGCACATCTTCGTGCATACTTTGATCTCCTGCTGAAACAGGAATGTATCCCTGATGACAGCCAATAGTCAGGGATTGCTTTTTAAAGTATGAATGAACAATGTTCATTAAAGGAGGACAATGCTATGGATAAAACAGAACAATCAAGACGTGTATTTGACAAACAGGCAGAAACGTATGATACAGCCATCTTCGGATCACATGCAAGAGAATTATATCCGTTCATGCTGGAGATAATGATTCAGTTTCCTGCAAAAGATGTATTGGATATGGGGTGTGGAACCTGTGCGCTTATGAAGCAGCTCTATGAGGAGGATCCAACACGGCAGCTTACAGGAATCGATCTGAGTGAACATATGCTGAAAATCGGAAAGGACGTGATGAAGGAGCATGCTGTTCTGGTACAGGGGGATGCGCTAAGGCTGCCCTTTGCGGATAGCAGCTTTGATATGGTTTATTGCAATGATTCGTTTCACCATTATCCAAATCCGAAGGGTGTGCTGCAGGAGGTTACAAGAGTGCTGCGATACGATGGGATTTTTGTGCTGGGAGATTGCAGGCAGGGGTGGCTTTCCCGCAGGATCATGAATCTGTACTGCCATTTCAGTAAGCAGGGGGATGTGCACATGTACAGTGAAAAGGAAATTCGGCTGCTGCTACAAAAGCACTTTCATGATTTGCACTACCGTAAGGTGAATACGAAGAGCTTTATCGCATGGGGTGTGAAATGAAGCTCACATCTTCCCAGCAGATGTATGTGCAGGCCATTGATCTTTTGCAGCAAGAGCAGAATAGGGTCTGTCAGATTGATATTGCCGTATATCTGGGGTATTCTCGGGCCAGTGTCTGCCGTGCTGTGAAACGATTGAGCAGTGCAGGTCTGATCGTAGTAGAAAATTATGCAATTTCTCTGAGTGCTGCTGGAAGAGGAGAGGCAGACCGCCTGCGATATGTAAGACAGGCGATGCTTGCGGCACTTACGGCCTATGACTGTCAGAAGTTGCTGGATATGAAAGCTGTCTTGCAGCTGCCCGCCTGCTGGCAGGTAGTAAATACGTTTGTTACCTCTGGTCATACAGGGGAAAGGTCTGCTATAATAAAGCAAACGAAATGAGGGCTGAAAATGGAGAAAAAACGATGCTTCTGGGCAGAACATGTGCCTGCGGTTTATGTGCAGTATCACGATGAGGAATGGGGGAGAGAGGTGCATGATGATCATAAGCTGTTTGAAATGCTGCTTCTGGAATCCTTTCAGGCCGGACTTTCCTGGCTGACAATTTTGAAAAAGCGGGAGGCCTTTCGGGAAGCCTTTGACAATTTTGATGTCGTAAAGGTTGCCGGCTATGGAGATGCGAAAAGGGAGGAGCTGCTGCAAAATGCAGGCATTATCCGCAATCGCCTGAAAATCAAAGCAGCTATTCAAAATGCTGCCATCTTTATACAGATTCAAAAGGAATTCGGAAGCTTTGACGCATATCTGTGGGGCTTTACGCAGGGCAGAGTGATCTACCGCACGCAGCAGGAGCTACCGACACACACGGCGCTTTCCGATGAAATCAGTGCAGATTTATACAGGCGCGGCATGCGTTTTGTAGGAACAGTGATTATTTATTCCTACCTGCAGGCAGTCGGTATTGTGAATGATCATGAGCCGGGATGCTTTCTCCATGTAGAGATACCGGAAAAGGCAGAGTGAACGGATACAAAATCATAGCTTGTTACAGCATAGGAAAAACAGGAGGTCTTTCTTTATGAAAAAGATCTCCTCCTTGGATTTGTATTACTTACCTGCTGTTATCGGAATATATAAATGCCGCTGGATATCCTTGCTTCCGGTAAGGTCATTGGGTACGCTTTTTTTCAGGATGTTGACTTATGGGAAAGATATCCTGTTTTTTTGTTGCGTTTCACAGCTTGTTGCCGGTCTTACTATACAGCATTCATTGCAGGCAGTGCATGCTAGCGCTTCTGTGAAGGCAGTCTTTTTTTTATGAGCGGGTATGCGGCTAATGCGATTGTATAGCCTGCTGCAGCCTGCACGAAATTGGCAGGAACTCCCGTCAGAGACAGCTGCCAGCTTTGGTTAATATAAGCATCCGTGATGAAATATCCACTGACCATGAGCAGACCGCCGAGCACATAGGCGATGTAGCGCACAGAGCTGTGCCCCTTAAAGACAAGCCAGGAAACAAGAACAGCCTCCAGTCCCTTAATCAGTAAAGTGGGAATCGCATACATGCCATACCCTCCTGCAATATCTGCGAGTGCGCTGCCGACACCGCCTGCCATAAAGGCCAGGAAGGGGTTCAGCACAGAGGCAAACAGCAAAAGGAAG
>OAVH01000829.1_pt1 | contig 20334 bp, 14 predicted proteins | sample 1495281 | NCBI WGS metagenome assembly OAVH01 (sample SAMEA2580082, study PRJEB22360) | human gut metagenome | biome: human gut; feature: human-associated habitat; material: faeces | place: Denmark | collected 2008/2010
TCATATGTATGTTATAAAAAAAGTGATTATCCACAAGATATTACAGCCATTAAGAGAAACGAAGTTCTAAAATATATCACAACTAAAGATGAGAAAAAAACGAAGAGTGGGAAAATAGAAATAAATATAGCAGCTATTGAAACAAAATATCCAATAGTCTCAAAACTAAAAGAAATATATGATTCCTTTCATACATTACTTATGGGAGATGATCCTAATAATTTGAACGATTTTATAACAATGTATAGAGATACAAAATCAAAAGGATTTATAGAAGGCATAGAAAAAGATATTGCCCCGATCAAGAACGCAATATCCCTTCCGTACAGTTCTGGATTTGTTGAAGGAAACAACAACAAATTCAAACTCATCAAACGTATTTTATATGGTAGAAGCAATTTAGTCAATCTATTTCGTAAATGTTATGTTCCTTTTTTGATGAATAATAAATATTTTAGCTTAACCGCATTATTAAATGGTGAAAACAGCACAATTTCTCGTGCTGTTTAGATAGCCATTTTACCCATAACCGAGTAAGAACCAAGATTATGTGTAGCCTTTTCTCTGTTTTATTTTAGTTATATAGGAAGGTTTAAATGAAAATTTGATTTTCTCATATTCCTAATTGAGTCTATAAAACGTGGATCCTTTTTCTATGCAGGAGTCATTTTGAACAATCTATGCCGGATATCTTTCTGCATTTCCTCTGATTCTATATCCAGTATATTTTACCAAACTCATAATTTTGTATTCTACTGAAGCCATCATATTCTATTGAAATGCTGCCATGTAAAGTATAAGTGTAACGGATGCGATTTCCATCATTCTTATAGTATAGAAATGGGAAGCTATCTGCATCATCATAGCGCGAATTCATTCCTAAGCAGATAGTACAAGCTGCTTTTTATTCCTAAGTGAAAGCCACGGTTATTTGCTTTTCAGAATATGGGGATCAACCTTGTTATGCTCCTCATGTATGGTATGCAGCTTCTGCGTGGCAGGCCCTTTGATAATTTCTCCGGTATAGGAAAATCTGGATCCGTGACAGGGGCAGTCCCAGGTTTTTTCATCCGCATTGAATTGCAGAGTACAGCCCATATGCGGACACAGAATATCAACGATATACAATGCATCCTGTTCGTCACGGTAAACCCCATAGCGGTGATCATCCAGCTCCATGATCGTTCCTTCTCCGATACGCGGATAATCACTGCTGCTTTTTTGCAGCTTACTCTTCAAAAAGGCACTGACAACATTTAGATTCTCTTTGACGAATTGTAAAGAGAAGATATTTGAAAGCCGCTGAGGAGAAAACATCATCCGGTAAGGAGAGCCGCGATGCAACGCATAGGAGCATAGCAGCTTTCCTGCGATGCAGCTTGTGGTATTTCCCCACTTATTATAGCCGCTGGCAAACAGGACACGATCCTCGTGCTTATCCAGCTTACCTATCAATGGCAGCTGGTCAAATGTCATATAATCCTGCGAATTCCAGGCAGCGGTGATCTCCTGTACGATGAAATCTTCGCGCAGTGTATTTTCAAATTCCTGTCTGTTCATATCCGCATTATGTCCGCTTTTATAGCTGTTTCCGGCATACAGCAGCGTATCCTCACAGGTATTGTAAGACTGTACCACCGGATCAATGGACAGCATCATATCCTTTGGAAGCTCCTGCTTCACACGGGCACTGATTACACTTTCCTGATCGCAGTACATACGGGTAAAATAGAAATGGCCCTGATCGATAAAAGGAAACTGGGTGGCAAAGATAACGATATCCGCATGGACGCTCGTATTGTTGACAAGCAGCCGATACCCGTGCTCCTCCTCCTGCATATCTGTTACAGGGGAATGCTCGTAAATATCGATACCGCCCTCATTCGCGATGCTCGCAAGGGCACAGCCATACGCATACGGGTCAAAGCGTGCCTGATACTGCATACGCAATCCTGCCTCCATGGGAAATGGCGCATCCGTTTTATCGATATAGGTACACGGGATATGCAGATCCAAATAGGCCTGGTATTCCTCCTGCAGCTTTGCAGTCTGTACAGCATCACGAGTAAACAGCAGGGCATCGCAGCGTGTAAAATCACATGAGATATCATGCTCTTTGATAATTGCCTCCATGGAATTTAAGGCTTCTTCATTTGCTTCATAATACTGTCTTGCCAGAACCTTATCATAATGCTCTATTAAATCCGCATAAATCAGCCCATGCTGCATGGTAAGCTTTCCTGTATTCCTTCCGCTGGCACCAAAGCACAGCTGATCCGCCTCTAAAAGAATCGCATCCTCCTCAGCCTGTGCCAGATAATAGGCGGTACTGATTCCTGTTAATCCGCCTCCGATAATGGCAATATGTACATCCGTCTCCTTTTGCAGTGTTGGATAGTTTGTCGTTTTTGTATTCCGTTTCATCCAGAAAGATTCACTCATGTTCTTCACCTCACTTACAGACTTCCCAGAAACGTGCATTTCTTTCAAAAAAAGAAAACTCCGTTTAAAAATTTTGTCGAAGCCCGCGGTCTATCATTTCACAACTATCATATACTTGAAAGAGGAGGAACAATATGATTACCATTCAAGATATAAAAGTGAATGTTACACGCTCTGGGAACGGAGCGCCTGCTGTGGTTCTGCTGCATGGCTGGGGGCAGAATCAATATATGATGAAATTCCTGCAGGATCATCTTTGCGACAGCTTTACGGTTGTCAATCTGGATTTACCGGGATTTGGAGAAAGCGAGGAACCAAGAACGATATGGAGTGTTGATGACTATGCTACGTTTCTGCATGAACTGTTAATGCATATTCATCTTACACGCGTGATATTTATCGCACATTCCTTCGGAGCCAGAATTGCCCTTCGCTATGCATACCGCTATCCTGTGGAAAAGATGGTACTGACAGGTGCCGCCGGTATTCAGGCAAAACGCGGACTGAGCTATCATATCCGTGTAAAAACATATAAGCTGCTCAAACGGCTGCATGCTGCCCCAGCTATGGGAAGCAGTGATTATCAGGGGGCATCGTCTGTTATGCGGGGAGTTCTCGTTGCCAGCGTTGAGGATGATCTGCGACCACTCCTAAAAGACATAGCCACGGAAACATTGCTTGTGTGGGGAGAAAGAGATACGGCTACGCCGCTTTGGATGGGCCGTGTCATGGAGGAGGAGCTGCCGGATGCCGCCCTGGTTGTTCTGCCAAAAGAGAATCATTTTGCCTACTTCCACCTCAGTATACAATTCTGCCGCATCGTGGATGCGTTTCTAAGACCATGATGCTGCTCTGTTTTCTGGCGGTGTATCTTTTTTTTCTTTATGTTCCATTGAAGCAAGCCATGCATATGTTCCAGCAGAATCGCTATAACAGGGGACGTTATCAGGCGTGGCTGCGTTCCTATATCCGGATTTCCTGGAAAACGATGGCAGCGATATTTCTAACGCTGCTGCTGAGCTATGGACTTTTCTTCCTGCAGCCGACTTCCATGCGGGAGGTACTGCTGCTTATGCTGGTCACAATTTTTGCCTATATCAGCAGTAAGCTCGAGGAAGAACGAAGCTATCGCAAGCCATTCGTGAAAACTGCAAGAATTCATCGTCTTACCGTATTCTTATACACCTTCTATACAGTGATTTTGTGTATGCTCCATACGCTGTGCTCCCCTGCTGTATGGATACTAGTCACTCCGTTTTTATATGGTTCCCCATGGCTTGTTATATTGCTCTGTGCATGGATCCTGTCTCCACTGGAAACCGCTATCCGAAATCATTATGCGAGTGATGCGCAAAGATTGCTTCAGGAGCATGGGGATTTGTCCATTATCGGCATAACCGGCAGCTATGGAAAAACAAGTGTAAAAACCATTTTGAATGAGCTATTATCCGGTGTCTATTATACGCTGATGACACCCGGCTCTTATAATAATCAGATGGGAATTACACTGACGATTCGTACAAAGCTTCAGCATCTTCATGAGGTGTTTCTATGTGAAATGGGAGCGGATCATGTAAGGGAAATACACGATCTGATGCAGTTTGTAAAACCGCGTTATGGTGTTGTGACCTCCGTTGGTCCGCAGCATCTTGCTACATTTGGTTCCATGGACAATATTCTACATGAAAAAATGCAGATGATCGAGTGTCTGCCACCGGATGGCACCGGCTTTGTTAATCGGGATAATGCCTATATACAAAGCTACACGATAAAAAACAAGTGTCATATTGTCTGGTTTGGCATGCATGAGAGTGCGGACTATCGCTGCAGTAATATCCGCTATAGTGAAGAAGGTACCTCCTTCACGGTGACAGCAGAAAACCAGGAGCACTCCTTTCATACCCGGCTTTTGGGAAAACACAATGTCGTGAATATCACCTGTGCTATCGCAGTGGCGCATACGCTTGGTATTTCCTGGGAAATTATGGCGCTTGCTGTCGAAAAGCTGCCCTATGTGGAACATCGTTTGCAGGTTCGCAAGAGCTTCTGTACCCTGCTGGATGATGCCTATAATTCCAATCCGGAGGGAGCGCGCTGTGCACTCGAGGTTATAAAGCAAATGAAGCATAAGCGTTTTATTATTACTCCCGGCTTTCTGGAGCTGGGGGAAAAGCAGGAGGAGGAGCAGTACACACTGGGGCAGGAAATCGCAGACAGCGTGGATGTTGCCTTGCTGGTCGGACGCATACAGACAAAAAGTATTGTAAAAGGACTTCAGGCACGGCAATTTCCTGCTCAGAATATCTATATATGTGACAGCTTTCAGGAGGCTTTATCTATCGTTCAAAAGCAGGCAGATCCGCAGGACTGTGTTCTTTTGGAAAACGATCTTCCGGACGCATTTAATCATTAGTACATGAACACGTTTTAGGCATTCGCATACACTGATAATGTGTAAGGAAAGGAAGAATGCTATGAAACTTAAAATTGCCGTGGCGTTCGGCGGCAGAAGTGTAGAACATGAAATCAGCGTTTTGTCAGCACAGCAGGTGATGGCAGCGATGAATGAGGAGCGTTATGAAATACTGCCGCTGTATATTGCGAAGGATGGCAGGATGTTTTGTGAGGAAGAATTGCGGGAACTGGAAACCTTTCAGCATATTGAGGAATTCATAGCAGATCATGACAGTGTTTCTTTGATACGCAGAGATGCACATACCTATCTGATTCCATCGCGCAGACGATTGTTCGCAAAGGAGCGGGAGGTTGATCTGGTTTTCCCTGTATTACATGGTACCAATGGTGAGGACGGGACCTTTCAGGGATATCTGAAAACACTTGGTGTACCTTATGTCGGCTGCAGTGTGCTGGCAGGGGCTATCGGTCAGGATAAGGTGATTATGAAGCAGGTGCTGCAGGATAGCGGATTGCGAGTGGTTCCCTGGTTTTTCTGGACATTGCATCAGCCGATGGAACAGTCTTTTTTCAAGAAAGCACAGCGACTTGGCTATCCTCTTATCATCAAACCGGCAAATTTGGGAAGCAGTGTCGGCATTGCGGTAGCGCATAATGATGTGGAGCTTCATAAAAGCATGATTGAAGCTTTTCAATATGATCATAAGGTCGTGATTGAAAAGGTGATTGAACCGCTGCGGGAAATCAATGCATCGGTATTAGGGGATGAGGATGGCTGTCGTTGCAGTACGCTGGAAGAGGTTATCAAACAGGATGAAATTCTGTCTTATCAGGATAAGTACAACGGACAGGGGAAATCCAAGGGTATGGTTAGTACGAGCCGCAAGCTGCCGGCAGAGCTGACAGAGGAACAAACAGAGGAAGTACAGCGCATGGCGATGGATACATTTCGTTCCTTGAATGCTGCCGGAGTGGTGCGGATTGATTTTCTGATGCAGCAGGACAGCGGAGAGCTGTATGTGAATGAAATCAATACGATTCCAGGCTCTCTGTCATTTTATTTGTGGGAACAGGAAGGGTTGTCATTTTCGGCTCTGCTGGATGAGCTGATTGCTCTGGCATTGCAGCGGATGCGCAGGGAGCATACGATGATTTTCAGTTATGATACAAATATTTTAAGAGATTACAAAGGCGGCGGGAAGCTTATAAAATAAAAAGACTGCGGACAATAAGGAGTTCTACTCACTTTAAGGTACAAGGAAGGAGCATGAGATATAAAGGCTTATTGAACATTGATTGTATTTCACGATTCCCTTTTACCCGAAGACGCGAAGAATCCAACAAGGCTCGCGTCTTTTCTTTTTGCACAATAAGGCTAAAAGGGCATGAACTCTAAATAGAATAATTGAGAAAGGATACTTGTATTTTTGAATTCAGATATGGTACACTGTAGGCAATTCATGTAGGAAAGGAAGGGGTTTTTCATGACAGCATATGTTCCAACCGGCAATATGATTTCTTATATCCAAAGACCCCGGCTTTTCTGTCTTTTATAAGTATTCAAAAGGCATGCCTTATTCTGTATACCCTGTGTTCATAAGACACGCATTCAAGATTGATAACCTTAACAGCATGCATCCTTCAATAACAGACCTGCAACAGCCCCGGCCATGGTGTAGGGACTGTATTCATACATGATAGGAGACAGCCCTGCTGCTTATGGAGACCTGCTTTTTATGGTGCACATTATCAAAGAGGTCTGTCTGATCATATTCCATAACTAAGACAAGCTTTATTAGAAAGGAATGTGATCATGAAGGAAAATTTAACCATAGCATCTGTAATTTCAACATACAGTAATAAGAAAGCGTATGATAATTATTGCAAGAAAATCTTATCGAATAAACAGATTCTGGCATATATTTTAAAGGGATGTGTTCCGGAATATGCAGATACAGCATTAACGCAGCTTCCGCAATATATAGAAGCCGTCTTTGAAAGGGATGCCATCACGAAGGAAAGCATCTATGGTAAAAATGTTGAGGATGAGGCAATACCGGGAGCATTGATAAAATACGACCTCCTGTTTGAAGCAGCCCTGCCGCAATCAAAGGGTGCAGTAAGGAAAAAGCCCCTGCTTGAGGAACAGAAACGATTCGCACAGGACAAGGCATGCTTGATAATCAATCTGGAAGCACAGTATAAGGATGATCCGGGATATCCTCTGGTGAGCAGGGCTTTATACTATTGCAGCAGATTGATGGCAAAGCAGAAAAACGCAGCGGATGGATTCCAGCATTCGAGATTTGGAGATATGAAAAAGGTGTATTCCATATGGATTTGTATCAATCATTCAGAGTATAAGAATGATGTCGTCAATAAGTATGATGTTCATGAAACATGTCTTATGAAGCCCTGGAATGCACCAAAGGAGCAGTATGATCTCATGACTGCCATTATGGTATATCCCGGAAAGCAGTATGATGGTGCATATGCGTCAGCACAAAACCCAGCAGACAGGAATATGAAAAAATTACTGGAGCTGTTAAACATTTTGTTTATTTCCGGTCTTCCAGCAAGGTCGAAGATAGAACTATTGGATAAAAAATATGGTATAATGATGACGAAGGAAATAGAAAGCGAGGTCATGACGATGTGTAACCTGAGTGAGGGGATAGAAGAAAGAGGGATTATGAAGGGCCTTAAGCAGGGGATGACGCAGGGCTTACAACAAGGAATCGAACAAGGAATATCACAAGGAAAAGCAGAGGAAAGGATAAATACAACTCTGCAACATGTGAAAAATCTAATGCTGGCAACGAATACCAGTGCAGAAAATGCAATGGATCTGCTTGATGTAGAAGCAGATATCCGACCGGTTATATTCGACGCTTTGAAATGCTCCTGATGCGATAAAAAATAGCTGCGAAGACTTACTATATAATAAAAAGGACTGTGAAGTGATTTGCAGTCCTTTTAAATGATATTTAAAATGGATATCTAAATTATCGTGAGGAGGAAAGGGTGCTTTTAAATCGTATGAAATTCACGAATTTTTAAATGATATAATTTCATATCCACACGATCTGTTCAGATGGCTTATGAAATGCTGTCTTCACTGTATCCTTGAGCATAACAGAATCATATTATAAGTTTTAAGAAGCCCGAATATTATTACTGTCTATTTATTTCAGAGTATTTTTCATTTCCTGCTGGTGGATGCCTGTACCATACAGCCTTACACAATCACATTCGCACACCTTGTAGGCAGCTTTCTGTTTATGTAAATAGGGGGAAAAGCCCTGGTATTCATGTTATGCAATATCATTCATAACGACCTTGCTTCGATCACTGCTTTTTCGATAAGCATTGGGAGTCATACCGCAGGCTTTTTTAAATACCTGTGAAAAATATGACTGGGAAGAAAAGCCACAGGAATCGGAAATCTGTGCAATGGAATAATTTGTAGTCTCCAGCAATTCCTTTGCCTGCTGAACACGCAGCCGGATGAGGTAATTGATAGGAGAAACCCCTTTATACTGCTTAAACGCATGTACCAGATAAAACTTATTCATATAGGTTTTTTCACTCAGCAGCTCCAGTGTGATATCTTCCTGATAATGATTGTTAATATACTGCTCAACAAAATGACATTCCTTGGTGATTTTCTGAGAGGGTGCTACTATTAGGTTTGCCTTTGTCCTGCGTACCATATTGATAATCAGTACCTCCAGAAGATTCTGGCATATGGCTTCATAATCATCATCCTGCTGTGCCATTTCCTGTACCAGGGTTTTCAGATAAAACAGGATCTCATGCTTGAACTCATAATAATTATGGACACTGTAATCCTCATACTCCATGTGATTCGTAAAGCTGGTAAACTGCAGTCCTTCGATTCCAAGAACGATATATTCCAGCGGAGATTCATCTCTGCTCATTTCTGTATGCATGACATTGGGATTTACGATAATTAAATCATCGGCCTTAACATCAAATACATCATCATTAACAAGAAAGCTTCCTTTCCCGCTGGATACATAAAACAGCTCCGTACAATGATGGGCATGCGGTGTGCTGTGCCAATCCCCTTCATAGCGGCTTGTGGAAATATAAAGAAGGTGGAAGCTCATTTTATCCAATTTGCGATTTTTCAGCTGATAGCGTTGTATGCTCATGATATCACATCCTTATATCTACTTTTATTATAATAGACACTGTACGAGAAGACAAGAATTATATTTGTTGGCAAAAAGTGAAATTAACCAATATATCTAAAAAGCAAGACTGCAGACATCGGTTTATCAAATGAAATGGAACAGGGAATTCTCCTTTTTTAGATATCTTGCCGGATTTTTTTAAATACAGGGATTTTTGGAATTTGACAAGCCTGCAGGAAGCCAATAAAATGAAGGCAATGGATATAATCAGGAGGAAAACGACATGAATACGAAGAAGGGTCGTGTAACAGTACCGACCGATGTGGATGTTATTGATGAAACCTTACAGATCATTGAACGGTGGGGGGCTGATGCAATACGGGACTGTGATGGTACCAATATGCCTGAACAGCTTCAAAAGCTGGATGTAAAGCAGTATGCGACGTATTATACGACAAGGAAGGATAATGCATGGGCTAGTGCCAATCCGCAGGAAATACAGCAGATGTATCTGATGAGCGATATGACGACAGCCTGTGAACCTACGCTGTGTATACCGCTGATGAAGCATTATTACAAGGATCAGCTCAAGGTCAATACGCTGGATGATATCAAACGCTGGTGGGAGGTTATCGACCGGACTGCTGGAGTGGTTGTGGAAACAGCGCAATGGGAATATGATGAAGAAAAAGAGGCGGTTATCATACATGACTGTATACCGTTTCATGCATATACCGTTAGCTTTTTGGCCTTTGTCATATGGGATCCGGTGCATATGTACAATGCACTGACCAATGACTGGAAGGATGAGGAGCATCAGATGACCTATGATGTGCGACAGCCGAAAACAGAGGCATATGTGCTGGACAAGCTGCGCCGCTGGATCGATGAGCATCCAGAGGTGGATGTGATCCGGTTTACGACGTTTTTTCATCAGTTTACACTGATGTTTGATGAACAGGCGAGAGAAAAATTTGTAGACTGGTTTGGCTACAGTGCCAGTGTTTCCCCCTATATACTGGAACAGTTTGAACAAGAGGCAGGTTATCGCTTCCAACCGGAATATATCATAAACCAGGGCTATCATAATTCCACCTTTTGTGTGCCGACAAAGGAATATCGCGATTTTATGAATTTTCAAATGCGGGAGGTTGCTAAGCTAGTGAAAAAGCTTGTGGATATCACACATGAAGCAGGCAAAGAGGCTATGATGTTTTTGGGTGACCACTGGATTGCGACAGAGCCGTTTGGCCCATATTTCAAGGATTTAGGAATCGATGCGGTGGTTGGCTCTGTTGGAGATGGACGTACCCTGCGGCTGATCTCCGATATCAAAGGCGTACGGTATACGGAAGGACGCTTCCTGCCATATTTTTTCCCGGATGTATTTCATGAAGGCGGAGATCCTATCAAGGAAGCAAAGGTAAACTGGGTTACCGCACGGCGTGCAATTCTTCGTTCACCGCTGGATCGTATCGGATATGGCGGATATCTGAAGCTTGCTCTGCAATTTCCGGATTTTATCGATTACATTGAGACTGTATGCAATGAATTCCGCGAGCTGTATGAGCATGTGCACACAGCGCAGCCAATGTGTATGCCGTTTAAGGTAACTATATTGAATTGCTGGGGTGCATTGCGCGGTTGGGGAGCAGAAATGGTTGCCCATGCATTGTGGTATAAACAGATTTATTCCTATTCCGGCGTTCTGGAGGCACTCAGCGGTATGCCGTTTGATGTGCAGTTTATCAGCTTCGATGATATTCTTGAAAATGAGCATATCCTGGATGATGCCGGAGTGATTATCAATGCCGGAGATGCTTATACTGCCTTCAGCGGCGGGGATTACTGGAAGGACGAGCGAATCGTTTCTGCATTGCGCCGGTTTGTTTATGAGGGCGGAGGCTTTATCGGTGTTGGAGAACCAAGTGCGGCACAAAAGGAAGGACATTTCTTCCAGCTGTATGATGTACTCGGTGTGGATAAGGAGGTTGGCTTTTCCCTGTCTCAGGATAAGTATAACTGGCAGGAGCAGGAGCATTTCCTGAAGGAGGGGCTGTCAAATACGCCTGAGCTTGGTGAGGAAATCCGCAATATATATGCCCTTCGCAATACGCGTGTTCTGATCAATGAACGGCAGAATGTACGCTTTGCGACAAATGAATATGGAAAGGGGAGAAGTGTTTATCTCAGCGGTCTGCCCTTCAGCTTCGAGAATGCGCGTCTGCTTTACCGCTGTCTGTTTTATGCGGCAGGAAAAGAGGCAGATATAAAAAGATGGTATAGTGAGAACTGCAATGTGGAGGTCAATGTGTATCCGAATACAGATAGCTACTGCGTCGTGAATAATACGTATGAGGAACAGAGCACACGCATCTATACGGATCAGGATGCATTTGATATATGCTTGAAAGCAAATGAAATCCGCTGGTTTTCCATCAGTGGAAAAAAATAATACAGAAAAAGCGGCTGGCTGCCGCTTTCTTCATGCTGTAAGCATATTTATAAACGTTTTGCTTCCTATATAGAGACATGTCGGTTTACAAATTGGGAATATGCTTATACCGATGGACGCTTAAGCCAGTGTTATAAGGCAGTATGATATGCCTGATTACGTATGGATAGGGTATCCTTATACTTGAAGAAAAAGCATTCTTCCTATCTGCATGCTGTTGTAGGATAAGCGATGTTACTTACAGGAAAATGGGATTTCTTTCTGGTATATAACAGCTAACAGCCACTAAGGCATTATAAAATATCGCAGCTTTTATTGTAGGTGATCAAAGCGGGAAAGCGTCCTGTGCAGGTAATGCTGAATTTCTTATACGTATACGAATGATGGGTGTTCATATACGCAATACCATGCTTGCTATTTCTGAATAGAATCATTCTGAAAAAAGAATATCATAGCTTACTTTCCAGATTTCCGATAAGAAAGAAAGGATGTCCAAAGATTCACAGCTTACACGGTACACTAAATTAGCATAGGCCAAGAATAAGGTACTCTAAAAGAAAAGAATTCTCCGTTTGTGAAGAATCCTTTTTACGTTTGATCAGCCTTCCATGGAATCAATGATGCTGTCTACCAGATTATCCATTTCCGACTTATTATTATCACCTAAAGAGCTAATCATGGATACCTCAGAATTCAGAATACTCATCTGCTTCATCTGATTATCCAGGAAGTCCTTCATCAGGGAACCGGATTTCGGTGCCCAGGAACCGTTTTCTATAATACCAACCGTACGCTTTTGCATATTGAGGGCCTTCATATGCATGAGGAAGTCATGCATAACCGGATAGATTCCCAGATTGTAGGTTACCGAAGCCAGTACGATGTGACTGTATTTGAATGCATCACTGATCAGATAGGATACGTGGGTATTGGAAACATCGTGAACAACGACATTCTTTACACCTTTATCCACCAGCTTTGCCGCCAGTACCTGTGCAGCGGATTCCGTATTTCCATACATGGAAGCATAGGCAATCAGCACACCCGTTTCTTCCGGCTCATAACGGCTCCACTTGTCATATTTGTCGAGCAGATAGCCGAAATCATTTCTCCAAACTGGTCCATGCAGCGGACAGATCACCTTGATATCGATCGTACCGGCTTTTTTCAGCAGCGCCTGTACATGCGGTCCGTATTTACCGACGATATTCGTATAATAGCGGCGTGCATCATCCAGCCAGTCGCGGTCAAAGTTAACTTCATCGTTAAACAGCTTGCCATCCAGTGCTCCAAAGCTACCAAAGGCATCGGCAGAGAACAGAACACCATTCGTCACATCATAGCTGACCATAGCCTCTGGCCAGTGAACCATTGGAGCCTCAACGAATGTGATGGTATGCTTACCAAAGCATTTGGTATCACCCTCCTTGACCTCCTCTGTACGTCCGTCAACGTGGAAGCCAAACTGATGCATCAGCAGAAAGCTCTTTTCGGTAGATATGATTTTTACCTTTGGATAGCGAAGCAGAATTTCCTCAATGCTTGCACCATGATCTGGCTCCATATGATTGATTACCAGATAATCCAAATCACGTCCATCCAAAAGATGTGCTACATTTTCCAGAAACTGGCGGCAGGCATCCCAGTCCACTGTATCAAACAATACCGTTTTCTTATCCAGCAGTAAATAGGAATTATAGGATACGCCGCGGGGAATCGGGTGAATATTTTCAAATAGGGCAAGACGGTGATCATTTCCTCCCACCCAATACAGATCGTCAACTACTTTTCTTACACAGTACATACTACATCCTCCTTCTCTTTATTTAATCCAATGTCTCAATGAACTGATCCTTTGCTTCTCCGCATTCCGGACAGATCCATTCCTCCGGCAGCTTTTCAAACGGCGTACCCGGAGCGATATCATTTTCCGGATCTCCCAGCATCTGATCATATTCATAGCCGCAGCCATTGCAGACATGACGCATATAGGAAGGAGCTTCCTTTTTGATAAACGGACGTTTCATTTTTTTCATTGGCGGAGCCGGTTTCTTTTCTCCGGTATCCAGAGCCTTGCTTAACAGCGGCAGTATTTCCATAACATCACCGACAATTCCATAATCAGCATTTTTAAAGATTGGCGCATTGGCGTTGGTATTGATTGCCACGATGGTTGTAGCATCCTTAATTCCTTTCAAATGCTGTCCCGCACCGGAGATACCGCAGGCGATATACAGGTTGCCTGTGAACTTCTGACCGGACATGCCAACATAACGATCGATTGGTACATATTTCAGGGTCTCTGCAACTGGACGGGAGCTTCCGATTGCTGCACCTGCACTTCTCGCCAAATCCTCAATCAGCTTCATATTCTTCTTATCACCGATTCCCTTACCGGCAGATACGACACGCTCTGCGTTGACGATTGGTGTATCCATCGGTATACCGACAGTGAAATCATACCCATCCTTCTGTAAGGCTTCCACTAACGCATTGACACGCTCCTGTGCTTCACCTTCCTTGAAAATCTGTTTCTTACGTTCACCGGTAATTGCGCCCTTTTTCTTGCGTACACCGCCGTCCTTTGGCGCTTTTCCTATGATATGAGAGGCGATAACGACTCTTTGGATTTCATTGGTTCCTTCATAAATTGTAGTGATTTTAGCATCACGGTAGGCGCGCTCCACTTCCATGCCCTTCAAATAACCGCTTCCACCGAAAATTTGTAAGGCATCGTTGCAGATTTCCAGTGCAACATCACTTGCATATTGCTTTGCCATTGCGGATTCCATTCCATATGGCTCATGGTTTTCTTTCAGTTCAGCAGAGGAATAAATCAGCATTCTAGCACAGCGAAGCTTCGTAGCCATGTCTGCCAGTTTAAAGCTGATAACCTGCTGCTGTGCAATCGGTTTTCCAAACTGTACACGCTCCTTTGCATATTCCAATGCATGCTCATAAGCACCCTGTGCAATACCAAGTGCCTGTGCCGCAATCCCGATCCGGCCGCCATCCAGTGTGGACATCGCAATCTTAAAGCCCTGACCTTCCTTACCAAGCAGGTTTTCCTTCGGTACCTTTACATCATTGAAAATCAGCTCTGCAGTTGAGGATGAACGGATTCCCATCTTATCGTAATGATCGCCGAACGTAAATCCATCCCATCCCTTTTCCACGATGAATGCGGATATTCCTCTGGTTCCCATATCCGGGTTTGTGGATGCGAAGACAACATAGGTATCTGCCTTATCCGCATTGGTGATAAAGATCTTTCCACCATTCAGAATATAATGATCACCCTCCAGAACGGCTGTTGTTTCCGTCCCTGCCGCATCACTTCCGGCATTTGGTTCTGTCAGACCAAAGGCACCGATTTTTTCACCCTTTGCCAATGGTACCAGATATTTCTGCTTTTGTTCCTCATTTCCGAATGCAAAAATCGGATAGCTTCCCAAAGAAACATGAGCGGACAGGATAACGCCTGTTCCACCATCCACGCGGGATAATTCTTCTACGGCAATGGCATAGCTGAGAACATCCAATCCGGCGCCTCCATATTCCTTTGGATAAGGGATCCCCATCAGACCCATTTTTCCAAACTTCGCGATTGCTTCACTTGGAAATTCATTTTCCTTGTCGAGCATAAAGGCAATCGGTTTGATTTCGGTTTCCGCAAATTCCCGTACCGTCTTGCGGATTTCCTCCTGCTGCTGTGTCGTTGTAAATAGCATAGTTTACGTCCTCCTCACTTATCTCTATGATATTCCTTCTGTTTTCATGATTTTTCTTAATATGAGAATCATTTTAAGAATAGAAATCACTTTACACCTTGATGATATCATAGCGCTTACAATATGTCGAAGCATATGCTCACAGAATTTTCCTTTTTTATACTCCTGCTTTTGAAGCATGTGAAAAACAGCAGTACAGTGTAGGAAGCATCATGCTGAAGGAAGATGTATTGTCAGGTAATGGAGCAATGTATTGTGGAAAGCTGCGCATCGTATCCTTTAGTAAAGATAGCTCAATTAGCTATTGCATGTTATGGATGCTCAAAGAAAGTCTAAGCGCTCTTTTCGATAGGGGATGCTATGATTTTTTTGTTTCCGTAAGAATTGACACACATCAGCTTGGTTTTATTGATATAGCTTGTGCATCTGCTTATTTTATACACACAGCCTGCGGACATCCGCTCTGTCGTATGGTATACTGTACATAGTGGAACTGATGGAAAAGAGGGATTATATGTCGGAAAAGAAAAAGGCGGAGGAAGGTTTCCTGTATAACGCAAACTACAACTCAGCATTGCTGGACGAGCGCGCCTGGTGTAAGGATCAATGTCATGCATGCAATCAGCTGCGCCCAAGTGAAACGGAAAAACGCAATCAGATTTATCGCAAACTGTTTAAACAGATGGGACATCATGTATCCATAGAACCGCCGTTCTGGTGTGATTACGGCTATAATATCACCATTGGAAATGAATTTTTTATGAACCATAACGGTATCATCCTGGATGGGGCTGAGGTGACCTTTGGTGATTATGTCTATATAGCACCAAACTGCGGCTTTTATACGGCAGGACATCCATTGGATGTGGAACAGCGCAAGCAGGGATTGGAGTATGCCTTTCCCATTCATGTGGAAAGTAATGTGTGGATTGGTGCAGGAGTGCAGGTGCTGGCAGGTGTTACGATTGGCGAAGGTTCGGTAATCGGGGCGGGCAGTGTAGTGAACCGGGATATTCCTCCGCATGTTCTTGCGGCAGGTGTTCCCTGCAGGGTGATTCGCAAAATTACAGAGGCTGACCGAAAAAAATACCGTGTGCTTGAGGAGGAAGCACAGTAAGGGATGTTCGCTGCTCATTATCATAATTGCATCCTTCATGCAGTGTAATAAATTGGTGAATAACAGCAATGAATTTTCCGATATCATAGTTTATAAAAAGAACAGGCAGGGGATTATTGCAGCCTGTTTTTTAGTGATGTAATATTTTGATTGCAATTTGCCAGTTTCTAAATGATTTTGCGTATATTTGATAAGTGAAAGAAGAATAATCAACCTTTGTAGGGTATGGTTGGATTAGCATCCTGTATGAGCACTCTGACTATTGCAGGAAGCCTTCCCTTTTCCATTACAGTATCCGACGAGTAAGCGTACAGAAAAATTCACAAAGCAGGTATTACTACATCCTTTTATGCCCCTCTCTGTATCGTATGAGATCGATCAGCATGCATAGGATGTAATCGCAGTGCATATAAGAAAATCAGTGCAGAGAATAGCTCGGTACAACAGCATTTAAACGGGAGCATATCAAAAGGTTATAAGCTGTCATTGGAATGCAGCTTCTTTCCATATATTATGGAGCGTATATTATGGAGCGTGCAAGAACCCTGAAAAGATATCGTTTTTTCTTTGCCACAGGAAAGGCTGTGGTATAATAAGGATACAGCAGGAGGACGATACTATGTTTTATGATAACGTAAAAGAATCTGCACAGTTTATCTGTGAGCATGTAAAAACAAAGCCGGTGATTGGTATCATTTTAGGGAGCGGACTAGGCTCTCTGGTTGATATTATGGAGAACAAGGAGATACTGTCCTATCGGGATATCCCGCATTTTCCGCAATCCAGGGTAGAAGGCCATGCAGGGAACCTGGTGTTTGGCAACATTGGTGAGCAGTCTCTGGTTGTTATGCAGGGAAGATTTCATTATTATGAAGGCTTTTCTATGAAGGAGGTCACCTATCCGATTTATGTGATGAAGCTGCTCGGTGTTCAGGATTTGATTGTCACCAACGCCTGTGGAGGAATCAATACGGCATTTAAGCCAGGAGATTTAATGATCATTGATGATTTTATCAATTCTTTGGATGTGAATCCTCTGATTGGTGCAAATGATGAACGTTTTGGGCCGCGCTTTCCGGATATGTCAGAGCCGTATTCCACAGAGCTGCGTAACAAGGCGAAGCTGGTGGCGGAAAGTCTTGGAATTCCCTATCAGCATGGAGTTTATACACTGTTTCAGGGGCCGTATTATGAAACAGCGGCAGAAATCCGCATGTTTGCCAGAGCAGGCAGCGATGCAATCGGTATGTCCACCGTGCCGGAAACTATTGCGGCAAATTATCTGGGAATGCGGGTGCTGGGAATTGCGTGCATCACCAATATGGCGACTGGTATCGCTAAGGAAAAGCACACGCATGAGGAAGTGGTCAAAATGGCAAATAAGAGCAGTGTACAGCTGTGTTCATGGATGGAAACACTGCTGAAGGAGTGGTGAAAGGGAGCGTGATGCTGAATGGAGCAGGAATCGCTGTTTCAAAATGAATTGCAAAGAGATCCTCTTGCGGCAAGGCTTCGGCCTTCCTCCCTGGATGACTATGTGGGACAGAAGCATCTGCTGGGCAAAGGAAAAATTCTTTATAATCTGATTGCAAAGGATATGGTTTCCTCCATGATTTTCTGGGGACCTCCGGGTGTTGGAAAAACGACGCTGGCAAGAATCATCGCTAAGCAGACGCAGGCACATTTCATCAATTTCAGTGCTGTCACAAGCGGGATTCGAGAAATTAAAGCCGTGATGAAGGAAGCGGAGGATGCCCGTTTGTATGGTCGTAAAACCATCGTATTTGTAGATGAAATTCATCGTTTCAATAAAGCACAGCAGGATGCGTTTCTCCCCTATGTGGAAAAGGGAAGTATTATCCTGATTGGAGCTACGACGGAAAATCCATCCTTTGAGGTCAATGCCGCTTTGCTTTCCCGCTGCAAGGTATTCGTGCTGAAGGCATTGGAGGTAAGTGATTTAATCGAGCTGCTGCATCACGCATTAAAGGATGAGCGCGGCTTTGGCACACAGAATATCCTAATTGAGGAAGACCAGCTCCGTATGCTTGCCATGTTTGCCAACGGAGATGCAAGAACAGCGTTGAATACCCTGGAAATGGTTGTGTTAAACGGAGAAAGCGAGGATGCCGGTATCCGCATTACCAAAGAGGTGCTGGAACAGTGTACCTCACAGAAGTCTCTGTTATATGACCGCCAGGGGGAGGAGCATTATAATTTGATCAGTGCTCTGCATAAATCCATGCGTAACTCCGATGTGGATGCGGCAATCTACTGGCTTGCCAGAATGCTGGAGGCCGGAGAGGATCCATTGTATGTCGCAAGGCGTCTGGTTCGTTTTGCAAGTGAGGATATTGGAATGGCAGACAGCCGCGCTTTGGAAATCTGTGTAGCGGCATATCAGGCATGTCATTTTCTGGGAATGCCGGAGTGCAATGTACATTTGACACATGCCGTCACCTATCTTTCCCTTTCTCCCAAGTCGAACGCATTATATATGGCATATGGGGCAGCGAGGGAGGATGCGATGCATATGCTGAGTGAACCGGTGCCCTTACAAATCCGCAATGCGCCAACCTCCCTGATGAAGGAGCTGCATTACGGGGAAGGATATCAGTATGCCCATGATTATGATGAAAAGCTCACGGTCATGCAATGTCTTCCGGATGCTCTTGCGAATAAAGAATATTATCATCCAACCATGCAGGGAAGTGAAAGCCGAGTGAGCAAACGATTGCAGGAAATCAAGGATTGGAAAAAAAATCATCGCAACAGCAATACGCGATGATACAGATATGATATGCGGCTTGAAGAAGGTATGAAGTGCTAAAAAAATTGAGCCAAAGAATAAAAACAGAGGAATACGATTGAAGTGAACCCCCATGCATTTCAGCTGTGATCACTCTGTTTTTTTATGGTGTATCCTAACGGCTGAAATGTATCCTGTACACAGGTAAAAGATCTGTTTGAAAAGGTACATAAAGCTGACAGCTTATTCAATAAGGTATAAAAAAACGGCAGGATATAGAAACAGGCTCTTACACACAAATGGGAAAGCAAATTAACATGCAGGTAACACAGGATCACCTTATGCTTGGGAGCTGCAGTTGAAGGTCTGCAGATACAAAAAATTCCACCTTTGAATAAGAACTAAAGCATATTCTACCGTTTTTTTCTTTTCTAACCCTATTTCGCTATGGATTTGATTACATATCGTTGAAATAATTCACGATTTCTTTCGTCCGCTCCATCCATATTGCTGGAGGCGAAGACAGGGGCATCCATACCGTGCTCCTTTAACAGCTCCACAAATCTTCCCATCACACACTGAGCGAGAAAGCATCCGGTCAAGGTACTTACCGGCCCCATGCTGCAGGTATCATCGATTGGTGTGGTAGCATCTCCATAGGGAGCATGGTTATCCAGTACGACATCCGCCAGCTCAAACAGCCGCAAGCCGCTTTCATGCCGTGATGCGATCGTTTTACTATGCGATAACGATGTAATGGCGATAATCTTTGCGCCCTTCTTTCTGGCTCTCATCGTGTATTCAATTACCAGTGGATTTCGACCGGAATTACTTGTGACAATCAATACATCCCCTTTTTCCACCGTATAAATTGCATCCAGTACATCGGCATAGGAAGCAGTCCGCTCCAGTGTGGTACTTTTGGTAGGATGGGTTGCAAGTGTCATTTCGATTTCATTGATAGGATACACCTTTGCATAGCCGCCGGCACGGGCATAAATATCCTGTCCGATCATATGAGAATGTCCGCTGCCAAACGTATAAATGGTGTGCTTATCCTTCTCTGCTTCAAGCAGAAGCTCCGCTGCCTGCTCGATTGCTTCAGTTTCTTCCTTCATGAGCGCAAATCGCTGTTCAACCTCTTTAAAATACGTGTCAATAAATGCCATAATCAATCCTCACTTTCTTATAAAATCAGTATACCACGATTATATGTAAAATCTATAATTCGTTATAAAGTTATATCAATTTATACGATTTATGTA
>OAVH01000845.1_pt1 | contig 20097 bp, 8 predicted proteins | sample 1495281 | NCBI WGS metagenome assembly OAVH01 (sample SAMEA2580082, study PRJEB22360) | human gut metagenome | biome: human gut; feature: human-associated habitat; material: faeces | place: Denmark | collected 2008/2010
TGCACTCATGCTGTTTAAATATTATTATTTTCTATTCAAAATCAAAACAATCTCTGTATAAGCATGCGGATTGTCCATAGGAAAAGGGTATGCATTGCATACCCGTTGTACTGCTTTGGTAAAGGATAAGGTTAATGACCCTTGTGCTTTGCCTTTTTTTTCAGTTGATGCAGACGAAACGCTTCTTTCTGAGCTTCCTTCTTATCCTTTCTTCTCTGTGTTTTCCTTACAGCATGCTCTTCCTGCTGCTTTTTTTTCGCAAGCTGAGCCTTCGTACAGGGAATGCAGCTCGCCATGGATTTACGTGCCTCACGCTGGCTGCGCTTCGGATTCTTATGTGCTGCTTTTTTTGTTACTGCCTCCACAGCTTCATGGAAGCACAGCTCATACCAGTTCTGTATGACCCAGTCATAGACTAGCTGCTCACTGGGCTCACTTCCAAACACTACGCGCTTCAGGTAAGAGAACGGATCCTCACGGTATTCAAACAAGGCGATCCAGAAAGGGTCTTCAAAAAAGACAGTAATACTGAGTGACGTCTGATTCATAATGATTCCTCCTTATAGACTGCTCTGGAATCGGACAACCAAGGAGGCAGGTTACTGACAATTTTCATTGCGTCTGGACTACCAACCAGACCGTGTTTTTATTCCAGTAATTCCATAGTAACAGGACGCTTATCTTCTGTCAATCATAGGTGAACAGGATTATAAAGAAGTGAAAACAAAAGGGTGTCGATACGTCTATTTTTGCATAGCACAGGACATCTGAATAAGTTGGAATCGCATATGTAAATAAGCTGTTATATATGATATTACCATATATATGCAGGTTCTTCGTTTACCAGCATTGCATGAATAAGCTCCTCAGCTGTAAACGTTTTTAATCCCTGATATACAGCATCCTGAACCGGAGGGTAGGGGTCCAGTATATAATAAGAGGTGATGCGGTTATGCTCTTTTTGATAGCCATGTACAAGAACCATGTGGTTTGCCTGCGGCAAAGAAGGATATAGCGCATGAAGATCCACAGCTGCAAACACAGGATAACCGTCTTTTATATTTTGTTCACAGCGTTGTGCAAATACCTGCGCAGTTTTCTCTGCATCATCCGTAGCCTTCATCGTCTGAACACGGTATCCTTCCTCTGTCGCAGTGGGAATCGTATCCTTGTGAAACAGGTATGTATTCAGTACAACTGCCATATCTGCATACTCTGTTCCGGTAACAGGGTCTGTATGAAGCTGCTGTGCCAATTCACTTTGCGAAAGATTGACTGCATGATAGCGCAGGGTCATCTGAATACAGGCAGGAACACAGTAATAATTGTTTTCCTGTACACTTTGTATTATCGCAAGCTTTTCTTGCTGGATAGTATCCGTAGCTAAATTTGTATCCTCCTGCTTGTGCTCTGTACTATTTTCATCCGTGGAGATATCCTGCGGCGTTTGTGATGAAGGCTCTGGAATGCTTGTCAACTGCTGTCTGTTACTTGCTATTCCCTGGGAAAGAAATCCCAAAGATGCAGTCTGAAAATGCTGCTTCCATAACGTGTATCCCAACAGAGCTACAGCGAGGCTGATCAATATGATAAGAAGTATGACTTTTTTCTGTTTCATGATGCGTCGATCTCCTTTCAATTACTATACGAAGCAGTGGCAGTATATATTTCATAATACCGTGAAATAATTAAAGAACTCTGATGATTAGAAGTATATTACATAGATGCTTGTAATTGCATTCTGTTTTTTTCCATCATCATAAACAAAAAGAACCTCAGCAATCGCTAAGGACTCTTTCTTTAAATTACGGCTTCGAATTGCGGCTTGATTTTGCGCTTCATAATGAAAAAGGAGATTACAAGCAGCAGATATGTGATATCAAAGTTCGCATATTTTGCAGGTGTTACGATTTTAATGAATACACAGGCAGCGATTGCTATGATATCCATACGCATATAAAAGCTGCCAAAGTGATAGCGGTTTATAATTCTTCTGCGAATCATGAAATTTTTAAAAGCGATCCCACCCGCAACGCAGGCAACGATAACATCGACCAGGTAATTCACAATGAATTTCTGATCAATCAGATTCTTGAAGAAAAATAATACGATACAGAGGGAGAACACGTACCAGATACTGCTGATTTGCATCTTCTCGTAATCCTGATTACGGATTTTCCGTTTCATATCCTTATACAGAGTGCCTCGTGACAGCTTCGCCGTATATTCCTTTAGATCCTTGGGAATAACAAGCGTCGCTTTCTTCCTGTTTTTCATGCCCTCCAGACATTGCTCAAGTGCTGTATTCACAATGATATTGATATCCGCATCGGGCTTGCCGCTGTCCAGTGCGTAATCATAAAAACGATGGAACTCCTTCAGATAATCTTCATCCAGCTTTTTCATCAGATAGAGATTATCAATATGAACTTTTTTCCGGTTTTCCTGTTGTTTCATGAAGCCTATGCGACCTCGATTGTTTCACTGTCTGTGATGTGAAGGTTGCTTGTATAGAAGGTTGTCAGTGCACGAATCATGTAGGCACTGTCCTTTATACCTGCAGTTTCGTAGGAGGAATGCATAGCAAGCTGTGCAAGACCGATATCTACGGTGTGCATGGATACCTTCTGACTGGACAGATTTCCAAGTGTGCTGCCTCCTGCTGCATCACTGCGATTTGCAAAATGCTGTACCGGAACACCCGCCTTTTCACAAATACCTGCAAATACCGCTGAGCTGATGGCATCGGTTGTGTATTTCTGATTGGCACTGAATTTTACAACGATTCCTTTATTCAGATATGTGCAGTTGGTATCGTCTGTTTTTTCAGGATGGTTCGGATGAACAGCGTGAGCATTATCACAGGAAACCATGAAGCTTTTCGCAACGGCACGATAGTAATCTTCCTTTGTAAAGCCCAGATTGTCATTGATTCTCTGTAAAACATCATACAGGAAGGTGGAGCAGGCCCCCTGTTTAGTACCGGAGCCGACTTCCTCATTGTCAAAGCAGGCAAATACATTGATTGCTTTTTCATTCGTTCCTGCCAGCAGGGCTTTCAGTGAAGTGAATGCACATTGCAGGTCATCCAGCTTACCGGATGAGATAAATTCTTCCTTTGCACCCCAGATGCTTGGAGCCATACGGTTATACAAATATAAATCTGTTCCAAAAATCTGTTCCTTTGCACATCCCAGCTCATCCGCAATCAACTGTGCATAATCACCTTCACTGCATTCACCTGCGGAGAACAGCGGCAGCATATCCACCTGATTGTTATATTTCATTCCATTGTTTACATCTCGGTTCATATGAATGGCAACGTTTGGAATCAAAAGCAGGTCGCGGTCAAAGCTCAACAGTTTGCTTGTAAAGGTATTTCCATCCTTCACAAGAACACGTCCTGCCAGAGACAGCGGACGATCCATCCATGTAGAACAAAGCATTCCGCCATAGCCTTCTGTATTTAATTGTAAGTAACCGCCTTTTCCTTTTAATTCCGCATGTTCTTTTACCTTGAAGGTTGGAGAGTCAGAATGAGAGGAGGTTACCTGAAAATGGTAATCTTCCAGTGTATTACCAATTTGAAAAGCAAGTATGCTGGATCCGTTTCTGGTCGTAAAGTATTTCCCGCCCTTGTTCAGTGACCATGCTTCACATTCACGTAATTCTGTATAGCCATTTTCCAGCAGCATATGTTTCATAGTATCCACAGCATGGAAGCAGCTGGGACTTTTTTGAATAAATGTCAGTAATTCCTTTGCAATATCCTTATACATAGTAGCATTATCCTCCTGTAATCTATTTATTAGTGATGTGCCCTATAGGGAATATCACCTATCGGCAATGTATCCTGCGGGCAATGTACCCTGCGGGTAAGGTGCCCTGCGGGTAAGGTGCCCTGCGGGTAAGGTGCCCTGCGGGCATATCTATAGTATAACACAATTTAGTGAAACAATAGTAAGAAAGACAAGACCTCATGATCTTGTCTTATCGTTTAGGAAGCTCTTTCGTTTTGCTTGATAACCGGTAATATCATACCAAGTGCAGTAAGCACAACCGGCGTGATGATATTCAATGCGGTTGTGAATATATCTCCCGGTGTATACATACCGAAAATACAACAGAATGCTGTCAAAGCAAAGCACCAGATACCAAAGGTCATTGCAATTCCCTGATTTTTCACAAAGCGGTATTCCGGATGGAACTTGTTTCGTGCCATACGCAGAGCTATATAAGCGGCAAATACCCACAGGTAACGCATTGGCATGGTAACAGAATTCAGCTTATTCAACTGTGCCAGAACGCTGGCAGCACCAGGTACAAAGGACTGTACCAGTATGATACTTCCGGATAGAATAACAACCATCCAGATTCCATTGATATAAGCGCCGTATTTGTTCTTCTTCAGCAGCTTTGTAGGAATGAATTCTCTTGCTTCCTCATTGTCCAGCAGCATACGCAGCGGAGCATCAATGCTTAATACCAGTGTGGAGAACTGACCGATCATATTACATAATGCATAAATAATCAGCAGTGCATCCCCCATGTGATAATATCCGCCCAGCTTCTGGAATGCCCAGTAGGAGCCGTTGGATACATAGGAATTAAAGGATTCTGTCGTACCGTTGATTACAGAAGGATCAAACATCATACCCATTGCAATTGTACCGAGAATCGCACACACAACAACCATGATTGCCAGTGTGATCATACCCTTTGGAAAGCCCTTGCTTGGATTTTCCACCTTATTTACATACGGAGAAATTTTCTCACAGCCGCCAACGGCAAATACCAGTATGGATAGCGATGTAAAATATTGTACGTTAAACTGTGGGAAGATGTTATCCCAGCTGAAGTTAGGTGTAACAAAGCCTCCATTTGGATTGATCACCGGAGCGGCAAACATCATAACGATGTAGAGTATGGACATGATGAACATACTGCTTCCGGCAATCGTTGCCAGCTTCTTCAGCGGATTCAAACCGCGGCTTGCGACCCAGCAGAAGAACAGAAACACAGCAAGCGTGCCCAGCTGTACATAAAGCGTCGGGAAGGTGTCATAGGTTTCCGCATTGCGGAACACTGCCCAGCTTAATGCTTTCAGACCACCGCTTCCTTTACTTGCGATGTATGTAATGTGACATGCCCAGTAGGTCCACCCGGCATAGTAGGCGAATTTTGGACCAATCGTCTCATTGATCCAGGAGCTGACTCCACCACCGGAGTCTTTGAAGGCGGATCCCAGTTCACCAACCATCAGTGCATAAGGCACGAAGTACAGGGCGAACATCAGAACCCAACTGAATATAACCTGAACACCGTTGAAGTATACGAAACCGTTTAATACGTTTCCAAAGCCCCACACGGTAGAAAATGCCATAAACGCAAGGTTATACCAGACTATTTTCTTTGAACTTTCCATTTTACCCTCCTTAGAATATAAATGTCGAGCCAGATTATCATACCATATGTAATGCATAAACTCCATGATTTTTGAAAAGTTTGTTCATGAAATGTGCTACAATTTCCAGTATCTGTCTATGAATATATAGCATCCTTCCATCATTTTCTATCGGCTATGTTTTTTCATGTCATTCTGTGCTACAATGCTGATAATGGAAAGGAAATGATATGCATGGAAACCAGACGGTTTGATAAAAAGGATGTAAAAGAGGTTGCACAATATCTGAAGGAAGGTAAGGTTGTGGCATTTCCAACGGATACGGTGTATGGACTTGGTGTTATATATGAGAATGAGGAAGCTTTACAGGCATTAAAGGAAAGCAAGGGGCGTCCGGAGAATAAACCGATTCCCACGATGGTAGCGAATGTGGAACAGATGCAGCAGATTGCTGTTATGAATGAAGCTGCGTGTAAGCTGGCAAAGGCGTTTATGCCGGGTGCATTTACAATGATTCTGAAAAAGAAGGAAACACTGCCCGCCTATGTCACAAACGGGTTTCCTACGGTAGGGATCCGCATGCCAAATGACCCCTTTGTTTTGCAACTGATTGCAGAATGCGGAAAACCGCTGCTAGTAACGAGCGCCAATCGCTCCGGTGAGGAAACAGGGGTACGGGATGAGCAGGTGTTGAAGCAGTTGGATGGCCGCATTGATGCCATTGTCCTTGGAGAGGCGGATGGAAAGCTGGCCAGTACTATTGTGGATATGAGTACACAGGAGGCTGTTCTCGTACGTGAGGGGCCTGTAACTGCTGAGGATATCCAAAAAGTGTTAAGCAAAGCTTCGTAAAATATTGAAAAAGGAGCAGCTTTTGTCTCCTTTGAATTTCTTATAGTTATGATGTCAAGTAGATTGACTGAAAATCAGAAAAAATGAAATTCAGCGTCCTATTACAGGCTTGTTTTCTCATGATTTCTGATTTTTTTCGTCCCTCTGTTCATGAGATGGAATTGTGATAAAATGAAATCGTAGAAAGCAGTGAGGACATTATATGAGAAAGAAAAATATTTTAAAAATTCATCTTTTAGGTGAGTTTTATATGGAAAACAAAAACTACCGGTTTCCGCAGGAGACAAAAAAGAGTACGCAGTTGATTTTACTGATTGCCTATCTTATTATGTATCGGCATACCGTGGTTTCAAAGGAAAAGCTCATTCGTATATTATGGAAGGAAGATGAATCGGATAAGCCGGAGGGAGCTCTGCGCAATCTTGTTTACCGCGCAAGGAAGGAATTGCAGAAATTTTATCCGGATAAGGAGGATGTATCCTTTATTCTGTCAAAAGGAAATACCTATGCATGGAATACAGAGATACCATGCGAGATCGATGTGGTGGCGATGGATCAGTTGTGTAAAGCCATTGAAACAGAAGAAAATCCAGATTTGTGCTATAAGAGCTGCATTGATCTTTTGAGTAATTATATGGAGGATTTCATGTTTGAATTTCATTCACAAAGCTGGGTGGAGCTGCAGAAGAACTATTATGATAATATTCTGATGCGCGCAACTAACCGTACGTGTAAGCTGCTGATGGAACAGGAGCGTTATGATGAGGTTATTAAGCTGTGTGATATTTTGGGGTTCAAGCATTATGCGAATAATCATATACATGAATATAAGCTGGAGGCGTATCGGCAGACACATCAGCTTTCGCTTGCCTTGTCCTATTATCATAAGGTAGCGGATATGTATTATGGACGTCTTGGTATTGAGGTCACCCCTTTATGCAGAGAGATTTATGAGGATGTTGTAAAATGTATTTCCAGTAATCCGGTTGATGTTCACGAGCTGGAACAGCAGTTAAAGGATGATCACCGGCATGATGGAACGTTCTATTGTGATTTTGATGTGTTTAAGAATATATATCAGATGAATTTGCGTTCTGCGAGAAGATCCTCCCGTTCCAGATATCTGGTGTTGCTGACGATGCAGCAGCCTGAGGATTTAAAGGAAGAAATACAGCAGAGAGAATCTGATATCCTGCGGGATGTGATTACTACCGAGCTGAGAAAAAATGATGTGTTTTCAAAGTGCAGTCCGTTTCAGTATTCGTTGATTATTGCAACTGCATCTGTTGAAGGCTGTGATAAAGCAATCAGCCGAATCGTGGATAAGTTTGAACAGAAAAAGCTTGTTGCGGAATCTACGCTTGTGTATGAGTATAAGCATATAAGCTGAGTAGAGGAAAGAGACAACTGGATAAAGCAGCCAGCTGTCTCTTTATCCCTGTACCCTATAGGTCATGCTTAAGGGAGTTTTTTTACAAAATAAAATTCATCTAACCGTTTTATTACCATTAGGGTGTATGATAGAGTAGTAAAACAGTCGATTAAGATAAGAATGCATATATGCATATATTTGTTTTCTGAACGAAAGGAAGATGTATATGAGAAGGAAATATAGATTGAAGAAGAATGTGAAAAAGTTTCTCTACAAGGCAGGAATTGTGTTCATTTGTTTGTTCATGCTGATGAATCTCACAGACCTTTCAAAAATGGAAGGTATTTTTGCAGCAGATTCTAATATTGACTTACAATCCTATATTTTAGAAAATATAGGTGGAGCAGGAACAGATACGCTGGAGGTGCAGAGTGGACAATCTTTCTATATACAAAGTAGTTTCTCTATAAACTCAACCGGTGGAACAGGTGATAGTTATACCAGTGGCACATTGGCATTACGAATTCCAGAGAAGGCGGTTTTCAATGAAGCCGCAACAAGACAGCTTCTGCAGGATTATCCATCAATATTTAAAAATTTTGAATATGATCCAATAAGCCGTATGGTCACATTCAGTACTGATGGTAATTTTAACAGCGGAGTCAGTGGAACAGTATATATGTCTTTCCATTATCCGAATATGACTACAGAAAACAATTATTCTGGTAAATTTGACAATATACAGTTTACGGCTTCTACAGCAAGTGGAACACAATTGGAGCCTATTTACACGGATAATCTAGTCGTCACGAATAAAGCTACTCAGGAATGGGAAATACAGAAGGCGATTGAAAAACAAAACGGCGAGGATTATGCTGTAAGTTCTGATAATAAGAATTACGATATTAAATATAATCTGCATGTTGATCCTGTAGATCTTGCAGATCGCTATGGACGTTTGGAATGTACAACCTTTGATCTTGTGGATACACTGCCAACACCATTTACGGACAGTATTACAGATAAAACAGCAGAGGGTTATCCTGTCGGAGGTGGAGCCCATAGTGTTCAAATAGTTGCTAATGCAGGTGAAGATATAGAAAGACATCTTCAAGAGGGTACAGATTATACGCTTGATAAAGCTGCTGATGGAACAATCGAAAAAATTCATTTTAAATCTGCTGCAATGAATACAGCTGCCGGAAACGCTATAGAGGAGGGTACTATGGTAGGTACAACCTTCCAGGTGAATGCGTCATACGATTACAATGCATATGAGATACCGGTAAATGAAAAAGAAATTGAAAAATATCTGCTGAACAATCAACTGCAATTAACATATCAGCCATTGGGTGAATCAGTTAAAGTATTAAACAGTAATGCGGCTACTGAACTAGGATGGAAAGATCCAAATCCTGGTTATTATGAAATAAACGTACAGAAGCAAATTAAAATCGGTACTGGCTCATTGTTAGATGAAATTACTGAGACCAGAAATTTTGATTCAGAGTTACAAAAGGCATTCCTGAAAGATGGTGATGCGATTGTATTTGGACTTTACAAAGATGCAGCTGGCAAGACTCCGGCTAAGGATAAGGATGGAAACACAGTAGAAACGATTTCTATAACAGGAAAAGGGGATAATGAAAATGGTCAGTTAACTTTTGAAAACCTTTTAGCAGGAACTTACTATCTAAAGGAAACTATGAACTTTGACGGGTTTAATACACCTTCTGTAAAGAAAATCGTTATTGCAAAAGATGGAACAATCACTGTAGACGGAACGGTATTGGCAACGGGTGAGTCCATTAACTTTGTCAACTCTACAAATGATAAAGGCTTTGGATATGTGGTGTTCTGGAAAAAGGGAACAACTGCTATATCAAATACGGCAGATAATTATATATCAGGAATCACGTTTAAACTGACTTCTAAAACAGATGCATCGAAGACGTACACAGCAACATCTGATGCAAACGGCCGTGTCCTGTTTCAGGGCGTATTGGCAGGGGAATACAAGCTGACTGAGGTTGACCGTGGAGATGGCGAATTTGAATCACCATCCAATGACTGGAAAGTAAATGTAATTGGTAACCAGGTCAATGTACCCAAAAAAGCAAATGGAAGTGATTTAGATAAAGATGGGAATAAACCATATATCAAAAACACATCAACAAAGGGTGGTTTGCAAATCATTAAGAAAGACAAGAGCGGTGGCGAAATGCTTACGGGTGCGGAGTTTATCGCATATGGTCCGTATAATTCTGAAGACGAAGCAAAGAATGCCTCTATAACAGCGGATACAAAAGGAACTAATATCGGCAATGATTTTACAGACGGAAAAACATATTTTGCATTATCCGCAGGCTGGTATATCCTTGAGGAAACAAAGGCACCTAAAGGATATGCTTTGTCGAAAACACCTACGATATCAGAAGTAAAGCCAAATGTACGCAATGAAGTTACGATTGAGAATGAAAAATTCATATCTCTTGATGTAAACAAAAAGGGAATACTGAAGGAGGGGCAAACTCAGCCATCCGTGGAATTAGCCGGTGCAGAGTTTACGGTTTATACAAACAAAGAGTGTACAGTAGTTGCTAAAGATTATACAGATCCGGATAATCCTAAGGACGCCATTCTTACAACTATTATTTCCGGAGGAAAATCAAAATCTAACATAGTGATGTTGAAAAATGAAGGCTCCTACTGGATTAAAGAGACAAAAACACCTCAGGGGTATACAGAAAAAAATGAAGCTAAAGAATTAAATGAACTTAATAAGAATAACACATATAAATACACCTATGAGGCAACAAATGTTGCAAGTACTCTTGGACAGATTAAAATAACAAAACAGGATGCTTCCAATGTAAATATAAAACTAGAAGGTGTCAAGTTTGATATTTATAACGAACAAGGCACGAAGGTTGATACTGTAACCACAGACGGGAATGGAGAAGCTGAATCAATCTTTTTACCAAAGGGTAAGTACACAATCAAGGAAGTATCACAGCCTGAAGGGTATTCCAGTAAATCCATAAATCGTGTTTTTAGTAAATTGGATAATGGCGAATTTGTAATAGATTCCAGCGGAAATGATATAGAAGTAAATGATAATCAGATAACAGAGGGTATTATAAAAAATGAGCCGCTCGTTTCTTATCAGATTAAAAAAACAGATGATAAGAATAACGTTTTATCCGATGTCGGCTTTAAGCTATATCCAAGTAGGGACGATGCTGAAAATGATACAAACGGTAAAACATATACATCAGGGAATGACGGTATCATAACATTTACTGATTTGGAACCGGATCAAACCTATTACTATAAAGAAACCAAAACAGCATCTGATGCATACGTTTTGGATGATCAGATACGTACATTTAAAGCCCCTGGTAAGGATGAGAACTATAAACAGGATATTACTTCTATTGAATCTATAAAAAATGAAAAATATGGTTACTTTAAGGTTATTAAAAAGCTGAATAAGTTCGGAACAGAAGATGCAGATCAGCTTTTAGGAAATATTGGATTTACTTACTTTCCAAAATCAGAAAATGGCACTGCAGCAACTGATTTAGAAATTGCTAGAACTAATCATACAGCATTGTATAAAAAGACGGACATGAATGGAACATTCACTTCAGAAAAACTAAAACCTGGAGAGTACTGGCTTCTTGAAGATGATGATGAGCGCTATCAGAAGATTGAAGCAATTAAGATTACTGTTTCCTCAGGAACCACAGTAGAAAAAGAAGTTGCAAATACAACAAGTTACGGAAGATTAAGCATTAAAAAAATAAGTTCAATCACTTCGGATACTGCAGTATCCGGTGCCAGGTTTGCTGTCTACAAATATGTAGAGGGTCAAGATTATGCTGATTATGTAAAGAATCCTGGTTTAATTGAATTCAACATTACTGAGACTAGTGGTATTCATACGGAAACTTTAAAACCCGGAATTTATGCTGTACTGGAGATAGCACCGGTAGGAACCAATATGCAGGAGTTTACACCGGATCTGACGTCAGTTCATAAAGTAGAAGTAAAAGCAAACGAAGTCAATAATGAATTAGTTGAAACACCTGTAAAAAATATTCCAAAAGGTCGCTTTTATCTTCTAAAACAGGAAGTATGGGGGCAAGATTCAGCTACAAAAACTAAATTTAATCAGGAGATGGAATTTGGTATTTATACAGATAAAGAATGTACAAATGAAGTAATGACGATGCGTAGTTCTACATCCGGTGTTGTACTTTCACCATATCTGGATGCCGGAACCTATTATGTGAAAGAAAAACTCACAGAGGAGCAGAAACAATTATATGGAACACCAGACGCCAAACAGGTGATTATTCAGGCTGGACAGAATAACGAAAAGGTCAATGTACCAAATGATAAAACAGGTGGTTCTAAAGACAATCCTGTTTCCTTTGAGAACATACCGTTAAAAGGTAAGATTCAAATTACCAAAGTGGATCGGGACAAACTTAATGATTATTTGAATGATGCTCAGTTTGCAATTTATAAGGAAGTTGATAAATCAACTGCAGGCAAAGAAACATACACGATTAACGGACAGACATATCATCTGTTAAAGGTAGGTACGAATGCTGTAACAGGAACTGCCGATGTAAATGGTGATGGTAGAGCTGATACCGGAGAGGCATTTACCGGTTATCTTGATACAGGCACATATTTCCTAAAAGAAGTAAAAGCTCCCGATGGATATCAGATGGTAACAGAATGGACAGGACCAATTACGGTAACGGCGGGAGAGATAACAAAAGAAACAGTTATGAATTATAAACCGCAGACTGTCACAGGAGAAAAGGTTGACCAGGAAAAGCAATTGATTACTGATAAAGGAATTCAGATTGCACTTCTCGATAATGAACAGAAAGCAAACACGTTGCAAGAGTCTTTAAAAAATAAGCAAGATGCTACTCTGGACGACTTAAAGGATCAAAACAAATGGAAGAATTATGGTATTCTTCAGATTGCGGAAGTAGATAACACAGGAAGCTTCTCCTTTACAGAACTGGATACGGACAAAACTTATTATGTGGTGGAAGTAAAAACGCCGGATAAATATGACAGAGATACAACTGTACATGCAGTTACTGTTAAAGAAAAAGACGGCAAATATGTATTATATGAAAGTAATACTGAATTCCAACTCGAAAATGTGGAGCGCGGACAAATCAAGGTGAAGAAGATTGTTACGCTCTCCGGTAAAGACTTTCCTGTTGACGGTGTAAAATTTGATATATTTAAGGCTGAAAATCAATCTGATGATTCAAATAGTATGAATACAACAGGAGCTGCATTGTCGTATACTACAGGAACTTTCGAGGGTGGAGTTAATGGAACTTTCCTCAGCACCTGGCTGACACCTGGCTGGTATATCCTGAAGGAAGTTTCTGTACCGGATAACCTTGTAAAACCTGATGACAACCAGATTTGGAGAGTCAAAGTTGAGGCTGGAAAAGTAAATACAACACATTTTGACGCCCCAATTAAAAATACTGCTGCATATGGAAAATATTATTTAAAGAAGGTAAAAGACGGTGATGATACTAAACTGTTAGATGCAACTTTCCGTTTGGAGAAAAAGGATACTGCTACAGGTAAATATACTACCGTTCAGGAAGCTGTTAAGTTCAATAAATCTGAGGGTATATATGAATCTTCATTCCTTCCAGCTGGAGATTATCGCTTGATAGAAACCTCTGTAGAAAAAGGGTATACGGTAGATAAGGAACCAATTGAGTTTACAATTGAAGCAAATAAAATAACCGGTATGGATGGAGATGTCATAAAGGCTCTTGATGCATATAATGATAATCCGATTGTTGTGAAAAACAAGGCGCAGGGTGCTTTGAAAATTAAAAAAGTAGGTACTGAAATAAAAGAGGAAGCTGAAGAAGAATTGAGCGGTATTGAATTTAAGCTTTACCGTAAAGTCAGCGATAATCCGGATACAGATACCATTGAGAAAAATCTGGTTGCTACAGCTATTTCTTCATCAGGGTACATCAACATGGAGAATCTTGATGCAGGAGAATACTGGTTGAAAGAAACCAAAGTGAATGAACCAAATGAAAAACTTGGTTATGTTCCAGGTAAAGTTGTATCTGTTAAAATTGAGCCGGGAACAACAACAACCAAGACAGCGGATAACGAAGATTTTAAAAATGATTCCACATATGGCAAGCTGAAGATAACAAAAACAGATGAATATTCTAACAGTCCTTTATCGGGTGCTGTATTCTGGGTTTACAGTGATCAGGATTGTACAAAACTTGCAGATACACTTTTGACAGGAGATGATGGAACGGCATATTCAAAGATGCTTCCTACAGGGTCTTACTGGTTAAAGGAAATAGCAAGTCCTACCGGATATCTGTTATCAAATGAAACATATGGACCGTACGAAATAAAAGCCCAGGAAATTACTGAGGCAGATACAACGATAACGAACAAACCTTCACAAAGCATTAAAATCATAAAGACAGATTCCACTTCCACAACAGATACAGTGATTTCTGAGCAGTATATGAAGAAGGCTGTGTTTAGCATCTATGAAACAAAAGATGATGCAATATCCAATAAAAATCCAATCCAAACTGTTAAAGGTGAAGATGGTGAATTGGTATTCACAAATTTACAGCCTGATACACCCTATTGGATTATGGAAATCACAGCCCCGGATGGATATACAAGGATAACAGATCCTATAGAGGTGCAGACGGGTACTAAAGCGAAAGAACAGTCTATATTAGAAGTGCCAATAGAAAACTCTCCACAGGGAAGTATTATGGTAAACAAGGTCGCAGAATGGGATTTGAGTGATTCTTCTACAGGTGTTACTGAGAAATTGCCACTTGCAGGAGTTACCTTTACACTTACTAAGTCAAATGATCCATCCTTTCAGCTGGAAAAGAAGACAGGTAAAGACGGAACAGTGGAATTCAGAGGTCTGGATGCAGGTGACTATACACTGACGGAAACAGTTCCTGAGGGATTTGCAGATACTGACAAAAAAAGCTGGAACCTGACTGTAGAAGAAGGGCAACAGAACACTACACTTACAGGGGAAAAAGCTATTGTCAATAAGCCAAATCAGGGTAAATTCAAATTTCAGAAAACGACAATTAATAAACAACTGATATCCAATGTCGAGGAAGCAACCTTTAAACTGGAAAAGAAAAACAGTTCTTCATGGGATACTATGGATGGATATGAAAACTTTACGGTAGATGATGCTGAAGGAAATTTTGAAAGCGGCATGCTGGAGCCTGGAACCTATCGTCTGGTAGAGACAAAAGCTCCTGAAGGTTTTGCCATCATGGAGCCTATTGAGGTCGAGATAAAGGCAAGTCAGATAACAGCGGTCACAAGTACTGATAAACAGACTGTTGAAAATGAAGCCCTTGGAAATGTGAAGCTTGTGAAGTACAGTGATTCTTATATTTATGATGAAACTGGAACAAAGGTACCGATGAAGGATGTAATTTTCACGTTAAAGAATAGCGATGGCAATTCCTATCCTTCTATAAGTACCGATAACAATGGTATTTGTGAATGGAAAAACCTTGTTCCAGGCGATTATACCATTGAGGAAACAGCAGTAAATGGTTATTCACCGCTGGTGACTCTTAAGGTAACCGTTAAAAAAGGACAAAGTACGATAAAGACCTATTATCCGGAAGGTACTTCTAACGGAGAGGTATACAATACGTCCACGCATGGAAGGATTGTTATTCATAAAACGGATGAAAACAATAAAGCATTAAAAGGTGCGCAATTCCAGATATATAAGAAAGGCTCATCTAACCCTGTAACGACAACCCCTCTGGAAACGGATGAAAACGGGTATGCGTTCAGTGATTTACTGGAAGCAGATTCGAGTGGAACGATGTATATCGTGAAAGAAACCAAGGCACCGGATGGATATACATTGGATGAGAATTACAACGCTATAAGCAAAGAGGTTGTTGTAAAGCCTCTGCAAAGTACGGATATCATTATCAGTAACTTGAAAGAGAATCCAGATACTTCCAATTATGTATCCTTTACGAATAAAAAGGATGATTTCTATAAAGATTTCGGTGTTTCTATTGGAAAAGAGATTAAATATGGTGAGGGAAGCTTTACCACGGATGAGATACCGGAATCTGAAACGAAGTATTTGCTTGGAAATGATCAGAATGTCACATTTAAGATTAATGGATATGCAGAGGGTAAGAATGAAATTGCTGCCAAGAATGTGACAGTGACAGATACAGCGTTGTATATGTATTATATGGACAACGGTCAATACAAAAAGGAAATTGCACGTGTAAATGACTATACAATTAATCGTATAACTGTTTATCCTGCATATACTGGCAGTAAACAGGAGGATTCAAATCCTGTTCATGCAAAAATTGAATATCAGACATTTGGCAGTAATAATTGGAACCTGTATGCTGACAGTGAAACAAAACTGAAAAATCTGCAGAAAGCAGGTGTCGAAGGAATCACGATGGATATTTCTTCGCTGAATGCCGTGCATTTCAGAGTAGTGTATGAAGGAACAGATAAAAACTTTTATGCGAAGGGCATTGACTTCAATGTAACCTTTAAGGACAGATATGCTCTTGCTAGTTCTGATGTTCATGAAATTCGCAAAGCAACAAATCAGGCACAGGTTGATTATCTATATGATGTTAAAGATAACCAGGGAAATACAACATCTCAAAGTGATACGCACGTAAGTAATGAGGTTGCTATCAAATTTCCGCTCCGTCAGAATATTTCACCAAAAGCAAATATTCAGATCAGAACGGATGAAGGAACAGCATTCTCTCCTGGTGATATTGTTTATTATACGATTACGGCTTCCAATAGGAGTAAAGGAACAAATGCACCTGATCTGGAATATCCGATTATCAGTTTTGATTTACCACAGGATACTTCACTTATAAATGATTATAAGAACATGGGAAGGCAACTTCTGGTTCTGTATGGAGCTGAGGATGATGCGCAGATCATAGAACCGGAAGATATGGAAGTGACTACAAGTGAAATACCATTAAAAGAAATCAATAATAAGGGGGAACTGGTAGAGACAAATAAAACGACAAAGAAGGTTACAATTCAGCTGAAAAAACTTAGCATTAACACAAGTAAGAAGCTATATGTTAAATTTGGTGTCCAGATTGCGCAGGCATCAGTAAATACAGGACTGCTCGCGCCATGCTATCTGACATCAGGAGCCAAACTCCCTGCATCCGCAGAAAATCCTTATGGTAACAGTGTGGTATTTGATGTATCCAGCGATAGTGATATTGTTGAAGATAAGGCTTTGGATAAAGTACTTGGAAATGATGAAATAGGTGGAAAGAAATTTGCTTATTCCGGAGTTCAAGTCAGCGTAAAGGTCAGCAATAATCTGAACGTCTATAAGGAAGTAAAGGGACAGTATGATGAAACCTATCTAAGTACTGCAAATATTGCTTCCACAGCACCGAATGGAAGTATTTCATACAATATCGTATTACAAAACGGTGCTTCTGATCAGAACATCAGAAAGGCGAGAGTCGTCGATATCCTGCCTTTCTATGGGGATACCATGGTATCCAGGACAAATGCTGGCGGTACGGTTACTCAAAGAGGAACAGAGCTGAAAAAACGACCAATACTGGAAAGCGTTTCTGTAATTAACACTGATGGAAGTGAAGTTACACAGCCATATACCATTTATTACTGTGTAAGCAATGGCATTTCAGATAGTGATATCACCTCAGAATGGACAAAAGAAGAAAGAGAAAAAGCAACAAGAGAGACAGAATTACCGATGCTGTACGGAAGCTGGAAAGATTCTGATAATGTATGGACAAGCGGTGCGCATACCTGGACGAAAGATAAACCGACAGATATGAGCAGTGTTACTGCCATTGCTGTTGAAATTGACACACAAAATCAGGCAATTAAACAGTACGAGGGATTTAAGGTTCATGTTGAAATGAAAGCTCCTAATTATGCAACGGATGAATTAAATGATGTACTTGATCATGTCATTATGAATTCTGCTATGGGTGCAGTTCTCCGCTTTGGTAAAGCGGAGGATAGTATTGATTTATCAGATACGGTGGAGAATGATCCTGTTAAGGTAAAACTGACACTTGCGAAAGGAAGTATTGGAGATTACGCATTCTTTGATCGTAATAAGAACGGAATACAGGATAGTGAAGATATTCCTGTAACCGGTCTTCAGGTAAAACTGCATTCTTATAAAACTTATAAAACTGCAGGAGGCAAAGTCATAAAAGAAGAATTGGAAGAAAAGCAAACATCTACAAATGAATTAGGATATTATAAGTTTGATAATTTGGATTGCAATGAAATGATTGATAAGAATGGTGATTCAAAAGATCCGGAGAATTATGTAGGTGGTTCTATTTACAGTTATCAGGTAGAATTTGCGACTCCACAGGATGAATCACAATATACTTATATTCCAACCATTCGATTTGCCGGTAATGATAATACAGTAGACTCCAATATAGAATCAGTTAAGAAAAACGGTAAGGAACTTAATTTAAGTGATGAAGTCCAATTGAAAACGATTCATACAGCTACTGGTGAAATCATTGGTGAAGATAACATAACGATTGATGCCGGATTCAAAGCATTAGGTGCATTGGGCGATACTGTTTGGATTGATAAGAATCGCAATGGTATCCAGGATACGGATGAACCTGGTGTCTCAGATGTAACTGTACGACTATATCGTGTTGATGATTCAGGGAAAACCGGAAATGCTATTATGGAAACCAAGACAGACCATAATGGTAAATATTTATTCAATGGTCTGCTGGAAGGGAAATATATAGTAGAGTTTGATATAACTGATACGAATTCTTACGGCTATGCTCCTTATTCTTTCACAGTTCCATATGTACTTGGAGATAGCTCATCCGAGATAGATTCAAACGCGAGGGAATACAAGGATAGCAAGACAGTTGCAAGAAGTGATGTGATAAATCTTGCGGATCATTCTATCGATCTTAGTATAGACGCAGGTCTTACGTATTATAGTGCATTAAGCGGATACTGCTTTGAGGATCGCAATTACAATGATATACAAGATATCGGTATTGCTTTACCAAATACAATTGTTGAATTATACAGTGTTGGTGATGATGGCAGACGTTCTGCAGCACCTATAAAAACTACGACAGTCGGCAGTGATGGCAAATATTTCTTTGATCATCTTACTGAAGGTTATTATCAGGTGAAGTTTATCTTCCCGAATGGTTTTGAAGCTGTAGAACCGCATCAGGGAAACGATGAAATTGATAGTGATGTTTCTGAGGAGCTGGATGATTTACGTCAAAGCGGATACACACCTGTATTCTATATCGCACCTAACAGTCTTGAAGAGCACTGGGATGCAGGAGCGGCACGATTTGGCAGTATCGGTGATTATGTATGGCAGGATATCAATAAGAATGGTATTCAGGATACGGGAGAGCCACCGATAGCGGGTGTTCCAGTCTATCTGCAGATTCGTCAAAAGGGCGAAAAAACTTGGAATTTCTATGCGGCAACCGATACAAATGAGCATGGCAGGTATGTATTTGAAGGTTTAAAAGGAAGCGAATATACAGGTATTGAATATCGTGTTGTCTTTGATCTTCCATATGATACGAAACTCACGACTCCAATTTCCGGAAAGGATATCCGGTTAGATTCCAATGCACTTGCCAATTATATCAACGGCTGGGGCTTCCCTACAGACACCATTCATCTTGGTTATGGACAAAATGATATGACGTGGGATGCTGGTATTATTCAAACGTCAGGTAGTATTGGAGATTATGTATGGTTTGATAAAAATAAAAATGGAATACAGGATGAGGAAAACACAGGAATTTCCGATATACGTGTAATTTTGGAACGAAATGATAGTGATGATCTGAATGCTGAAGCATGGAAATATTTGGCTGAGACAAAAACTAACCGTGCAGGTTATTATCGGTTTGATGATCTTCAGCCAGGGTACTATCGTGTGAAGTTTTATTTAAAGGGATACACTGTTACTATTCCATTATCAGGAAGTGATGCAAGTCTTGATTCTGACGGTTATGAGAAACAAGGTGACTGGTATTTGACACGTCCGTTCTATTTGGATGATGGTGGCTTCGATATGACGTGGGATTGCGGTGTCTATAATGGAAGTGAAATATTCAAACATCCGGAAATCTCACAGATCACAAACGGCCCGGTTAATACAGCGGATACAACAGATAATAAATCACTTTATGTATTCGGAGGTTCTTTACTTGCCTTATTTGTATTAGGACGGAAGCTATATAAAATTAACAAATCATAAACACTGAATTTTTTAAAGAGAGGAAATGGCTTTTGCTGTTTCTTTTCTTTTTGTGATGAGATTATAGAAAAACCTTAA
>OAVH01000853.1_pt1 | contig 19903 bp, 17 predicted proteins | sample 1495281 | NCBI WGS metagenome assembly OAVH01 (sample SAMEA2580082, study PRJEB22360) | human gut metagenome | biome: human gut; feature: human-associated habitat; material: faeces | place: Denmark | collected 2008/2010
TCGTCCCTCACGGACCCGCAACCCCCCCTGCTCCCCGCGCCCGGTGGTTGCAGAGAGGGCAAATCCGCTCCCGCCGGTCGCAGATTTTGGAATGAAAGAAGTACGGACGAAAAAGAAAAAACATATGACAAACGATGTGAATGGGATGAAGAAAAAATGTGGCCGTCCGGCACTGGGCAGGACGCGTAAATTGACCAGAGGCGTGACGGTGAAGTTCTCCCCCGTCAGCTACGAGGCTCTCAGGTTCAGGGCAGGGAAGTCCGGCCGGAGTCTGGCGGTCTATATCAGGGAGGCAGCACTGGCGGCCACCGTTACGGCAAGGCATACACCGGAGGAGAACGCACTGTTGCGCAGCCTGGCGGGAATGGCTAACAACCTGAACCAGCTGACAAAGCTCTCGCACCAGACCGGCTTTTACAGGACAAGGCTGCTGATAGAGGGGCTGCTGGGAAAGCTGAAGCGGATCATGGATGATTACAGACCGAAAGGAGGATAGCCTCATGATAGGGAAGATCAGGAAAGGCCGCTCGTTCGGCGGCTGCATACGCTACGTGACGCAGAAGGACGACGCGGAAATCATCGCCTCGGAAGGCGTGCTGCTGGGAACGGCAGAAGAGATGGCGCGAAGTTTCCGGTGGCAATGCCTGCTGAATCCGGACGTGGCGAAACCGGTGGGGCACATTGCGCTCAGCTTCAAGCCGGAGGACGCACCGAGGCTGACCGACGCGTTCATGGCAAGGCTGGCGGAGGAATACCTGGAGCTGATGGGGATACGGAACACGCAGTTCATCGTGGTGAGGCATCACGGGACGGACAACCCGCACTGCCACATCGTCTTCAACCGGGTGAACTTCGACGGGAAGGTGATTTCCGACAGCAACGATTTCAAGCGCAACGAGAAAGTGACAAAAATGCTTAAGGACAAGTATTCGCTCACCTATTCCGAAGGCAAACAGTCCGTTAAAACGGAAAAGCTGCATGCTTCCGAAAAGGTGAAATACGAAATATACCGTGCGGTCAAGGAAGCTTTGAGGAGTGCAGATACATGGAAAGAATTTCAAAATAAGCTCTTAAAAATGGGCGTGGAAATGGAATTCAAGTACAAGGAAAACACTAATGAAGTGCAGGGCATCCGCTTTATAAAGAACGGTCTGTCATTCAAGGGAAGTGGGATTGACCGCAGTTTCAGCTGGTCAAGGCTGGATGCGGCATTGGACCATAACCATGTCACGTCCCTGGAAAATGACGTTTCCCAAAAGCAACCGTACCATGAACAAAGTCATGGTTCTGTTATTGATAACCTGGTCGAAGTCACCGGTACGGGTGGCGTGTTCATGCCGTCGGTGGCACCGACGGAGGACGAGAAAGAGGCGGAACGCCTGCGGAGAAAGAAGAAGCGCAGGAAAGGAAGGAGTTTGTGAACCATATGTATAACAAAAAACTTTGAAAGATGAAAGAGGAAAATTATCTGGAAGGCATCTACGGATGCCTTGAAAGGATCGAGAAGAAAGTGGAGACGCTGCCCGTGGAAGGCACAAGCCCCGCAGTTGGAAACCGGACCAGTTCCCCGGAAGGGATTGCGGAACTGAAAATCCGTCTGGAACGCCTGCAATCCGCGGTGGAGAAAAACGGCTTGGAAATAGCAGCGGTACGTAACCATACCGTCCGGTTGTCGGAAGGCTGGCCGTTGTCTGCCGAAACGTTTGCCGGGGAGATGGAAAAGATTAGATACTGCCTGAGTCAAGACTGCCAAGCTGTAAAGGAGACAGTGAGACGGCTGGATGAGAGAATGGTCCTGCTGAAAAAGGAACCGGAGCGCAGACTGGTGACCTACCGTCTGGAAAGCGCATCCAAGGCAGTGGTAACGACAGCTTCAGCACTGATCCTGGCACTGATCATTTCCGTCTGGACCAACTGCAACCAGTACCGCACGAACCGGCTTTTGAAAGATGCCGATTTGAAATACCGAGCCATCAGGATCTGCCTGCCGGGGGATGATCCCGACATCGCCTTCCTTGAGAAGCATTTCACCATCAAGCGGGACGAGGAAAAGATCCGGCGTGTGGAAAGGCTGGTGACCGCTTTTGAGGACTCGGTCAGGAACCGCATCCGTAACCATGAAATGGCAGCCTACAAGGACAGTCTGGCGCACCGGCTGTTCAGGGAGGCACAGGAAATCAGGAAGCAACTGGACAATCCCAATTCAAAATGACTGCACTATGGCAACAATCAGAACCAAATTCAGGTCCTCGTCCGCGGAAGGCAGGGAGGGCGCACTGTATTATCAGGTGATTCATAACCGTGTGGTCAGGCAGATCAGTACCGGATACAAACTTTTCGCTTCGGAATGGGACCAACGTTCCGAAGCGGTCATTCCCTGTCAACACCCTGCAGGGATGGAACGGGACAATTATCTTCTATCGGTAGGGGAACGGATAAGACGGGACAAAATCCGACTGGAAAAGGCTATCAGGACATTAAGCCAATCCGGTCCGTTTACAGCGGATGATATCGTCATACGTTTCCATGACAGCGGACAAGAACCTTCGTTTAACGACTATATCCGGCAACAGATAGTAAGGCTGAAACGTTTGGGAAAGATACGGACCTCTGAAACCTATACAGCCGCGCTCAAAAGTTTCAGCAGTTTTATGAAAGGTAGCGATATACTGTTTGGCGAACTTAGCTCTGACTTGCTCATGGAATACGAGGCTTATCTGAAAAACAGGGGGAACTCACCCAATACAATCTCGTTCTACATGCGCATTCTGAAAGCGGTCTACAACCGTGCGGTGGAGAACGGACTGACCGGACAGCGGAACCTGTTCAAGTCTGTTTATACAGGTGTGGAAAAGACCTTGAAACGGGCCATTCATTTAAATGATATCAGGCGTATCAAAAGACTGGACTTGTCCCTGAAACCCCACCTTGATTTCGCACGTGACATGTTCCTGTTCTGCTTTTACACACGGGGGATGTCCTTTGTGGACATGGCTTATCTGAAAAAGGGAGACATTGCGAACGGAATCCTGACTTACCGCAGGAAAAAGACCGGACAACAGCTGTTCATCCGATGGGAAAAGTGTATGCAGGAGATCATCAAACTTTTTTGTTTATCGGTTCAAGATTTCAAAGTTGTTCATTAATTGCTTTGTTGGTTATATCCAGAGTATTATTTGTAAGAGACTCTACGAATAAATGATGATAAGACCAGTTAGTTTATCGCTTGTTTTATAATTTCATTGCGATATTCGTTCGGTGTGCAACCTTCCATCTTCTTGAACCAACGTGTGAAATGTTGCGGGTATTGGAAACCCATTTCATCTGAGATTTGACTGATACTTTTTTGCGTGTTCATGATGCGCTCTTTGGCTATATCCATAATTTTTTGCTGGATATGCTTGATTGCTGACATACCGGTTTCCTTTTTTACCAGGTCACTGAAATAATTGGTGGAAAGACACAGTTGGTCAGCGCAATACTGTACCGTCGGAATACCTTTACTCGTTGGCAAGGCAGAATGATAGTAATTATTGAGCAACAATTCAAAACGCGCCAACAAATCGTTGTTGGCATTTTCCCTTGTAATGAACTGGCGGTCATAAAAGCGGATGCAGCGGTCAAGGAGAAGCTTCATGGTATCAATAATCAAAGAACGGCTGTGCTTGTCAATAGGATGCCTCAATTCTTCTGCTACATTGTTTATACATTCAATGACTACTTTGCGCTCCTGTTCTGACAGGTGCAGTGCTTCGTTGGCATTATATGAGAAATAAGAATACTCTTTTATTATATGTGCAAGGGAAGTACCGCGCAATAGTTCGGGATGGAACATCAGGGCCCATCCGGCCGGCTGGTGCAGACTGCCATCATCGTCAGAACCCATTACCTGCCCCGGAGCGATAAACAGCATGGAGCCTTTTTCATAGTCATAGAGGCTCCGTCCATAATTCATCGTACCGCAGTCAGTATCTTTCAGCAACACAGCATAAATGTTGTACAGTTTCTTTGAGTGTCTGATGGGCTGCACCTCGTAACAATTCACAACGCTGACCAACGGGTGCAGAGCTTCGACTTCGAAAAGGTCGCAGTACTGCTGAACTGTATCTATTCTTGTTATATCTCCCATAACCATCCTTTTGTTTTTTACAAAAATAAGTATTTATATTGACATTGCTGTCTGAGGAACAGCTGTTTCTTTTCTATCCCTTATTTATTTTATTCCATGACGACAAAGTTAGTTCATTCAATCAACGAACATATAACCCTAATCACAGACTGTCTTACCATTTTCACAGATAACATTTAACCCGGTCCAAGCCCGATGAAAGTGGTAATTTTATCAGTGATTGAGGTCTAATCTTCAGTATGTGAATGCTGTAATTTTGCAAGTGAAACCAAAAAGGTAAATAAGATGAAACCAAAAGCTTTATTTGTCATGTTAATCTTATGGCTTAGCTTCACTACGATTCAAGCGCGGTCAACCGAAGATGTCCCGGATAAGGGAACTTATGCAAAATTTCTGTTGGTAGGATGTTATATGAAGCCAGACGAAGAAGGTGTCAGAATGTACCGGTTTGACGGACAAACTGCCGATGTCGACTATCCGTGTGGGCTGAGAGGGATTTCAAATCCTGCTTTCCTTACATCTGATAGCACTGGTAATCGAATTTATGCCATAGGCGATGATGAAGGGAAAAGTTCGACTGCCAATGCTTTGCTTTTTGATAAGGAAAGTGGTCTGCTGTCTCTGCTTAACTCGCAATCTACAGACGGTGAACTTCCTATTTATATTACTCTCAGTCCAAAGGAATACTTTGTTCTGACAGCAAATTATAAGGGTGGCAGCATCACGGTATTCTCACAGGATAAGAAAGGAAAGTTGCAACGTGATACAAAAATAATTCGTTTTGCTGGAAATGGGCCGAATAAAAAAAGGCAGGAACAATCGCATCTGCATTGCGTGACCTTTACACCTGATGGCAAATTCCTTCTTGCTACCGATTTGGGAACAGATTGTATCTATCTGTTTCCGATAGGCAAATGACCGGAAGCAGGTAAGGCTCATTCTCTGTTGGATGAATCAAGAGTAGTCCGCATACAGATGGATTCCGGCTCAGGACCTCGACATATATGTTTTCACCCGAATGGCAGATTTGCTTATCTCATCAGTGAACTCTCGGGTAAAATAACTGTATTCTCCTATAATGAAGGCAAGTTGGAACGTTTACAAACAATTGTCTGCGACCCTTTCGTTGCAGAGGGAAATGCAGATATCCATGTTTCATCCGATGGCAAATTCCTCTATGCTTCCAAGCACTTGAAAGAAGATGGCATAATTGTTTATTCCATTGATTCCCAAAAAGGAACATTGGTTCAAATAGGATTTCAGCCAACAGGTCTTTATCCGCGAAGTTTTGCCATCTCTCCGGATGGTTGCTATTTGGCAGTGGTTTGCAGGGATGCCAACTGCATACAGATATTCGAAAGAAACCGAAATACGGGGTTACTGAAGAATACGGGAAAAAATATCCGACTGGAAAGACCGGCGTTTGTCAAGTTCTTATAAATTCATCACTAAACAGAAAGCAATATGAACAAGTTAATTACAACCATCGCCTGCCTGATATGCTGTATCGTTTATACGCAGGCACAAAACAAGAACAATATGTTAAGCAAGAAAGAACAAAGTATTGCCGCCATCAGTATGTATGCCGCACGTGGCAATCAGGACAGCCTCAAAGTGATCCTTGCCAGAGGACTTGACTGTGGGCTGACCGTGAGCGAAGAAAAAGAAGTACTTACCCAGCTCTATGCCTATTGCGGCTTTCCACGCAGCATGGGTGCATTGGTTACGCTGATGAATCTCACCAAAGAGCGTGCAGCACAAGGCATAAAGGATGAAGCCGGACGGGAGCCTTCTCCGGTAAAGAGTTCGGATATGTTTGTTGTCGGTGGACAAAACCAGCTGAAACTGTTCGGTCGTCCGGCACTAGGAGAAGTGCTGACATTTGCTCCGGCATTGGACCAATTTCTGAAAGCTCATCTGTTCGGTGACATATTCAGCCGTGACAATCTCGACTGGCGTACCCGTGAACTGTCTACTGTGGCTGCCTTGTCGGTGTTGGACGGCGTGAAGAATGAGTTGAATACTCACATTGCCCATGCCAAGCACAACGGCGTGACACAGGCTCAGATAGACGAAGTACTTATCATGGCGGCACGCTGTCGGAACGGAATGGTGCTTTCTGAATCCGATGAACCGGCAAAGACTTTTCAAACAGATCCGACAATTACTGTCCGTAAGGTCTTTTATAAAAACAGGTATGATATCATGCTTTGCGCCGAAATGTACCTCCCGAAGGATTTCAATGAAGCGCAACACTATGCAGCCCTCATCATCGGACACCCGTTCGGGGCTGTGAAAGAACAGTGTAGCGGACTCTATGCACAGGAAATGGCACGGCGAGGCTACGTGACTCTGGCTTTTGATGCTTCCTATCAAGGCGAAAGTGGAGGAGAACCGCGTCACACGGTATCGCCCGACGCATTGGTGGAAGACTTCAGTGCTTCTGTAGACTGGCTCGGACTACAACCGTTTATTGACCGCAACCGTATCGGTGTGATTGGCATCTGCGGAAGCGGCGGGTTCTCTGTCTGTGCGGCTTCTCTCGACCCCCGCATCAAGGCATTGGCAACCGTGAGCATGTATGATATGGGGCGTGCCACCCGTAACGGTTTGGGGGATTCGATGACGGATGAACAAAGACGCAAACTGTTGGATGAAGTTGCCGAACAACGTTGGAAGGAAGCAGAAACGGGAGAAGCACGTATCCGCTTTGGCACACCGGAGAAACTGCTGGGAAATGCCAATGCCGTGCAGAAGGAGTTTTTCGATTACTATCGCAACCCCTTGCGTGGCTATCATCCGCGCTATCAAGGTATACGCTTTACCAGTCAGGCGGCATTGATGAACTTCTATCCGTTTGCCATGATTAAAGAGATTTCACCACGCCCCGTGCTATTCATTGCAGGCGAGCATGCACATTCGCGCTATTTCAGTGAGGATGCCTATCAAGAAGCCAGCGAACCGAAAGAACTGTATATCGTTCCCGGAGCCAATCATGTAGACTTGTATGACCCGGATGGATAAGATACCGTTCGAAAAAATTTCGGAATTCTTCTGGTATGCTTTGCGGTAATTCAGATGAAAATGGTAATGCTATCCGTGATTATGATACAGCAAAGCGAATACGCAGGAGGGTAACTTTGCAACAGAAACAATTTAAAGATTATAGTATTTGCAACCAGTTATTACTCAATATTTTGTGAGTTATAAGTCAGAAATATGGGCATAACCTTTAGGGGTACATTCTAAAAGGTGAAGATTTAACCTTTTTATTATTTCTTAACACTCAAAGAGCGGTGGTAGAGGGTATTTTCCCTCTTTTCGGTACTTTATTGATGGTTCGATGTTCCCATCTTTCCACATTGCTTGGCTCGTTCGCACAAGCCACTACAAAGGTACTACAATTTCCAATAAAGGCAAGAGGACAGCAATTCAAATCTATTATTTTTGAGGGAGTGAAATCTGCCGCTTGCCAAATTTCTCTCTGTCGAAAATAATAGTCCTCTGAAAAGAATGAAAACAGCATTGATAAAATTGCCTTATTAAGGGGGGGCTATGCTGTTTTATGCTATTATTTCGTCAGTCGTTTATCTCCGTTGCCGGATGCAGTTTTCAGCCAAGCCGATGAATAAGAAAAGGTTTTGGAGCTGTTTACTCTCCAACGGAGGACGAAACTGCTCCAAATGGTTTACCGCTTGAACTTTTCGTTTTCTAAAAGAGGTTTGGCAACCTTTGCATCCGACAAAAGGAGATAAATGACCAGATATATAACAGTAGTATTACATTAAGGTAAAGAACAACCATGGTATAGTATTATTGCAATTTAACTATTTAAAGTTTGTTTATAATCAAATCATTTAAAATTTTTTGTCCTTCTATGATTTTTTGTATTTGATAAATGTCGTAATTAAATAAAAAATATCACGCATAATGACTTTTTCTTTTTTCTAAATTTCTTCAAATGACAAATTATTGTTACCTTTGTAATGTAATGTAGTTAATGGTTGCGCTTATAAAGTCCTTGGAAAGGATTTATGTATAAAAGAGGTAGATGTTTACTCTGTTCTTGCCTGGATTATCAGCATCACTGATATGAAATAACAGAAAAAAATATACAATGGCTAAGCGGACGGACAGGCAGGGAAATAGTACAGATTCCCAATCCCCTCTTTATAATACATTGCGTATAAGATTTATTAACTGTCTGGTCTGGGGAATCTACAGAGATTTAACGAATCAAGATGGGAAGAGTCAGTCTTTGTCTTGTCATAATGTTCTTCATCTGTAGTGCTCAAAAAATTGATGCACAAGTACAGAATATCAGAGAGAAACAAGATACCATTTCGGCGACTAAATCATTAGAGCATATCAGGCCCGAGTATATCAAGAAGGGACCATTGAATAATGCTTTGGATGTATTGAGTGGTCAGTCTGCCGGTGTGAACGTCACCACTAATGGGACTGACAGGCTCGCTATGCTGAATAGTATCCGTGTGCGTGGTACCACATCCATTATGGGTGGCAATGACCCGTTAGTAATTATTGACGGAGTGACATCTGACATCGCTACGCTATCTACCATATATCCCGCAGACATCGAGAGTTTCACTATTTTGAAGAATGCTACCGAAACGGCAATGTACGGTTCCCGTGGTGCTTCAGGTGTAATTGAGATTAAGACCAAGAAAGGAACGGGGCGAGGTTTCGAAATATCATATGATGGCAACTACGGATTCGAGTCAATGTATAAACATCTGCAAATGCTCAACGGCCCGGAGTATATAGCTACAGCAGAGGCACTTGGATTAGATTACAATAATGGTGGCTACAACACCAATTTTCACGATGTAATTACTCGTACGGGCTTGATACATCAGCATCACTTGGCTTTTAGCGGTGGTTCGGAAAACTCAAACTATCGAGCATCGTTCGGTTTTATGGATCATAATACAATTGTCAAAGTTAACGATTACCGAAATTTAGTGGTAAAACTTGATGCTACACAAAAGGCTTTCGATGGTCGCTTAGTTGGCGATTTTGGTGTATATGGCTACTCGTCAAAGATACACGACATTTTCGATACACGAATGCTGTTTTACTCGACAGCTGCACAGAATCCTACATATCCAGCAGGAACTGATGTTAATGGCAACTGGGTGAAGAACTCGGCTGCATCACACATCAACCACCCCGGAGCACTCCTCTATGAGAAAAATGACTCCGAAGAACGGAATTTCAATACACATTTGGGGCTGAAATTTAATATCCTTGACAATTTGATATTGTCGGCTTTCGGCTCTTATTCATATTCATCTACGGGAAATGCTCAATTTTGTCCTACATGGGTGTGGGCGCAAGGCAATGTTTATCGTGGAGAGTTCAAGGGTGAAGACTACTTTACAAATGTGCCCTCTCATATAACAATGCTTGGGGAGACTCACACCTTGATGCTGTTGTTGGCGCAGAATATCTTAAACAGGTAAGGACTGGTTTATGGGTGCAGGCAAAAGGAATAACAACAAATGATTTCTCCTATAATAACATCGGAGCAACATCATCGCGTCCTTTCGGTGGTACGAGCAGTAGCTATGAAGACCAGTCACTTGCTTCAATAATGGGTAGTGTCACATATAGTTACAAGGATAGATATTCTATTGCGGCAGCACTCCGTGGAGATGGCTCTTCAATGGTAAGCGATAACAATACTTTCGGATTCTTCCCATCAGTATCACTGGGTTGGGATGTAAAAAAAGAAGGCTTCCTCTCTGATACTGACTTTATAACAATGTTGAAACTAAGAACCGGATATGGTCGGTCAGGAAATCTTGGAGGTATAACATCCTATACAACACTTAATACCGTAAAGGAGAATGGTATCGTATCCATCAACGGTGCACCTACCGTAACAATGGGAAGTATACGCAACACGAATCCGGACCTTAAGTGGGAGACTCGTTCAACATTTAATATCGGTTTTGACTTAGGTATATGGGATAATCGGTTGATGCTTACCTCGGAATTATATTACTCAAAGACAACGGATATGCTCTATGAGTATGATGTTCCCGTTCCGACCTTTGCGTTCGATAAACTGATGGCAAATATCGGCTCGATGTCTAACCAGGGTGTCGAACTAGGAATCTCGGTAGTTCCCATTCAACGAAAGGATATGGAGATGAATATCAACTTCAATATGTCCTACCAGAAGAATAAGTTACTTTCGCTTAGTGGAGAGTATAATGGTATGCATATGACAGCTTCAGATATTACTCCGATTGGCTCGCTTTATGGTGCAGGTCAGAACGGTGGAGACAATAATGTAGTATATCAGATTGTAGGTCAGCCATTGGGGGTATTCTATCTACCTCACTGCAAAGGGCTTAAAGAAAATGAACTTGGTGGCTACAGTTACGATATTGAAGATTTGAATGATGATGGCGAGATTGATTTTAGCGATGGCGGAGACAGGTATATAGCAGGTCAGGCAACCCCCAAGGTAACTATTGGATCAAACATCAGTTTCCGTTACAAGTCCTTTGATATTGCCATGCAGATAAATGGTGCTTTCGGTCATAAGATATTCAATGGCACGGGCTTGGCTTATACCAATATGTCTATATTCCCTGACTACAATGTATTGCAGGGTGCTCCTGAAAAAAATATTATTGATCAGAATGTTTCAGACTATTGGTTGGAAAAAGGTGACTATGTAAATATTGAACATATTACCATAGGCTACAATATTCCAATGAAATCCAAGGCTGTGAAGTCATTGCGTCTTTCGGCAGGCATTAGCAACCTTGCAACAATCACAGGCTATAGCGGTCTTACTCCAATGATAAACAGTTATGTAGTAAGCAACACTTTAGGCATTGACGACAAACGCACCTATCCTTTATATCGTACCTATTCGTTAGGTCTTAGTATTCAATTCTAACCGCTTACAGTTATGAAAAGATATATAAACATATTGATGGTTGCTTTGGCAACGATGATGACCTCTTGTCTTACTGAAGACCCTAGAGATCAACTTTATGAAGAAAACATTTACAACAATGCCAACAACATATATATTAATGCAGTGGCTGTGCTCTACAATTACATTGGTGGCAGTGCAGACAGTGAGGGTTTACAGGGGACCTGTCGTGGGATTTATGACTATAACACACTTACTACAGACGAAGCCATGATACCTATTCGTGGTGGCGACTGGTACGATGGAGGTTTGTGGACGAATATGTATCAGCATAAGTGGAGTCCTAATGATTTACCACTCTACAATACTTGGAAATACCTCTACAAGGTTGTTGTGTTATCGAACAAATCTCTGCATATCATCGATAAGTATAGCCATAACCTATCTGAGGAGCAGAGAGTGGCCTACGAAGCTGAGGTGCGAGCTCTGAGAGCACTTTTCTACTACTACATTATGGATATGTATGGCAGAGTGCCCATCGTAACATCCTATGAACAACCGCAGGATGAAGTTGTGCAGAGCGAGCGTAGCGAGGTTTTCCGTTTTATCGTGAATGAGTTGCAGGAGGTTGCCGAGTTGTTGCCAAATGAGCGTAGTAATAAGATGGGTAACTACTATGGTCGTATAACAACACCTGTAGCTAATTTCCTTTTGGCTAAGTTGGCTCTTAATGCCGAGATATATTGTGATGATAATTGGACTGATGGCGTTCCACGGAACGGTAAAGAGATATTTTTCACCGTCGATGGTGAGAAACTCAACGCTTGGCAGACCTGTATCAAATATTGCAATAAACTTGCCGAGGTAGGTTATCGGTTGGAGGACGATTATAGCTATAATTTCTCTGTGCATAACGAGAACTCCAACGAAAACATATTCACCATTCCGTTGGATAAGAACCTCTATGCTGCGCAGTTCTGGTATCTCTTCCGATCACGACACTACAACCATGGCGGTGCGTTGGGTGGCTCATCGGAAAATGGTACCAGTGCCAATATCTCAACAGTCTTAGCCAACGGATACGGCACAGATGATGTAGATGCTCGCTTTGAAAAGAACTTCTATGCCGGCATCGTAGAGGTTGATGGAAAGCCTGTAATGATGGACAATGGACAGCAGTTGGAGTATTTCCCATTGGAGCTAAAGTTGAATCTTACGGGAAGCTCCTATGTCAAGACAGCTGGTGCTCGTATGGCAAAATATGAGGTTGATAGGACCTCACATTCCGACGGTAGACAACCGGATAACGACATCGTGCTATTCCGCTATGCCGATGCTCTCCTGATGAAGTCCGAGGCAAAGGTACGTAATGGTGAGGATGGCTCGTTGGAGTTGAACGAAGTCCGAGGTCGTGTTGGTATGCCATATCGAGAAGCTACGCTTGAGAACATATTGAAAGAGCGTTTGTTGGAGTTAGTATGGGAAGGCTGGCGACGACAAGATATGGTGCGTTTTGGAGTTTATCACAAATCATACGATCAGCGAGTCCAACTGGCTGATGAGAAAAATGGGTATACCACAGTTTTTCCTATTCCACAAAAAAGTATAGACTTGAACCCAAAATTGAAACAAAATGTTGGATATAAATAACTTTAGCCTATGAGTATTCAATTTGACATTGCAAAACAGATTATAGCTGAAACATGCCCTAATCGCAAACTTAAGTTGGAGAATATTCGCCTTTTTGCAGATATTATTCAGCCTAAGAAATATCAAAAAGGTGATATAATTCTAAATGAAGGTGATATCTGTAATTGCCTATTTTATATAGAAAAGGGATTTATTAGACAGCACTACCTAAAGCATGATAAGGATGTGATAGAACATTTAGCATGTGAAAAAGATGTTGTCTGGTGTATTGACAGCTATTTTAACCGAGAGCCAACACATCTTATGATGGATGCTGTAGAAAACAGTGTTTTATGGGAAATTCCGCGTGATATAATGGAAGAACTTTCTGATGCTAATGGTGATATAGCTTATCTATATCGGAGTTTTTTTGAAAATTCCTTAATGTTATCACAATTAAAGGCTGACATTTTACGTTTCGAATCAGCAAATGACAGATACGCTAGATTACAGCAACATTTTCCTGAAATAACTAGAAGAGCACCTTTGACAATGATTGCTTCATATCTTCAGATGACATTGGAAACATTAAGCAGAGTACGTGCATCAATAGCTAATGCTGAGAGCAAATAAAGCAAACTAACTATTAGGACTTAACTAACATCAAAAACAGGTCAGGATATAGCGTCCTGACCTGTTTCTTTAATAAACTTAAAAGCTATGGATTAATGAGATGTTAGTCATCGTCATCATCATCGAATTCATCCTCATCGTCGTCATCATCATATTCTATTGCTTCACTTTCTTCAATAATGTTACTAAAAGCTCCTGTTAAATCAAAATGATAGTTCTTTTTATTGTTAAAAATTCATACGTGATAGAGCCGAAAGTATTCATAATATGTAACTGATGTTTATGACTCACTCATCTTATTCGAAAAATAAGGGCAAACTAAAAAGTGTATGTTTACTATATTGAAGTCATATCTTTTGAACGACAAAAAGTAAATACTTATATAGAACAACTTCCAACATAATAATCACTTTTTAGCATGCCGCATACATTGTTAACCTTAAAAATCTTTTTACCTGTTGCAAGTAAATCTTACATTTACTATGCATAAACTAAACCCTATTTACTTTCCTCTCTTGCTTGACTTTAAATTATAAAAGACAGGGATCATACCAGTGGGGCACAAGTAATTTATTCTCAAACTATTGTTATCAACTATATTAGTCATTTTTACAATCTTTTTTATACCTTTAGCTGTTAAGCTCTTTAATGTAAAAAGTTGGTTAATACTAATTATAATTGGTGATTGCCGTAGGTTCTATTATTCCATTAGTCTTGATAATACTTGATCTGATGATGGAATATTGGATTCATCCCGGTTGGACACCAAAAGTTGATATTGTTGCAGTCGTTGGCATTCAAATTAGTAGGATGATTTGAAAATATTGAACCAATATAAACTATAATCTTTCTCATACCTATCTGAATTAGTCTCTCTAGTTTCGAGAGAACGTTAGTACTACTGAGCTGCCAATTCACAGCGCTCGATTATTATAAAATTCTAATGTGTCTCAAATTCATTTGCTTTGAAAATCACAAAAGATGGGGGGCATCCCAGTCGGACACCAAAAGTTAATCTTATTACACTTATTGAATATGGAAAATAAGAAGGAAGAGCCAACTTTGAACAAGGTAACGTTCGTAAACGGTGTGCAGATTAAAAACAAAAGTGGAAAGCACTGATGTGGGATAATTTTATCTATTATGGTAAGATTAATCAAAACAGAGACAGTCATAAGTGTACTGATGGGGCATTTTATAAAGAAATTATTGTTTATCTTGCTGTTTGTCGGGGTACTGATTGCTCCGGCAAACGCACAAAACGAAAAGAATATGTATTCGTACAAGAAAATTGGCAACAAGTATATTGTCAGCATTAACAATCATACTGAAATTGTGAAAGCCCTGAATGCTTTCTGCAAGGAGAAAGGAATTCTGTCGGGTTCTATCAACGGGATTGGTGCTATCGGAGAGCTGACCCTCCGTTTCTTCAATCCCAAGACAAAAGCATATGATGATAAGACATTCCGGGAGCAAATGGAAATATCCAACCTTACAGGGAATATATCATCTATGAATGAGCAGGTATATCTTCATTTGCATATAACCGTCGGCAGGAGCGACTATTCCGCTTTAGCCGGACATCTACTTTCCGCAATACAGAATGGTGCAGGGGAGTTCGTGGTGGAAGATTATAGCGAGCGGATAAGTCGCACATATAATCCGGATTTAGGACTGAATATATACGATTTTGAAAGATAGTTGCCTATAAATATCGCTTGGAATACAGGATAATACATCATTCAACTTAGATGATATATATCAAAAAAAGTTTATCAATTCTGTCACGTTAACTTTGCAACAGAAATAATTTAAAGACTATCAAATATGGATAAAGACAAGGATATGAGCCGCCGGAGATTCCTTAAAATGGCGGCATTGACAGGAGCTGCCATGTGTGTCGGGCCTACCTTGAACAAGGTAACGGCAGCAGAACGGGTATGGATGGGGAAACAACAAGTTGCAAACAACATCCCTGCAGGCATGGCGGCGGTGCGCACTCGGCGAACATTGGGACACGGAAATACGGCATTCACTGTTTCTGCAATGGGATATGGCTGTATGGGCTTGAACCATAACCGCAGCCAGTACCCGAGCAGGGAAAAAGAAATCGCCCTGGTGCATGAAGCTGTTGAACGTGGGGTGACCCTTTTCGATACAGCCGAAAGCTACGGCTACCACATCAATGAAAAATTGGTCGGCGAAGCCTTGAAAGGATATACCGACCGGGTATTTGTGTCATCGAAGTTCGGACATAAGTTTGTAAACGGTGTGCAGATTAAAACCGAAGAGGACAGCACTCCGGCCAACATCCGCCGGGTTTGTGAAAACTCGTTGCGCAATCTCGGAGTTGAAACATTGGGCATGTTCTACCAGCACCGCATAGACCCGAACACACCGATTGAAGCGGTGGCTGAAACATGCAGCAAACTCATCAAGGAAGGTAAAATCCTGCATTGGGGCATGTGTGAAGTAAACGTTGATACCATCCGCCGTGCGCACAAGATATGTCCGGTTACGGCAATCCAAAGCGAATATCACTTGATGCACCGCATGGTAGAGACGAACGGAGTGTTGGAGCTGTGCGAGGATTTGGGCATCGGTTTCGTTCCATACAGTCCGCTGAACCGTGGTTTTTTGGGCGGTATGATCAATGAATATACCAAGTTTGATGTTACCAACGACAACCGGCAGACCTTGCCACGCTTCCAGCCCGAAGCCATACGCGCCAACTATCGTATTGTGGAAGTTCTTAACGCTTTCGGCCGTACAAGAGGCATTACCCCGGCACAGATAGCTTTGGCCTGGCTGATGAACAAGAAGCCTTTTATCGTGCCTATTCCGGGCACCACCAAACTCTCTCATCTGGAAGAGAACCTTCGTGCCTGCGACATCCGTTTCACGGCAGAAGAGATAGAAGAACTGGAAACAGCCGTAGCTGCCATTCCTGTGGTGGGTAGCCGCTACGATGCCTTGCAGGAGTCTAAAATCCCAAAATAATCCGTGTATGAAGAAACAGATATTTTACATGACGTTCATCGCTTTACTGTCGGGCTGTAATTGTTACAAAGGGAATATTCTGCAAATAGAGGAACAAGGCAGTTTTGCCGTAGGTGGCACCGTACTGACCGATTCATTGGGACACAAATACCACGGCGACCATGCTTATGTATTTTATCAGAAACCGGTTGATGCACGGAAATATCCGCTTGTTTTTGCACATGGTGTCGGCCAGTTTTCCAAAACATGGGAGACCACTCCTGACGGACGCGAAGGGTTTCAGAATATATTTCTTCGCAAAGGTTTCTCCACCTATCTTGTCGACCAGCCTCGCCGGGGAAATGCCGGACGGAGTACGGAAGCTGTCACACTGGAACCGGTATTCGATGAAGAAGAATGGTTCAACCGTTTCCGTGTGGGAATCTATCCTGATTATTTCGAGGGTGTACAGTTCAGTCGCGACCGGGAAGCCTTAAACCAGTACTTCCGGCAGATGACGCCGACCATCGGACCTTTGGACTTCGATGTCTATTCCGATGCCTATGCTGCTCTTTTTGACAAAATCGGTCCGGCCATATTTGTCACTCATTCACAAGGCGGTCCGGTGGGTTGGTTTACTTTGCTCAAAACGAAGAACATCAAAGCCATTGTAGCATACGAACCCGGTGGAAGTGTACCCTTCCCAACCGGTCAAGTTCCCGAAGAAGGCAAAGTCTTGACACGGTCTAAAAAAACAGAAGGAATAGAAGTCCCTATGGCAGTTTTCAAGAGATACATGGAAATTCCCATCATCATTTACTATGGGGATAACCTGCCCGAAACAGACGAACATCCGGAACTTTACGAATGGACACGCCGTCTGCATCTCATGCGCAAGTGGGCCGAAATGCTCAATAAGCTGGGCGGTGACGTGACGGTCATTCATCTGCCCGATGTCGGTCTGCATGGGAATACGCACTTCCCGATGTCGGATTTGAACAATGTGGAAGTAGCTGACCTGCTGTCGAAGTGGCTGTATGAGAAACAGCTGGACAGATAGAAATTAACAGAGGATAACCCCAAAACCTAAATAAAAATAGTTATGAAACTGAAGTGCTTATTGGCAATGCTGCTCTTAACCTTCCTTTCGTGCAGCAACACTCCGGCTGTTGAAGATAAGATAGATTCGTTGCCTCACTCAGAGCCGGGGAAAACATTGATAGTCTATTTCTCATGGAGCGGACATACGCAAACTGTAGCCAACATTATCCATGAACTTATTGGATGCGACATGGTGGAGATTGAACCGGAAGAACCCTATTCTGATGAATATAATGAAGTGGTTGACCGTTTCAAAAATGAAAGAGACAATCATATTCTTCCAGCTCTGCGTACAAAAGTAGAGAATATGGATGATTATGATACATTGATTATCGGTAGTCCTATTTGGGGTGGTCTTCTGTCTTCTCCTGTAAAAAGTTTCCTGTCCGGTTATGATTTGTCCGGGAAAAAGATACTCCCATTCTGTACACATGGAGGAAGCGGAACAGCACAAAGTGTGGATAATATCCGCAAACTATGTCCCCATGCTGAAATATTGCTGTTTATGGCAGTCAAACTGCAAACTCTCGGAATGAAGTGAAAAAATGGCTGTCAGAAGCCGGATTTTCTGTCGAATTAAATTACGCCCGTTTAATAGTTTTAATACTGAAATGAAATATCCTTTGTTATCCGCACTCTTTCATCCCCTTTTTCAGAGATTTGCAGATAGACCAGTAGTTGAGATTAGGGAATATGAGATTGTCTTCCTGACAGGGTCGGTAACGCTCGATAATCTGCAAAGGAGTATCCAACAGTTTCACTTGGAACGGCACTTTTGCCTTGTACCGTTTGGACAATATCCACTTCTCACCATTCACTTCTACGATGTTGCTATTGGTTAGTTCCTTGATGTCCACGAAAGAGAGGGCAGTGAAGCTGGCGAAAACAAAAATGTCACGAATATAGAACAGTTGGACATCCCCAACTCGTGCGTCATCAACGTTTTCAGTTCATCTTCCGTCAGGAACTCACGTTCCGTCACATTAGGGCTGATGTGGAATTGGGCAAACGTTTTTTTCGGTATTAGTCCGTTAAAGTGCACACACATGACAACGCCTTTCAGCCACATGCATTTTTCCCATATCGTCCCGTTGTGAAGTCCCGCTTTCGTTGATAGGTAGGCTGCAAACCCCTTGATGAAGTCGGGCTTAATCTCCAGCATGAACATATCCGTCCGTCTGTAAAAAGACTTGATGAACGCTGCCACATGGTTTCTTGCCACCACCCGTGAACGGTGGTTGCCATTACCCTGTCTTTTCCGACACGCTTCTTGAATACTTCGTTCTCACGTCCGGACGCTTTGAGCAGTGTCTCATACTCACTGCCGATACCCTGATAAGCATTGCTCACCATTTCAGCCGTCACGAACGCTTCACGGTCGAATATACGCAGGTAGTGCTTGATGATTTGAGCCTTGATGTTGTCAAGGGCAAGGTTGATATCACGTACTTCCGCACTCTTGCCTTTCGCCCTGTTCCCTTTCACGTCCCAAAGCGTTTTCGGGATACTCTACTTATAGCTGAACTGCGTCACAATCCCGTTAATCGTTACCCGTCCTATGATGCGGACAATATCGTTTTTCTCCTTGTTGCCGTTCACGTAGAACAGCACTTTGAATGTACTTCTTGCCATACTCGTTTTTTAAGTTTAAAATTAAGTATCAATGAGTTATGCCTTGTAAACCAACCGAAGCCATACGGAGAAAAATTCAGCACGGAGTATCAAAAACCACCTTTCACGGGGTAATGATTTAGCAACCTTTCTACTTCATAAATTTACTTTTTTTTGCGTTACCTCGTTTTATGCCTTTGTCCTCATTTGTCCTCACAAACGCTTTATTCATAGCCGTTTTAAAAACATTTCCGCCTTTCTATTCCTCTTTTCCACAGATTTTTAGTAAATTTATATCCGTCTAATTTTTAAGGTCCTATGTTCAGACTCAATCTAACCAAACATTGCATAAAGTGGTACTGTTTCATCCAAATGCAACTGATGGACACGTTCGTACATTATTTTGTGCTTGTATCGTTATATCTATTGCAGCTATTATCTGTAGTTCATTTGTATCCATGGCCCATTACAGACAGGCGTTATTCAGTATGACTTATTTTTCCTCCCTGGTGTTTTTTTGTGGAGTATGCATTGCGCATTTGCGGCACCGGTCAAATATCCGGATAGAGACATAAACCGTACACGATGGAAATATATTTTTTCATTCTATGGTTTGTGGACTCCGTGACCATTCTCCCTTATATGTTAACCTATATGTATTGGGATACGAATATTGTCCATGTCATTATCCTCCTTTACATTTTTATTATTGTCAAATAGATAAGATACTTACGGAAGAGTGGGTTATGACCTATATACCTGCGGTATCATGGTCTGTTTTTCTGCTATTCTGCTATACTATATAGAGCTTAATGTACAGCTTGAGGATTTCAAAACATTCGTGACGGGCTTTGGTGGGCAGTAATTCTAAGACTTTAAATAAAGAAAAATTAAGCCACCCCTTA
>OAVH01000876.1_pt1 | contig 19655 bp, 18 predicted proteins | sample 1495281 | NCBI WGS metagenome assembly OAVH01 (sample SAMEA2580082, study PRJEB22360) | human gut metagenome | biome: human gut; feature: human-associated habitat; material: faeces | place: Denmark | collected 2008/2010
CCATGCTGGACGGGTTAGAAATTTTAGAAGACCAGCCCGGCCGCCACAAAGGGAATCATATTGGTCTGGGACGCCGCAAGGGCCTTGGCTATGGAAAACATCTCCGCCACGCTGAGGGTAAAGGCCAGGGAGGTGTCCTTGACCAGGGTGATGACCTCGTTGGTCACAGACGGAAGAATCCGTTTGATGACCTGGGGCAGTATGATTTTGAAGAAGGTCTGGAACCGGCTGTAGCCCAGAATCTGAGCCGCCTCGTACTGGCCCACAGGCATGGACTGGATGCCGCTTCTGTAGATTTCAGCAAAATAGGCAGCATAGTTGATCACAAATCCAATGAAGGTGGCCCACAGCCGGTAGCCGCTGCCCACCTTGATGCGGAACAGGTAATAGGGTCCGAAATACACCACCATAAGCTGCAGCATCAGGGGCGTGCCTCTCATGATGGATATGTATACCTTGACAACGGCCTGGAGCAGCCGGTTTTTGGACATACGACCAAAGGCCACCAAAAGGCCCAGAGGGAGGGAAAAGATAAGCGTCACCAGGAATATCTGGATACTGGTTCCCATACCTCCTGCCAACTGAATCAACATCTGCTGGATTGTCATTTTACCCATAACTTCTTACCTGCCTTTAACATTTATGCCGTATAAAGCCGCTGTTAAACAAGCTGCCGCCGGATTATCCGGCAGGACAGCAGGTCCAGACAGCGGCCTTTATTACTTGCCAATCGTAGTTACGTCCTCGCCAAACCACTTCTCGGATACGGACTTAAGCGTGCCGTCCGCAGCCATCTCTTCCAGGGTGGCCTGTACCTTGTCGCGAAGTTCCGTGTTGCCCTTCTTGAATCCAACTCCGTACTCCTCTGCGGACAGGCTGTCCTCCAGGATAATGAAGTCAGCGTTTCTCTGCTGAATCTGATATCCGGCCACGATTACGTCCATGGCAATGGCGTCCACCGCGCCCTGCTCCAAATCCATGAAAGCCGAGTTATAATCAGCCGTGGTAAGCAGCTGCTTGAAGGTAGCCGTCAGGTCCGGGACCTCCTTTAACGCTGCCTCTGCAGAGGAATCCACCTGGCACTCCACAATCTTGCCTGCCAGGTCTGCCTGGCTGGCTATACCGGAATCCTTAGCCACAACAAATACCTGGGTGTTGGCCATGTACGGCTCTGACCATGTATAGACGTCCTCACGCCCTGTCATGGTAAATCCGTTCCAGATACAGTCGATATTGCCTGCCTCCAGCTCCATGTCCTTGGAATCCCAGGCAATGGGCTGTGCCGTATATTCCAGTCCCAGACGCTCTGCCACTTCCTTAGCCAGCTCCAGGTCAAATCCTGTATATTCACCGTTGTCCCCCATGAATCCCATGGGCGGGAAATCCTGGTCAAATCCTACTATCAATGTTCCTCCGGCGCTTTCTGAAACAGCCTCTGACGCGGCTTCGCTCTCTGCTTTTGTCTCCTCCTGCGCGGTGGTATCCTCAGCCTTGGCAGAAGTGTCTGCTGCTGTCTGCTCTGTTTCTGCCTTTGTCTCTGCCTCTGTGGCTGCTTCCTTTGAACCGCCGCATCCTGCCAGGGATAATGCCATCACAGATGCAAGGGCCAGGCTAAAAAGTCTCTTTTTCATAATAAACGTCCTCCTCTTATTCCGCTGTTTCAAGTCCAGCGGCTCCTCACGGTCTTTTGACACGCTATCATATTAGCACACTAAAGCGTTTGTGTAAAGGACATTTTATATGGCAAAACTGACAAAGATCCGCGCCGCTGTCCCCCTCCCCAAAATTCAGGGCAGAACAGGTGCCTGCAAAAGATTCATAAGCTCCTTAAGGCTCCCCACTTCATAATCCGCCCGTATGCCCTCAGGCAGCGTCTGTCCGCCGGGGTTATACCAGCACGTATACGTGCCTGCGGCCATTCCGCCTTTGATATCGGACGCAGGTGAATCACCAATGAGCAGCATACGCCGCGGATTGGCATCCGGTATCCTGGAAAAGCAGTAATCAAAATATTCCTTCTGCGGTTTCTGGCTCCCCGCGTCCTCGGACACAAAAATATCCTTCATAAAGCCGTCCAGGCCGGAGGCAGCCAGCCGCTTGTACTGGGTGGACGATGTCCCGTTGGTAACCACATATAAATCATACCTGTCCTTCAGATAGGCGCACAGCTCCAGGGCCCCGTCAATCAAAAATGCGGATGCGTCCAGCTGCCTGCGGTACAGTTCCTCCGCCTCACGGCCGTCCACCGCCCTGCCCAGACGGCCAAAAAACGTCTCAAACCTCTGCCGTACCAAGTCTTCCTTGGTCACTTCTCCCCGCTCAAAGGCGGACCAGAATCCCTCATTGATTTCATGGTACAGCAAAAGCCGTTCCTCTGTGGGCTCAAATCCATACTGCTCAAGGACCACCTTCATGCCCTGCTTCTCAGACATGCCAAAATCCAAAAGCGTTCCGTCCACATCCAGAAGAATCACATCAAACTTCCGTTCCCTGATCTCCATAGACAATCCTTCCTTTGCAAACCGTATACATTACCTTGCCCGTCAATGTGGCGCCCAGGAAGGGGCTGTTGGATGACTTGGATTCAAAGCCTTCCACCGTCCACTGCCTGTCCGCATCGAAAAGCACCAGATCCGCAGGCGCTCCTGCTTCCATGCGTCCGCAGTCCAGCTTATAGAGCCTGGCCGGATTATAGCTCATCTTTTCCATAAGCTCCAAAAGCGTGAGATGTCCCGGCTTCACCAGATTGGTGATTCCCAGGGCCAGGGCAGTCTCCAGTCCCAGTATGCCGCTGGGCGCCTGGGTCAGGGGCCGATCCTTTTCCTCCCGGCTGTGGGGGGCATGGTCTGTGGCAATCATGTCAATGGTCCCATCCTTAAGCCCCTCAATCAGCATCTGCCTGTCCTTCTCTGTCCTTAACGGCGGGTTCATCTTAGCCAGGGTTCCGTGCTTTAACACGGCTTCCTCTGTCAGGGTAAAATGGTGGGGCGTCACCTCGGCCCATACCTTTGCCCCCAACTCCTTGGCCAGGCGCACCATCTCCACGGAGTGCCCTGAACTGATATGCTGGATGTCCACGGTTGCCCCTGTATCCAGGGCTATCATGCAGTCCCTGGCCACCAGGGAATCCTCTGCCAGGGCCGGTGAGCCGTAGATTCCCAGTTCATCGGAAATCCTGCCGTGGTTGATTCCATTTTCCCTGATAAACTGCTTGTCCTCCTCATGGAAGCTGAGAACCGTATCCAATCTGGCCGCTTCCTCCATGGCCTCCCTGACAAACGTCCCCTCCATCAGCGGAATCCCGTCATCTGTAAATCCGGCTGCCCCGGCTGCCAGAAGTCCCTCCATGTCGGTCAGCTCCCTGCCTGCAAATCCCTTTGACACAGCGGCGCAGCTTAACACATGGATGCCTGTCTTTTTTCCCTCCTCCAGCACATAGCGCAGGGTCTCCTCGTTATCCACAATGGGGTTGGTATTGGCCATGCACACGACCGTGGTGAAGCCGCCCTTTGCTGCAGCCCTTGCCCCTGTATGGATGTCCTCCTTGTACGTGGGCCCCGGATCGCGAAAATGCACATGGACATCCACCAGTCCCGGCGCTGCCGCCAGTCCCTCTGCCTCGATTATCTGCTCATACTGCCTCTCCCGGGTGCTAAAGCCGGGTGCTCCCTCTGCTCCCCCCTGGTCCGCCGGAAATATCCCGGCAATCCTGTCTCCGTCCAAAACCACATCCGCCTTTATATCCAGCCCTTCTGCGGGTCCCAGTACCCGTCCTGCGCGAATCAAAATCATAATCTGTTCCTTTCTTTAATCCCATCTGTTTCACAAATCCATGTCCGGTGCAGACCGAAAAGCCCGGCTCCCGCCGTCCGCCTGTCACACCAGGAATTCCTCTCCCCGTCTGTGTATCTCCTGTATCCTGTCCTTGTACCCGTCGGCGCAGGCCAGGGCCTTAAATCTGGCAGCCGCCTGAAAGTCCTCCCAGAAATGCATGGGAAACACCACGTCCGCCCCCACCATTCTCATAAAGTCATCCATTCCCAGGTAAAAATCCTTCTCCTGCCTGGGGTCAATGAGCATAAAGGCCACATCAATATGGCGTCCGGCCAGCTTGTCCATTTCCCGGTGGAAATTCTCACTCATCCTGCGGTTGTCGGCCTCCGGCTCCCCTTCCCATACCCAATTGTTTAAATCCCCTGCATGGTAAATGGTCCTGCCCTCCAGGCTGGCCAAAAAGGCCACACCCTGGTCTGTGGACTTAAATGCCCGGATGTCCACCGGATTCCCGGCTCCGTCCTTCAGGCTCACTTCCTCCCCTGGTCCCAGGAATATGGTTCTGCCCAGAAGGTCCTCCGGCACCTGCCTTGTCCAGATATCGTCGGACAGCACATAGGTCACATTCCCGCGGCTTTCCTCCAAATCAAATATGGAACGGGAAAAATGGTCTCCATGGCGGTGGCTGGCAAACACAAACAAAGGCTTCGCCCTGTCTGTTTCCGGAATGTTTCCTTCAAAATAGTCAAACAGAAGTACGGCATGGTCAAGCTCCGCCATAAAACTGCTGTGATGGATATACGTTATCTTCATATCGGTCATCTCCCATCCGTTCTTATATGTCTAATAGTAACATAAACCTCAATTCCCGTATAGTTATTTTATCCCGTTTTCCATTTATATACAGAAACAGGCGGCGCCCTCCGGTTTCACCAAACCGGTCCGGCGCTGCCCAAAAGACAATACATTCTTATTTTTCCCAAAATTACAGGGCATGATAAAAGGTTTTCCATTTCCCGCTGGCAAACCGCCATCCAAAGAAGGCGGATCGGACACTCCAGTCCGCAATCATGGCCCACCACACGCCCACGGCTCCCATGCCCAGTCCCACTGCCAGCACATAGCTGAAACCTATGCGGAACAGGAGCATGGACAGGATGGATACGCACATGGGGAACTTCACATCGCTGGCAGCCCTCAGCACATTGGCCAGACAGAAGGAGGACGGCCATAAAAACACTGCGCACCCATCATGAATCAGCACCAGTACGGCTCCCAGTTCCAATGCTTCTTTTGACAGTCCATATAGACTGAGAGAAAGCGGCATAGTCAATATAACGGCTATACAGCAAAGCCCGTTGACTAAGTATGTAATTTTCATCATTTTTTTTGCATAATATCCGGCCTGGTCAAAATCGCCTGCCCCCACGCAGCGCCCTACCACGGTAATCATAGCCAGGTTCATGGCCTGCCCGGGCAGTACGCCCATCCCGTCCAGATTATTGGCAATGGCGTTGGCAGCTATCTGGGTCGTGCCGAACATGGCTATGATCCCCACCACCAGAACCCGGCCCAGCTGGAAGATGCTGTTCTCAATCCCATTGGGAATGCCTATGCCCAGTATCTGCTTCACCATTCTGAAATTAAGATTCCATTTTCTCCCAATAAAGATGTCCAGATTCTTATTTTTCAGCCGGAAGAGAAGGATAAAACAGGCAGTCATACGTGAAATCAGGGAAGCCGCAGCAGCACCCGCCACACCCCAATGGAATACAAAGATGAACAGGGAGTCCCCTATAACATTGATAATGTTCATGATGATGGACGCCTGCATGGATATCTTGGAATTTCCCATGGAGCGGAACAGGGCGGCGCAGGAATTATACACGGCCAGGAAGGGGTAGGACAGTGCGGATATGGTCAGGTAAACCAGGGCATTGGCCATCACATCCCCGGCCACGCCGCCGTAGAGCAGATGCAACACCCCCCGGCGAAACAGGATGCAGAGCACCATTATAATAAGTGAAATACATGCAGTTATCAAAATCAGCTGGTTGGCTGACTGGCAGGCCCTGTCCCTTCTCCTCTGTCCCAGATACTGGGAGGACACCACCGCGCCTCCGGTTGCCACCGCCGCAAAAATATTGATGAACAGGGTGTTGACCATATCCACCAGGGAAACCCCGGAGGTAGCTGCCTCCCCTGCGTTTGATACCATCATGGTATCCACCATTCCCACGGACACAGCCAGTATCTGCTCCACAATAAGGGGCAGTATAAGGCGCTTCAAATCCTGGTTGGTAAACATACGGACTCCGGCTCCATTTTGTTCCATCTTACATATACCATCCTTTGTATCCCGCTCACCTTCATACGGCACGATGGGGGATGTTTTCTTAAAAAAGCCTACTCCCCCCGCCATTCCCCGTCAATCCGTAATTTACCCAAAAATATCAGACAATCAAACAGTCTCCCCTGCCGCTTTCCACAAATCCCCAGGCTTCCTGAAACTACAGCCCGTAAAACAGGGGCGATCCCGGCCCCAGCGGCAGACCTGTCAGATACCAGACAGTGAACATCACAATCCATCCCAGCAAAAAAGCCCCTGAATACGGAAGCATGGTGGAGATTACGCTCCCGATTCCGGCGTCCTTATCGTATTTCTGGAAAAACGCCACCGTCAATACGAAAAAGGGCATCAGGGGAGCAATGATATTGGTACTGGAATCCCCAATCCTGTACGCTGCCTGGGTCAGCTCCGGTGAAAGACCCAGACGCATGAACATGGGGACAAAAATCGGCGCCATGATGGCCCATTTAGCGGAATCCACCGCTATGAAGATATTGATACCGGCTGTCAGAAGGATAAAGCAGACGATTAAAGGAAGTCCCGTAAGCCCCACGGATTGGAGGAAATCCGCCCCTTTGACGGAAATAATGGTGCCCAGGTTGGAATAGTTAAAACAGGCTGTGAACTGGGCCGCAAAGAAAATCAGCACCATAAAGCCTGCCAGGCCGCTTATGGACTTATTCACAAGAGCCACCGCGTCCCTGCTGTTCTTCAGGGTGCCCGCTCCGATACCGTAGGCCAGACCGGGGAGCAGGAACAGGAGCATCATAAAGAAGATGATGCCGTCCATAAATGGGGAATTGAGGAGTGAATGGGTTTGGGGATCCCGCAGCAGTCCTCCGGGCAGAACCGTCAAAAGAGCCATAACCGCCGCATATACCAACACCGTGATGCCGGCCCAGCCCATTCCTCTCCTTTCATTTTCCCCGATATCCTCAATGGTCCCTGTCTCCACAGGCCCCCAAGGCCCCAGGCGGGGCTCCACCAGCCTGTCCGTGACAAGGGTGCCTATGACTGTGATAAGCACCGTGGATGCCACCATGAAATACCAGTTGCAGACGGGAAGCACTGTATATTCCGGGTCAATCATGCGGGCTGCCTGGGTGGACATGCCTGCGAACATGGGGTCATTGTGCCGATTAAAAGATTGGCGCTCCCAGCCTCCGGATACCCCTGCAAAGGCTGCCGCCAGCCCGGCCGCCGGGTGACGTCCAAAGGCCGTGAACAGGACCGCGCCCAGCGGGACCAGGACCACATAGCCTGTGGATGAGGCAATGTTGGACATGATTCCAAGAAACACCACCACGGCGGTGGCTAATGACTTTGGCGTGGAGGAAGCCACCCTGCGCAGCAGGGCAGACATGAAGCCCGTACCGTCCGCCACCCCTACGCCTATCATAATGGTAAAAACAGTTCCCAGCGCAAAAAATCCCGTGAAATTAGGCACCACCGCGGTGACCATATACCGGATGCTGTCCGGCGCCAGAAGGCTTACGGCCTCCACTGTCATTTTAGTAATCTCACCGCTTGTGCGGTCCAGAAAATCATATGTGACAGACAATCCCAGGAATCCGCACAGGGCGGACACAAGGATGACAATTCCCGTCAGAATCAGGAAAATCACTGCCGGGTCAGGCAGCCTGTTCCCCACCCGCTCCACGGTATCCAAGGCTTTTAGGACCATGCTTTTTTTCTGCCCATCATTTGCCAAAACAATTCCTCCCATCATGTGTATTCTATGTCCGGCCAAATTCTTTCTGCGGCCATATTCTATATCCGGTTTATCATTCCCTTCTTTACCGGCTTATATTACATTCTCATATTAACTATGGAGCTTCGGCTAAAAAACAGCGGCTGAAGCCTTTGTCATTTTGACAGTCACTTTTTGCCAGTCTATTATATTTATTGGTTTATAGCACAACAAAATCAACTGTGTTTTTGCGTCCCATTATACACTTTAGATAAAAAAATTAAAAAATCTTTCCAAGTTGCCGTCATTGTTTCAAACAGCTTTGTGCCTTAAAATATAAGCATACAGGACATGGGAACGTGAAACGAAATGTTAGTACAGGAATCAGCACAAGAAAGAAAAAGAAGGGAAAAGAAAAGGGGGAAACAATGGAGGGAAAGAAAAAAGGGTTGTCTCTGACAACACAAATTCTAATCGCTACAGCAGGCGGTATTGTCTTTGGATCTCTGATTGGGCCATGGGCCTCAAATTTAAAATTTATCGGTGATATTTTTATCCGGTTAATCCAGATGTCGGTTGTACTGCTGGTAATGACTGCAGTGGCAGGCGCGGTGGGAAGCGGAGACGGCCAGGATGTAGGAAAGATGGGGTTCCACACATTTAAGTGGATTATCTTTTTCACTTTAATATCAGCAGGACTGGGGGTTGTTCTGTCCATGCTCATACAGCCCGGCATCGGTATCGAAATCGCCAACGCAGAGGCCATTGCCAATGCCTCCGCTGAAACAGCATCGCTTCAGGACACGCTGTTAGGCTTTGTATCCACAAATATCATCGGCTCCATGGCTGACAGCGCTATGGTTCCATGTATTGTTTTCGCATTGTTTTTTGGCACAGCCATGGGTACATATACACGCCAGAGCGGCAACAGGAACATGGTTGAATGGGTAACCGGTTTTAACACCATTATTACCAACATCATAAAGGCTGTCATGCATGTTGCACCAATCGGAATTTTCTGTCTGTTGGCAAACGTTGCAGGCTCCACCGGTTTCAAGGTTATTATTCCTATGATTAAATTCCTGGGAGTATTGCTGCTGGGAGATGCAATCCAGTTCCTTATTTATGGTCCGCTGACAGCTGCTCTCTGTAAAGTAAACCCTGCAAAGATGCCTAAGAAATTTGCTAAAATGTCCATGATGGCCGTTACCACCACCTCAGGCGCAATCTGCCTTCCAACCAAGATGGAAGATGCGGTTGTAAAGTTCGGCGTAAGCCGTAAGGTTGCAGATTTTACCGGACCCATTACCATGTCCATGAACAGCTGCGGCGCAGCCCTGTGTTATGTGGCTGCAATCTTCTTTATGGCACAGTCCACCGGAATCCAGCTGACCACCTATCAAATGGGAATGGCCATCCTGCTTTCATGTCTGATGTGCATGGGAACTATCGTTGTGCCGGGCGGTTCCGTAATCGTGTATACCTTCCTTGCCTCCTCACTGGGGCTGCCGTTGGAAAGTATTGCTATTCTTATTGGTATTGACTGGTTCTCAGGAATGTTCAGAACACTTATGAACGTTGACGTTGATGTCATGGTAGGCATGCTTGTATCCAGCAAGCTGGGCGACCTGGACCGGGACGTGTATAATGAGACGAAGGTAGTAAAATATTGATTTTCAGTTAAAGATTGTCAGCAGTTAAAATAAAAAACAGGAGCGTGTCTGACGCTCAATCCTCCCACGGTTAAACCAACCATGGAAAGAATGAGCCGCAGACGCGCTCTTTTGTATTTCACTGCACATTTCATCAAAGCTTCTGTCTATTTCATCACAGCTTCTGCCTTATGGCCTGCTCCTGTTCATCAAAAAGCAGGTCCTTATTGTACTGGTAATAGCGTTCACACTCATATTCATCCAGGAACCGCACACACGCCTCGCTGGTATTCAGCTCCGTGACAAATATGACCATTTCCTGGCCGGTTCCAAAGGCAGCTTCCATGAAGTCAAAGGCATGTTCCAGGCGGCTGCCGCAATCCTCCTTCATGGCCTCATAGCAGTCGCTGTGCTCCATGAATTTTCTGCGCACCCATTCCCAGGCCTGCTCACTGTCCTCAACAGCTTCCTTTCTCATCTGCTGGGCATATTCCTCCAGCATGATTCCCACACGCAGCCACAGGCGGTCCTCCCGCCTTCCTGACAGTCCGCTTTTCTTCCTGTGAAGGCGCTCCTTCTCCAGCTCCTGAGCCAGGCAGGACAAAGCCATGGCAGGCGATTGGGATTGCGCCGCCGCGCTGTTTGCAGAGGTCTTGGCCCTGCCGTCCATCTCCTGGCGGTATCTCTTAAGCTGCTCCATCAGAAGTTCCATGGAAGCATTTTTATCCCACAGTTTCTTAAATCCTTCAGTCAGCCTGGACAAAATCAGACCTGTAACGCTGAGACGCTCATCAAAGGGCGCCCTGGCTACCCGGTCGCACAGCGCCTCACGTATGGTGCCCTGCAAAATCTCATCCACCTGATACTCATTCTGATATTTATAATACAGCTCCAGATAATTGGCAAAATCCTTTGCAATTCTGGGGTGCTGGATATACTGGCTGATCACATCCCTGTCAGCTCTTTTTTCCAGACTCTCATAGACCAGGATCAGTTGGGATAAATCTTCCCATCCCCTTGGGGTGGCGAACAGCTTTCCGTCCACGGTTGTCTCTATCCGGCAGAAATTCTGTCCCTTGATGCTGAGATAGGATATAATGGCCGGATGGATATTCTCAGCATATGCATATTCCTTCCACACTGCCAAATCCGGTTCCACGTCAATCCGCTTAATCCGGTCCAGGGTGACCACATCGAATTCCCTTACCGACTTGTTATACTCCGGCGGATTGCCGGCAGCTGCTATAATCCATCCCTCAGGTATCTTATGGCTTCCAAAGGTCTTGCACTGGAGAAATTGCAGCATAGTCGGAGCCAGGGTTTCGGATACGCAGTTGATTTCATCTATAAAGAGAATTCCTTCCTTAAGTCCTGTTTCCTCCATCCGGTTATAGATGGAGGCCACAATCTCGCTCATGGTATACTCCGTCACCGCATACTCACTGTCCCCATACATTTTTTTCTCGATGAAGGGAAGGCCCACCGCGCTCTGTCTGGTGTGATGGGTGATGGTATAGGATATCAGCCCGACCCTGCATTCCCTGGATATCTGCTCCATTATCTGGGTCTTTCCCACTCCAGGGGGACCGATAAGCAGCACCGGCCTCTGCCGGATGGATGGTATGACATACTCCCCATTCTCATCCTTTAAAAGGTATGCTTCAATGGTATCCTTTATTTCTTCCTTAGCCCGCTTAATATTCATGTCCTGTTCTCCTGCTCTGTGGGATAGGCAATCCATCCCTGTTTCTATTGTCCATGTCTGTTCCTGCTGTCCTGGTCTGCCGGCATTTCCCCGTTCCTGCGGTTCTGGTCCGCCTCCGTATCTCTGTTCCTGCTGCCCGGCCTGTACTCCATGAGCTGTTCCTCCTCCAGCACCACTTTCATAGCCCAGGGAGGCACGGATTCATCGGAAAACATATTCTCAATGAACACAAAGGCCGTGTCGTAGGAAGGGGCCTGAACCGGATAGATTCCCTTGCCGTCCGTGAAATAAATAAGCCCCTTGAGAGAGGCTGCCTGACGGCTTTTCTTAAGCCCGTTCACATATTCAAATGCCGGTCTGAAATCCGTTCCCCCGCTTCCTCTAATCTGGAAATCATCCATATAAGCCTTCAGTTCCTCCTGGCTTGTGACCAGCACGTCTGACTGCACCGCGTCATCACACTGTATAATGTGTAAATGGACCTTCTTAAAATAACTCTCAGTCTCAGACAGCACGTCGTAAGTCTCTTCCAGGAACCGCCTCACCAGCTCCCCGGAGCAGGACATGGACGTGTCGATGACAATGGCAAAATCCTCTACCCGGTAAACCTCTCTGGACTCCAGCGGCTCAATGAGGGGCATATTGCCGTACAGGGACAGTCCGTAGGTATAAAACGCATAGTCAAATGAATCCGGATCCACCTGCATTTCTTCCTTCAGAACCGCAAACTTTTGAAGGAACCGGCTGTAATCGTACCTCTCCCGGTTTTCCACCTGAACCTCCTCCAGCAGGCTCCGGTTATCCTCAGACGCATCCTTTGAACCGGTTTCCAGCTCCGTCTGCATCTTCTCCCGGTTATCATTCCACTTGTTCTGCCTGGACCGGGCGATTTTAGGACTGTCCTCCTGCTCCCACAGATCATGGCTGTCCACAAAGAATTCCGCCTTCAGCATGTCCAGGCGGCGGTCCGGAAGCTCCATCTCCAAAAGGGCCCTGTAAACCCGCTCAGCCGTCAGGACAGGACCTTTTTCCGACAGAGCCTTCTCAAGTCTGAGATATATTTCTCTCCTAAGGGCACTCCTCGGCACATGGACACATTTTTGGTATAATCCGTCAATGACGTACTCCATGGCTATGTCGCAGGACAGGTCCCAATACCCCTTGTCCCTGTCCTTTCGTGTATACATATGGCAGAACAGGCAGTGGAACAGCATATGGAGATACCCGCGGTTTACCAGCGTCCTGCCTCTTTTATAAAGGCCCAGCAGATAATCCGGCCCATAGTAAATCAGATGCCCGTCCGTCCCCAGTCCCTCTCTTGCCCAGTCAGCCTCAAAGCCCAGACTGCTGAGAGACACATCCAGAAACTTCATGTTCACATACAGCTCACTTCTGGCCTGTAAGAGAATCCTGGCGCACAATGTCACCTGGTCCAGTTCCTCCAGCTGCCTTTTCCTGGTAGGGTCTGTCATGGCTGCTGCCCTGCCGTCATGGTCTCATGTTCTTCCTTTAATTCCTGGTACAGATGGTAGAAGGTCCAGTCACTGTTATGTTCTGTCAGAACTGCCTTCAGGGCAATCCTGGGCACACCGGCCCTGCGCAGTCCTGCCAGCAGCATGTCCAGTCTCTGGCTTGAAAACTGTTTTAATACCATGACTTCCTCCGGTATAACCGGAAGCTCACCCGGTCCGGCTCCGGTTCTCTCCCCATCAGCTCCGTCTGCCCCGGCGCTGCCTCCCGCAGCCTCATAGCCTTCCATTCCGGCAAGATATCCAACCTTCTCCAGGACTTGTTCCGGTCCTATGTTCCTTATGCGCACGCCCATGCGGACCAGCACGCTTTTCATCATAGCCACATGCTTCATTGTCTCCGGTCTGCCCGGATTATAGTACAGTACAGTCTCCATCATCTTAGCCATGTCCTGCCATCTCCTTTCAACAGGGCCTGTTTACAGCCCCTTACCGCACCATGTTGCGCGCCGCTTTCCCGCCGCCGGTTCTTCCGTTTCCTACTCTCCAAACAGCTCCTGGCTGTCAAGCATCAGGGTAAAGGGTCCGTCATTGAGAAGCTCCACCTTCATGTCTGCTCCAAACCGTCCCTTCTCCACCACATCCACATGGGTCCTGCACCTCTCCATAAAATGTTTGTACAGGGACTCCGCCATCTGGGGAGCGCCTGCCTTTATAAAGCTGGGCCTGTTTCCCTTGCGGCAGTCCGCGTACAGGGTAAACTGGCTGACCACCAGAAGTTCACCCTCCACATCCTCCAGTGATAGGTTAGTTTTTCCATTTTCGTCCTCAAATATCCGCAGACGGCAAATCTTATCCGCCATCTTCTCAGCCATCTGCCGGGTGTCTCCGTCCGCCACTCCCAATAGTATCAGAAACCCCTTACCAATTCTTCCCAATAATTCTCCATCCACAGTGACGCTGGCCTGCGTCACCCGCTGTACCACTGCTCTCATATGCTATTATCTCCTTTTATCTCAGCATCATTTTCAGATATTCCATAAGCGTCTCGGTGGTTTCCTCCCTGTAGAGTATCTCCCTGGCCCGCACCGGATAATCTGTGATGATATTGTCCACGCCTAACAGTTTCATTTGTTCTATCTCAGTTTTGCTGTTCACGGTCCACACATGGACCGCCTTGCCCTTTTCATGGGCTGCTTCCACCAGCTTCCTTCCCACAAAGCTGGAACGGATGCTGATAAAATCAATATACTCATTGTCATAATACGTTCCGTAGGCAGCCGCCAGAATGTATCCTGTCCTCAGCTCAGGAGCCATCTCCTTTACCCGCTCCAGATATCCCAGCTTAACCGACGTGATGACACACTGGTCCTCCATACCGTATTCCCGTACCAGGGCAGCCACCTGCTCCGGCAGACTGGAACTATTTCCTATATTCTTAAGCTCAATGTTCAGCTTCATACGGCCTTTGCAGGCTTCCAGTACTTCTTCCAGGGTGGGTATCCGCTCCCCGGCAAACCTGGAGCTGAAATGGCTTCCCACATCCAGCCGGCTTACCTGGTCATAGGTCATGGTACCCAGCCTGCGGTCCACCCCTGCCACCCGCTTAAGGTTCAGGTCGTGGCACACCACCACAATTCCGTCCGCAGTTGTCTGTACATCAATCTCACTGTAATCCGCCATTTCTTCCATGGCCGCCTCAATGGCTGCCATGGTATTCTCCGGAGCCATCCGGGAGCTTCCCCTGTGGGCCGTCACCTCTGTCTGCCCCAGCACATCCCAGTCAGGGGATGTGCCGTTGTATACCATATCGAATATAAGAAACAGGCTGGCTCCCGCCAGCGCCCCTGTTATGGTCAGTATCCATTTTCTCTTAAAATGCAGCTCATAAGGCATGGTAAAATCCCAGGGCGCTGCATGCGCGCTTTTCATTCCATACTGGTAATATATCACGGTCAGAGCCCCAAAGTCCACCAGGGGAGCCAATATCCCTCCAATGAACAGCACCACCACTTCCAGTTTAGTACATACAGCTGCCAGCACAGCCATGGCCGCATAGCTGTCCACAAACAGGGTGACAATCACGGCAGATACCACCACAATGACCACGTACATGAGAACCAGCCCCACAGCCAGCCCAAAATTCACAACCAGCAGCAGGACTACTGCCCTGAGGCTGCGTCCCTTTAAAAGCTCCATGCTCCTTCTGAAACCGTCGCGAAACTGCTTCTGCTCAATCATACAGGCAAAAAACACCAGCATAGTAGGTATCCCTATGAGCACCAGGGCTGCCGTCAGCATCACCAGGCCCAGCCGTGCCGCCGGCGCATGCATGATTTCATACATGACAAAATTCAGGGGCTTTATCTTTGTGAGAATCCTGAGCAGCAGATAGCTGTTCATCATCACATAATCAGCCAGAGCCAGCGGGAGAAGCTTCCAGTTCCTCCCCTTACACGCATCCCATGCCTTGCCCAGCGCGCCTTTTAAAATGTACACGGAATCCACCCGCATGGAATAGGCCGCAGCCTGGTAGGCAGTGATAAGGCCCCCTATTTCCACCACCATAAGCACCATCCCCAGCACCGCTGCCAGCAGGGCGCAGACAATGGTTGCCGGGCGCAGAAGAAAGGCCCCCATATTACTCATGGTCAGATAACTGTATCCTGCCATGCGCAACGAGAACCTTAAGAGCTGGTTTACCAGCCTGATATAGAATGTACCTGCAACCAGCCGGAACAATACTTCAAAAATCACCAGCTGGCGCAGGTTCAGTTTAATTACCTGGTCTGTCTCTTTTATCAATCGGTTCACTTAAGATTCTTCCGACCTTTCTTTCTGCTCCCTGGCAAATGCCGTGATAGCCTCGTTAAGTGAAAACATTTTGGCATCCAGTATATCCACCATATCGGCGCAGGCCTTTAGTTCCTTCAGCAGGTTCTCCGGGGCATTGCCCTCGAACTTATACGCAATCTTGTGTTCCAGACTGGCCCAGAAATCCATGGCAACGGAACGAATTTGAATCTCCACCTTGGTCTCCACCGGTCCATCTGTGAGATAGACCGGCACAGTTACTACCATATGATAACTCTTGTATCCGTTGGGCTTGGGGTTTTTGATATAGTCCTTTACATGAAGGACAGTCACATCCCCCTGAGCCGCTATCATGCCGGCTATCTGGTAGATATCCGACGTGAACGAACATATAATCCTGATACCCGCAATATCGCTGAGGCATTCCATCATATTCTCAATGGTTACCTCGTATCCGTCCTTCTTAAGCTTCATGACAATGCTTTCAGCTGATTTCAGTCTGGATTTGATATGCTCGATAGGGTTATAGTCATAACGGTTCGCAAACTCGTTGTTTAATATTTCAATCTTTGTATTGACCTTTTTTAGTGCTGAATCATAGAGAAACATCACTGAACGCCATTGGTCAACCTGGTCGTCCGCTTTGGGGATATTGGTCATTCCTATCCCTCCTTACCTTAAGCCTAGAGTTTAAGCCCTTTTAACAGGTCGCCTAACCCTGTGGATACCGAACCGGTCTCCTTGTAGTCAAATGTCTCATGCTCTTCTTTGTCTGCCTGCTGTTCTGCCAGAACCTTCATACTCAGGCTCAGCTTGCCCTCCTGTGCTGAGAGAATCTTAACCTTTACGGTCTGTCCCTCGGTCAGGACTGCGCTGGGATGCTTGATTCTCTGGGTGCTGATCTGGGATATATGAAGCAGTCCGTCCACGCCGTCGTCCAGCTTAATGAACGCGCCGTAAGGCTTAATGCTGTCCACAGTGCCTTCCACCACATCACCGGCCTTGAACTGAGCCATGCGCTCCTTTTTCTGCGCTTCCTTTTTCTCCTTCTCCACCTCGCGTCCGGAAAGCACCAGTCTCTTCTTCTCCGGATCAACCGTGATGATGACGGCCTCCACATACTTGCCCTGCCAGTCTTCCAGTTTCTCCACATACTCTGTAGACAGCTGGGATGCCGGAATGAATGCGCGCACTTCCTCCAGGGATGTGACCACGCCGCCCTTTACCGCCTCGGCAATCTTAACCTTGACAACGGTTCTGTCCTCCATCATCTGAGCGAACTGGGCCCATTTCGCCCCCGCGCCGCTCTCCTCCTCGGTAATCTCGATGTGCCTCTGGTTCAGTGTCTTATAGGAAGCCTCCAGTTCAGCCGCGTAATCCTCCATGGTCTCCATGGGTGCAGCCTCCTTTACCTCTTCCGTCACTTCATTCTCCAGCTCTTTGTTCAGTTCTTCACTCATAATTACTCTCCTCGCCTTCTGTACATTTTACCAAAATATATTCCTTACCATTATAACAACAACCCACCTAATATTTCTATAGTTTTATGACGAAAATTATACCTTTTTTATTTTTTATCCTCTTTTTACGCCTTTTCACTGTCCTGAAAATATGATATGATGCATTCAGCGGCTAAAATGTCTCAATGTACGCTAGAAAGGACCTGCATTCCATGATAGATTTACTGGACCTGCACACACATACAACAGCCAGCGGCCATGCCTATAATTCCCTTTACGAGATGGTTCACTCGGCTTCGGTCAAAGGATTATCCCTGTTTGGATGCTCCGACCATGCCCCTGCCATGCCCGGCAGCTGCCATTCCTTCCATTTCATCAATTTCAAAGTCCTGCCAAGGACCCTTTACGGCGTCAGGCTGATGATGGGCGTGGAACTGAATATTATGGATTATGACGGAACCGTGGACCTGGAACAGAGCATCCTGGAACCCCTGGACTATGCCATAGCCAGCCTGCACCAGCCCTGTATCCACAGCGGCACGGCGCTTCAGAATACCAGCGCTTACCTGGGGGCGCTTAAAAATCCCCTGATTCATATTATCGGTCATCCGGATGACAGCCGTTTCCCCATAGACTATGACACACTGGTGGCTGCAGCCGGGGAACACCATAAACTTCTGGAGGTAAACAACAGCTCCTTAAACCCATTAAGCTTCCGCGTGGGAGCCAGGGATAATTATATAAAAATGCTGGAACTGTGCAGACACTACGGCACCAGCATTATCATAAACAGCGATGCCCACTGCGAAGCAGACGCAGGCAATCACGGCTTTGCCCACGCGCTTCTGGAGGAAGTGGACTTTCCGCAGGAGCTGATAGTCAACACGTCCCTTGACCGTCTGTGCGGCTTTCTTCCCAAAGCAGCCGCCATCCTGGCCCAGCAGGAAGATGAACGCTGCGGGCACCTGTACCGGTCAGGAACCATACAGGAGGAAACCGTACAGGAGGAAACCGTACAGGAGGGAAACGCTTCGGGGGGAAATGAGTCATGATTAATTTCCTGAACCTGGAATATTTCCTGGTAGCTGCCGAGGAGCTCAACTTTACCCGTGCAGCCAGGAAGCTCTACATCTCCCAGCAGTCCCTGAGCAACCATATATCCAACCTGGAAAAGGAATTTGACGTAATTCTCTTCAACCGCACCTCCCCTCTGACCCTTACCTATGCGGGAAGGGCCCTAAAGACCAGGGCCAGGGAGCTTTTGGACCTGCGGGATGAGACCTACAAGGAAATCTCCGATATTAAGGATTTCTCCACAGGACAGCTTTCCATCGGAGTATCCCATACGCGCGGCAGGGTCATTCTGCCGGAAATCCTGCCCACCTACCAGTCCCAGTTTCCGGGCATCGAGCTTCATCTGGCGGAGGGAAATTCCAGCCAGCTGGCCTCAGACCTGCTCCATGGAAACATCGACCTGATGATTGACCTGCTGCCCTTTACAGCGGAAAATGTGGAAACAGTTCCCATTTGTAATGAAGAGATTCTTATGGTGGTCCCGGACGAGACACTGAAAAAAGCATATCCCGGCCAGGTGGAGGAGATAAAAGAAAAACTCCGCGCCGCCTCTGATATCCGCCTTCTGGAACACTGCCCCTTTGTACTGCTTAAAAAGGGGAACCGTGTGCGCACCATAGCGGATGAGATTTTCGAGGACGCCCAGATGAGTCCCCGCATCGTGCTGGAGACAGAAAATATCGAAACCGTGCTGGCTCTCAGCGGCAAGGGTATGGGAATCACCTTTTATCCCAGGATGTTCATGTCCCCGGACCCTGCCTCCCATTCCTACCGCAGCGCGGTCCTGGAGCAGAACCACCTGAACCTGTATTCCTTAAACTACACCCGGGCTCACGGCGTCCTGGGAATCGGCTACCACAAGGGACGCTACATGTCCCGGGCCGCCCACGAATTCATCCGCATTGCAAAGGAACGGCTGGACTATGCCCCCTAAAAAAATAATGCTTTATACCTGATATATGTATTAGATACCCTGCTTCCCTCATAAGATGGATGCAGGGTATTTTTCGGCCCTTGACAGTGTATCCATCTTCTGCTAAAATATAAACAGTAACTATTATTATTATCTTTATATAGAGAAGGAGATGCGATGAAAGCTCTAAAGTATAGCCGTCAGAGGGAATCCATCAAAGCCTGTCTGATGAATCGTCACGACCATCCTACGGCAGACGCCCTATACGCCAGCATCCGTGAAGAATTTCCCAATATCAGTCTGGGAACGGTTTACCGTAACCTGAATCTGCTGGCTGAGACCGGCGAGATACGAAAGCTGACCTGCGGGGACGGTGCTGTTCACTTTGATGGAGATACCCGTCAGCATTACCATTTTGTGTGCAGCGAGTGTAATCAGGTTTATGACATGGAATTAGGCGCCATGGAGGACCTGAATAAGGAAGCCCAGGAACATGCGCCGGGCATCATCGACAGCCACTACGTACTGTTCTACGGGCGGTGCAACAGCTGTTTACAAAAAAAAGTTGATAAAGCTATTGACAAACCAGCCTAAATGATTTATATTGATATCAGTAATAATTACTATTATTGATTATCAACAACTCGTCAGGATGCCCGGACATCTGTTGTCCGGCTCCTGGCCATCATTATAAAAAGGAAAAGGAGAATATTGATTATGAAGAAATGGGTATGTACAGTTTGCGGTTATGTTT
>OAVH01000882.1_pt1 | contig 19604 bp, 9 predicted proteins | sample 1495281 | NCBI WGS metagenome assembly OAVH01 (sample SAMEA2580082, study PRJEB22360) | human gut metagenome | biome: human gut; feature: human-associated habitat; material: faeces | place: Denmark | collected 2008/2010
ACATGAGAATCTAATCGTATTAAACTCCCTTGTAAATTCATATCAAAATTTTTTTGCTGATTATTATACAAATAATAACCAATTGTAACAAAAACAGCTACAATAAGAACAGTCATTGTATAGGATTTTATACTTTTTTTCATATATCCCCCTTTTAAATGCTAAGGTCGGATCACCCCCGCAACCAAACCATGACCCATTGCGTAATCATTTTCTAGTGCGCCCCGAACATCTGCCGGAGAAAGAACATGCTTCAAGTTATTCAATGTTACATTACTATCAGAACTTACATATACTAAAGGAAATATAGATGATGTTACACAATTCCAGCCGCCAAGATTATAATTCCAACTTACACCTGGTTGCTCATATGTATCACCAGAATAAATAACTTCTCCCGACTTATTCACCCCTATTTTTACAGCTTCAAATAACTCACCTGTTTCTGGATTAATATTTGTATAACCATGTTGACTTAAATAACTATTCATTGCATAAGCAGCATCATTTCCATTAATATTTAAAAAATAAACAGTTTTGTCATCAGTACCAGGATGATAGTCATAATTAAATGCATACACACCTTTACCTATAACCGTAGGATGTCCAGACAAACGAGTTACGTTTCCATATCTACCAAAGTTAACCTCTTCATAAGAGCCATCAGAAAAGCCAAAAATCAAAGATACATGTCCAGTACCTTCATTTTCTACACCTAAAGCCACCGAAACAATAGATTCATTCGGATGTCTTGCTCCAACATCATTCCATTTTGTTGCATTCCCCGTTGATGCCATACCAGCTATTGTAGGCTTATTAATTAACTTATTTACAGCACCGCCAAGAACTACACTCAACAATTGAGCTTGATCAGGATTATCTTCACCTACCTTATCAATAATTTTTTTAATTGCCAATTGGTTAATAGCAGATGCCATACCAGCTGAGCCCTTAGGATTCCCTGCTATCTGAGCTGATATCTCTGATATAGCTACATGTAATCCAACCTTTTCTAAAGAACCCGATTTCCAATTCTTTTGTTCACTTATTCTATGCACTTCTTCAAATGCATTCTTAGCAAATAAACGTGCCAACTCCTGACGTTCTTCAATTTTCTTTTTATCAAAAATCTTATCTAGTTGATGTAATGTATTTTCGGTATTGGTATTAATAGTCCTAGTATCAATTTCTTTACCATCTACTGTTAGTATACCATCAGAAATAGCAGATTGAGTAGTCGAGCTTGCTTTACCTTTAGATCCTACGCCTAAATTTGGAACTAGACCGATATTATTATAGATCTTATCATAGCCTTTTTTATCATTAATCTTCATCTCTTCGAGTTTCTTTTTACTACCATAGTAGTTATAGCCGATCCCATTATTGCTATAGGTATACTCGGCTTCGTTTTGAATATCTTTCATCTCAAGAGATTTAGTAGTCAATGTATTCTTAGCTTTTGGAGCGTCACTTTTAATGACAGCACCTTCTAATGTAGTACCATTCCCTACATGAATATCATAGCCATCTTCACCAGCAAAAATACCGGCTTGATGAGTCACGCTTTTCCATTTACTATCAATGCGTCCTACACTTGCACTTATACTACCAGTTGGATCCTTGAAATTAGGTTTAGAGGAAACAGAGAAACCAGCAGACTTACTGTGTTCTTTAAAGTTATCTACATCTTGTAAGCTTTGAATATGTAAATCTCGACCTGTATTAACTTCAACTTTCTTACCAGATACAGTAGAACCAATAATAGTAGTATCTTGCTTTGCCTTAAGTTGTGCTAATTGTGCGGCTTTAATTGTCGTTGGTACATAGCGTTCTTGATGGGTATCGCCATTTTGACGAGCCATATTGCCACTCGCATTAATATCGAGAAGTCCGCCACCAGTCAAACTAATACCAGCACCGACACTCCATCCAGAGCTTTTATAAGTATTCTTAACATCTACAGTATTTTTACCCGCTGCAAGGTTGATATCACGAGCACTATCTAATACTAGTTTTTTTGCTTGTACTGTTTCACCAGTTAAACCAATACCACTTTGCTGAGCATCACGAGCCTTGATTTGTACTTCACTATCACTAACAAGAGTACCACCTTGATATGTATTTGTATCTACTACTTGTCCTTGCTTCCTTGACGTGCTACCAATGCTCACAGACAAATTAATAGCATCGTCAATATTTTTAGCGCCTCGTTTAGCTTTACCGTCTACTTTATCAACTTTACCTGTTACGGCATCGCGTATTTTTTCTCCATGTAAAGCTGCATCTACTGCTTCATATCCGTCCTGTAATTGTTTACGCGCTTCATTGAGTTCAAGTACAGCTAACCGTTTATCGTCTCGTCCACCCGCTTGTTTTATAGTACGTGTTGCATTAGTAAGCGTATTAGCCACTGCACCACCTAATGATACGGTAAGCCCCGTCTTCTTATAGCGTTCATCATGGGACATGTGGTTATGGTCTACATTACCATCTAATGTCACAGCAGAGCCATCTAACACAGCGCCTTCTTTAGCAACAATATCTGCACTTGTAATGTGAACTGTATCATTGGCCTTAATAGTGACAGCACCTTTAGTACTAGCAATTGTATTTCGTACAGTAGATTCTTCATGGTTAGCTTCATCTATATTGTGTTTTTCTTTACCTATAGTAAAGCCTATCCCTGTACTACCAAGCAAACCAGATTTCTTATGACGATATACACTAGTACCATCTGTAATCGCTTTATCTGCACCAAGTTCTACCTTTCCACCAGCTGTAACATCTACTGTATGTTCGCCTATAATTTGAGCAGATTGACCTGTTACATCTTGAGCACTTGTGATCTGTATATCTTTGCCACTTACGGTAGAGCCTGTTACAGCTGTAGTAGTTACATCATCAACTGCATTGGTACTTTCACGTTTGACCAAGCTTTTCTTTTTATCTAGGTATACATGATTGACTGTACTATTTGCCTTCGCCGTATTTAATTCAACCGTATTACCAGATACTTTCACTGTGTCTGCCGCTAATAGTTGACTACCTTCAAGTTGTACAGCATCAGAGGCTACAACAGAAACATTTTTACCTTCAATGCTACTCCCCACCGATGATTGTGCGTTAACAAGATCATGAGACTCCGTCGTTTGAGAATGTCCGCCACCAGATTTACCCTTGTCAAAACGATGTTCTTCCAGTTCATGTGTAGCATTCATGGCTTTCATCGTTACATTATGGCCGGCCGCTACATGCGTATTTACATCAGAGGTAATAACACCTGCCGCCATAGATACATCTCGGCCTGCGACTACTGTTGTTTCACCCGCACCACCAATACGACCTTGATCTACACCGGTCATCGTTTCACGTCGATTGTTTCGACTATCCCACTCAACTTTGCTATTAGCTGCCTCATACTGTACGCCTGTATTAATTACATCACGACCAGCAGTAACCTTTGTAGAACCAGCCGCATTAGTTTGTGTAATGGTACCGCCTTCATTAATGACGTCTTTCTTAGCATACACAGAGACTGTATCGTTGCCCATAATAGTGCCTTGTGTATTACGAACTTCATCATTCGCTATAACCGTAGTAGTATTACCTTTGATAAGACCATTGTCATTGTGAATAGTATTACCAGTAAGAGTCACATCCTTATCTGCCACAATACTACCGCTAGTATGCATGGTATCAACGGAAAGATTAATGGATTGGGCCTGTAAATTAGCGCCACCATCTACTCGTTTGGTATTTGGTGCTAAATATAAAGTCGGTACTAGTACAGTTTCTGTTTTACCATTTGGCAATACAACAGCCTTACTAACTAAGAGCACTACATCCTCTTTAAGATTCTTTTGCTCAGCCTCTGTTAAGCCTCTCCCTAATGCAATAGATTGAGATTTTGTTACACTAATCCCTGCATCCATCAATTGGCGATATTGTTCCTCTGCTGAAAGACCAGATTGCAGTCTACTTTTACCAGTTTGACGCATAATCTCTTGCATAACGAGCTGTTGCTCATAATAGCCATCACCCAATCGTTTTTGTATATTCATAGGGTCTAATTTAAGTCGAGATAATACGTAATCAGAAGATAAGAAGTTACGACGATTTGTAAAATTTGGATCGGTTTCAATCACATAGGTAGTATTAGGATTCGTCGATAACTGACTCATGCTATGTAACAAAGATGCATCTATTTTTGCATCACTTGTACTATTGTCAACATGACCACCATATACGGCAACAGGGACATCTGTAGGGGTGACTATCGTATTCTTATAGTTAGCCTCCCGTATATTAGTCGTATCCCATCCACGTCTCCTCCGACGACTATATGATGTTGCTTTGCCATCTTCAGTAATATATTCATTACCCTTAGGGTTACTTTGCTCATAGTGACCTACTGTACCTGTTATATCCCCGGCAGCACTAATTTGGCTAGCTTCATTCGTCATATGATCGACATCCATATGTAAATCTCCACCGGAAATAATCCGCCCAGGGTTAGATGTATCTACCACATCTTTTTCACGTGTACGATCATATTCATATTTAGTCCAGCTATCTTTAGGATCGCCATACACTGAAAGTTGAAGATTTTCAGAAGAATGAACTACTACTTTATCTTTTGGAATTTCATCATCATGCCCATAAATTCGTTCTTCCGATAATTGGTATCGCTTAATGCTACCAGATGGTGCTACTTCGTTTTTAATATGCTCTTTTCCACCTACCGCTACACGTTTAAGGGTAATCCCACCATTTTTATTGTCTACAGATTTAGCATATAATGCACCACCTTGACCAAATTCAATGGTAGACGCTGTATTTACAATACTATCTATCTTACCAGACACAGTTCCTGTAGAATCCATCGTTTTGCCAAGTTGTAGTTGTCCCTCAGCTTTAATCACACTACCATCTGTATTAACAATAGAGTTTGTCGCTATAGATAGATCTTTTTGGGCAATCATAACAGGGGCATCTTTAGTCTCTGTGTTCCCATTTTGAATGACAGAATCAGTGGTAATCTTAGCTGTATCCACATACAATTTACCACGATTCATCTGCTCGAAACTTTTTGTAGTAATATCTGCATCTGTAGCAGCGATAGTACCTGTATTTTGCAATTTGCCAGTACTATCTATGGTCAATGTATTTTGTGCAGATAATACGCCTTGGTTATTCACACCAAAACCATCATTGGTGCCAACTAAATACATACTATTGGCATACATACCACCAATAGCAGCTACATCAAGGCCAACTTGACTAGATTCACCAGTTTTGTGAACATTCGTAACTTTACCAGAAGAATCTACCGAAACAGCATTCTTCCCCGTCACAACTTGAGCATCTTTCGCCCAAACTTTACCATTCAGCTGAACAGCCTCTGCTAACAAATCTGTGCGTGCTGTTTTCGATGCATTAAGGCCTTTTTCCTCTACTGTGATACTACCTTGTTGTACTTGATAGCCTGTAATACTACCGTTATTGATTATTGGATTCCCCGTTGTTAATGTAGCACTATTAGCATTGATAAACGTACCATTATTGACAGAAATACCATTCGGGTTGGCAATGATAACATGTGCCTTATTGCCGGCTACTTCAAGGGCACCATTCATAGAAGTTGCACCCGTACCTGTTACCTCATTTAAAATCGTATTCGCTGTAGGTCCTACTAAATTCGGATTTCCCATAATGTAACCTGCGAGCTCCGTATTCACAGGACGATTGGCATTATTTAAAATAAGCCCTTTATTATCTACATTAAATGCATCATATTGGTTATGGGATAGCCCTTTATCATTAGGCGTATTGATATTAACTACAGTCATACCATTACGAGCCTCTTCTGTTTTTGGCCCTAATGCACCTTGAGCAGGTACAACAGGATTGGCTAACGCCATTGGAATCCATGGAGCAGAATTTGTGGCAAGCAATGCAGCAAAGATGGCCATTGCCGTATGTTTTCTAATATTCATATTATGTATCTCTCCTAAGTATATAAAACAATATGTATTATGTATCTATATAACTCTCTATGTACAACACTTAAAATTGATAACTTCCTCTAAACGCCCAAACACGAGTATCTGTATCAAATCCTTCTGGTTTCTTAATTGGCGTCCCTAGTGATACATCATAATTAACAGCTTCACCAACAGTGCCTCGTACACCAACGACACCACCAATCAATGTATTACCTAGTTGAGTTTCTGTAGATGGTCCCCATACATGACCAATATCTATTCCTATATAAGGTGTAATCTGTTGTTTTCTAAATGGTAATGACCATTCACTTTGTACGTAGTACCCAGAGTCACCTCGTAATGTTTCTTCACCACTAAATCCACGTACCGAATACCGTCCACCAATACTAAACTGATCCGTAGTAAATAAGCGCTGATTCGTAAATTGACTTCTAAAACGCATCGAGAATATACCTTGCTTATGACCGATTCGTACTCCCGTTTGAATCTGCCCTTCAACCCCAGCCATTTTATATAGTGTAGTTGGATTATCTGCCAAACCTTCCCAACTTCGTACCTTAGCACCTAATCCTTTAATGCCTTGACGATAAAATACATACACATCACTTACTGTATTGCCTCTATATTGGCGATGAGATAATCCTAATTCTACCGATGTAGTATGTTGTTCTTGAACACCGACTTCTACATCATCCAAATAATTATGACGAGACTTATGATTAACTTTAGCAATAACTGATGTTTTCGAACGACTAGTTCTATTTAAAACCTGCTCTACCGATACCTCTGTACCTTGTGTGGTACCAGCCGAACGAAATGCATTTGGCATAAACACCAATTGATTATAGCTATACTTATATGTAGATAATCTATACGTACGATTGCCATCTGGAATCGTATAATTAACTGCATATTGCTTTGACCCATGGCCATCATCATGTGGGCTTATATCTTTAGTGAAATTAGCCGTTAATGTATCATTAAGCCCCAGCAATTGACTAAACGATAAAAATACAGTACCTTGATACTCGCCTGTAGCTTTATATCCTGAATTATCTAAGATAAATGAGCCATGCACAAATCCTTTTTGTTCTACCGTAAGCTTAACAATAGAATGTAACGGCTTGGTACCTGGTTCAATCGTCATCTTTATATCTTGACCAGGTACGCTACGCATCTGATCAATTCCTTGTTCTAACGCTTGACGTCGTAATACATAGCCAGGTCGTACAGGGAATGCACTCCGCCAATTCGTCCGTTCATTTGGATTTGTAAGAACAATATCTTCAACATACCCTGGTAAAATCTCAACGGTTAATGACCCTGAATGTAAATCTTGATTGGGTACAACCACTTGGCTTGTGACATATCCATCTGCTAATAATTGTTCTTGTAATTGCTTTTGAAGGAATGTAACCCCATTCGACCCGATTCGATTATGCTCATACGCCTCTAAACGGTTCTTATATTTACGAAATACAGGCTCTGATGATGTAACAACAATATGGTCTATAGGAAATGCAATCGCTTCCTTTGGTAATGCCTTCATAGGAGCACTACTAAGACCAACATACGCTGATTCTGAACGCAACGAAGCGGCCCCAGTCATTGGTGCTTCTGCGCGTTGACGCAACGAAGCATCGGCTCGGGCCGCTTCTTGTTGTATAAAAGGGGTAGATACATCGGCTGCCATGCTAGTCAATGTACCAAATGTGGTCAGCAAGCCAATACAGCTTGCCGCAATACGTACAACTCTCATAAATCCCTCTCCTTTCTATATGTAAATTATATATTAATCTTATTTTTTTGCAACAGAATATTAAATTTGTTTTTCATTTTTTTAAATATTTTCTCTATCTTAGACAACTTAACCATGCAAAAATCTTCTACGTTTTATAATTCTCACAAACACTATATATAATAAAATTAAGAAATCGTATAATAACACAAAGGGACTGTAGCGAAATACAGTTTTACCGCATTTCACTACAGTCCCTATTTTAGGTATATTTCTTATTTTATTTAGGTGTAAACACTACTATTACATAAATAAGATCTATCTTTAAATCTATCTTATCCCAAGAACCCCCCATGCCCCATACAGATACAATCTTCTTTTGTAATTTCATCATCTGCAATGAGCCGTGGTACGATTTCATCAAAGGCCGTTGGTTTGCTAAATAGAACACCGCCTGGTACGCCTAAAATTGGCGTGCCATCAGCACAGTATGCAATGCACACCATAGAGCCTGGCAGTACAGGTAATCCGTATGTCACTACGCGATCTGCGTAGCGTTTAATGGCCCCTGGTGTTAAATCATCTGGATCTACGCTCATGCCACCGGTACAGAATATAATATCTGCACCCGCTGTTTTCACCTTATCGATGGCTGCCACAATGTCGTCCGTGTTATCTGTTACGATTTCATGGGCGATTTTTTTGACCCCAAATGGCGCACAACGTTCTTCGATGATAGGTGTGAAAGCATCTTTAATGCGTCCTTCAAATACTTCAGAACCAGTTGTAACGATGCCCATTGTTTTGCGCACAAATGGCTTAATAGTTAAGATAGGTCCACCAATTTTTTGAGCTGCTGTTACTTGTTGTTCTTCTAGCAATAATGGAATACAACGCATACCGGCGATTTTATCGCCCGCTTTCACAGGCGTATTATTCAATTTTGTAACGATGGTCAATTCACCGATGCTATTGATAGCGTATAGTTTATCTACATCCACCTTGAGTAGGCCATCCACATCGGCAATGGCCTCAATTTTGCCTTGCGCCATAGGACCATCATGCATATGGTCACCCTTTGCGATATCATACAAGGCACGGGCCACATCTTCTTCATGGAGAAACCCTTCATCTTCTGGGTCCATCACATAAATATGTTCTTTACCAAGACCGAGTAATTTTGGCACATCTGCTTCGGTAATTACATGTCCTCGGCGAAATGGTGTATCTTTCACCTCGCCAATGACGATGCGTACAATATCGTGTACCAATGCATGTCCAACTGCATCTTGTACTTTTATTTCTTTCATAATCTAACCTTTCAATATATATTCTATTTCATGTATATCAAACGTAATATATAGCAATACATTTACTATATCATATGAACGATAGCTGCTAATATGCATTTACGCACATACGAGTTTAGCAATCCACATACCGATGGCACAAAGGGCTAAACCGCCAAGGATTTGCACCGCCCCATAGAATAGAACATCTGTAACATCACCAGATGTTAAGAGCTGTAAAAGCTCAAAGGCAAATGTAGAAAATGTGGTAAAGGCACCAAGACCACCAACGACTAAGAAGAACCGAACCCATTGAGGCCAGTCGGGTCTACAAAGATAGGCACCTAAGATGATACCGATGATTAAACACCCGATTAAATTAACCGTAATGGTGCCAAAAGGATAAGGTCCTAACCGCGCCATTATCCATTCCCCTACCACTGTTCGCGCTAGTGCACCAAGAGCACCGCCGCAGGCGATAGCTATATATTTTTCCATAATAGATCTCCATAAAATTAACGATTCGTGTAATTATCATATATACTTAATAATTATCACATATTACGTATTAGTCAACAATGTATTTGCTAAGTATACTAAAAGCACAAGGTAGGGATCGGAAAGGAGGTCTTATGAAAGATCCTACACTTACAATGCCAGCCTACCGACGGAATCATTATCAGGACCCAAAATTTCAGCAACAGTATATGTGCTTGGGTCACAAAATCTCTACCCTGCGAACGTCGATGGGCATTTCACAACGACAATTGGCCGATGTCGTAGGCATTAGTCGCAGCTATTTGAGTAAATTAGAATGTGGATACGGAATATCAGGCGTATCCATCGAGGTAGTATTTAAAATTGCTTATTGCCTCAATGTTTCTACCAGTCAATTGCTACATCTTCGTATGCAAGACTATAAATCTTGTAATAGACATCTTTCAAAACATTATGAAAGAGTCGAATTTTTCCGACTAGCACATCAGCGCTTTTTGGAACTAAAAAAACGTCTCTAATCAATAGACCTCATATGAATAGAGACAAAATTAATTCTTTATTACACTCTCTTTTATTCAATTAAAACAACATTATATAACCTTTCAAAAATTAGATTAACAAGATAAAGTAATTCCTACTTAACACGTACAACATATATAAAAGATAAACCCCTTATAATATCTTATATATGACTTTGCAAAACAAAGGACCCTATTTAGGGTCCTTTTTGCTATGTCTATGTAGTTTTTATACTTCGTTCAAGTTCTTGTCTTGTAATTCCGCATTAGCCCGTTTAAAGATAAATGCATTATTGATATGCTTGCGCATCGCATTTTCTGCGGCCACTTCGTCGTGACGTTCAATGGCATCTACGATGTGATCATGTTCATCGTCGCAATCGTGTGTGCGCACTGCATTGAAGGAACTCAAATACATATCGCGATTTACACGTTCACGGAAATCAGCTAAGTAATCAACAACGCGATCATTGCCGGAGAATTGAGCAATCATGCTGTGGAATCGGCTATTAACCTCTACGCGTGCCGTAGCGTCCTCAATGGCATGCATTTCCTTGCATAATTCCTTAAGCTCTGCCACTTGTTCTGGCGTAGCGTGACGAGCACACAAACGCGCCCCCAAACCTTCCATAACCTCGCGACATTGATATAGCGCCACGATTTCTTCTGGCGTATCCGCCTTAACGGTAACACCCTTCCATGGCACGATAACAACAAGATTATCTTTTGCTAATTTTCTGAAAGCTTCGCGAACTGGCGTTGCACTGACTTTGAGCTGTTCTGCGATCTTAACTTCATTTAGTTTTTCTTGCGGTAATAGCTCCCCTGTTAAAATAGCCTGTTTCAAGGTCACATAAACTTGTTCACTTAAAGGCAATCGTTCAATTGAATCTACAGCGGAAAAATGATACACATCTTTTGGTTCTTTTGTACCCTTCACGTCTTTTGTCATATTTCTAGCCTTAGGTCCCCTCTAATGTTTACACGCTTTCATACTTTCAATGAACGCCTAAAATGAGTATAATAGAATGTAAGCATTTTTATATACGAACACATGTATATATAATAATTGTATACCCTATAATTATAAGTCCCGTACATATGACTGTCAATTTCAAGATAGTCACAGTTAAAAAGTGAGGAAGTTACCCCTATGAGTCGTTGTTTGGTTATCATTAACCCTGTATCTGGCGGCGGTGCAGCACGCCGATACGCCCTTGATTTACAGTGGAAATTGAGCACCCTTTTTGACACAATTGAAGTTAAATTTACCACCGGTGCCGATGATGCAACCCGTTTTGCAAAGGCCGCTTGTGAAGATGGTTTTGACGCCGTTTTCTGCATGGGTGGCGATGGTACCGTTAATGAAACGGTAAATGGTATCGCTCAAGGCGGTTTCAAAGCAACCTTTGGCTTTATTCCGGTAGGAACCGTCAACGATATGTCTCGTGCTCTCGGCATTCCACAACGACCATTAGAGGCGATTCGCCGCCTCGATATCAACCAAGTTCGCTCCATCGATATCGGTCGCTGCAATGATAAATACTTCTGTAATAATATTGCAGCCGGTGTCATTCCAAAGGTTATCGAAGAGGTAACGCCAAAGGAAAAGCGCATCTTAGGTCCATTGGCCTACTTCTTGCGCGCCGGTCAAGCCCTCTTCACTACAAAGGACTATACATACCGCATTCAAACGGAAGATGATGATTTCATTTGCAAATCACCACTTGTATTAGCCCTACTCACCAACGTAGTGTCTAGTTTTGAACGCTTTATGCCAGAGGCCTCCGTAGACGATGGGTATATGCGCCTCGTTATTTTTAAGGAGTACTTTATCCTCGACATCTTCAAGGTTCTACCTCTTATCCTAAGTGGCGCCATCTATAACTCTAGCAATACAACGACATTAACAGTCAAAAAAGCTCATATCGAATTATTGAGCAATATAGATAATTTACCAACCAACATGGATGGTGATGCAGGTCCTTATATGCCTGTAGACCTCGAGGTATTACCACGGGTACTCAAAGTATTTGCACCGACAAAACATCAAAAGAAAAAACCGCTTCTCTAAGCGATACGCCCCCCCTTTGCTGGCAAACCAGTAAAGGGGGTTCGTATTATGCTAAGTCGATTGTCTTATATAGGCTTACAATAGAATCGCTTCATGTAAGCGGAAGCTATAAATATAACTTGCTTTCACAGGCATATTTGTCAATCGTTCTAAGGCCTCTTTGTAGAGGTCCATTTGTATTTTATAGCGACGAATGAGCTCATCTCCACTCTTAACGCGGTCCGTCTTATAGTCCACGAGGACCCATTGATCATCTTCTACAAAGACCGTATCGATAATCCCTTGTAAGAATAGACGCTCACCCTTCTCTACATCAGGATATACCCGATTACCGTCAAAGAGCATGCTAAACGGCAATTCTCGTTCCACTCGTTTTGATGCAATGAGACGCTGGCCCAGATCAGAGTTAAAGAATCCATATAAGCTACGATCACTTAATAGGCTCCGTTCTTCATCACTAAATTTACCTTCTGCTTGCAATGAATCGAGCATAGCTGTCATGGATTTTTGCGTATACTTTTTAACAGGTAGCCATTGCATTGCTTCATGCATCAATGTACCCCATTGCGCACCCGTTACAATTTCCTCAGCGTCAGCAATGGCCATCGGCTTGCGTCCAAATACGGAATCGGCTATCTCTATTTCACTAATAGCAGGAATACTTGTATCTAATACCGTAGCCGATACTGCCTCCGCATCACGTTCGGCAAATCGTCGTTTCAATTCACTAACAGAAATCTTAGCCGTCGTCTTGGCGGCTACAAGATTTGGATAGGTGAAAGCAAAGCGCTGTACGATTTCCTCTGGCAATTCTACATCATTTACCTTACCTAATACACGAACCGTATTGATGGTCGTTTCATCCACATCGGCCTTGTAATCTAAATCTCCATAAAGAGAACCATCATGAATCTCTACCTTTACCTGACACTGACGGTCGAGCAAGTCAAAATTTGTTTCTCCTTCGAGTTCAATGATATTGCGAAGTGGTGCCCCTCCATCTAGGTGACGGGCGAAGGCGATGAGTAGCCAATGCAAATAGGAATTACCAGCTTTGATTAGATCGGCACCTAATGCTTGGGTCTGCGTCAAGGCCGCATGTTTTATATGAGCACCAACGCCCTTTTCCTTTTTGATTTCCTTGTTAATATATCCGGTCAAGAATAGTTTATCCCGTGCCCGTGTCAATGCAACGTAGAGGATACGCTGTTCTTCGGCTTTCATAGCATCCGATTTGATGGATTTACAATAGAGCCACGGCATGGACGGATAGGATACGCGAATGTCTGGGTAATAGCCCTTTAATCCGATACCGCCATTTTTATCGACTAATAACGGAGAATTAAAGTCCATGGTATTGAATTTCTTTTGTACGCCAGACAGGAATACAACAGGAAATTCAAGGCCCTTACTTTTGTGGATGGTCATAAGGCGCACTACGTCATCTGCTTCGGTAACTACATTGGCAACGGCCATATCTTGATTGCTGTCGCGTAAGCTTTCAACAAAGCGAAGGAACCTAAAGAGCCCTCGGAATCCGGAGGATTCAAACCCTTTAGCCCGTTCATAGAGGGCCATCACATTGGCGCGACGCACGAGGCCATTCGGCATGGCGCCTACGTAGTTCACGTAGTCCAATGTTTCGTAAACATCCCACAACAAATCAGCTACACCATGACGGCGAGACAATGTGCGCCAACGCTCGATATGAGCGATGAATTGCAACAATCGTTCATCTTGAGCCTGTTCTGCATAGAGAGGCATAACAGACCATAAAGAGCCGTCCCCGGTAAGGCGCAATGCACCGAGTTCATTGGCATCAAGCCCTACAAGTCCTGAATGCAATACGGCGGCCATCGGCAAATCCTGCTCAGGATTGTCGATGATTTGTAACAAGGATAAGAGCAATTGGATTTCTTGCGCTTCAAAATAGCCATCTCGTTCATTAACAACGGCTGGAATACCGGCTTGGCGCATAGCTGCTACGGCCCGTGTACCCCACCCAGCAAGGGACCTACGCAATACGGCAAAGTCACGCCATTGAATTTGGCGGAACGAGCCATCCGCATTTTGCACCTGTTTCTTCGAGGCGTATAATTCCTTGATTTTTTGGATGATAAAATCCAGTTCTCGCTCATTGTTCTCCGGTTCATCGCCTGCGGTTTCGGAATCACCATCGGTTTCGTCAGAACGATTCGTATCGCTCGTATCCAAGAGATGTAATTCTACAGCACCGCCCACCCAATCGGATGGAGCCTCTTCTACGATACGGCCCGGTATAAGCGATTCTTTTTCGCCATAATCAAGCTCCGCTGCCTCTTGGGTCATAATTTGGTAGAAAATAAAATTCGTAGTAGTCAAAATATTTTCGTGAGACCGGAAATTCTTCGCCAAATCAATGCGGCGCTCTACGGCATCATTCATGAGCCCATACGTATTGTACTTGTTCATAAATAACGAACTATCCGCCATACGGAAACTATAAATGGCTTGCTTCACATCGCCTACATAAAAACGATTATCCACGCGGGAAATGAGGTTGATAATAGTTTCTTGTACACCATTCGTATCTTGGTATTCGTCCACCATGATTTCTTTGAACGTATCCTGTAACTCAAGGGCCACTTCGGATGGTTGAGGATCATCTTCTGTACCTGGTTCCACAAGGAGTGCCAAACAGAGATGTTCCAAATCGCTAAAGTCCATGATGCCTTGCTCTTTTTTAGCCTCATCATAGGCTTTGTGAAAGGCGATAGTCAATTCTACAAGGTTATGAATGAGCGGATATTGGTCTTTAAATTGCTGTTGCAGAACGGATTCATCAATATGAAATAGACCGTTTTTCATGCCCTTTAAACTATCCTTGTTTTGAGAGCCTAGCGATTTAAATTCGTCTGCTAACGCACCATCGACTTCTCCCTTTTCTAAGGCTTTGCCAAGGCTTGTAAAACTTGCTTTTGTAAAGGTATCTAAGTTACGGCATACATCGACCATATCGGACCAAGTCTGTGCCCCTTTTAATTGGGCTAATGCGGCTAATTGTTCTTGGTACACCTTGTCCCATTTCTTAGGTCCTACAGGACTTTCAAGTAAAGGTTCCATCTGTTCGATGCGGTCTGCAATGCGGTCGATTTCTGTCTGTTGGTCGTCCCACATAGCACGACCCCATAAGGTATCTCGTAAATCCTGCTCTTGAGCGGCCTTATATGGTTCTACGGCATGGCGCATCCACCCGTCAGGATTCGATTGAGACATGGCGAATTCATAGAGACTGAGCACCTTATCTTGCAATCCTGCATCAGATTTATCATCGCTAAAGAAATCAGATAGGTCAAAAATACCATACGTATTATGTTCATAAGCCTCTTTCAAAAGGTTCTCTAACACCTCTTGTTTTAAGAGGGCCATTTCCGCTTCGTTGCCGATGCGGGCCGTCGGAGGTATATCGAGTTTATAAAAATAAGAGCGAATCACCCACTGACAGAAGGAGTGCAATGTCGAAATATGTGCCGATGGCAATAGATTAAGCTGTCGCTCTAGGCGCGCTTGTAACGCTTTATCATCGGTGGATTCCATGGCCTTAGCTAAGGCGACGCCAATACGAGCGCTCATTTCAGCGGCAGCGGCCTTCGTAAAGGTAACGACCATCAGTTCTTGTACGGATAAAGGATTCTCCATATCTTTCAACCGCGTAATAATACGCTCTACAAGAACCGCCGTTTTACCAGAACCAGCAGCAGCGGCGACGAGCAAGGTTTGAGCCCCTAGATTACTATCCTTTGGGGACATGATGGCAGATTCCTGCTCCGGTGTCCATTTAACGCCCATTATCGTCACCTCCTGTCATAGAACTATCGGTATTAGAGCTTTCACAAAAATCAGCGTTAGCCTCAGTCTGTCCCGATGAACCATTGAGGGCATCGCGCATTTTTTCAAGAGCGTTCGCCTCATTTAGAGCGCTCAAATAATTGTATTGATTGCGCTCATTATCAAAGCGACACACGGTCTTGTAATCGCAGTAGGAACAAGGAATGGCCTTATTCAACTGATATGGAGCAATGGGGAATTCTCCCTTACCGATGGCAGAGCCGGTGTCCGCCATAATCGATTCCGTATAGCGGCACATAATATCAAAGTCGCCAGAGGATTTAATAATTTTCATATCCCCAGAATGAATGGATCCCTTTCCCGTAATACGAACGGGCACATAAGGGCCCTTGCTCTTATAGGTGAGCAAATTTTTATCCATCTTTTCCAACATGTCGATATCATCTGTAAAATACCCCTTATTATTAAGGGCCCCATTTGTATCCGCCAAGGCTTTGGCCTCTTCATAGGACACAGGCTCACCCGCTGGCGTTCGTGGATTTTTTACATATGTATACACCACAGCGGCCGGTGTCATCGGTTGATCATGGTGTTTCTTATAAGCCGATTCTAATGCCAACAGATAAGTCATCAATTGTAATTTTAGGCCATAATAGATTTCTTGTGCATTAACCGATGTACTACCCGATTTATAGTCGATAACCATGCCGTACGTATGACCATCACGATTATATTCATCAATACGGTCAATTTGCCCTACTAAGCGTAAATAGCGGTCCTCTCCAAGGGATACCTTAATAGAGTCCCATCCATTGGGACGTCCAAAATCCTGTTCTAAATACATCGTATCAAAGGAGGACCGGCTAGACCAATCAACAAGACGCGATACCGTTTTCTGTAATGTTCTCACAACGCGCTCTTCAATAGCCTTATCATAGGCTGTCTTTTCATCCTCATCATAACGGTTTTCTTCTAATATATCCGCTGCTACGCGGGCACATAATTCTTGTTGTGCCGTTTCGTCTAAATCACGCCATTGCTTATGCTCGGATAATAGTTGCGTTCCCAACCGCTCCAAATTGGCATGTAAAAAGGTACCAATTTCAGGGGCCCCAAAGGAGCGAACCTTGCGAGGCTCTAATTTTAAACCATATTGAGCATAGAATTTAAACGGACATTGACGATATTTTTCAAGGCGCGTTACCGACCCAGACATATAGCCCCGTTTGAGGAACAAACCAGTTACTAACTCCGGCACAATAACAGGTACATCATTATTGTCGCGAATACCACGGCTCACGTCCTCTAAGCGTTGTCTGTAGGCCCCATCATGGCGAGCCCAGTTATAGAGGCCCCACCATAGTGGTGACACAGATACACCGCTAAACAAAGCGCCCCAACGTTCAGATAATAGGGATAGACTTTGGTATGGACGCCATAAGTATTCATCTTCTGTACCGTCTTGAATGGTGAAAGGAACCTCTATAGGGGACGTACAGAAACCGAGGGATTGTAATCGTTTAATAACGAGGGAACTTTCAAGTCCTTCCCCTTCATCATTGGAACCTGCATAGGATATGGTTAAATGCTGCTCGGCTCGCGTCATCGCTAAATAAAGAAGGAAATTTTCATTAAACGCTTTCGGCAAGGCGCCTTCCGCAAGAACGATGCCCGCCTCAGCCAATGCTTCCCGTTCTCTATCCTTGATCAAACCTTCATCACCCATGTTTTGTGGGAATACACCTTGATTAAGCCCCATCACATAGACCCGTGGCCATGATTGGCTATACGCCCGTTCTATAGTGGTAATCGCTACGTGATCGAGGGACGGAGGAATCATGGAGTAATGAACATTATCGAGAGCCTCTTCTAAGAGGGCTATCATTTCATCTAACGTCAATGGTTCCGTATCGGTGAGGACCATCATTTCATCGAGGAATCCAATGACCGCATTGTACATTTGCTCGTGACTGGCCTTAGATTCTAAATCGCCATCTCGTTCAGCCTCTAAGGACCATTCATAGAGGCGTTGAGGCACTTGTAATTCTTCGAGGACTCTGTAGATATGTTTACACCATTCCGCCCCTGTATGCGCATCGCTAGACGTAGCAAAATCAAACCAAGGTATCAAAATATCCATGATAGCCTGTCTCGATGCATTCACGTGCGCATGTCTCGATGCGTCCGGTTGTTCTTCGTCTGAAAGCCCTGCTACACGGCGCATATAGGACCAGTTATCTCGTTCCCACTGTAGATGATCAATACCAAATTCGAGCACGTAGTTTTCTAATTCATCTACGGCCTCGCGAGTAAGAGGTGTCAAATCCGTTTTCAATAAACGGAACATGATGTCACAACTATAACTATGCTTAACAATGCCAAGCAAATCCGTCATCAATTCTCCGAGCGGATGATTGTTCATAGGTCGTTGACGGTCTCCAAAATGAGGTATTCCATAGCGAGTAAATACTTTTTCCAACGTATCGCCATAGGTTTCGGATTCACGCAGCATAATACATATATCGCGATAGCGCGCATTAGGGCTGCTTTCAATATAGGAAAGAATATCACGAGCCACCCAATCCGCTTCGCGTTCTCGATTATAGGCGCTTACAAGCGGTATATGTTCAGCCGTAGTATTGTGCTTACCGTGAAAAAATTTTTCCTCTAAAGATTGCAACACAGGTGTCCCTCTATGCCCTGTAAAAGACTGAAAGGACAATTTCGTTCCATATTCCTTATGGAGATTTTCCAAGATTTCAACGGAGCGATTAAAGATGCCATGACGACCTTTATTAGCCAATATACGTTTAGGGTCAGCTGGTAAATCGACAGTGATTACCGATTCTACAGCAAGATCAAAGAGCATATATAACAGCTCAAAGTGAACCGGTGTAAACCAGTGGAATCCATCGACAAAGACATGACAGTTTTCCATCAATGGAGACTGTGGCAATGCATGAACAAGGTCCATGATAGGGTCCCCATCAATTTGCCCATGAAGCTGCAATTCCTCTTCGTAGGCCGACATGCATAGTGCCAATTCCTGTAACTTTTTCTGTAATACACCATTTGATACGCGCTGTGCACCAGATTCTAATTCATCAGGTCCAATGCGAAATGAGCGAAACTCGGAAAATAAACCTTGCAATACCGCTGAAAACTCTGGCCGTTTAGCGGCTTGCGACAACAGGCCTAATTCAGCCCCTTTTCGTTTCATCACAAGGCTTAGCAACATAGTTCTACCCAATTGAGATATACTCTGTTGCTGAGCCTTTACATTGCCTATCGATTGATATATCTGATAGGCCAATCGGCCAAAGCCAACGACGCGGACCGTCGTAAAGCCTCCTTGAGGCATAAATTCCGCAAGTTCCCGTTCCACGCGATAGGTGGCTGGCTCTGGAACGAGCAAAATAATAGGGTCACCTGGACATTCGGTGATAACCTGTCGAATGCGTTCATATACGGCACGGGTCTTACCGGAACCAGCGCGACCATAATACATGGTAATACTCATACTACCTCCCACAACAATGCTTATATTTAGTAATTCTGCTTATATTTCATCATCCCTAAAACAAAATATATAGCACGGATACTTTATACGACATATAAATATATATACTATTGTACACCATGGAATACTAAAAT
>OAVH01000886.1_pt1 | contig 19572 bp, 18 predicted proteins | sample 1495281 | NCBI WGS metagenome assembly OAVH01 (sample SAMEA2580082, study PRJEB22360) | human gut metagenome | biome: human gut; feature: human-associated habitat; material: faeces | place: Denmark | collected 2008/2010
ATAAATGTAAATACTTTCAACACAAAACTTATATAAAAGCAATAAAAATGAAGGAAATGTTTATACACTGTTCCTCAACTGCCGATATATTTGTATAAAGCCAGTGTATAGAAATCATTCTTATGCATTACATAAAGTATTTTATATTCAACTCCTTCATGGATTGCTTACTTTCTTATTCTAATTTTTTATTTCAGTTTGCATATATATCATTCTTCACCAACATAATTAACCTTACACTACCTAATGAGGGAAGCAACATCATTTCATGCTATCCATACCCTATTAATTTCTAAAGCGATATGATGCAAAGCTTGTGTATACGTTTCTTTACATCCTTTTCAATAAAAAATAACCCTAAAAGGAAGGATTTTCTTCCCTGCGGGCTATTTCACCCCTTTTTGATAATTAAGCAGTGAAATATGCTAAAGTAAAATAAAAGCGATTACCCGTCCTTTTGATAATCGCTCTCTCATTATTTCAAATGTGCATCAAACCAGTCCGCCATTTCCTGCAATCTGCGCAGACGGTGCTTAGGCTTTCCACTTCTGCTCAGCTCATGATTCTCCTGCGGAAACAGACACATGCGGCTTTCCACTCCGTGATATTGCAAAGCGGTAAACATCTGCAAGCCCTCACTCAGGGGACAGTTATAATCCTCCAGTGAATGGATAAACAGCGTCGGGGTTTTTACATGGTCTGCATATGCCAGCGGGGATGCCTTCCAAAACCTGTCTACATCCTCCCATGGCGTTGTCTGCATCTCGTTGGGATCAAAGGTGAACCCGATACAGCTGGTACCAAAATCAGAGATCCAGTTGGCAACACTGCGCTGTGATGCCGCTGCCGCAAAACGCTCTGTGTGGGTAATGATCCAGTTTGTCATAAAGCCGCCGTAGCTTCCCCCAAGCACCCCCAAACGCCTGTGATCCAGTGCCGGGGTCTGCTGTATCACTGCATCGGTGAATGTCATGAAATCCTCATAATCATCCGTTCCGTATTTCCCCCGCAAATCCGCATATGCCTCACCAAAGGAATCACTGCCTCTTGGATTCGTATAAAACACCATATAGCCCATAGACGCAAACATCTGCATTTCATGATGAAATACATTTCCAAAGGCACAGCGCGGCCCGCCGTGAATACTCAGCAGTCCCGGATATTGCTTATCAGCCTCATATCCGTACGGATATAAAATCCATCCCCTGCGCTTGCTTCCATCCTTTGCGGCATACACGATTTCCTTTGGCTCCATGCATGCATGCGTACGCAGATACTCTGCATTCCACCGGGTAGCACGCGTATTGCATCCATTTGCACATACATAAATTTCCTCCAGGCTGTTCGCTTCCATTTCCAGGGTGAAAAAGCCCTGCTTTCTGATGGCAAAATCACGAATCATATTTGCCTGCGGTGTTATACATGTATCGGTCCCATCCATTGATAGAGCATACAGCAGACATTTGCCCTCCTCATTTTTCAAATGGTATACCGTCTGATTCTTCATGATGATTGATGTCGCAGCGCCTACATGGCAGTCCGTTACGATATTGCAATACGCATAATGCTCACACGCCAGCAGCCTTTGTACGCCCTGTTTGATTGTCCAGGAATAGAAATCCGCAGCTTCCTCACTGCCATACTCCTTCATATCTGTCCCTGTGAATACTACCCTGTCCTGTTCACACACAACAGCATCGATCTGCAATTCATCACATGGCAGAATCTGCGTCTGCTTCAGCGTATCGGTGGAAAAGCTGAAAACTCCCTGTGTCAGCGGCTTTTTCGTTGTGTACTCTTGTGCACTGCATACGATTTGCGTATCGGATACCGTAAGGTTTTCCACATGCCAGCTTCCCGTAAATAACGCCGTAGCTTTTTGCGACGTTTCATCAAATATATACAGATGATTGCGTTTTCCACTGATATAGCCGCTTCCGTTATCCCAAAACGGAATCTGCGTCAATACAATGGTATCATCTTCGTTGTTTTTCTGTATGGATTCCTCTGCGAGAAATGCATAGCTTCCTTCTTTGATTTTCTTGATCTGCACGACCATATAGGGCAGCGTGAAGGCATTTGTTAATTGCAGGGTTTCCAGATGCAGACGCACAAAGGCACTCTTTTGTCCCTCGGTTGGCTTCTGTATGAGCAGGGTGTGTTCATCCTCCCATAAAAAGGAAGCAAACGGCTGTTTCTGATAGATACATCGGGATACCTCATTTTCCAGCAGCCAGAGGCTTTTTTCATAGCAATCTGATTCCTCATCCATTTGCGCATGTACATACACCAGCCGCTCTCCGCTGTTTGACGCCTGCAGACCGCTCAGCAGATGCAGCTGGTATAGATCATCCTTTTCCACACGCTGCTTCATATGGATTCCTCCCTGTGCTTATGCTCCTTTAACAGCCTGCATATTTCCTGATAGGCCGTATCCACATCCGTATTTTTCACGGTATGGCGAAACAGTGTGGATAATTCCAGCTCGACAAGAGCCTTGGATATCCGGCGCTGTGCACTCGCAGTATCATCCCTGTAGCGCAGCATGATCTGTTTTTCCAGCTCCTCCATACTTTCCGGCTCCACAAACACGCAGAGGGCATCCGGATATTGCAGCTTGATCTGTCCGACTCCCTGCGCCTCCACCTCTATCATGACATTTTTTCCACTATTTAACAGAAAGTCCACCTGATGCTTCGGTGTTCCGTAATAATAGCCGTCAAACTCCGTATATTCCAGTAATTCACGGTTTCTCAGTGCATGGGCAAATGCCTCATGATCCACAAAATAGTAATCCTTTCCATCCACTTCCTCCTCGCGCTTTGGACGGGTTGTCATGGAAATGGAATAATTCAAATGCAGCTCGTTATCCTGCAGCAGTCGGTCACGGATATCCTTTTTTCCAACACTGCTGGCGCCTGTTAATACAAACAGCAAACCCTTGTTCATGATCCTTCTCCTGATATAGTACACAACCCATATACGGCTGTATCCCATACCTTTTCCTTTCTTTCAAAAAAACGAAAACACATACCCTTTGGCTGTGCTTCGTTTATCCATTCTTATGATCTATTATTTTTCATACAGGAAGCAGGCAACCCTGCGTTTTCCAACATTCACCATTCCCGGCTTCTCCTTTGCACAGCGCTCCGTAGCATTGGGACAACGGGTACGGAATACGCAGCCGCTTGGTGTGTCCAGCGGACTTGGCAGCTCACCCTCCAGTACGATTCTTTTCTTTTCTCTGGCAACACGCGGATCGGGAATCGGCACAGCAGACAACAGAGCCTGCGTATACGGATGCAGCGGACGATGATATACATCATCACTGTCTCCGATTTCCACCAGATTTCCCAGATACATAACTCCGATACGATCGGATATATGCTTCACCATGCTCAGATCATGGGCTATAAACAGATAGGAAATCCCCATCTCCTTCTGAATATGCTCCAGCAGATTGATGACCTGCGCCTGAATGGAAACATCCAATGCACTGATTGGCTCATCACAGACGATAAATTGCGGATTTAAGGCAAGCGTTCTGGCGATACCGATACGCTGCCGCTGGCCTCCGGAAAATTCATGCGGATACCGGCGGATATGATCGGGCTTTAAGCCTACGATATCCAGCAGCTCACGCACCCGCTGTTCACGCTCCTCCTTCGTTTGGAAGATGTGATGAATATCCATCGGCTCGCGAATGATTTCTCCAACCGTCATACGGGGATTCAGACTGGCATAGGGATCCTGAAAAATCATCTGCACATTTCTGCGGAATTCCGCAAGATGGCTGCCTCTGATTTTGGTAACATCCTCACCATGATAATAGATGCTTCCCGAGGTTGGCTCATACAGCTTGACGATGGCCCGTCCGGTCGTACTTTTTCCACAGCCGCTTTCTCCAACCAGCCCAAAGGTTTCTTTCGGATAGATTTCAAAGCTGACGCCATCCACCGCCTTGACCACCTGCTTTTTGGTAAACAGACCACCCTTGACAGGAAAGTGAACCTTCAGGCTTTCCACCTTTAATACTGCATCACTCATTGAACCTCACCACCTTTTTGTGCCTTGGGATGCTGCAGCCAGCAGGAGCATATATGGCTTTCACTGACTGCTGTCTCCTCCGGCATTTTCAGCTTGCATATTTTCATAGCGGATGCACAGCGGTCCGCAAACGGGCAGGTATCCTGAATATTCAATAAATCAGGAGGACTTCCCGGTATCGGGTGCAGCTCCTTTTTCTCCAGCTCGTTCGGATTGGATATACAGGACAGCAATCCTTTGGTATACGGATGCTGCGGGTGTTCAAAGATATCGAATACCGAGCCGGTTTCAACGATTTTCCCACCATACATGATAGCGATACGGTCACAAATGCTCGCAACAACACCCAAATCATGGGTAATCATGATGATGCCGGAATCAATTTCCTCCTTCAGCTGCGAGATCAGCTCCAGAACCTGTGCCTGAATGGTTACATCCAGGGCCGTTGTCGGCTCATCGGCAATGATGATTTTCGGATCACAGGCCAGGGCGATGGCGATGATGATACGCTGCCGCATACCGCCGGAAAACTGATGCGGATATTGCCGTATTCTCGCCTCCGGAGAAGGAATACCAACCTTGCGCATCAATTCGATGGCGCGTTGTTTCGCTTCCTCCTTCGATATGTTCATATGATTCATGATTGGTTCAATCAGCTGTGTTTCAATACGCAGAACCGGATTCAAAAAGGTCATTGGATCCTGAAAAATCATCGCCAGATCATTGCCGCGGATCTGATCCATTACCTGCTCATAATCCTTACGGTCGGAAAACGCCCTTGGCGATATTTCCTTACCGTCGATGGTGATACTGCCTTCCTTCACAATACCGTTTCCGGACAGCAACCCCATCACGGAAAACATCGTCTGACTCTTTCCGGAGCCCGATTCCCCTACAATTCCCAAAACCTCTCCCTTATCCACAGACAGAGATACATCGCGTACAGCATGTACCAAGCCGTTTTCCGTTTCAAAATCCGTAGAGAGATGTTTAATTTCCAGCATACTCATATGTTTTTACCTCCCTACTTCTTTTTTTTCTTCGGATCCAGGGCATCCCCCAGTCCGTCACCGATAAAGTTTAATGCCAGCATCGTCAGACAGATTGCCAGAATCGGCCACAGCGTCTGCAGCGGATAAGAGGTCAGGGTGCTTCTTGCTTCATTCGCCAGCGTTCCCCAGCTTGCCTGTGGCGCACTCAGACCGATTCCCAAAAAGCCCAGAAAGGCCTCATAGAAAATTGCACTCGGCACCAGCATTGTAACGGATACGATGATCGGCCCCATACTGTTGATAATCAGATGCTTGAAAATAATACGACCGGTTCCCGCGCCCAGCACCTTGGCCGCAAGGGAAAACTCCTGTTCCTTCAATGTCATGACCTGTGCCCGCACCTGTCTGGCCATTCCCATCCAGGAGGATATACAGATACCGATCAGAATGGAGCTCATCGAAGGCCCCATGACCACAACGATCATAATGACATACAGCATATCCGGAATGGAATACATCATATCCACAAACCGCATCATCACCATGTCAATTTTACCGCCAAAGTAGCCGGCAATTCCGCCATAAAGGACGCCGACACCAAGGGAAATAAAGGCAGCCGCAAAGCCGACGCTTAACGATACACGCCCTCCCCACATGATACGTACCAGAATGTCACGGCCGAATTTATCCGTTCCCATCAGATGCTGAAGGGATGGCCCTGCATTGCGTATTGCCAGGTTCTGTCCGTCATAGGTATAAGGGGATACCATCGGTATGATGATGGCACATAGCAGCATGAACATCAGAAAGCAGAAGCCCACAAACGCCAGCTTGTTCTGCCGGAACCGATGCCAGGCATCTGCCAGATAGGTTCGGCTTTCATATGCTATTTTTTCCGCATTTTTTTCAGAATCGTCCAGACGCTCAAACAGCTCGTCCTTCAATTCCTCCTGCAGTATTTTCTCACTCATAGCCTTTACCTCCTAATCCAGCTTGATCCGCGGATCAATAATCGCGGACAGGATATCCGTAATCAGATTAAAGGTGATGACAAGGAAACCAAGGAATATCGTCAGCCCCATGATGATTGGATAGTCTCGTGTTGTGATACAGGATACAAAGGCACTGCCGATACCCGGTATCGAAAATACGCTTTCAATGACGAAGCTTCCCGTCAGCATGAAGGCGAACATCGGCCCTGCATAGGTCACCACCGGCAGCATGGCATTTTTCAGTGCATGCTTAATGACAACCTTCTTATACGGTGTACCCTTGGAACGTGCCAGGATGATATAATCCTGATTCATAACCTCCAGCATACTGGAACGGGTCAGCCGAGCAATCATGGCAATCGGATAAAATGCAAGGGATAGTGCCGGCATGATGTAGTTCAGCGGACTGTTCAAGCCGATAAACGGCAGGATGTGCAGTTGTACCCCGAATACGATCAGCATGATCATCGCAATCAGAAATGACGGCACACTGACACCGATCGTCGCCACAAACATACATAGGTTGTTCACCCATTTATGCCGGGACAGGGCTGCCCCTGTTCCCAATGCTATTCCGCCAACCAAGGCCAGCACAAAGGCAATCAGCCCCAGACGGGCCGTTACCGGAAATCCGGTTTTAATATAATAGGAAACACTGCGTCCGGTATTGATCATACTTTCGCCGAGATTTCCCTGTGCGACCCCCTTCAGGTAGATCACATACTGCTCCATCAGCGGCTTATCCAGATTATACTTTGCTTCTGCGGCAGCCAGTGCTTCCGGTGTTTTATACTTCGCCAGGGAAAATGGTGATCCCGGTGTTGCCTTCATCAGGAAGAAGGTTACGCTGGCTAGTACAAACAGTGTCACAAATCCGATCAGCACACGTTTGATGATATACTTTGGCATCTAAACAACCCCTTTTCTCGTCTCTATATGATAGAAGGATATTCCCTGCGCAGAAATATCCTGTTGTGTTAATTCGGATTTTTGGTAATGCTCAAAACCTTGTATCCATGCTCCTCCAAATCCGCTGCCAAAGCATCCGTCTGGAAGGTGTCGATGCGAATGATCATATCCGCAAAGCCGTTATGCTGGGAGTATACACCTAGATGGGTGATATTGCAGTTGTTGCGGACAAAGATTTCCGATATTTTACCAATCGTTCCCAGCTCATCCTTGACCTCGATACAGACACGGCTTCCGCTTGTGCGATAGCCCAGAATATCCAGGAACGCAGAGAGCACATCATTACTCGTCAGGATGCCGACAACCTCATTGGCATCGTTGACAACCGGCAGACAGCCGATATCATGCTTGTACATCAGTAGTGCCGCATCCTCCAGAAAACGATCCTCGTGAATCGTAATCACATCGCGAATCATAATCGCATCCACGCTTGTCTTGGAAAGCAGATAGTTCAGCTCATAAATACTCAGACTGGTTGCCTTGCTGGCACCCTTTTTGGAGATCATGCCCTCGGTGACCAGACCGACCAGCTTTTTACCGCTGACGACCGGAATACGGTGCAGCTCCTTTTCACTCATGATATCGACAACATCACTGATTTTACTGTTTACATCGATACAGATCGGATGCTTTGTCATTCTGTTTTTTACGTACATAGTGTTATCCTCCCAGGTATGCTTTCTGAATTTCAGGACTGTTGACCAGCTCTGCACCGGTTCCGCTCATAACGATATTTCCGGTTTCCATAACATAGGCACGATCCGCAATGGACAATGCCATCTTTGCGTTCTGTTCGACGAGCAGGACGGTCGTTCCCTTTTCATTGATATCCTTAATGATGTTGAATATTTCCTTCACCAAAATCGGCGCAAGCCCCATGCTCGGCTCATCCAGCAGCAGAATCTTCGGTCTAGCCATCAGCGCACGGCCCATCGCCAGCATCTGCTGTTCTCCTCCGGATAAGGTGGAGGCATCCTGTGAGCTTCGCTTTTCCAGAATCGGAAACCGCTGATAGATATCCTGTAAATCCGCTTTGATACCATCCTTATCCTTACGCAGATAAGCCCCCATCAATAAGTTTTCATACACACTCATACCGGGAAAAATATGACGTCCCTCCGGCACCTGTGTGATTCCTTCCTTTACAATATTTTTCGCACTGACCTTGTTCATGGATTTGCCAAGAAACAGGATGTCCCCGCTCGTTTTTTTCAGCAGCCCGCTGATGGTCTGCAGCAGGGTTGTCTTACCGGCACCGTTAGCACCGATCAGCGAAACGATTTCGCCTTCCTTTACCTCCATGGATACATCCTTCAATGCGTGTATAACACCATAGTGGACATTTAATTTTTCTACCTTCAGCATCTTAAATATCCTCCCCTAAGTACGCCTTAATGACGCGCTTGTCGTTCTTGATCACTTCCGGAACACCGTTGGCGATGCATTTTCCATAATCCAGCACATAAATACGCTCACAGATCGTCATTACCAGCGACATATCGTGCTCAATCAGGATTACCGTCAGATGGAAGTCATCCTTGATCTGATGAATGAGCTTTGTTAAATCAGCTGTTTCCTGCGGGTTCATACCGGCAGCCGGTTCATCCAGAAACAGCACCTTCGGCTGTGTGGCAAGCGCTCTGGCGATTTCCAGACGGCGCTGCTCTCCATAAGGGAGATTGCTGGCAAGCTCATTTCGCTTGTCGTACAGGTTTACCACCTTTAACAGCTCCTCTGCCTGCTGCTCCACACGTTCCTCCTCTTTATAAAAATTCGGTGTACGCAGGATCGCCTGCAGGGTTCCGTATTTAATATTCTTATGCATTGCGATTTTCACATTGTCCAGTGCTGTCAGATTTTTAAACAGACGGATGTTCTGAAAGGTTCTTGCCAATCCCATACGCGTTACCGCATACGGCTTCATACCACCGATCTCCTTCATCGCACCATCGACATTCAGCTCGATTTTCCCCTCACTGGGCTCATATACACCGGTAAGCAGATTAAACAGCGTTGTCTTTCCGGCACCGTTTGGTCCGATCAGTCCGATCAGCTCCTGCTCATTGATTTCCATGTTGACGTTGGATACGGCGCAAAGACCGCCGAAGTTCTTTGTCAATCCACTGACCTTCAATAAAGCCATCTCAACGCACCTCCTTCTTTTTCGAGAACCGTTTTAACAGACCCGAGAAGGTAAATTCCTTCGTGCCAAACAGACCCTCCGGACGAAAGACCATAATCAGTACCAGAGCAGCACCATAGATAATCATACGTACATCCGCGAAGTTCTGCAGATACATATTGATAAAGCCGATGACAACTGCCGCAACGATGGAACCGGTAAAGCTTCCCATACCGCCGAATACCACCAGGATCAGAATGTCCACGGATTTATTGAAGGTGAACAAGTCCGGCTTTACGACATAGAAGTTGCAGGCATACAAGGCACCTGCCAGGGATGCCAGAACAGCACCGATGACAAAGGCAATCGTTTTATATTTCGTTGTATTGATTCCCATCGCTTCCGATGCAATCTCATCCTCACGGATTGAGATACAGGCACGTCCGGGTGCACTGCGTGAAAAGTTCAGCACAATGAGCAGTGATACGATCAAACAGAACAGCAGCAGCGGCCAGGTTGTCAGCTTTGGAATACCGAACAGTCCGGCTGCCCCGTTGGTAATGGTCATATTCAATACAATGATACGAACGATTTCCGAGAATCCCAGTGTCGCAATCGCCAGATAGTCGCCCTTTAACCGCAGGGTTGGAATAGCGACAACCAGAGCAACCAGTGCGGAAATCACACCGCCGATTACAACAGCAATCGCAAAGCCGCCCAGATTCGGCGTTGCCTTTGTGATGATGGCAGCCGCGTAGGCACCGATACACATAAATCCCGCATGTCCCAGCGAAAACTGTCCGGTCACACCGATGATCAGATTCAGGGAAATTGCCAGAATCATGTTAATTCCAATGGTATATAAGGTACTCTGATAATAGAAGTTAATCACACCGCCCTGCATGAGCAGCGTAATGATTGTTAACAATGCCGTCGTGAATAAGATCCAGCAAAGGTTCAGCTTACTAAAGATATGTTTCATACGCCTACACCTTCTCTTTCACATTTTTACCCAGCAGACCTGCCGGCTTGATGATCAGGATCAGAATCAGAATGGCATATACAACGGCATCCTTATATAAGGAGCTTCCATAAGCCGTGACCAGCGCCTCAACGATACCGATGAAGAAGCCGCCAAACATCGCCCCCGGGATAATGCCGATTCCACCGAATACCGCAGCAACAAACGCCTTGATACCGGGAACCATTCCCATCAGTGGATTGATGGTATTATAATACATACCAACAAGAACACCACCTGCTCCTGCCAGTGCGGAACCAATGGCAAAGGTATAGGAAATCGTTGCGTCCACATTGATCCCCATCAGCTTTGCGGCATCCGCATCCACGGACACAGCACGCATGGAACGACCGATTTTCGTCTTACGAACGATAAACTGCAGCGCAAGCATCAGGATAATCGTAATTACCAGAATATAAATCTGCTGCATCTGAATCTGGATACCAAACACATGAAAGGTCTGATTGCTTAATACGGATGGATAGGTTTTTACCCCCGGCCCCATGACCTTCTGTGTGGAATATTCCAGAAAATAGCTGACACCGATTGCCGTAATCAGCGCTGCAATCCGTGTAGCATTCCGCAGTGGCTTGTAGGCAATGCGTTCGATTACAACACCCAGCACACCGCAGACCACCATGGCCATAAGCAATGCCGGGAAAAAGCCCAAATGTAACTGTGCTATGGAGATAAATCCCACATAGGCACCAAGCATGTAAATATCACCATGCGCAAAGTTGATCAGCTTGATAATTCCATACACCATCGTATATCCCAATGCAATCAATGCATAGATACTGCCGATGGAAAGGCCATTTACCAGCTGTTGAAAAAATTCTGTCATACCTTCACCCCTCTATACTGGAAAATAGGAGAAAGAATATCTTTCCCCTATTCTATACTTCATCGTATTCTGCTATTTGTTTGGATCGACCTCGACTGCATTCTTCTGTTCGCCGTCTACCAGCTCTACAACAAGTGCAGCCTTCTTTGGTGTATGTGTTTCATCAAATGTGAAATCTCCGGTTACACCCTTGAAATCCAGCTCAGTCATAGCCTTCTGTGCAGCCTCTGTATCTGCGCTTCCTGCTTTTTCAAAGGACTGAATCAAAACGTTTGTCGCATCATAAGCCAGCGCGGAGAACATGCTAGGATCTTCATTGTATTCTTTCTTATAGTCTGCGATAAATTTTGTCAATGCGTCGCTTGCATCTACCGTTGTGTAGGCTGTCGTGAAGAATACATCGTTCAGGTTTTTATTACCTGCCAGCTTCACAAGATCGGTGGAATCAAAGCCGTCACCGCCGACGATTGGTACATCAATTCCCATTTCACGAGCCTGCTTGATAATCAGACCTACCTCATTATAATATCCAGGGATATAGATGACATCGAAGTCCATTCCCTTGATTTTTGTCAGCTGTACGTTGAAATCGGTATCCTTAGCCTGATAATTCAGCTCGGTTACGATTTTTCCGCCCTTTTCCTTAAACTTATCCTGGAATGCCTTGGAAAGTCCTTTCGCATAATCGGAGCTGGAGTCGGAAATGACAGCAGCCTTCGTTTTCTTTAAGGTATCCTTTGCATATACTGCCATTGCGGCACCCTGATAAGGGTCTTCAAAGCAGACACGGAATACATATGGATAAACGCTTTCCTTTGTCTTACCATCCTGCAGTGTTACATTGGTTGCAGTTGCGGATGGAGATACAACCAGCACCTTGTTATCGGATGCAATCTGATAGGTAGCCGCAGAAGCACCGGAGGTTGCCGGCCCTACGATTCCCTTTACGCCATCGGATGTAATCAGCTTGGTAGCTACGTTTGTCGATTCATCCGCCTGTGATTTGTTGTCCCCTTTTACTGCCTTATAGCTAAACTTGTTGTCCTTGTTTGCGTTTGCCTGTTTGATGGCAAGCATGGAGCCGTTGTATTCCGGCGTACCGTAGTTTGCCGTTTCCCCGGATAGTTCATAGTTTAAACCGATTTTGATTTCCTTTGTATCTCCGTCACCAGAGCCTGCATCACCGCTGTTTCCACAGGCAGTCATTGTTGTCAAAGCCATGCAGCTCACTGCAGCCATGGCCATAAATTTCTTAAAGTTTCCCATGTTCCTCTCTCCTCTTTTCCTAAAGAATAATCAATTACCGTTAAAATTGATAGTTCTATTATAGGCGTTTACGCATTCTTTTTCAAGTGCTTTCTGCAAATTTTTCACACATTTTCATGACATTATGTAATTTATTACAGCAGCTCTGCCAGAATGCTTCCATATTTAGTAAAAAGATAGAAATATACAGCTATTCATGATGAAAAGTCCGATATTCCGCCAATCTTATGTCTGGCTATCGGGCTTTAGCTGCCAGGTCTTCATTCGCCTCCTTCCTCAATTCTACTGTCAAAAAAAGCCCTGCTTTAATAAACAGAGCTTCGTTCCCCATCCCATGGTTCGATTTTCAGCTTTGTAAAGGTTACCTGCCTGCCGGCACCATAAGAGGATACACCGGTGATAATCTGATTGGATCCCACCTGATCTGCAAACTGGGTATTCATTGCCCTGCCTGCCGGTATCACAGCATCCTCATTTAACAGCTTGTCATTGATGACAATGTAAATGGCGCAGTTTTCATTATCTCTATTATATTTCACAAATACACGAAGCGTAACCGGACAGCTATGCAAAGCAGGCAAATCGGCCTGTAAGATTCGATGATATACCTGATTGTTGGAATATTCCACATACTGATCATGCTGATTTATATTTTTCTGAAAGCCCTGATTGATAATCACAAGATCCCCATTATCTTCAAACTTCAGAATGTTTCCCATCGCGGTATAGTTCGTCCTGTCTTCCTCGCATTCACTGGTCACACTCGCAGAGCCGCCGAATTGAAAGGCTACTGATTGCAGGGCATCCGGCGTAAGTGATGTCAGCTCCACAGTGGCCATGTAATCTCCCTTCGCTGGCAGTTTGGTATGCTGAATGAACGCTCCTGCTTCATTTTGCAGGATTATGCTTTTCTGTTCCTTGTCATAGATTGCGGTACTGTTTGCCACGGTATCCACCATTTCATAATGAAAGAAATCATCAATCGTTATTTCTCTGTGAAGGGTAAGCTCGCCATTGTAGGATTGGGAATGTGTATAGATCGCAGAGGTATCCGAAACAGAGGATAACACAATCGCACACAGCAGAACAACAGCAAGCATTGCGTAGCTTCTCATATTCACATTCCTCCTTACTCTGTAATGAACCCTTTCTTTTTCAAATAGGCGAGAATCGGTTTGTAGTAATACAGCATAAACGCAGGAATTAGCAGCAGAATAAGTCTTCCCAGCACAGTATTGGCAAACAAAATCACTGCGCCCAGCCATCGGCTTCTACCGCTGTAGCGTCCATAAACGGCATCACGTGCAATGACCTTTTCATAGGCGCCTTTTTTCACAGCATCCGTATACTTCAAAATATCAACGGAAAGCTTTTCTTTCGTTACCTTCTTGATGCTGGCGACCTGCGCTTTGTCATCCTCATGATACAAAATACTCTGTCCAACATGCAATGGCTCCTGTTTGTCAATTGCGTCAAAGAACGCCAGATCATTATACATAATCTGCGGCTCCATGGATTCCGTGTGGAAAACAAACGGTATCACTCCAAAGAAGTTGGTTTCCCGCTCTGGAGAGGATAAGGATACAAACAGCACAAATATATTGATCGCTACGCCGCAAGTAATGATCAGAACCATTACCAGATTCACCAGTGTATCCATTCCCTTTCTGCGCTGTCTGCGTACATACTGCTCCTTAACCTCACGATATCCATCCTCCTGAAGAACAACGATATTCACATCCTCTCCCATATCCATATCCCGCTCATAAAACGGGAAATTGGTATACTGGGCAATTCTTTTCGCACGAATGATAACCACAAGGCTACAAATGATGATCATAATGATAAAGTACATAAGGTAAAAGCTTTGTGATAAATCGAATAAATTGCCAGGTGTGCTCATCCATATACGATCGCTGATCAAATGATAATAGCCACATAGCAGACGCAGCATCCAGATGCATACCGCACTGATGATGATTACATAACGTGCATTTTTCTGACGAGTGATAAACAAGGAGGCACTCATGGTAATCAGGGACAGAAAAATCAAATCAATCAGTCCACATATATATAAAGGAAGCATATATGATACAACAAACGGATATTTCAGAAACATGGTCAGAAACAGCGTAGCCGCAAAGCCAATGGTATAGTAGGTAATCACCTCGGACAAGCGCATCAGCAGCTTGACCACAATCATGCGATGAGGCGCATAACCGTTTTTTGCCAGGGTATACCATTTATTCTGTGAAATTTCCGCATACGTCAGAAAATCATAATAGCGAATCATGTAGGCCGTATACAGGATAAAGGCCATGACGATATACAGAGACAGTGTGGAAAAGTAGCTTGGCATCATCAGCTGCGGCAGGGCTGTGGACAGTACGCTGCGTGTCAGGGTCTGCAGCATGAAATGCAGGGAAAAGGTTAAGAGGGCTACAATGATTCCGTAAAAGAATATCTTATTGCGGCTCTCCTTCCGCTCCACAAACGCCTGCTTCTGTTCCTTTGTAATTATATTATGGTTGTAAATCATGATGGTTTCTTATTTCCTTCCAGGCATTTTTCACACAAGGCGGATGGCGGCAGATGCTATCCGGATATAGCTGATGCTTGGTAAGCACCTGCCAGATGCTGTGATAGGTATCCGTTTTCTGTTCCTGATCCCAGACATATAGCGTTTGATCCTGTTCCAGAATGGTATAGTCGCTGTGTGCCGTTTTTATTGTAGTTCGAATCGCTGTAATATGCGCATCCTGTATAATCGTACTCAAATGATCCCAGGTCTGTACAAAGGATTCTACCGTTCCAGTATATAACAGCCTTCCATCATACAGTGGAGCGATATGTGTTGCACAGCGTTCAATCAGCTGATCATCAAATGTGGAAAACAACAGCGTCCGCTTCTGTTTCCGGATTTCTTCACAGATTGCGGCAATCGCCAAAAGACTGCGTTCATCGTATTCCAGCCGTGCCAGATTCCAAATAATCAGTTTACTTTCCGTGAACAGAGATACAAGAAGTGTGACCACAGAGCGCTCAGACGGTGTGAGCTTACCTATAACAGATAATGCGACATAGCCCATGTTCAGCGCAATGATTTTTTCCAAAATACGCTTTTGCCGGATAACCGCATCCTCCTGTTCATGCGCTGTGATATACATCAGGTATTCCAGCACATTCATATTGGTGAACAGCATATTCGTACTTCCTATATAATATACATGTGGAAGGATGGTTCGCTTTTTGCGCATCATGCCTTTTTGCGCCAGTACACAGCGGCCATCCTTATAGGGCCTTGCATTCGCTATAATCTCCAGCAGCAAGCGCACCTCAAACGCACTGGTGCCAAGGACAGCCCATACCTCACCCTCCAATGCTTCGAAGTTAATATCTGAAAACACCTGCTTCGGCTCCTGCTGTGGACTCTGATAATATTCCATGGAGCCGACATGCTCCATCAGTACGCACTGAGAGCGTTTCTTTGTTTGTTCCATAGCAATCACCTAATCACTTTCCGATGTGAACCGGAAGGGAAGCTTCATCACATAAACAGCCTGTATACGATCCGGTGTGAGAATATTGGGGTCTACAGAATTAGCGGGATTATCTCCCTTGGTACGATAGCCAATCGATTCGTTTTCCTGTATCACCTCCACAATACGGTGTGTTATGGTTACCCCATCATCCTGAAAGGTGACAATATCTCCAATCTGCAGCTTTGCCGCGTCCTTTGGTATGCGGGAGAGGATGAGGGATTTTACAGGAATGGTTGGCACCATACTGCCGGTTTTCACTTCATATATCTGATAACCGCATACGGTTGGTACCTCTCCCTTGCTTCTTGCATCCTCCACCTGCAGCCATGTGATAAACAGAAAGGCAATGATAAGCACACCTGCCAGATTACCAATCAGCTTAAACAGCTTTTTTCTGGCGATACGCGTATGTGCCTTACTGTCCAGATCATGTGCATGCGCCAGTTCGTCCAGCATTGCCTGCAGCTGTGCTTCGCTGGTATACACATCCTGCCTCATAGTCCTGAATCTTCCTTACTTATTTATTAGCAGGCTTATATTCCGGCTGATTCATATCCTTTAAGGTTTGTGCATCCGTGGTCTGCGTTCCGGTTACTGTTACAGAAATACTGGATAGCTTATCTCCCGGACTCGTCTGTCCGTCATCTTTAATAGCGTTATCACTGCCTATTGCCGTATCCAGTGCATCATTGCTTCCGGCTGTATCCTTCCAATAGAAGCCAAGCTTATAGGTGCTGTCTTTTTTATCGTTAGCGGCAAATTCACCGAGCTTCTCTAATTCAATCGCTGTGCTTCCATCTTTTCGTGTTCCGCTTGCCAGTGCAACAGCCTTATCGCCATCTACGCGATATAACGTACATACTAAATCCGGCAGTGCCTTTGCATCCTTCAAATCCACCTTCAGCTTTAGATCCATCGGAACCTCGGTAACGATATCTCCCTGATAATTTGTCACGTGGAAATCCCAGAATTCTTCGTTACCCGGTGCCAGCTTTATGCTGATATCATTCGTTGCTGTGGAGTTTATATAAAACCTCTTTGCGCTGACCGTATCATTCTTACTTCCGGCCAGTGTATCTGCATGAGTGTAAACCGCCATAGTTCCCGCAACCATAGACGTTCCAATCGTCAGTGCTAAAGCACCCATAAATAACATTTTTTTCATTTGTCTCTTTCCTCTCTTTACGTAAAGCTGCAGCAGCTCTGATACTGGACTGCAGCATCCATCACAAGGTTTCCCAAGTCATGGCTCCACATGGTATATACCATTTGGTCTATACCATATAATACAAGGACAGGAAAGGAAATGCAAGCGTTTTCTTGCCAATTTATGGAAGATTGCTGAATAAAATCAAAGGTTATATTTTTAGGCATACATTACAGACAGAAAAATCGTATTTATTTATACATCTTAACCTATTCTTGTTATATGTATTTCACAAAACTTGTGCTGTCACAAAAAGACAAGTAATGAAAATTGAGCAGCAGCTGAAGCCGATACTACTTTATGGGTATTGTAAGCTATAGCAATGTTATTTCATGACTCAAATTTATAAATACACTTTTAACATGTATGTTAAACATTTTTACATGTAATCAGCATATATACACGAAGCTTACTGCTTTATACAAAAGAGGCAGCTGAAAAAGCTGTTCGCATACCAATATCCCCTGCACAGCAGACGGATAGTATTCCCCCTTCTCAGCTTGCTTAAATTATAATCTCTATAGGAAATACCGCACCCTGCTTACTCACCCTGAAGGAAGAGCATTCTTTCCCTCCTTTTCAAACTCTGATTCCAGGAGTTTACTATATTTTCAATAGAATTTATGCTACACTGTAGATACAAAAAAAGGAGAGGCTGACCCATGAGTAAATTTATAGGAAACACAATTCATCCGCGTGTATTACATACGCAAAAGCCCCGGCCTTTCCATACTTCAACAGACTGCTTGTAGCGTTTTTTCTTATGTTTATAGTTTTCTAGTGTATTCTTCACTTTTCCTGTGTAAAAGGCTGCAGTTGAGCATCGCTTGTCGGCGGCACTAACAGCCCTGAATTCGTTGCACAAATTCCTGTCAACGAAAACAATAGCAGAACAAGAGCTCCGCCTGATTATATTCCTGAAGCATAGATAGCAATCTGAGAAAGAAGGGATATAATTATGAAGAAATATACAGAGGCTGCATCTATTATCACCCATTACAATGATAAAAAGACATACGATATGTATTGTAAAAGGCTGTTATCAAATAAACAGATTCTCGCCTATGTCATGAAGGCCTGCATTCCGGAATTTGCAGATATTCCACTGGAAGACATACCTTCCTATATTGAAATGTCTTCCATAAAGAATACAGCAGAGTGCGAACATATTCATGATCAGCAGATAGAGGTTACGGATGAGTCCATACCGGGATCACAGATCAAATACGATATCCAGTTTGAAGCAATGCTACCTTTCAAACAGAAGAAAGCAGGTAAAGGCACTTCGACAGAAAAGAGGCTTCGCATGATTATCAATCTGGAAAGCCAGGCAAGGGATGATCCCGGTTATCCTTTGATCAAGCGTGCCTTGTATTATTGCGGCAGACTGATGGCAAAGCAGAAGCATCCTAAGGATGGATTTCAGCATTCCGATTATGGCAGCATCAAGAAGGTCTGTTCCATCTGGATCTGCATCGGTCATAACAATCAGAAGAATGATGTTATCAATACCTATCAGATACAGGAAACATGTGAAACAAACATATGGCATGCAGCGAAGGAGGACTACGACCTGATAACTGCAGTCATGGTGTATCCAAAAAAGGAAACTGTTCGTAACGGAAAGGCTATACCGTATGCATTGGAGCATATGGATGAGAACAAGCAGAGGCTGCTGGAGCTGTTAAAAATATTGTTTATAAAAAATCTCGCTGTAGAGGATAAAAAGGAACAATTACAGAAGGGGTATGGTATACTTATGGAGAGAGAGTTAGATAAGGAGGTCATGAATATGTGCAACTTCAGTGATTTTATTGAACAAAGAGGGATTGAGCAAGGCTTATTAAAGGGAAAAGCCGAGGGTAAGACAGAGGGAAAAGTGGAAGCAACTCTTCTTCACGTAAAAAAGCTGATGCAGAGAATTAACGTCAGTGCAATGGATGCTATGAATATACTGGACGTTGAAGAAGATATTCGACCTTCCATTTTACAAGCTCTGCATCATTCTTAAAAAAGTAATATCCATCCATAAACAAAAGGGCTGTAAATTTTCAGCTCTTTTTCTGTATCCATAGATTTTAATTTATCAGCTTTATACTATCATAAGAATGTATCTATACATGGAATGAGCGTATGAAAACAGCTGATGAAAGCATCCTGAAATAAGATTTGACCTGAGCATTCAGTAAATATTCTTTGTAACATCATGATGCTAAGGCTTATGATGAGGCTTACAAAAGCAATGCAGCGCGTTATCTGTTATGCGCATTTAAAAAAATCTATCAATACTGCTATTAGGTATTGTTGTGGTTCTATCCTTGTTTATGAGTGCATCTATTCAAATTACCTAAAACACGATATATACATAGCATCATAAATTTATAGTTCATCAAGATATGAAAAAGGAACAGAGAATGCTTCCAATTTTAAAGCAGCAGCTAAATCAAAGACACTATCTTAATTCCTTTCATAAGTAAAAGCAGCTAGCTTCTGTTTTAAGGAACACTCCGTCGTATGTATACATAGCTTACAATTTCATAAAAATGTAGATGAAGGTTGGATTTTATATT
>OAVH01000887.1_pt1 | contig 19569 bp, 18 predicted proteins | sample 1495281 | NCBI WGS metagenome assembly OAVH01 (sample SAMEA2580082, study PRJEB22360) | human gut metagenome | biome: human gut; feature: human-associated habitat; material: faeces | place: Denmark | collected 2008/2010
CATTCCATTTGTATAAGGTATGATAATAGATAAATTAGTTATATAATATAACTTAAATATGTTAATATTAATTTAATTACTAATGTGTTGCAGCTTTCACAAAATGGAGTCTGATTAGTAATTAAGTTGTATTAAGAGAGAGTTATATAATTTAATCATACATAAGGAGAACAAACATATGAAGATTTTACTTGTAGAAGACGAAGAAATGCTGAATGGTATTACGGCCAAATATTTACGTGCTGAAAATATGACTGTCGATACATGTTTCAACGGTCAACAAGCTATCGATTATGTAAATACATCTAGTTATGATGTCATCGTTATGGATATCATGATGCCAGTATTGGATGGCATTAGCGCATTGGCCCAAATGCGTAATGAAGGTAATACAACACCTGTTTTATTATTAACGGCAAAGGATTCCTTACAAGATAAGGTTACTGGTCTCAACACAGGGGCCGATGATTACCTTGTAAAACCTTTTGATCTTGAAGAATTGACAGCTCGCATCTATGCATTAGCACGCCGTAATGCACGTCATGCACAAAACGACATCAAGGTTGGCCCATTGACAATCAACGTTCCGCAACGTACGGTCAAACGCGATGGCGAAGCAATTACATTGACTGCTAAAGAATTTGATTTATTGTATTATTTAGCAAGCAACGAAAACATCGTTTTGTCCCGTCAACAAATTCTAGATCATGTTTGGGAATACGATTATGAAAGCTACTCTAATCTAATTGATGTATATATTAAGGATTTACGTAAAAAGATTGACACGGATGAAAATGTGAAATTAATTCAAACCGTTCGTGGAGTAGGATATGTCCTCAAAACAGAAAACTAAGGAACAAGGTCACGACCTTAATTCTATGTCGGGTGCATTTAAGCACCTGTGGAATCGCATACCACTAACCTTTAAAATCATGTTGTGGTATACATTGTTTCTGATAACCCTTCTAATTTCCATGTCCATTTTCTACTATAACTATATGGGCACGGCACGCAGCACGGAAATCAGAGATCGGTTACAACAACAAACGCTCATCATGTCTACGGACATCCGCAAGTTCAAACCTTATGAGGATGGCACATTCTATCTCGTTTACACACAAGATGGATTAATCACAAAAGGCTATTTACCGGATGGATTCCCAAATCAATCGAATCTATCCCTTGGTCAAGTTGGTGAAATCGAAGCTAATGGTATGACATTCTACTATTATGACGTACCGATTAATGCACCGAATTACCGAGGTTTCTTACGGGCTATTACGAGCCAAAAGATGACGGATAAAAACGGGGATATCCTGTACGCCTTATTGCTTGTCAATTTAGTAGCGTTGCTCATATCCTCTATCGGAGGTTATCTCTTCATAAAACAAGGTCTAAAACCGTTGCGTAAACTGACTCACACAGCCAAGGTTATCGGTAAAAACAATGACTTGAGTCGTCGTATTGAATTGCCGGAAATTGCAAAGGATGAGGTCTATGAGTTGACGACCACATTCAACCGCATGTTATCCGGCCTCGAAGATTCGTCCAATCGGGAAAAGCAATTCAGTTCCGACGTATCTCATGAATTGCGCACACCTATCGCCGTTATCCAAGCAGAAAGCGAGTACGCCATCAAATATGCGCGCACACCAGAGGAGATGCAAGAAGGCTTGACCCATATCTTAGAGCAAGCAAAATTCATGTCATCCCTGGTAGCACAATTATTGGATGTAGCACGGTTAGAAAATAACTATGAAATGAATGTAGCCCCTGTGGATGTAAGTACCATGTTAAGAAACATGATACATGATTACACTCGACTTTGTGCGGAAAAGCATATCATCATCAATGCTGATATTGATAGTGATTTAATCATTACGGGCCACGAAGTATCGTTACGTCGTGCCGTAACAAATCTTATCGATAATGCTATTAAATTTACAAAATCGACCATCAATATCACGGCTAAGCGCAATAATCTATATTTGATCATTGAGGTCACCGATAATGGAATTGGTATCGAGCCAGATAATCTACCACAAATATTTAACCGCATGTATCAAACAGAGCAATCAAGGAATAAAAAGTCTAATCACGGTATAGGCTTAGGTCTCTATTTCGTAGACAAGGTTGTTCATTTACATCACGGTACAATCACGGCAAAGAGTGAGCTAGGTGTATTTACTACCTTCTCCATTACCCTTCCTCTATCGGAAGCATTAATAGAATAATGTAATACGTTATACATAAAAACAAACACCCCTCTATATGACAAGTCTCAACTACGAGAAGCACTCGTCATATAGAAGGGTGTTTTATTTTCGTATATGTAAATACTGTAATTTACTTGTAAACTAGACAAAGTATTTAACCGAATAAAGCTAATAATGGTACATAGACGTACTCAAGAAAACTCCATACCACAAGGCCAGCTACGGCACCTACAATGGCACCATTAATACGAATCCAGCTGAGGTCATCCTCTACCTTAGACTCGATAAAGTAGATAAATTTATCGGTGCTAAGTCCACCTAATACTTGGCGTATGATGGTTTCGATGAGATCATACCCTTGTTCTAGCACATACCGTGCAATATCATGGAGGGTAGTTTCAATGCGATTGCGAAGATCTTCAGATTGACCATATACATTCCAAAGTTCAAGGGCGATATTTACAAGAACTTGAGCTGGCGTTTCGCCATTTTCATCGCCTTCAACAAGTAACTCCTCAACGTATGGACATAAATGGTTCTCGATGATAGATCCCCAATCTTGTTCTCGTATCCAACGTTCCCAGGCCTCATCGAGAGCATCGCAGACCACATGATTTTCCTCTATGTGGCGAATCGGCTCTACCCACTGACGAAGCCATGCTGTCCGCTCAGGGCTATTAGGGCGTTTCCAGTTTTCCAACATAGCATACGCCTCTGTTACAATGGCTTCTGCCATCTCACGATAATTAACAACATCAGTGGCCTCGGACAAGGAAATCAAGAAATCAGAAAGGAAGCCCTTTCGTTTTTTCTTATGTGCTTCCTCTGCAACTACGGCCGTAAGCCAGGTGACCATAGCAGGATGGTTAATACGCTCTTGAATCACATTCAAGACCTGTACAACCATGCCTTCATAGCGATTGTGTTCACATAAATCAAGTAATACATGCTTTAACACAGGTACGAGGGAATGTTTTTCTAACAATGCACGAATGCGCTTAGACCCCCACTGTGCCCATTCCTCAGTTGTTTGAGATTTCCATAACAAATGTAATCCCTGATGAATGACAAGGCGTGCAGCCCGCTGTCCCTCTGGAGATAGTAGGAATTTTTCAAATAAAGGTACGAATTGTACCTTGCCTAATAGCACTTGGCAACGATCTCGCGTTAGCATCTTCGTTTCCACCAGCTTAATTACACCATTGATCAGGCGTTCCTTATTGCGAGGAATCAAAGCCGTATGATACGGAAATCCTAAAGGCTTACGGAATAATGCGGTCACGGCAAACCAGTCCGCCACACTACCGATAAGAGCAGATTGTACCGCCCAATAGAGCGGCTGATACCAGCTTTCATCATCAAAGAAAAACTGGCCTACAAAAACAAAACAGTAGAGCACGACCATTAAGCCAAAGATCCCATTGGCTCGCTGTTTCAAGGTAAGCGATTTAATATATCGTATCATCCGATCACCCCCTTAATGAGGAGGGTAACGCCGTAGAACAGCCCGCCGAGGGCGGCCCCCACAAGTGAGCCATTGATACGAACCATTTGTAAATCATAATACATTTTACCGCGTATAATGTGCGTAATCTCGTCCGGTGAATAACGAGATAGTTCTTCGCCCACCACACGATCGATAAGAGGGTTCAATTTTTGTAGCCATGGAATGCTACGCAACAAGAAGAATCGTTCAAACGGCGCTTGTTTCTCAGGATTTAGAAGTATTTCACTGCCGAGCACGTTAAATCGTTCGAGCACAATATCCATGAGGCGCACCCAATCGAGTGTATCATCCCCATCGATGAGCTTGCCTTCCCATTCTTCGAGGACCATTTTAACCCATTGATCCTTATGTTCTTCGATGAAAGCCTGCCATTCCTCATTCGTTTCCAAATTATTGAAAAATCTGATGGCCTGCCCCCATATATAGCGTCCCAATGGCGAATCGATATCTTCGTTGTCTTGTAAAAACTGAACTGCTTTTTTCTGTACCGTATCAACTAATCGTTCAGGTGAAAGCCCATCACCACCAAAGGCAATGGCTAGTTCACGCATGAATGAATCCTTAGTATAGGTTTTCATAATGTCTAGCATGACGCGATACAAATATGGATACACCTGATTTGACGCGATAACACGCTGACAAGTTCGATTAAAATAAAGCCAAAACACGCTAGCCGTATGGCGTTCCAGCATGCAACGACCGAATAGAATAACGAGAGGTGTGGCCTTCCAATTGGATACCCCTTTATAAACAGCCTTATTAATCTCCTTACGCATCGGCTCAATATCCATATGGGATAATACCTGATTGCCAACGCCGTATAAGAGTTCTCTCATCTGTTTTTGCCCTACATCACTCATGCCATATTCGATGATACGCACCATAACGCGTTCTCGTTTGATGGCATAGTACATTTGTGGCACCCGAAGTAATTCTTCGCTGAGCATGGTCCGGCCAATCTGTATTAACCGTTCTTTACTACGTGGCAAGATAGCCGTTTTAAAAGGAATACCTAATGGCTTTGTAAAGAGCGCTGTCACTGCATACCAATCCGCCAATCCGCCAATCATCGCGGCCCCAGAAACGTGCATGATAAACGCCCACAGTGCATCGTGCCTATGAGGGTATGAAATTAAAAATATGATAGCCATGACAACCAACAGGGTGGTTGCCACTGGTTTAGTTTTCATCATCACTTGATCCTAACTTACTCAATTACGTATATAGACTCTCCCCATACAACGTAGTGACCTCTAGTGTCACGGACTTTCACAAACTACAAACTGTGAAAGTAGATTTAGAATGTGCATTCATCGCCATCTTTTTGAGGTTCCCATACAGGAACGTCGTCAAAAAGAGCTTTAAAATACACGGATGGCGTCCATAGCGGACCATTTAAATGCATAGGAATAAAAGCTTTTTTCACCTGTACGCGGCGTAAGAATTCAATAGCACCCCATTCCATGGCAGCTTCTAAGCGATTATCTACAGGGAACATTGCTACATCCACAGATAAACCTTCTAATTCCTTAAATTCACGCCAAGCCATGCGCTTCGCATCCGCATTATTCTCTGGCGTATCGCCAAGCCAATGCCACCAATTAAGGTCACCAGCATGGAATATGGAGTCAGAGTCGATATTTGCAGTATCCGTTTTTACATAGAAAGAACCACCTTCGTCGGTGCTACCGTACATATGAATCCCTACATCATCGAGATTTGCATCTTGGCCAGGTCGCATGGTAATACATTTTCTTACCTTACCTTCTAATGGCACATCTTGATGGCAAATATAACGCGTTTGAGGACCATCAAATTCCGTAATAGATGGATTAAAATGATCTGCATGGCTGTGACTAATAAAAAACCACAATTCACGGCCACGCTTTGCCAATTGCCAAACAATATTGTTTGGATCCTTATAATAATCAAACACATAGCAGCGCTTGCCATCATCTACGAGGAAGCCACTGTGTGCGAGAAATGTTACATCTAACATCGTTATCAATACCTCTACACTACTGAGAATTTATATCATTCGTATTCTTTATTATACCATATTTCGGCTTAGTCCGTTTAAGATGACGAACCTACTCCCTAAAAATCTCCACCGGCCGGGTCTGTCCCTCTGGGACAGGGCCAAAGTCGATTTTTAGGGAGTAGGTTCGTCTACATAAAGCTCTATTCGAATTTAGGTATAATAAAAAGAATACGAATTGATTTTTGGAAAAAATAAGAAATGCCGCTGGCATTTCTTAGATGCGGCCAGCGGCTTTCATATAGTCAATATATTGGTTTCCCCATATTTCAAGGGATGCTAGAACAGTCTTAAACCCCGCTCCCACTTCAGTAAGGCTGTACTCAACCTTTGGCGGAATAGTACCATATACTTCACGATGTACTAGACCATCATCCTCCATCTGACGTAACGCTCTTGTTAATGTAGCTTGAGTAATAGGATGTAAGCGTCTTTCTAACTCACGGAAACGCACAGGCCCTTCGGCTAATTCATGCATGATCAATAAAGCCCACTTGCCAGCTAATAACTTTTGACTCGTTGCAAAGGGACAGCGGCCCACTAAATCATGAACATTTACGAGTTGTTCTGCCATTGTAATCCTCCTGTTCTGTTTATATTACATTATTCAAATCATATCACAAATTTATCGTATTTCAAGCATTTTATAGTATCTTTTTTTAGGGTACAAATTATTTTGAAAATTTTTTTAGCCAGTAAATATCACATTTCTATCACTTTTGATAGTACCTATCTAAAATAATCCTACTATTCAAAATGTTTGCACATCTATATAATGAGGTCATCAGCTGAACAGAATAACAACTACGGAGTAAACTTTACTAACCTGTATATGTATAGGAAATACTCAATTTTATTTAAAAAACTATAAGCTCTCAACCAAAGAGACTTTCACAAAAAGGAGAAACAACATGAACATTTTAGTAATCGGTGCAAATGGTAACGCAGGTCGTCGTATTGTAGAAAAAGCCCTCAAAGCAGGTCATCAAGTAACAGGCGTTGTTCGTCGCGAAGGTGCTATCGAAGGTATTCCAACCATTGTAAAAGACGCGTTGCAATTAACTAAACAAGAATTAACTCAATTTGATGTAGTAGTAAATGCTACAAGCGCTTTCACACCAGATACGTATCATTTACAAACAGATTTAACATTATTACTCGTGAAAGCATTAGCTAACACAAATACGCGCCTCATCGTTGTAGGTGGTGCAGGTAGCCTCTATGTAGACGAAGAACATACAGTGCAACTATACGATACACCAGACTTCCCTGCAGAATTTTTAGGTCTTGCAAAAGCTCAAGGTAATGCTATCGATATCTTGCGTAAATTCAGCAATGTAGACTGGACATTCTTCAGCCCTGCACCGATCTTTGATGCAGAAGGTTCGGAATCTAACGACTATATCATCGGTAACGAGGAAGTCATCGTAAATAAAGATGGTAAACCATATATTTCCTACGAAACATATGCTCAAATCTTAGTAGATGAAATTAACAATCACACATTTGGCCGCCAACGCTTTACAGCAGTACAAAACTAACTTAACTCTCTCTACAATAGATTTAAAACTATAATTTAAACCCCTATCTAAGACAGGATTTACCTTTAATAACAACAACTAATAGAAATAAATAGCAGATTATAGACTAAAACCACTATAAAAGAGCCTCTATAAGATTCCTTTTGAATAAAAAGATATCCTTAGAGGCTCTTTATTTATATATTGAGTTTATCCTTCAACAAGTTGATTGACATCATAGTTAAATTTAGCAGTTGTTTCAGCAGCTGTTTTTTGCCATTCTGTAGGTGCTGTACCATCTTTATCTAGGAAATATCCAGAATCAAGGTAGCGAATAATAATATAGTTGGAATCCTTTTGGTCAAAACCGTTGCCCCGAGTGAAATCAATACCATGACCAGTATTGCGTGTTACGATGGCCTCCAACAAAGGTAATGTGATAGCATTCAATGTGATTTTCATATCACATTTGTCGAAAATCTTTTTAAAGAAAGAACTAGGTTTTTCTTCTTTATAGACTAATAATTTGCTAATTGTACCATTAGAGGCACATACTACGCGGCGAATTTCATTAATAGGGATATCTACCTTACCATTTGAGATAACACCATTTTTAATGGTGATTTCTCGTTTCCCCATGTAGGAGTAATCAAGTGGCAATTGAAGGGTATCTAAATTTGCAGGGAATTCCGCTGTCAATTTATGGCGAGCAAAGGCAGCAATGATTGCTTTTGTTTCGCGGATATTGTGACCAGCATTAGATTCTTTACGGTCAGTATCTAAATCTTGACCTTCTATGCTTTTCCAATTATGGTCTCTGAATTTAATCGTATAATTACTGTTTGAGTTCAAATATCTTGTAAGAAATAGCTCATTTACATCTTCAAAAGCAATATCAGTTATAACCTGTCCATTTGCATCTTTACAGAGCACGCCATTGTAACTAATTGTTAAGGTACGATCTTGGCCTTCAAATGTAACTGGGTTTGTGTCGAATACAGAAATCATGGTTCTCTCCTTCTATACTTTCACAAGTATGATGATGAATATACACAAAATACATTGTTAATTTCATTATATACTAACCATAATTGAAATACAAAAAAGCTGGCTCATAGAGCCAGCTTTCAGCATATCAAAACATATACAACATATGTTTATATATGAAATTATGCAGCTATTAGATGCTTTCAACAGCAGCGATAGCAGCAACATCTACAACGTCTTGAGCGGAGCAGCCACGGGAAAGGTCATGAACTGGTTTAGCCAAACCTTGAATCAATGGGCCAAGAGCGTCAGCACCGGAGAAGCGTTGTACCAATTTGTAACCAATGTTAGCAGCTTGAAGATCAGGGAAAATCAAGATGTTAGCTTTACCAGCTACGTTGGAACCAGGAGCTTTCTTTTCTGCTACGGAAGGAACGATGGAAGCGTCCAATTGTAATTCGCCATCAAATTTGAAGTCAACGTTGCGTTCTTTCAAGATGTTAACAGCTTCAACCACTTTGTCTACTTCTGGAGTGGAAGCGGAACCTTTTGTGGAGAAGGATAACATGGATACGCGAGGGTCAGCCATGCCAACAACTTTGCGAGCTTTTTCTACAGTGGATTCTGCGATATCAGCCAATTGTTCGCTAGTTGGGTTAGGCAATACGCCGCAGTCGGAGAATACGAGCATACCGTCGTCGCCATATTCTTTTTTGCTTGTGAACATGAACATGGAAGAAGATACAGTTTTAAGACCTGGTTTAGTACCTACAACTTGTAATGCAGCACGCAATACGTTTGCAGTTGGGCAACCGGAACCAGCAACCATACCATCTACTGCGCCAAGACGAACAAGCATAGCACCGAAGAATAAGCAGTCACCTTTCATAGTTGCGTCAGCTTTTTCAGGAGTCATACCTTTTTTAGCGCGCAATTCTACGAATGTATCAACCATTTCTTGGTAACGATCGTAGTTAGCTGGATCGATGATTTCAGCACCTTCTACGGATACGCCAACAGCTTTAGCAGCTTCTGCGATTTCAGCTGGATTACCTACTAATACAGGTGTTACGAAACCTTCTTTCAAAATGATTTCAGTTGCTTTCAATACGCGTTCATCTTTGTATTCTGGCAACACGATTTTTTTACCTAATGGTTTTACTTGGTCTTTTAATTTTTGAATTAAATCCACGATTTTTGCCTCCTTAACATTGGCTTATGCCATATCAATACTATTATTATAGCAATTTAATAGCTCTCTAACAACCATTCTAAAATATTTCGTTGTTGAATTCCGTCATAATTTGCATTTTTATTTAATTCATCCAATGTAAGTAAAAACTTTGGATATTGGTCTTGTACAGCCTTAAGAGGTGCAAGCTCACGATGTAGCGTATTAGGATCTAACACAGTTTCGCTTACCTGATAGTATTCTGTATCACCCGCTTTTTGTGCAACAAAGTCAATTTCACCCTTAGCTAATTGACCTACATATACAGTATATCCACGACGAATGAGTTCAAGAAAAACGATATTCTCTAAAATATGTCCTGTATCACGACTCGCATTGCCAACTAATAGATTACGTAATGTTACATCCACACAGTAGTACTTTGCATTTATACGCAATAATTCTTTACCGCGTACATCATAACGATTGACCTTATATAGCAACAAGCTATCTTGCAAACCTTGTAAATATCGCTCTACCGTTTTATTATCTATTTTTCTACCAGCGCTAACGAGCGACTTTGCAATTTTATTGGGTGAAAGCAAACTACCTATGTTAGACATAATATATCTCACAATATCTTGTAAGATTGTAACATCACTAATCTTCAATCGAGCCACAACATCATGTAATAATAGGGTATTGTATAGGCCTCGTAGATATTCTTGTATATCAAAATCTTCGCCCCCTAATTGTTGCGTATAAGGGAATGAGCTTTCACGAAGATAGGACTCATAGGCAGGAATTAAAGAGTACTGATTACCATCGAATTTACTATAATAGAACTCACTAAAGGACAGTGGTAACATCTGAATTTCCACATACCGCCCAGTCAGTAATGTAGCAATATCGGATGACATAAAGTATGCATTGGAGCCCGTAATATATAAATCTGTATTTTCTTTTACAAACAAGCTATCTACGACGCGATGAAACTGATCAACGTGCTGAATTTCATCAAGGAAAATATAATTCATTTCATCAGGCTGCATACGTTCTAAAATATATTGATACAGCGCATGATACTCTCGTAAATGCTCATATTCTAGTTCTTCAAAATTAATGGATATTATCTGTTCAGGTTTAATGCCTTCCGATAACAGCTCATCCTTAAATAGCATAAATAACGTAGATTTCCCACAACGACGTATCCCAGAGACAACCTTAACAATAGACCGATTCCGATTACGTCGTAAAAAATCTAGATATCCTTGGCGCTGAATTAATTTCATAAGGGCCTCCTCATCTATGTACGTTCTCATAGATGGAACCCTCTTATTAGTATTGTCAAATATCATATCGACTACCTAATAACTTTGGATTCCATTCCGACTTTATATTAATTTTATCATAAAATTGGATTTCATTCCAAAGTTTTACTATTTAGTGTTCAAATACGGATTCTATTCCAATGTTTTATACAAAGAACATTCTATACTATCAGTATCATTCTTTTACCTAAAAACAGGGTCTCTTTATGTTGAATAACCACCACATAAAACAGTACAATACTAGTAATAGAAATACTGTATTACTTAGAAAATAATCTTTATCTTATATTACTTCGAAAATACTGTTTACCTCACTAGTTTATATGTAATATTGGAGGACTTATGGCCAACACAGACACAACAATCAATGCAGTTATCAATCCTCAAATCAACGATGCCCCCATCGATATAGAGAAAACCATCAAAGCCTTAGAACGCAACAACTTCGTGGTCCATTATTTTGAAACAGGCGCTGACGCAGTGGCCTATTTACAGTCTCGCATTCAACATAAACGAGTGGCTATCGGTGATTCACGCACCTTATTGGAACTCAAGGTTCATGATGCTTTATCCCAGGTCAACGATGACATAACAGATATTCAGCGACCTCTTCCTGGTGAAAGTTTTCGCGATACTGCGTTACGCACCATGGGACGCGATGTATTTTTAACCTCTGTTAACGCCTTAGCGCAAACGGGTGAAATGGTCAACATCGATGGTACTGGAAACCGTGTAGCGGCCTCTCTATTCGGATCACAAGAGGTCTTTTTCGTACTGGGCCGTAACAAAATTACACCTGACTTGGCCTCTGCCATCTACCGGGCGCGCAATGTGGCGGCACCACTGAACAGCAAAAAAAATAAAAAAAGTTCCCTCAATCCTTGTGCCAAGCTAGAAGAAAAATGCTACGACTGTGGTTCGCCTGACAGGATTTGTAATGCCTTAACGATTTATTACAAGAAAATGCGCAACATGCAAACCATGGAGGTTATTATTATCAACGAGGATTTAGGATTTTAATGAAATTCTATATGTCGATGTTCTATGCCGTGAAAGTCGATAAAGCCTAAGTCAGGGCCTCCAAAAAATGTATCTAAAGGCATATTATCAAAGCCATTGACTATCCTACACAGTGTAGATATACGGGGATCTATATTCCCCTTTTCCAGCCCACTAATATAGGACTGTAACAATCCGGTCCGTTTGGCTAACTCTTGTTGAGTTATATGATAGTGGCGGCGCCATAAAAGAATGAGAACGCCTAAGTGTTGGATAGCCTTTTCTGACTGTGTTTCACTACATACGATATCATACGTCATAGAAACCTCACTTTCTATACTATCCCTTAATAGCAACTCTTTGCCTCCACAATACGACAACCAACTAAGAGGGGCCATACTAACTTGATTTATGATGACATATAATAGAAAATCCCTTGCGGTATATTCATATCGCAAGGGATTTTTATTCATATTATGTTATAAAATTATGATTAAACATACATACATGTATATTCTTGTACATAAAAGTCTTATTTATTCTCTTCTGCAATAGCCATAGCACGTTTGATTTCCATGTATTTAACCATGCCATCAACGGCTTTTTTAGCTTCGCGCATAGCGAGTACTACAGTGGCTGGTTTATGTACTACGTCACCACCGGCGAATACACCTTCACGGCTTGTCATACCGTATGGTTCTTCGGATGTAAGAATATAACCTTTTTCATCAACACGGAGGTTATTGCCTTCACCAACGAGGCGTGCATTAGGTTTATGACCAGCAGCGATGATGATTTTATCTACAGGCATAACTTGGTATTTACCTGTACCATGGATACCAGCACCATCTTCATTAAGGGCCATCACTTCGTATTTAAAGCCTTCTACCTTATCTGTACCTTCTACGCCCACTGGAGATGCGAACCATTGGAATTGAACACCTTCAGCACGCGCTTCTTCGTATTCGGATAATAATGCAGGCATTTGCTCTTGGCTACGGCGATAGGCTACAGTGACAGATTCACAGCCTAAACGTACACATGTACGAGCCGCATCCATCGCTACGTTACCGCCGCCGATGATAACAACGCGGTCTCCTTTTTTCACAGGAATCGCTTTTTCTTCAAGCTCACCATTCTCTACAAGTTGTACATTAGTTAAGAGGTACATCGCTTGGAATACACCTGTAATTTGATCATTTTCCATGCGCACTTCTTGAGGAATATGCGTACCAGTACCGATGAAGATAGTATCAAATCCTTCGGCGAATAAATCATCTAGGGATTTGTCTTGACCGATAAATGTATTACATACGAATTTAACACCTAAACCTTCAAGGCGAGCGATTTCACGGCGTACAACGGATTTGGACAAACGGAATTCTGGGATACCGAATAATAATACGCCACCTGGTTCGGATTGACCTTCAAATACAGTTACATCATAACCTAGTTTCGCTACGTCACCTGCAACGGATAAGCCCGCAGGGCCAGAACCAACAACGGCTACTTTACCAAGATCTTGTTTAATTTTCTTAGGTTTGCGCAATTCATTGATGCTTTCAAAATCGGCAGCAAAACGTTCCAATTTACCGATGTTGATAGGCGGTTTCTTAGCCTTATTCATGATGCAGTTACCTTCGCATTGATTTTCACGAGGGCACACGCGACCACAGATAGCTGGCAAGTTTGTACGTTCCGCCAAGATATCATTGGCTAAACCAAAGTTACCGTGCGCGATGGCTTGGATAAAACGAGGAATTTCGTTTTCAATAGGACAGCCCATACGGCACAAAGGTTTCGGACAGTTTAGACAGCGTTTCGCCTCAGCGAGCGCCTCCTCCATCGTATAATCCGCATCAAAATGAAGGGGTTTCAATTCATTACTCATGGCACATGCCTCCTTAACAGGATCCAGTACTATACTTATATTAGCCTTCCCATATAGCGGCACAGTTCGATGAAGTAAACTCACATATGAACATCGCCCACTATATACGGCCAAGAATTTATCATTTGTAACCATTCGATACGAGTGTGGTCACTGGTGAGACACACACTATTCTATAGTACATTTTAAATTGTGAAAGTCCCAACAGTCAAGCAAATCTAACACCTTTTGTATACGAATATAGCCCCTATTCATGCAAGGATTGCATAGAAACAAAAGATACTGTAACAGCAATTCTTAAGGGTATATTTACATATATATCTATGCATGTATACTGATAATAGATAGAGTAATTAATTCCCACCACATTAACATACACTTATAGAGGTTCACTATGAACACAATAGACTTTACTAAAACATACTATATCGATCGCCGCGGTTCCCATTCTCGCAAATGGGACGGCGAGCACTTAAAATTTAGCCGCACCGATCTATTACCACTATGGGTGGCAGATATGGATTTTATGCCACCTCAGTGCATACAGGAGGCTATTTGTAACTATGTGAAAGCCAATCCATTAGGTTATACCATGACAAATCCCGATTATATTTCAGCAGTCATGAGTTGGCACAAACGTCGTCATAATTGTAATCTTGAACAAGACTGGTTGACCAGTGCGCCCAATGTCATTACAGGCATTATGTGGTGTATTGGGGCTTTCACAAAACCAAATAATGCCATTGCCGTTCTAAGTCCTGTGTACGGCGCCTTTGATACGAGCGCTAGCGATGCACAGCGCCAGATTATCGCTATTCCTATGAAACGCAGTGACGATAATTGCTACACCGTAGATTACGAGGCCTTTGAAACAGCGATTACCAAGCATGATGTTAAACTGTTCATTCACTGCAATCCACATAATCCTGTAGGTCACGTATGGACAGAAAATGAGATGGATCGGTTATTTAGCATTTGTGAGCGTCACAAGGTGCTCATCATTAGCGACGAAATCCATCAGGACCTTATTACCGGCCCCACACCATTTACACCAACCTTATCTGTGTGTAATGGTGTATATAAAGATAATATAATCGCCATGTCCTCTGTATCAAAATCATTTAACATGGCGAGTCTACACCAAGCCGAAGTGATAATTCCAAACGAGGCGTTACGAAATCAATACACCGCCTACAAAGCGCAAGTGTACCACACGGATGCAGATGTTATCGCAGAAACGGCTATCGCTGCGGCATATACCCACCCAGAGGCGGAAGCATGGCTCACAGATGTACTGGCTGTCATTCGTGAAAACTACGATTATTTATGTAACGAACTGCTATCTGTCTTGCCTGAGCTCCGTATCAGCCCTATGGACGGCACCTATTTAGCATGGATTGATTTTGGTGCCTATGTTAAGGCTGAAGATATGCACAACTTATTCGAAAATAAATGCCGCATCGCACCAAGCTTTGGCGAATGGTTTGGTGGAGAAAGCTACGCCACATTTGTACGCCTAAACTTGGCTACGAGCCTTGCTAATATCAAAATAGCTATCAATACTATCATCCAATATATACACCCATAAAAAGAGACTGCCTTAGCATCATTCAATACTAGGGCAGTCTTTGTTATGTCACATATTCTTATTTAGATCTAGCGAAATGTTCCTTTGCAAATTGCATATCTTGTACGAGTTCTAATGTACCAATATAGTTATTGTTTTGATCGCGTACAGCCATGTAGTTTACATAGAATGGACGACCTTGTTTTTCAAGCCATACGGCCACATTATCGCGGTCACCTTTACGGAAGGAGTCGATAATACCGCGTACAATCGGTTCTACCTTTGGCGGATGACAGGAATACACGTCCCGACCAATTGCTGTAGTAGGACGTTTGAATACCTTTTCACCATCGTTGAAGTAACGGTTGATGTCTTCATGGTCAACGAAGGTTACCTCCATTGGCATTGTATTGAGCATAGCATCTAGTTGATCTACAGTTAACGTACCACCAATTAAACCGATAGCATTATTATCACCACTTGGTTTTGTAGTTTGCGCAGCTAATGCGGCATCAGCTTCTGGCCAAGCAATGCGTGTTACACCAAAGATGTCTTCATACTGCGCTGTATCTTTGTAAATTTGATACCAATCTTCTTTGCTGAAGTTTTCTGCACAGATTGGGAACAAGATATTTTGTTCTTTGTAGATCATTTCTTGAGCACGTGTAAGAAGCTCATCAAAACGTCTATACCAATCATCTACACTTTGGCTAGATTTTGCTAAATCTCCTAATTGGTCGCGAATATCGCCATCAACAGTCCACATAACCATGGATGGACCACCAATTGCATAATCCACTTTCAATTTTGGATATAACAAATCGCCTTTTTTTGCGTAGTGAACAGATAGTTGACGCACTCTATTCACATCATCAATGGTTGCCGTTTTATCGGCTACCTTAGGACGAAGTTCTTCAATTAAATCGTTAAGCGCCTTATTTTCCTCTGTTAATTGGTTTAACGGATGACCTACAGTCTCTACCAAAGCCACAACGCTCTTACTCTTTTCTTGAGCTTCTAGAACCGCTTCTACCTTAGCATGTTCTGCATCCATTTGTTCATGAATGGTGGAACCGTGGAACAACGCAGAGTGAAGGTCACATAATTGTTGTACCTCTTCTAGAGGTGTCCCTTCGCGCATAAGACCTTGTTCAGCCTTCATGATTTCACTAGCCTCAACATGTTTGAATTGGCTCGCAAAGTCTTCACGAACAGCACCAAGCTCTTCACCTGTGCCTAAACGTTTCAAGAAACCTTTCAATTGTTCTACACGTTCGCTATCTGTAACAGTATCCTCTGCATTAGCTTCTACATTTTTAGTAGCATTAGCTTCTGCACTGTCATTAGCATTAGATACCTCTGTGTGAGTAGTAGCTGCCTCTGCAGGAGCACCCTTAGCAGATGCATCATCACCATGTAGGTTTGGCATTTCACCTTCCAAGGTAAAACCAGCTTTCATGAAAGCGCCTACGATATCGATCATGGATACGCCTTTCATTTTAGCCCCTTTAGGAATGGTCATGATTTTACCAACAGAGTTCAACATCACCTTATTAGTGATTTCGCTGAACCCTAACCCCTTCATAATATCTATTACTTCAGGATATTCTTTTACCAAATCATATACGGATTTGGACAAATCTAATTTCTTTTCCATTTTGATCCCCTCGTGTCAAAAATATTGTTTATTACTTATGTGAGTAGCCCTCTATACGTACCACTGTGTATACAAGGCAATATATACTGTGAAAGGTTTATCTAACATAACCTATGCCCCTATGATAAACGATATCGATTAGAAAATCTGTATCCATGGCTATACTTTTGAAAGTTCTTTCTAAAAATATCAAAATTTTTATATAAAAATAACGGATAGATAATACACCCCTAGTCAAGTATGGAGGAGAATATATCAACTATCCGTCATCTATTAAAATATATCTAGTTTTGAGAGGATTTAAAGCTATCTTATTGATGATGAGGTTTTAAAGCTTTTTCGTAGTTTTCAGATACTTTGTCCCAGTTGATAACGCGGAAGAATTCCTTGATATAGTCTGGACGACGGTTTTGGTAATGCAAGTAGTATGCATGTTCCCAAACGTCTAAGCAAAGAATAGCAGTTTTACCTTCCAAAAGAGGGTTATCTTGGTTGGCCGTAGATGTTACTTCTAGTTTGCCGTCCTTATTAACTACTAGCCAAGCCCAGCCAGAACCAAAACGTGTTGCCGCCGCTTTGGAGAAGCTTTCAACAAAGGCATCATAGCCACCTAAATCAGCATCGATAGCGTCCTTCAAAGGGCCTTCCAATTTAGACGTATCTGGTTTTGTCATGATATCCCAAAACATAGTGTGGTTTTTATGACCGCCACCGTTGTTGATAACCGCTTGGCGGATGTCTTCTGGCACATTAGCGATATCGCCGAGAATACAATCTACGCAACCATAGGCTAGATCAGGATATTTCGCGATGGCTGCATTCAAATTATTAACATACGCTTGATGATGCTTATCATGATGCAATTTCATTGTTTCTGCATCGATAACAGGTTCAAGATAATCGTAAGCATACGGTAATGGTGCGAGTTCGAAAGGTTTCATAATAGTCCTCCTTAAATTTAGGGCCTGGAACGATATGTATCAGTACGTATCGTTCTGGTGAAAGCGTTTCGATGCACCTGCATCGGTATTATAGAATCAATTAATTACATCCAAATACATGTTCATCAACAAGCAACATATTCATATTATGGTTTTAATTGATATGAATTATCATTCTTTATATATTGTACTATCTATATAGAAAATCATCAATATATCCCCGCCTATTGAATAAAACCAGTTTGCTTTGTACACAAGAAAAAGGGTATCGATAGTATATGATCGATACCCTTTAATGGCAATGGAAAGGAAATTTTTTATTAATCAATAACACACTGACACATTTTCATCGTAGCCAATGCTGCTTCATGAGACTCTGGTGTAACCCCAGCACAGCAATTAGAATCTACATGAATAGGAACCTCTGGCAAGCCAGCTTTCAACAATATGGCATTCGACACAACGCACACATCTGTACAAACACCGACCAAGGTTATACTTTCAATAGGCTCAGCTGTATTCATACCTTGCAAACGCGTAACCAATTCAGAGGATCCAAAATTAGGTTTATCAATGATAAAGTACGGATGGATGGTATTGCGTTTTTCTGCGGCCGTAATGAGGCTCTCCATAATTTGCCAACCAATCGTATCTTTCACACAATGCACAACTGGCAAATGCTGACCTTCTTGGCTTTCAAGATAATTAGTATCGTGAGTATCTCGTGTGAAAATAACAGGTCCATCAAAGGATGCAATTTTTTGACGTACATTATCCACGATGGCCTGAGCCTCTGGAGAACCTAGAGAGCCATCCACAAAATCATGTTGCATATCAATTACGACTAAAACGTTCATGTTCTATCCCTCCACAACGACATGGTGCACCCGATTCGGCGTATTATGGGCAATGCGACCTGCTGCAGCGGCCGCCACGGCACCAACTAAATCATCAAGAAATGTATTGCAGTGACTATCAACTTGACTATCTAGATTTTTAACAATGCCCGGTTTTACCTTATCAATATAACCATAGTTCGTAAATCCAATAGATCCGTATAAATTCACAATGGATAAAGCGAGGATTTCATCAATACCAAACAACGCTTCATCACGAGTCATGATACTTTGTAATGGCTCAGATAATTTCTTCTGCTCCGCCAATCTATCCAATTCTATGCCCGTAATGATGGCATTTTGTGTTTCTCGTTTTTCAAGTACGGCCTGTACACTCTCTACGCACTCGTCCATCGTCAAATCAGGAATATATGGTTGTTGAATCATCATCACAATATCTGCAATGTCCTGAACGGTAACGCCTCGTTCCTTTAATAAATTATACGTACACGCCTTTAATTCCTCCTGAGATATCATAATCGCTCCTCAAAATTATACAAATTTACGTAACACATTATACCTTGATTATACCACGAAAAAAATCCCTACCGACGTTCTATCGGTAGGGATTCCATGATTAGATTTTCTTAACCATTTCAGATTTCAATGCCATCGCACCAAAGCCATCGATTTTGCAATCGATATCGTGTCCATCGCTCGCATCAGAAATGAGGCGAATGTTTTTAACACGCGTACCTTGTTTCAATACGCCAGCGCCTTTTACTTTGAGGTCTTTTACAACAACAACGGTATCGCCATCAGCTAACTCGTTGCCGTTAGCATCGCGAATGATACCTGCTTCAGCCGCAGCTTGTGCGTCAGCCGCTGTCCATTCATTGCCACACATA
>OAVH01000894.1_pt1 | contig 19494 bp, 18 predicted proteins | sample 1495281 | NCBI WGS metagenome assembly OAVH01 (sample SAMEA2580082, study PRJEB22360) | human gut metagenome | biome: human gut; feature: human-associated habitat; material: faeces | place: Denmark | collected 2008/2010
GAAGTCAGATATTCACAGGGAGAGCGTTCCATGGCTATAGCCAGGTACACCCTTGCAGTGGACAGAAGGGGACGCAGGGGCCAGGACAGCTCCGCGGAGCAGCAGACAGCCGATTTTATCAACTGTGTTGCATTTGACCGCGCTGCCGAGTTCGCCGAGAAGTATTTCCGTCAGGGAATGCGGGTGCTTGTGTCAGGCAGAATCCAGACAGGTAGCTATGTAAATAAGGAAGGTCAGAAAGTATACACCACCGAGGTCATTTTGGATGACCAGGAATTCGCAGACAGTAAGGGTGCGGCGTCTGAAATGGGAGGATATGCCCAGGCAGCTCCTTCTCAGAGACCGGCTCCTACCAGTGCGATTGGTGATGGGTTTATGAACATTCCTGATGGAGTGGAGGACGAAGGACTTCCATTTAACTAGGATGTTCCATGGTTAATAATAAAGGAGGACAACACCAATGGCATTTAATAAAACAGACAGACCAGATGGCGCTAAGATGAGAAGACCAGGCGGAATGCGCAGAAGAAAAAAAGTTTGTGTATTCTGTGGAGATAAGAACGGAACCATTGATTATAAGGATGTTAACAAGTTAAAGAGATACGTATCCGAGAGAGGAAAAATCCTTCCCCGCCGTATCACAGGCAACTGTGCAAAGCACCAGAGAGCCCTGACTGTAGCTATCAAGCGCGCACGTCATATCGCTCTTATGCCATATACCTGCGATTAATTCTTTGTTCAGCAGGGATTGATGGGTAAAATGATAACGGGATTCCATATGTGATGTATGGAGTCCCGTTTTTGCATTTGTGTTTTTTACCTTATGTTTTCCGGCTGCCCTTAATCCCCGCAGCATCCGCCCTTGACCTTCATCAGCCTGGCCTCCCCCAGGATGAAGATGGTAGCGCCGCCAATGACGATGGTTTTCTGTACATCCACAAACATATGGCCATTGTATTCCTGGTCCTCTATCTCCATGGCGCGTTCTTTGCAGTTGGAAGATACCAGCTGCAATACTTCGTCCGTCCGTTCCGTCCCCACCAGGAATACATTAAGTTTCCTGCTGGAAACCAGCCCTTTGGCGTCTATCCTGGTGGCCTGAATCTGGCTTCTCTTAAATGCGGATGCCAGTGATTCAGCATCATTCTCCTGTACGATAATCAGCATCAGGTTCATATCCATAAGCATACCTCCGTTACCTCATTGAGAGTTTTGTCTATAATAAGGCATTGTACCACAATGAGGCATGGATCAAAAGAAGAATCAGTAGTGTATTACATCTTTTGCCTCACGGATTTTACGAAGGACAGGAGCAGCCTCCCTGCTTAGCAGGTAACGCAGAGTGGACGGAGGAACAAGGGAGGGGAGAAGCTTACTCCTTTTAACCCTATTCTATAGCAGTATGGAGTAAATTTCCACTTTATTTTAAAAGCCGGGGGGACAGAGCTATTGACATTTTTTGCGTGTAATGATATAAATAAAACCATACTAATTTGCTATGAATAGTGTGGTTTTGCTGCGCGGCGCAGCGCTGTGCAGAGACGGATGCCGGTTTTAAGGAGGAAACTTATGAAACATACAAAAGGAACAGCAGGGAGAAGGGCAGGCAGATTTCTGGCCCTGGCTTTATCTGCGGCCATGGTCCTGTCATCGGCAGGATGTGCGGGCAAGGGCGGCAGCCAGCCGTCGGGCCAGGCGGAATCAGGCCAGGCAGCAGCGGGCCAGACCCAGTCAGCGGCCGCTGGCAGCGGGAAGATTGTCAATATCGGAGTGACCAGCTCTCTCAATACGCTGAATCCCCTGCTGATGGACGGCGTGGAGATGAATAAATATGCAACAGGTCTTATGTTCCTGCCCCTGGTGGAACTGGACCAGAACATGGAATTTGAGGGAATGCTGGCTGATTCCGTGACAGCTGAGGACGAGAGAAATTTCCTGGTGCACATTGATGATAAGGCCGTATGGTCCGACGGGACTCCGGTCACTGCGGACGACGTGGTGTACACGGCTCTCAGGCTGTGCAGCCCGGTCATCGGAAACCCGGCTATGATGTATTATGTATTTGAAGGCGTGGGCGACAACGGGTTTGTAGAAGAAGGGGCAGACCATGTGGAAGGCATTACCAGGGTGGATGATAAGACCGTGCGTTTTACCACCAAGGCACCCATGTCGCTCATAACCTTTAACAGTTCTTATGCCCGCTATCTCATGCCCCTTCCAAAGCATGTGATTGGGGATATAGATGAGAAGGCGCTGACGTCAGCCCCATGGTTTAGCCGCCCGGACGTGGTGAGCGGTCCCTATAAGGTGACAGAGTTTGATCGGGACCACTATGTGTCTTATGAGGCCAACAAAGACTACTGGAAGGGTGCTCCCAAGATTGAGCGCCTCAACATAAAAATCGTGGAAGGCAGCCAGCTTTATGCCGGGCTTAAGTCCGGGGAAATCGACATTACCCAGAACACCATGAGTACCATTCCCCTGGAGGACTATGAGAGTGTGGCGGCGCTGGAGAACGTGGAGGTTTCCTACGGAGACCCCATTACCAACCAGTCCGTATTCATCAATACAGCCAGAATCACCGATACAAAGGTGCGTCAGGCCATGCTGTACGCAGTGGACCGGAACCAGCTTCTGGAGCAGCTCTTAAAGGGAAACGGAGAAGTGGCGGACGGTTTCCTGTCATCAGCCAGCCCGTATTTTGACAGTACCCTGGTGCCTGTTTCCTATGATCCGGAAAAGGCAAAGAGCCTGCTGGCACAGAGCGGATGGGACCAGAGCAAAAGCATCCGTTTCTGCATTGACTCAGGCGACAGTACCTTTGTGAACGCTGCTTCTGTTATAGCAGCCCAGTGGGCCGCGGTGGGCATCAAGGCAGATATCCAGACCATGGACATCAATACGCTGATGAGCACTGCTTCCAGCGGTGATTTTGATGTGTTGTCCGTGCAGTATACGTATCCTCCGGTGGATCCTTACGCGGACGTTGCCTGGCTCTTAGGCGGCCAGGGCAGCTGGACCGGCTATACCAGGCCGGAGGTGGAGGAAGCCCTGTCAAATGTGGCCCTGACAAACGACAAGGACAAGTTGAAGGAGCTGTACGGGATTGTAGACCGGAGCGTCCAGGAGGATGTACCCATGTTTTCAGCCTACATTATCAAGACCATGGCAGCGGCCAATAAGCGCCTGACCGGGGTTAAGCCCAGCGTCTATGGCTTCTTCAATCATGTGGAGCAGTGGGATGTATCCCAATAGAATATGTTCCATTTGAATGTATCCCGGCAGGACAACCCCATAATCGGAACGTATGAACAGATTCCCGGAGGGCATATGCTCTCTGGGTATCTTCATTCATGGGAAATGGGCCATTAATATTAAGAAATGAGGAAACAATATGTCACATATCCTTGAAGTCACAAATCTGGAAGTTGAATTTTCCGGTGACGGGGGGAAGAATATCAGTGTGGACCACGTGGGATTCCATGTGGATTCGGGGGAGATAGTCTGTATTGTAGGGGAGTCGGGCTGCGGCAAAAGCGTCACAGCCCTGTCTGTCATGGGACTTTTGGGAAAAGGGGGCAAGGTGACGGCCGGCCGGGTCCTGTTTGAGGGAAGGGATTTGCTTTCCATGACGGAGCGGGAGTTGGACGGAGTCAGGGGAGACCGGCTGACCATGATATTCCAGGACCCTCTTACTTCCCTGAACCCAGTATTTACCATCGGGAGCCAGATGACGGAAAGCATCCGGGCCCACATGGGGCTGGGAAAAGATGAGGCCCGGGAGAGAGCGTTGTCCCTTCTTAAGAAGGTGGGGCTGCCGGACACCCTATCTGTGATGAAAAAATACCCGCACCTGCTGTCGGGAGGCATGCGCCAGCGCGTCATGATTGCAATGGCCCTTTCCTGTAATCCGTCCCTTCTGATTGCCGATGAGCCGACCACGGCTCTGGATGTGACGATTCAGGCCCAAATCATGGACCTGATTCTGGAGCTTAAGGAGGAAATGGGCATGGCGGTGCTGCTCATCACCCATGACATGGGACTGGTGGCTCAGATGGCAGACCGGGTGTTAGTGATGTATGCGGGGCAGCTCATTGAGCAGGCCCGGGTGCTGGAGCTGTTTGACCATCCGGCCCATCCCTACACCAGAGCATTGCTGCGTTCTGTACCCGGCATCAGGGATGAGGAGGACAGAAGACTGGAGTCCATAGAGGGGATTGTGCCGGAGCATTACGACCGGATTCGAGGGTGCCGTTTTGCCAGGAGATGTCCCTTCAGGACAGAGATATGCATGAAGCCGCAGCAGGAGATGTCTGTGGGGGACTCCCACATTGTGCGGTGCTGCAGGGCGAAGGAGGTGCTGGCAGATGGCTGATACATCCCGGGTCCCCCTGCTTTCTGTGGAGGGACTGAAAAAATATTATACGGCAAAGTCGGGCATGTTCTCCCGTTCCGCCGGTGTGGTGCGGGCTGTGGACGGGGTTTCCTTTCAGCTGTTTGAGGGGGAGACTCTGGGGCTGGTGGGTGAATCCGGCTGCGGTAAATCCACGCTGGGACGCCAGCTGGTAGGGTTGGAACATCCGACAGGAGGACGGGTTGTCTACGACGGTCATGACCTGGGCCATATGAGCCAGGCCCAGATGAAGCCCTTCCGCACCCAGCTGCAGATGATATTCCAGGATTCCTATTCATCCCTGAACCCCAGGAAGCATGTGTTTGAGATACTGGCAGAGCCCATGCTGTATCATGGGCTGGCCAAACGCGGGGATGTGTATTCCCATGTGGAGAGGCTGCTGGATATGGTGGGGCTTCCTAAGAACTGTCTGGGAAGATATCCCCATGAATTCTCCGGCGGACAGAGGCAGCGCATAGGTATTGCCAGGGCCCTTTCCCTGAATCCCAGACTGCTGGTGTGCGATGAACCGGTCAGCGCCCTGGATGTGTCCATCCAGGCCCAGATACTGAACCTGCTCAGGGATTTACAGAAGGAGCTGGGACTTACCTGCATCTTTATCGGCCACGGACTGGGGGCTGTGAACTATGTCAGCGACCGGATTGCCGTCATGTACCTGGGGAAGATGGTAGAGATTGCGGACCGGAAGGAGCTGTTTGACCACCCTCTTCATCCGTATTCCAGGGCTCTGTTCGAGGCGGTGCCCATTGCTGATCCGAGGAAACGAAGGAAGCGTTCAGAGGGAATTGTGGGCGGGGAGACTGCGTCAAATGTAAATACGCCTTCAGGATGTCCCTTCCACCCCAGATGCCCTCACTGTAAGGGGGAGTGCATGAGCGGGGAAATGGAGCTGAGGCCGGCGGTTCCCGGAAGCAGCCACCTGACAGCCTGTATCCGGTTTAAGGAATTAGAGAAGGAGGACGGGAAGGTATGACAAAATATATACTGAAGCGTATTCTGATTGCTATTCCCACCCTGCTTGGCATTACCATGATTGACTATGCCATCATGTGTTTTGCGGGCAGTCCCCTGGAAATGCTTCAGGGAGCCCGTATTTCCCAGGAAGCCATTGCTGCCAAGGAGGCGGCCATGGGACTGGACAAACCCTTTTATATACAGTACTTTATCTGGCTTGGGCAGCTTCTTTCCGGAAACATGGGGTACTCCGTGAAATCCTACGAGGCGGTCAGCGCCATGATTGGAAGCCATCTGGGACCAACCCTCCTTCTGATGGGGGTGTCGCTGATAGTAAGTCTTATCATGTCGGTGCCTGCCGGGATCTACAGCGCCATCCACCAGTATTCCAAGGGGGATTACGCTGTGGTCACAGCCTCCTTTTTCGGAAGCAGCATACCGGGATTTTTCCTGTCCCTGCTGTTAGTGTACCTGTTTACCGTGAATCTGGGCATACTGCCATCCGGAGGCATGACCACCCTGGGAACTGCGGGCGGCGCAGCGGATGTGGCGGCCCATATGGTGATGCCCGTGCTGGGGCCGGCTGTCATAAGTCCGTCTCCATGGCAGGTACCAATATCCGGTATATCCGCAGCGCCATGCTGGAAATCCTCCAGCAGGACTATCTGCGCACAGCCAGGGCCAAGGGAATCGGGCGCAGGATGGTCATATATAAGCACGCCCTGCGCAATGCCCTGGTGCCCATTGTGACGGTTATCGGCATGCAGATTCCGGTGCTGTTTGGCGGCGCGGTCATTGTGGAGCAGCTGTTTTCCTGGCCCGGACTGGGACTTATGACCATGAGCGCCATTCTGAACCGGGATTACCCGGTAATCATGGGCGTCTGCCTGCTTTCCGCCGTGGTGGTGCTGGCAGCCAACCTGGTGACGGATATTCTGTACGCCATTGTAAACCCGGCTATTCAGTATGACTGACAGACCGGCGCAAGTACTTGACAGGAGTAAGCATAGATAGAATGAAAATGAACAGAAAGAACCCTTATGGGGACATTGGAAGAGAAAATTACTGGCAGACCGTCAGGCGGCGGTTTCTCCACCACCGTCTGGCCTGCATCAGTCTGGTGGTGCTGGCAGTTATCTGCACAGCGGCCATCCTGGCGCCTGTCATAGCGCCCTATGACCCGGATGCCATCGCAGGACCCTTTGGCGCCCCGCCGGGCCCGGGGTTCCTGCTGGGAACAGACCAGATCGGACGGGATATGTTCTCCCGCTTATTATATGCAACGCGTATTTCTCTGCTGGTGGGCGTGCTGGCTACAGCCATATCCACTGCCATTGGAGTCAGCCTGGGTCTGCTGGGGGGATACTTTGGAGGCTGGCTGGACATAGCCATCATGCGTTTTACAGACATGGTCATGTCCTTTCCGTATATACTTCTGGTGCTGGTGGCGGCAGCCATCTTTGAACCGGGGCTCTGGAGCATCATACTGATTCTCGGATTTGTGGACTGGCCCGGCATTGCCCGGCTGGTGAGGGGCAATGTGCTGAGCCTGCGGGAGACTAATTTTGTCAAGAGCAGCATAGTAGCCGGGATGCCTGCCAGACATATCCTGTTTTCAGAGATACTTCCCAATACCGTTGCGCCCATTCTGGTGTACGCCACCTCGGTCATGGCATTGTCCATGCTGGATGAGGCTTCCTTAAGCTTTCTGGGCATGGGGGTGCAGCCGCCCACAGCCAGCCTGGGCAATATGCTCAACAGCGCCCAGTCCCTGACCGTGCTGACAAAGCAGCCCTGGCTCTGGATTCCGCCCGGACTCCTGATAGTGGTCCTGGTGGTTGCCATCAATTTTGTGGGCGATGCCCTGAGAGACGCCCTGGACCCGTCCGCGGTTCTGAATCTGGGCGGAGCAAAACAGGATACGCCAGAACAGGATGCAGCAAAACAGGATACGCCGGACAGCTTATAACAATACTGGAACGCACACAAAAGGAGTATATCCATGACCATCCATCAGATAGAATGTTTCCTGGAAGCAGCCAGGACCCTTAATTTTACGGAGGCAGCCAACCATCTGTATATATCCCAGCAGGGGTTGAGCCGCCAGATAGCATCTCTGGAAAAGGAACTGGAGCTGCGGCTTTTTGACAGGACCACCAGGGATGTGAGGCTGACCCGCAGCGGTGAGCTTCTTTTGTGGCGCTGGAAGGATATCCCCAAGGAAATATATGACTCCGTGGATATGGCCAGGGAGGAAGGGGAGAGAGCCAAACGCAGGATTAATCTGTCTGTGGTGGGCATGAGCGGCATCATAGAGATGGCGGGCAACATACTGGCTGATTATATGGCCTTTGACCCGGAGGTGGAATTTGAAATCAATGAATTCACCAATATAAAAGATATAACCAACGGAAACCCGGATTTGATGATGACGGTAAGTTTTACTCCTTCCTACGAGCAGCTTAAAGAGAAGTGCGGCCTGATGGTTATAAAAAAGCTGCCCTTATACTATGTCATGTCCAAGAAAAATCCCCTGGCACAGAAGGAAGATGTGGTCATGGAGGATTTTAAGGGAGAGACCATGCTCTGTCTCTTCAAGAATTTTTTTGCCGGCGCCGAGCTGCGGCTGTTTGAACTGATTGCCAAGCAGGAGCACGTCCTTCAGAAGGCCCGGTATTATGAAAATGTCAACAGCCTGGAGCTGGCAATTATTGCCAATGAAGGGATTCATATCGGCTTTAAAGAATTTTATCACAACTACGGGGAACGCCTGGTTATGCACCCTATGCCCAACTCCAGGAACCAGGCCTATGCCAGCGTCATCATTGTATGGCGTAAAGAAAATGAGAAAAGACTTGAAAGTTTTATTAAATTTTTGAAAAATAATTATAATTAACAACAATGTGTTGTTAATTATCCGCATTTTGGTGTTAGACAAAAAGGGGGGCAACTGTCTAAAATACAAGATGGTTGGTAAAAAAGAAGGAAGCCGTAATTTGGGGAAGGGCTGTGGACCAAAGCAGCTCATTTCCCTTGTTTTTTTCTGGTGCTGTATTCCATCACTGGACAGCGCCGGTGCTATGACAGATTCTCATACTAAAAAGGACATGAAAGGAAAGAGGAGAAGATGAAAAAGGCAAGGACGCGCATTATCTGGGGAATCGTGATTGTAATTATAGCAGTCATTGTGATTGCCCGAGTTTTCAAAAAGGAAGAGCCTGTTGTCCCTACCCCGGATCCGGTGGTAACGGTGCAGACGCCGCATATGGGCGACATATTACTGACAACAGACCTGGTAGGCACCATTGAGCCGGCCGACATTGTATACATATATCCCAAGGCAGGAGGCGACGTGACAGCTGTCAACGTGAAGGCCGGGGATGTGGTTGCAGCCGGACAGGTGCTGCTGGAGATTGATACAAAGCAGGTGGACACATCCAAAAACTCCATGGACGCGGCAAAGGTGGCATGGGATGACGCACAGTCTACCCTGGCCCGTATGGCTCCGCTCCATGCCTCAGGTTTTGTATCTGATAAAGAGTTTGAGGGCTATCAGACCGCTGCTGAGGCCAAGAGACTTCAGTATGAGTCCGCCAAGATTGCATATGAAAACCAGATGGAATTCAGCCATGTAACATCCCCTATAAGCGGACGGGTGGAGCAGCTCAATGTGGAGGTTCATGATACAGTCGGAAACTCCAACCAGCTCTGCGTTATCGCGGGAGACAGCGGCAATAATGTGACTTTCTATGTGACTGAGAAGGTAAAGAACCACCTGAACCCGGGTGATCCCATTACGGTCATCAAGGAAGGAACCGAATACGGCGGCAATGTCATTGAAGTCAGCAACATGGCTGAGGCATCCGTGGGCCTGTTCAAGATAAAGGCGTCTGTGGATGACAATGAGACCATGGCGGCCGGAACCAGTGTGGAGCTGCGGGTGCCTTCTGCATCTGCCAGGAATGCCATTCTGATTCCAAATAACTGTGTATATTATAAATCAGGCGATGCCTACGTATATACATATGACAACGGCATCATCCATGAGGTACCGGTGGAAGTGGGTATCTATGACAGTGAGAATATCGCGGTGCTTTCAGGAATCACCCTGGATGACCAGATCCTCACCACCTGGACCTCCGAATTAAAGGAGGGGACCAAGGTGACACTGGAGACCGAGGCGCCGGCAACCATTGAGATGAATGGAACGGAAACCGATGCCCAGATAAAGATGCAGGTCATCCAGGAAACCGATCAGACAGACAAAGCTGAAAGTCCGGCCGCAGACCAGAGTCAGGCACAATAGAAGGAGGCAGGAAAATGGGCTTAACAAAACTTGTCTTAAGAAGGCCGGTCAGTACGGTTCTCGCAATCCTGTGTCTGATTGTGTTCGGCTTATCCTCGGTGATGAAATCACCGCTGGAGCTGATGCCGGATATGAACATGTCCATGATGATTGTAATGACCGTTTACTCCGGCGCCAGCCCTGACGATGTCAGCGAGCTGGTCACCAAACCGATTGAGGACAGGGCCAGTACCCTGAGCGGTCTGGATACCATATCCTCCCAGTCAAAGGAGAACATGTCCATCGTCATGCTGAAATATAAGTACGGCACGGATATGAACGATGCGTATGATGATTTAAAGAAACAGATGGACCTGGCTAAGGTAGAGCTTCCTGAGGATGCGGATGACCCCATCATGCTGGAGCTGAATACCAGCCTGAAGCCAAATGTAATCATGGCGGTCAGCCATGGTGAGGACGACGATCTGTACAATTATGTAAACAATGAGATTGTCCCTGAATTTGAGAAGCTGTCAACAGCAGCCGAGGTTTCCATCACCGGCGGACTCCAGAAATACATCAAGGTGGAGCTGATGCCGGAGAAGCTGAAACAGTACGGCGTATCCATGAGCTCTATTGCCAGCGATATTGCGGGATCGGATATCACATATCCGGCAGGAGATACGCAGGTGGGTGACCAGAAGCTGTCTGTGTCAACCGAGCAGCCCTTTGAGACCATGGACAGTCTCAATGATATTCCGCTGACCGTATCCGGCGGCCAGACCGTATACCTGAGCGATGTGGCCAAGGTATATATGGGCGCGGATGATGTAGAGAGTATTGCGCGTTATAAGGCTGAGAACGGACTTCCCGAGGATATCGTGGCCCTGACTGTCAGCAAGCAGCAGGACGCCGCCACTCTGAATGTCTCAAAAGATGTAAAGCGGGTGGTGAATGAGCTTACCGCCAAGGATCCAAGCCTGCAGATTACCATAGTAGATGATGACAAGGATTCCATCATGTCGTCCCTGAGCTCTGTTATCGAGACAATGGTACTGGCCATTATCATTTCCATGGTCATCATTTGGCTGTTCTTCGGGGACCTGAAGGCGTCTATGATTGTAGGCAGCTCCATACCCGTATCCATCCTGTCGTCTCTCATACTGATGCAGCTCATGGGCTTCAGCCTTAATGTTATTACCCTGAGCGCCCTGGTGCTGGGCGTCGGTATGATGGTGGATAACTCCACTGTTGTGCTTGAGAGCTGTTTCAGGGCCACGGATGACACAGGATTCCGGGAATTTTCCAAGGCGGCCTTAAACGGTACCGGCGTGGTGTACCAGTCAGTTATCGGTTCCACGCTGACCACCTGCGTGGTATTCCTTCCGCTGGCCATGTTGGGCGGTATGACGGGGCAGATGTTCCGGCCTCTGGGCTTTACCATTGTGTTCTGTATGACGGCATCCCTTATATCGGCTATCACGGTGGTGCCTCTGTGCTATATGATTTACAAGCCGGTGGAGAAAAAGACAGCTCCCCTGTCCAGACCTGTTGAAAAGATGCAGGAAGCCTACAGGGGAATCATGACAAAGCTTCTGAACAAGAGGGGACTTGTCATGCTGGCATCTGTAGCGCTCCTTCTGTTCTCCTTCTTCATAGCCAAGTTCCTGCGTGTGGAGATGATGGCTGAGGATGACCAGGGCCAGATATCCATTACCGCGGAAGTAAAGCCGGGTATGACCATTGATAAAGTGGACCATATCATGAAGCAGATAGAGGATATTATCTCCCAGCAGGGGGATGTGGAATCCTACATTACTCTGGCCGGAAGTTCAGGACTGAGCATGAGCTCGGATCCCAACATCACTGTTTACCTTAAGAAGGACAGAAAGATGGAGACAGATGAGGTGGTCCGCCTCTGGAAGCAGCAGCTGGGCGGAATCTCCGATACCAATATAACAGTGGAAGCCTACTCACAGGTCAGCGCCATGATGGGTTCGGATGATGAATACTCCGTGGACCTTCAGAGTACAAATTACGATGACCTGAAGGCGGTCAGCGACCAGCTGGCAGAAAACTTAAGCAAACGTCCGGAGCTGACCAAGGTCCATTCCGACCTGGAGAACGCGGCCTCAGTTGTCAAGGTGACGGTGAATCCCATCAAGGCAAGGGCGGCAGGACTGACGCCGGCCCAGATTGGCGGTACCCTGAACAACATGCTCAGCGGCACCACTCCCACCTCCCTTAATATTGACGGAAATGATATTGATGTAAAGGTAGAGTATCCTAAGGAGCGCTATAAGACCCTGGATCAGATTGAGACAATTACCCTTCAGACGCCCAAGGGCAGCTCCGTGGCGCTGACAGATGTGGCTGACATTCACTTTGCAGACAGCCCGGCATCCATCACCAGGCAGGATAAGCAGTACCGCGCCACTATTAGCGGTATCTATACCGAGAATTCGGATAAAAACACAAAGGCCCTGCTTTTAAGCGAGGTGGTGCAGCCGGCTGTAAGTGATAATGCAAATGTAACCATTGCCCAGAACCAGATGGATGAATCCATGACAGAGGAGTTTACGGCTCTGTTCCAGGCCATTGCCCTGGCTATCTTCCTGGTATTCGTGGTCATGGCGGCCCAGTTCGAGTCGCCCAAGTTCTCAATCATGGTAATGACCACCATTCCGTTCTGCCTCATAGGTGCCTTTGGTCTTTTGTGGCTGGCAGACAGCGCCATCAGCATGACGTCCCTGCTGGGATTCCTGATGCTGGTTGGTACGGTTGTTAATAACGGTATTCTGTATGTGGATACGGTAAACCAGTACCGCAGGGAGATGGATTTAAATACTGCTCTGGTGGAAGCGGGCGCTACCCGTCTGAGACCTATCCTGATGACCACCCTGACCACGGTTGTGTCCATGGTGCCCATGGCCCTTGCTCTGGGCGACAGCGGTTCCACCACACAGGGTCTTGCCCTTGTTAATATCGGCGGCCTGACCGCATCCACCATTCTGTCGCTGCTTATGCTTCCTGCATACTACAGCCTGATGAACGGCGGCGGAAAGAAACGGATGATTATTGCGGATTAGTCCGGGTGCGTTAAAAAGATGTTAAAAAATTACTGTTTCAAATAACAGGATAAAATGATATGATGTTATTAAATAGGCTGTAGCTTATGACGCAGATGGAAGGCGTTGGGACTGCAGCCTATTTTAATAAAAAAATTTGTTATTAATGTAACAAATAGGTCCCGCCGGATGTGATGTTTAAGGGGGCAGCTATTAAAATATGGATAGAAGTTTTTTGTATGCTGTACAAAAATATTTAGAAAGTCTAAAATTTTTTCATGAAATATTGAGAAAGTGGATTGATAAATTTTTATGCATGGGTTATAATCTATTCATATTGTACAAAAATAATAGGAAAGCTATGGACAAATACTGGATAAGTTGTCATTTTGCAACACAAACGTATGGTCCATCGTATTCCCGGAGGCATATCTGCGCAAACTAACCATATATTCCGGCAGGATAGCTAACGGGATTCCGGTACAGAAAGGGGGATTTGGATTGGCCCAGGAGACGATTGACGCAATCCGTCAGGCAGAAACGGCCGCGGAAGCAGCCGAGAAGGAAGCAGTAAAAGAGGCGGAGGCAATTGTGGCAGAGGCAAAGGCTCAGGCGGCGCAGATGAAGGCAGAGATGACGAAATCTGCCAGAGAAGGCGCCATGGGGGCCGAGGAGGATGCCAAGGCTCAGAGCGAGCAGATGATGCAGGCGGCCGGTGCCGAGGAAGGCAAGGATTTGGAAGCATTGCAGAAGGCTGTAGCTGAGAAACAACAAAAGGCAGTTGAAGTTATCTTATCAGAACTGCTATAGGAAGGGAGGCGCTTAAGGTTGGCAGTAGTGCCTATGAAAAAAGTGCTGATATGCGGTCTGAAAAAGGATCGCAAGGGCACCCTTGAGCTTCTGCAGCGCCAAGGGGTACTTGAAATCAGCAATGTGCTGCAGGAAGATGACATGTTGGGCAGAATGGACGTGACGTCTTCCAAAACCGTATTTGAACGAAATGCCAATATAGCAGAGCAGGCCATTAATATTCTGGACAGGTACGCGCCTGAGGAGAAGGGCATGCTGTCCTCGTTCGAAGGCAGGGAAGTGCTTTCCCTGGACGAATATGAGGCCAATGCAGGCAAACACGACGAGGTCATGAAAAAAGCCTACCGCTTACAGGAACTTGCCAAGCAGATAGGCGAGCACAGTGCGGCGGTTCCAAAGCTGGAACAGCAGATGGAAGCACTGGTGCCATGGAGATCCTTTGACCTGCCCCTTGATTTTAAGGGAACTAAGAAAACTGCGGCATTTATCGGTTCCATCCAGGATGAAATTACCCTGGAACAGGTAACAGAGCAGCTTGGGGAGCTGGCACCTCAGGCAGAGACAATTGACGTGACCATTGTAAGTGCGTCCAAGGAGCAGACCTGTCTTTTCATTGTCTGCGCGAAAACGGATGCGGAAGCAGTGGAGGACGCTCTGAAGAAAATGAATTTTGTAAAACCGCCCCTGAGCTCAGCAGTGCCTGCAAAACGCCAGCAGCAGCTGGAAGAAGAGCTTGCAAAGGAAAAGGTGGAGATTGAGAAAGCGGAAAAGGCTGTGGCGGAGATGGCTCCGGACCGGGAACTCATAAAGTTCGTTATGGATTACTATACCATGCGTGCTGAGAAATACGGTGTGTTAAACGGCCTGGCCCAGTCAAGACGCGTATTCTTTATAACCGGATACGTACCTGAGAACGCGGCTCCAAAGCTTGAAAAGCTGCTTCAGGAAAAGTATGAGGTGGTTGTAGAGTACACAGAACCGGGCGACGAGGAGGATGTGCCCATCCTGCTCCACAACAATAAGTTCGCAGAACCGGTGGAGGGCGTTATTGAGAGCTACAGCGTTCCTTCCAAGGGCGAGATTGACCCGTCCATGATAGTGGCATTGTTCTACTATGTACAGTTCGGGCTCATGCTCTCGGACGCGGCTTACGGTCTTATCATGGTGGCAGGTACTGCGTACTGCCTTACCAAATTCAAGAACATGGAAGCCGGAATGAAGAAGTTCATGAAGATGTTCATGTACTGTGGTATCTCCACAACATTCTGGGGCTTTATGTTCGGCAGCTTTTTCGGAGATGCGGTTAATGTTATCGCGACCACATTCTTCAACCGGCCGGATATCAGGCTTGCTCCTCTCTGGTTTGAACCGGTAAGCCTTCCTATGAAGCTTCTGGTATTTGCGTTCGGACTTGGTATTCTTCACCTTTTCATTGGACTTGGAATCAAATTCTACTCCTGTGTGAAGAACGGCAGCCTGGCTGACGGTATTTATGACGCCATATTCTGGTATATGCTGGTTGGCGGCGGTATTGTATACCTGCTGACCATGTCCATGTTTACCGAGATGCTGGGTCTTACCTTTACGCTTCCGGCAGTTGCTGGCACCGTGGCAGCTTATGCGGCAGCCATTGGTTTTGTGGGTATTGTACTTACCAGCGGACGGGAGTCCAAAAACTGGGTTAAGAGGATACTTAAGGGTCTTTACGGGGCATACGGAGTCAGCTCATACCTGAGCGACATCCTGTCCTATTCCAGACTTCTGGCCCTGGGTCTGGCTACCAGCGTTATATCCACGGTATTTAACAAGATGGGAAGTATGATGGGAGGTTCCATTCCCGGAGCAATCATATTCATACTGGTATTCTTAATCGGACACAGCCTGAACCTGGCAATCAATGCCCTGGGCGCATATGTCCATACTAACCGTCTGCAGTATGTAGAGTTTTTTGGAAAGTTTTATGAAGGCGGCGGAAGGAAATTTGAGCCCTTTGCCGTTCACACCAAATATTATAAAGTCAAGGAGGACATTTAGTTATGGGAAATATGGGAGTTGCTTTAGCATTATTAGGAGCTGCAATCGCAGCACTTTTTGCAGGAGTAGGTTCTGCTATTGGAGTAGGTATTGCAGGTCAGGCTGCGGCCGGAGTTGTTACAGAGGATCCTAACAAGTTCAGTAAGGTTCTGGTTTTACAGCTGCTTCCCGGTACACAGGGTATCTACGGTCTGCTGATTGCATTCATCACACTGACACAGATTGGTATTATGGGCGGAAGCGCTGACCTTTCTTTGGTAAAGGGCGCTTTATATCTGGCAGCATGCCTTCCTATGGGTATTGTTGGCTGGATTTCCGGCGCATCACAGGGCAAGGCAGCAGCAGCAAGTATCGGCCTGGTTGCCAAGAGACCTGAGCAGTTTGGTAAAGCTATGATTTTCCCGGCCATGGTTGAGACTTACGCCATCCTGGCACTGCTGATCTCCATCCTTTCCATCTTTGGTATTGCAGGACTTAACATTTAATCAGCATACCAAATAGGAGACTTAAGGAAAGGAGAACATGGCATGGCGGGATTAGATAAGATCATCAGCCAGATTAAAGAAGAGTCCCAGAAAGCAGCGGAACGCACCAGGGCGGAAGCCCGTTCCAAGGCAGATGAGATTCTGGCACAGGCCCGTGCGGACGCAGAGAGGGAGTGCGTTGATATTGAGAGGCGCTCCAAACAGGCGGTAGCCAACATTCTGGAGAGAGGACGCACGGCAGGCGAACTTAAGAAGAGGGGGGCTGTTCTGGCCGTCTATAAGAGACTCATCGGCGCAACCATTGGGATGGCCAAGGCCGAACTCAAAGGGCTTGAGACCGGTGCCTACTTTGATATGATTCTGAAACTTGCAGTTAAATCCGCACAGACCGGCGAAGGCGAGCTCCTGTTCTCAAAGAAGGACTTGGAACGCCTGCCCGAAGGCTTTGAGGACAGGTTAAATGCTGCTCTTAAGGACAAGGGGGCAGTGCTGCGCATATCCGGAGACACCCGGGATATAGACGGCGGTTTTGTGCTTACTTATGGAGGAATTGAGGAGAACTGTTCCATTGACGCTCTCTTTGACGCAGCACATGAGGTATTGCAGGATAAAGTGCAGGAGATTCTGTTTTCATGAACGTAGGGAGGAACTAATTAAATGGCAGACAAACAGTATGTTTATGCAGTAGCCCGCATCCGTTCCAAAGAATTGTCCCTGCTATCCGGTGCATTTTTAGAGCAGCTGACGGCTGCAAAAGACTATGACGAGTGTATCCAGCTTCTTATGGAGAAGGGCTGGGGAGAGGACGGCATGACAAATGCCGCTGACATCCTGGCCATTGAGAAGAGGAAGACCTGGGAGCTGATTAACGAGCTGGTGGAGGATATGTCGGTATTCGACGTGTTCCTGTACGCCAACGACTACCACAATCTGAAGGCAGCCATCAAGGAGGTCCGCATGGGTGATGAATACCCGGGCATCTTTATGGAGCAGGGGACTGTGGATGTGAAGCTCATACGTGAAGCAGTTCAGACCAGGGAATTCCAGAATCTTCCAGCGGCCATGAGAACACCTGCGGAGGAAGCCTACAAGGCTCTCCTTCACACCCAGGACGGACAGCTCTGCGATATCATAATCGACAAAGCAGCCCTGGATGCAATCTGCGCAGCCGGTAAATCCTCCGGCAATGAGTTCCTGGAACTCTATGCGGAGCTGACCGTTGCGGCGGCAGATATAAAGACGGCGGTGCGGGCATCCCGTACCGGCAAGGACAGGGCATTCCTGGAACAGGCGCTGGCACCATGCGGCAGCATCAACGTTGCCCGTCTGGCTCAGGCAGCCATAGAAGGCGTGGATTCCATCGGTTCATACCTGGAAACCACGGCCTATGCAGATGCAGTGGAAGAATTGCGGCGTTCACCTTCAGCTTTTGAGCGGTGGTGCGACAATCTGCTGATTCGTAAGATTAAGCCCCAGCAGTACAGCGCCTTTGGTCTGGGTCCGCTGGCAGCTTATATTCTGGCACGGGAGAACGAGATTAAATCAGTTCGGATTGTGCTTTCCGGGAAATTAAACCATCTTCCCGAGGAGTCCATCCGGGAAAGGATAAGGGAGATGTATGTATAAGATTGCAGTTATGGGCGACCGGGACAGTATCTACGGTTTCGCCAGCCTGGGTCTGGAACCATTTCCTTTGACAGACCCGGCGGAGGCAGGAAAGAAGGTTAAGGATCTGGCAGAAAGCGGCTATGCAGTAATTTACATTACAGAGGCCCTGGCCGCCCAGATTGAACCGGAGATCAACCGCTACCGTGAGGCTGGCCTTCCGGCCATTATACTGATTCCCGGCATATCAGGCAATACGGGAAAAGGTATTCTGGCAGTTAAGAAGTCAGTGGAGCAGGCAGTTGGCTCGGATATTATATTTAATGGGCAATAACAATGGAGGTAAAAGATGAGCAAAGGCGTAATTAAAAAAGTAGCCGGTCCGCTGGTCATCGCAGAAGGCATGCGCGACGCGAACATGTTCGACGTGGTTCGAGTCAGCGAACAGCGTCTGATTGGCGAAATTATAGAGATTCATGGCGATAAGGCTTCCGTCCAGGTATACGAGGAGACATCCGGACTGGGACCCGGGGAGCCGGTGGAATCCACAGGCGTACCCATGAGCGTGGAGCTGGGGCCTGGCCTGATTGGAAGTATATACGACGGTATCCAGCGTCCCCTGGATGCCATTATGGAGAAAACAGGCGGAAACCTGTTAAACCGCGGCGTGGAGGTTCCCTCCCTGAAGCGTGAGAAGAAGTGGACCTTCGTACCCGCTGCAAATGCGGGCGACAAGGTAGGCGGCGGCGACATCATCGGTACGGTTCAGGAGACCGATGTGGTACAGCAGAAGATCATGATTCCTGTTGGCGTTAGCGGCACCCTTACCTATATCAGCGGCGGAGAGTATACGGTTACCGATACAGTGGCTGTTGTGACAGACGAGAAGGGACAGGAGCATCCTGTTTCACTGATGCAGAAGTGGCCTGTACGTAAGGGCCGTCCCTATCAGAGAAAGCTGTCCCCTGATATGCCTCTTGTAACAGGACAGCGTGTTATCGACTGTCTGTTCCCAATTGCAAAGGGCGGTGTTGCGGCTGTTCCCGGACCTTTCGGTTCCGGCAAGACGGTTGTACAGCACCAGCTGGCCAAGTGGGCTGACGCAGATATCGTGGTTTACATTGGCTGCGGCGAGCGCGGAAACGAGATGACCGACGTTCTGAACGAGTTCCCGGAACTGAAGGACCCAAAGACAGGCAAGTCTTTGATGGAGCGTACTGTGCTGATTGCCAATACCTCCGACATGCCTGTTGCCGCCCGTGAGGCATCTATCTATACAGGTATCACCATTGCAGAGTATTTCCGTGACATGGGTTATTCCGTAGCCCTGATGGCAGACTCCACTTCCCGTTGGGCCGAGGCTCTTCGAGAGATGTCAGGACGTCTGGAGGAGATGCCTGGTGAGGAAGGTTATCCTGCATACCTGGGTTCCCGTCTGGCACAGTTCTACGAGCGTGCCGGCCGTGTTATCTCCCTGGGCCAGGACAACCGCGAGGGCGCTCTTTCCGTTATCGGAGCAGTATCCCCTGCAGGCGGCGATATTTCCGAGCCGGTTACACAGGCTACCCTGCGTATCGTAAAGGTATTCTGGTCCCTGGATGCGGATCTGGCATATAAGAGACATTTCCCGGCCATCAACTGGCTGACCAGCTACTCCCTGTATGTGGACACCATGGAAAAATGGTTCAACGCAGAGGTGGAGAGCGACTGGACCGAGCTGCGCGCCCGTCTTATGCGCCTGCTGCAGGAAGAGTCTGAGTTAAATGAAATCGTACAGCTGGTAGGTATGGACGCATTATCCGCACCTGACCGCCTGAAACTGGAAGCAGCCCGTTCCAT
>OAVH01000901.1_pt1 | contig 19370 bp, 22 predicted proteins | sample 1495281 | NCBI WGS metagenome assembly OAVH01 (sample SAMEA2580082, study PRJEB22360) | human gut metagenome | biome: human gut; feature: human-associated habitat; material: faeces | place: Denmark | collected 2008/2010
TTATTGAATGTTTATTGAAAGTTTTTGCAATCCCCTCTTTAAGTAAATGACATTGCAAGTGTATGATAACGTGTGCCGATATTCATTTTTTGAAGAAGTGTATCATCAATGCCGGAGATCACCAGTCCAATGGTGTCCAGAACTGCAGTTCCTACAAATTCTGTCCGGGTACAGTGTGTGCTGATGCTTTTTATATCCATAAAAATTACCTCTTTTTTGGTATTGTGATTTTAATATAGCTTAAAAGGAAAGGTATTTCAACGGATTTTGCTGTATTTGCAGGTGTTTTTGTGTTTTTTGAAACAGAGAAATTACTTTCTGGATATTTTTTTAAACTTTTTTAAAAAAAGTGTTGACAAATACATCTGAAATGAATATAATAATTCTTGCAGTCGCGAGTTGTGACTGATAAACAAAGAAATCGAAGCGTGGCTCAGTTTGGTAGAGCGCTGCGTTCGGGACGCAGAGGCCGCAGGTTCAAATCCTGTCGCTTCGACTAGATGATGAAGAATCTCTTTTTAAGAGGTTCTTTTCTTTTTGTAAAAAAAGCATGAGAATGTCTGAAATATTTTTATTTCATATTGTTACCAGATTGTAATCTCCCTTTGTTATGATAAACTCAACATAATGAAGGGAGACATTTTTTATGAAAATATTAGAGACGAAGCATCTGAAGAAATATTACGGTCAGGGCGGCAGCCTGGTAAAGGCTGTGGATGATATCAGTATTTCAGTGGAAAAAGGAGAGTTTGTTGCAATCGTGGGAACCAGCGGCTCCGAAAACCTCTCTTTTAAATCTGCTGGGCGGTTTGGACTATACGCCCATTGCCAATATTAAAATGTACAGTGAGTTTTTTAAGGAAGACTCCCTGACAACAGAAGAACGCCGGCATTTTGCAGATAATCTGGAGCGTCAGGCCCGGAAGCTGAGCTGGCTGGGCGAAGGCTTTGCAAAAGTTTCGCGACTGGAGACGGGGATCATCTCCCTGAAGCCGGAACTGCAGCCGGTACTTCCGGTGGTTTTATCTGCTGTCGATCAGGTATCGTTAAAGGCAGAAGAGCACGGAAACGATATTTGTCTGGAAGGGCGGCAGGATCTGAAGGCCTGTCTGGATAGAAAATGGACAGAAGAGGTGTTTTTTAATCTGCTGGATAATGCAGTGAAGTACAGTGTTCCGGAAAGCAGGATTCTTGTAGAGCTTCTGGAATATGAAATGTATATCCGGATCAATGTATGCAGTCAGGGAACAAAGGTGGAACGGGAAGAATTTGCCAGAGTCTTTCAGAGGTTTTACCGGGGAAGGAACGCTGAAGAGCAGGAAGGCGTAGGACTTGGTCTGTATCTTGCCCGTGAAATCGTGAATGGCCAGAGGGGATATATGAAAGGAGAATATGAGCTGGAGAAAGGTAATGTATTCAGCGTGTTTTTACGCAGGTGAAGCTTTTTGAAGCGGAATAACCCGCGGTAAATCAGGAAAACCAGGGCTGATGCAAAGGCAGACAGATTATCTGCCGGAGCATCAGCTCTGGTTTTTTATTTATCAGTATTGAAAAATAACAACATTGGTGATATAGTTAATTACACAAGTAATAAACCGAATAAGTAACCCTATAGACAGAAGGGATGTGAGAATGCGTGAATGAAATCCTGACACAGGAGAAGTCAATTTATATTCAGATCAAGGAAATGATCGAGAACGATATTCTGCGGAATATTCTTTTGGAGGAGGAGCGGGTACCCAGCACCAATGAACTTGCGAAGCTTTATGCCATTAATCCCGCCACGGCAGCCAAGGGAATCAATATTCTGGTAGACGAGGGGATTTTGTATAAGAAGAGAGGCATTGGAATGTTTGTAGCGACAGGAGCAAAGAAGCAGATTATGGAGAAGCGGAAAAAGAACTTTTATAACGATTATGTAAAAAGCCTCATGGCTGAGGCAGACAGTCTGGGAATCAGCAGACAGGAGCTGATCGCCATGATCCAGGAAGCAGAGAACGAAAAGAAGTAATGTTTTTCAGAAAGCAGAGGGCGCATATATGAGTGAATTAAAAGCAAAGGGAATTACTAAGAAATACGGAACAAAGGAAGTGCTGCACGGTATTGACCTGACACTGGAAAAAGGGAGGATCTATGGTTTGATCGGTCGTAACGGAGCGGGAAAAACCACGCTTTTATCCATACTGACTTCTCAGAATCCTGCAACAGAGGGCAGTGTGACCTTTGATGAAATGCAGGTATGGGAAAATCCGGAGGCATTGAAGCATCTCTGTTTTTCAAGGGAGCTGAACCAGCTTCAGGGTGGCAATGCCAATGCAATGAAAGTAAAAGAATATCTCTGGGCAGCAGCTACCTTTTTTCCTTATTGGGATAAGGAAATGGCACAGAAGCTGGTGGATATTTTTAAGCTGGACGTGAAACAGAAAATTTCAAAGCTTTCCAAGGGAATGTGTTCCATGGTAACGATTATTGTAGGACTGGCAAGTAAAGCGGAGTTTACGATTTTTGACGAGCCGGTGGCAGGACTTGATGTGGTTGCCAGAGAGAAGTTTTATGAGATCCTTGTGGAAGAATTTATGGAAACCGGACGGACCTTTGTAGTATCTACTCACATTATTGAGGAAGCGTCAGATATTTTTGAAGAAGTGATCCTTCTGGATCAGGGCAGGATACTTTTGAAAGAAAATACACAGAACCTTTTGGAAAGAGCCTTTCATGTCAGCGGCCATGAGGAGGAAGTGGCGCGTGCTGTGGAAGGACTGACTGTTCACCACGAGGAACGCCTGGGAAGAAGCCGCGGTGTGACAGTGCTTCTGGAGCCGGGACAGCGCATTGGTACAGAATATGATGTAAGCGTACAGCGTGTAAGCCTTCAGAAATTATTTGTGGCGCTTTGTGGGGAGGAATGAGTATGAGACTTAAAAGTCATTTAAAATACTGGGGCAGGAACGCTTTTGTCTGGACGGGAATCTCCCTTGTCTGTGTTCTGGGATTTTGGATCATGAATGAACTGAGCAGCGCAAAATATATACAGGGCATTGGTCTGGCATCTACATTTCTGGTGTATCTTACAGTGGTGGGAGCGTTTGTTTCTATGATCGCGGTAATTTCTACATTTCAGACAGAAATTCCCCGGCTGGTGTCTATGAATGTTACCCGGAAGGCAGCTGTATGGGGACTGACGGCAGGTCACGCAGCAACTGCGCTTCTGCATATGCTTTTAGGTATCCTGATATGGTGTATCTTTGGCATCGGGGAAACAGAAATGGTGGTTTTTATTGCATCTTTGATCACAAGTGTGATGCTGGGCTTTGGTGGTTTTGGCATGCTGCTTGGGGCGTCAGTGCTTCGTTGGGGTAAAATTGGAACAATTATCATGGCAGCTGCAATTATGGTGATAACGATTGGCATTTCCGCTTTTATAGCCATGGGAGGAAAAGATTCTTTTCGGGGATTCAGCATGGAAACAGTGGCGGAACTTAATTTCTGGCCTCTGGCTCTGGCTATGGCGGCTTTCTATCTGCTTGCAGGAGCAGCTGCGTTTATGCTTACAAGAAAGATCGAAGTACGGGTATAAGGAGGGGACAATGATGTTGGATATGATACGAAAACAGTTCCTGATACAAAAAGATGATTTGATCGCCAGCGTATTGATTGCGGCTGGAGCAGGGATTTTTGGAGTTTTGCTTCTTCAGGTCATTTATTACCTGAAGCCGGATGCGGCAGCGGAGTATGTGCCTCTGGGAACGATCCTGTCAGGCGGATTTGCCACGTTTTTTGCAATAGCGTTTATTATGGTTCAGCTTTCTGTGTATTTTCGCCTGGCGATATCCATGGGAGGCGTGCGGAAATACTTTTTCTGGGCGTTTCTTGCAGTGACTCTGATACAGAACCTTGCGATTTATGGAATTGTACTCCTGGTCCATATGGGGGACCAGTTCCTGAACCGGAGCCGCCACCCGAATATGAGGATGATAGTGGATGTCTGGCCCTATCTTTTGAAATGGGGAGTTCCGGTAATTGTGCTTGTAGTGATTGGAAGCATGTTTCTTGGTGCTTTGGGAATGCGCTTTGGAAAATATGCCCAGGGGATTTTCTGGGTACTGTGGATGGTCATATGTATTGTTTTTCCCCGGATCATGGGAGCGGCAGAGGATGCGCCGAATTCTGTATTTGGACGATTTGGAAATACAGCAATTGATTTTTGCAAAGGGATTCCCGGAAGTATCTGGACGGCTGCGATAGCAATATTTTCTGTGGCGGCAATGTTAGGAACTTATCGGATCCTCAGAAAGAGCAGCATATGACAGACAAATCGTAAGAGAAAGGGTCTTTTCTGGCACACAATACATATACATTATTGAAATATAAAATCCGGGAGGAAGCTCTTGAAAGAGTATCGGCGTTTTGTCGCATATGTATATGAGTACCAGAAAGGGAAAAAAGGAAGAAACTGTGGGTTTATTCAGGTGGAAGCAAAAGAACAGAACTGCAGAATGGAGGTGCATCTTCTGTGCCCCGGATTGCTTCCGGATGTGAATTGTGAAATTTTCGGATTTGTGCGTAACGGCGGCCTGATGGACGGAATACTGATCGGGGAATGCAGGACCGGGGAAAACCGTGCAGACTGTGTGCTGGAGACGGACAGAGATAGTCTGGGGGGAAGTGAGATCTCTCTGGAAAAAATAGGAGGAATGATTCTTCTGACGGAGAGCGGCGGCTTTTTTGGAACAGAGTGGGATGACAGAACAATCCGGCCGGATAATTTCAGAAGGATGAAACCTCCGGAAGAAAAACAGCTGGATTCTGTGAACCAGAGAGAAGAGCCATTGATGCCGGAGAACTCAGAGAAACAAGAGGAGGCATTGATGCCGGAAACTCCCGGACAGAGTGTGGAAGAACCATCCGCACCGGAAAATGTGAAGGAACAGGAAAAGGAAAAAGCAGATATGGTGTCGCAGGCTCTTACAGAAGCCTCCCCGCAGAACAAAGAACTGTTTTTATCTGTTGGTGAGCCGGCAGATGTTTTTGAGGACGAAGAGATTTTTGACTGCAGGAAAATTCAGCTCAGAGATCTGTGCAGACTTCGGCTTCGGGAATGTGGACTTCGAAATAATCGCTTTCTTCAGCATGGTTTCTATAATTTCGGACATCTTCTTCTGGGAAGGGACTGTTCCGGTCATTACATACTGGGAGTTCCCGGGGGGTATGATCAGCAGGAACAGTTTATGGCAAATATGTTCGGTTTTCCCTATTTCAGAGAAAGCAGGCAGATACAGCTTCCAAAAAGCAGAGGTGGATACTGGTATCGTTTAATCAATACCCCGGATCTCTACTAAGGGAATGGTGCGTTTCAGGATCTCACGGAAATACATCAGTTCCTCCCGGGTATAACTGCTGAATCCAGGCTGCAGGACTTCCCCGGAATCTCTGTATGCCTGGAGATAATAAGCTTTGGCTCCGGACAGCCACTGACTGATTTCTATAAAATCCTTTTCGGAGTGCAGCTCCCGCACGACTGTGGTACGGAATTCGTAATCCAGCGTGCCGTTTTTCAGAAATTCCACAGTTTCTTTGACTGCATTGAGATCAGGGTGGAGCATCCCGCATAAAGACGGATAATTGTCAGGACAGGCTTTGATATCCACGGCGGTCATCTGGATCAGTTCCTGTTCGGCAAGGGATTTCAGAAGTTTCGGACATGTTCCGTTGGTATCCAGCTTTACCGGGTAGCCAACAGTTCGTATTTTTTTTAAAAAAGCAGGGAGTTCCGGAGACAGGGTGGGTTCGCCTCCTGTGACACAGACACCTTCCAGGATTCCTTTTCTCTTTTTTAAAAAGGAAAGTACCTCTTCTTCCGGAATTTCAGGCTGGCTTCCGGGATCCAGGATCAGAGAACTGTTCTGGCAGAAGGGACAGCGAAAGTTGCAGCCGCCCAGAAAAATTGTGGCGGCTACCCGTCCGGGATAATCAAGGAGCGTGGTTTTGTTTAATCCGTATATTTTCATTGGAATATCCTTTCGTATGTGCAGACTGTTTTGAGGAGCGGAGGCTCCTTTCTTTTATTTTAGGTATTTTACATTGATTTTGCAACGGCCATTTACTATAATAAGATACAGAAATCAGCAGGAGAGGAGTTGTTTTTGTGACAGAGCAGGAGCGTTTTATGAAGGAGGCTGTCCGCCAGGCAAAAAAAGCATGGGCTTTGAAGGAGGTTCCTATCGGCTGTGTGATCGTGTCTGACGGAAAGATCATTGCCCGAGGCTATAACAGGAGAAATACGGACAAAAACACTCTTTCCCATGCAGAATTAAACGCAATCCGCAAGGCCGGCAAAAAGCTGGGAGACTGGAGGCTGGAAGGCTGTACCATGTATGTGACTCTGGAACCCTGTCAGATGTGTGCCGGTGCTCTTGTACAGTCCCGGATCGACGAGGTGGTAATCGGAAGCATGAATCCCAAGGCGGGCTGTGCCGGATCAGTTCTGAATCTTCTGGAGGTAGACGGATTTAACCATAAGGTAAAGATTACAAAAGGTGTTCTTCAGGAAGAATGTTCGTCTATGCTTTCGGAATTTTTCCGGGAATTGCGTCAGGAGAAAAAACTCCGGAAAGAAACTTTGAAAAACAGATCAAACGAGGAGGAATGAAGAATGAATCTTGAAACATTGAGAAAAGACATGGTAGCAGCTATGAAGGCGAAGGATAAGATGACAAAAGAGGCGGTTTCCTCTCTGGTGGCAGCCGCAAAGAAAGCAGCGATTGATGAGGGCTGCCGTGAGGATGTTCCGGAGGCGCTGGTAGACCGTGTGATCCTGAAAGAACTGAAAACGGTAAAAGAACAGCTGGATACCTGTCCGGAAAACAGGGAAGACCTTCGTGCAGAGTATCAGGCAAGATATGATGTGATCGCAAAATATGCACCCCAGCAGATGAGTGAAGAAGAAATCCGTGCTTATCTGGAGGAAAAATTCGCAGAGGTTCTTGCCACAAAGAACAAAGGTCAGATTATGAAAGCTGTCATGGGTGATCTGAAAGGAAAAGCAGACGGCAAGCTGATCAATAAGGTAGTTGCTTCTATCTGTGAATAAATAAATAAAAGGAGGAATGCCTGAAAAGGCTCCTCCTTTTTATATTTTCTTTTTACGCGCGCCGCACCTCGGAATGGACTCACAGACGTTACCTTTACAGCCAGCTCGGCCCAGGCACCCTCACGGCACACAAGAGCTTCTGCTTAGTGCTGCTGCATTCCTGCCCTGACACGGTTCACAGATTCCTGTTGCGTGAGACCCAGACGTCAGCGCCGCTTATAAAGGGCAGCTCTGCAAAATACAAGCCTCAGATTGGCATCACCCCTGCTGTAGCGGATTGCAGGTACAGGGCACCGCTAACTCCCCGGCTGCGCGGAATTTAAGTATAGACGATTTTTGCAGTCTTGTCAAGAGGGGCAAAAGTATTATATAATAGAGGAAATTACTAAGCGAAGCGGGGTGTGTCAACTATGATTAAAAGAATCGGATTACTGACAAGCGGCGGTGACTGCCAGGCGTTAAACGCTACCATGCGCGGTGTGGTAAAGGCACTGTCCAATGCGGTAGATGATCTGGAGGTTTACGGTTTTGATGATGGCTATAAAGGGCTGATCTATGGGAAATACCGTATGCTGTCAGCGAAGGATTTTTCTGGTATCCTCACGCAGGGCGGAACCATTCTGGGAACCTCGAGACAGCCGTTTAAGCTCATGCGGGTACCGGATGAGAAGGGGCTCGACAAGGTAGAGGCCATGAAGCAGACATATTATAAACTTTGTCTGGACTGCCTGGTGATCTTGGGCGGAAACGGTACACAGAAAACAGCCAACCTTTTAAGAGAAGAAGGGTTGAATATCATCCATCTGCCAAAGACTATTGATAATGATATCTTTGGCACAGATATGACTTTTGGTTTCCAGAGTGCGGTAGATATTGCTACAAATGCGATTGACTGCATCCATACGACAGCTACCTCACACGGCCGTGTGTTTATTGTTGAGATCATGGGCCATAAGGTGGGCAGCCTGACTCTTCATGCAGGACTTGCAGGTGGTGCAGACATTATTCTGATTCCGGAGATTCCCTATGATATCAAAAAAGTCACAGAGGCGATTCAGAGAAGGAATAAGGCAGGTAAGAGATTTACCATCCTTGCAGTTGCCGAAGGCGCTATTTCCAAAGAAGATGCAAAACTCCCCAAGAAAAAATACAAAGAAAAACTGGAAGAGCGGGCGAAGAAGTATCCGTCCGTTTCCTATGAGATCGCGGATGAGATCTTTAAGGAAATCGGAAGCGAGGTTCGCGTAACCGTTCCGGGACACATCCAGAGAGGCGGACAGCCCTGTCCGTATGACCGTGTGCTTTCCACCAGGATCGGAGCAGGCGCTGCCGAGGCGATTCTTGATGAAGACTATGGTATTATGGTCGGTGTTGTCAACGGAAAGATCAAAAGAGTGCCTCTGGCTGAATGTGCAGGCAAGCTGAAGATGGTATCCCCGAAAGATCAGACCGTAAAGGCTGCCAAACAGATCGGCATCAGCTTTGGTGACTGATGACGGGAGCAGCATTAAGAAAGAAACTATAAAATCATAACAGAGGATGCTGCAGGCGGTTCCGATGTGCTTTGCAGCATCCTTTTCATTGCCATGAGAGGAGATTGAATTATGAGCTATACTGCCCTGTACAGGAAGTTCAGGCCCGATAATTTTGACGATGTAAAAGGGCAGGACCATATTGTGACGACTCTGACCAATCAGATCAAGGCGGAACGTATCGGTCATGCATATCTGTTCTGCGGAACCCGGGGAACCGGTAAGACAACAGTGGCAAAGATCCTTGCAAAAGCGGTAAACTGTCAGAATCCGGTAAACGGAAGCCCCTGTAATCAGTGCGAGATGTGCAGAGCCATACAGGCGGGAACATCCATGAATGTCATTGAGATTGATGCCGCTTCCAATAATGGTGTGGACAATATCCGTGAGATCCGTGAGGAAGTGACCTATCGTCCTACAGAAGGAAAATATAAAGTTTATATTATAGATGAGGTTCATATGCTTTCCACGGGAGCTTTTAATGCTCTTTTAAAAACTCTGGAGGAGCCTCCCTCCTATGTGATCTTTATTCTGGCAACCACAGAGGCACATAAAATTCCGATCACGATTCTGTCACGGTGCCAGAGATACGATTTTCACAGAATTTCGATTGATACCATTGCTTCCCGACTTACAGAGCTTCTGGAAGCGGAAGGGGTGGAGGCGGAGGAAAAAGCCGTCCGTTATGTAGCGAAAGCCGGAGACGGCTCCATGCGAGATGCGCTCAGTCTTCTGGATCAGTGTATTGCGTTTTATCTGGGCGAGACGCTTACCTACGACAAGGTACTGGATGTTCTCGGAGCGGTAGATACAGAAGTGTTCAGCAGGCTTCTCAGAAAGGTTCTTGCAGGAGACGTGACAGGTTCTATCCGTATTTTGGAGGATCTGATCACCGGAGGAAGGGAACTGGGACAGTTTGTGTCAGATTTTACCTGGTATATGCGTAATCTCCTTCTTGTAAAGACCTCTGAGAACCCGGAGGAGGCTATTGATGTATCTTCTGAAAATCTGAAGCTCCTGAAAGAAGAGAGTGAAATGACAGATGTAGAGACTCTGATGCGTTATATTCGTGTTTTTTCCGAGCTTTCCAGCAAGATCCGTTATGCTGCCCAGAAGAGGGTTCTGGTGGAGATCGCTCTGATCAAGCTGTGCCGCCCGGCGATGGAGACGAATCTGGACTCCGTACTGGATCGGCTGCGTGTTCTGGAAAAACGTATGGATGAAGCGCCTGCCAGGCAGGTGATCGTCCAGCAGGTGCAGGGAGCCGTGGCAGGAGAAACTCTGACAGCAGCTCCGGAGATGAAGAAACCCCAAAAGGCGGCTCCGGAAGATCTGCAGAAGATCGTGGCGGGCTGGAAGGTGATCGTAGGGCAGACTACAGCGGCCTTTAAGCAGGCTCTTTTGAAATCGATTCCTAAATATAATGGAGAAACAGGAGAGCCGGTGCTTTATGTGGAATTCCAAACGCCTCTGGGAAGAAATTATCCGGATGATTCGGATGCCTGCCGGGAACTGAAACAGATCATAGAGCGCCAGACCGGAAAAAGCGTAGAGCTTCATATGCTGGTGGCGGAGGATCATCAGCAGACAAATCTGGTGAATATTACAGTGGATCAGGCAATACGGGAAAATATCCATATGGACGTAGTGGTGGAGGAGGAACCGGAGAGGGACTCCTGACCTCAAACATATTGACACAGAGAGAACAATAAAATATAGTAGAATAGATATAAAAAAGTAAAAAGACCAGGAGGAATATAAATATGGCAAAGCGTGGAGGTTTTCCGGGCATGGGAATGCCGGGAAATATGAATAACCTGATGAAGCAGGCGCAGAAAATGCAGCGTCAGATGGAAGAAAACCAGAAAGCTCTGGAAGAAAGGGAATTTACCGCATCAGCGGGCGGCGGAGCTGTTGAAGTAACTGTTTCCGGTAAAAGAGAGGTCACAAAGGTGAAACTGTCCGAGGAGGTTGTGGATCCGGATGATATCGAGATGCTGGAGGATTTGATTGTAGCCGCTTCCAATGAGGCGCTCCGTAAGGTGGAAGAGGAATCAGCAGCAGTTATGTCCAAGCTTACCGGCGGTCTTGGTGGTCTTGGAGGAGGCTTTCCATTCTGATGGAATATTATAGTACACACATCAACAAGCTGATTGAACAGCTTTCCTATCTTCCGGGAATTGGGGCGAAATCTGCCCAAAGACTGGCTTTTCATATTATGAATATGCCAAAGGATCAGGTGGAGCAGCTGACTTCATCCATTACAGGAGCAAGAGAGAAAGTCCGCTACTGTAAAAACTGCTGTACACTGACCGATCAGGAACTTTGCCCGATCTGCAGTAACCCCCGCCGGGATCCGACAACGATCATGGTGGTAGAAAATACAAGGGATCTGGCAGCTTATGAAAAAACCGGCAAATATGAAGGGGTGTATCATGTCCTTCATGGTGCGATTTCCCCGATGCTGGGGATAGGTCCGGATGATATCCGCCTGAAAGAACTGATGCAGAGGCTCCAGAAGGATGTAAAAGAAGTGATTATTGCTACGAATTCCAGTCTTGAGGGAGAGACAACCGCAATGTATATCAGTAAGCTGATCAAGCCGACAGGAATCCGTGTCAGCCGTATTGCGAGCGGTGTTCCGGTGGGCGGAGATCTGGAATATATTGATGAAGTGACACTGCTCCGTGCACTGGAGGGAAGAGTGGAGCTGTGACCGGAAACAGCGCCGGAAGAGAAAGAGGGGAAAACAGGTGGCGAAGAAAAAAATAACATCCTCTCAGGTTGCGGAGAAGGCGGGTGTATCTCAGGCAACAGTATCTATGATACTGAATCGCAGAAGCAATGTATCTTTTTCAGCAGAAACAGTGGAACGGGTGGAAGGGGCAGCCAGAGAACTGGGGTATGAACTTCCCAGACGGAGAAAACGCAAAGACGGCAAAAAGGAAAAGCTGATCGTGGTTCTCTGCCCTACTCTGACCAGCCCTTACTATGTGCTGCTTCTGCAGGGAATCGAGGCAGTGGCAAACGAAAAGGGATACGGTGTTTTTATCTGCAACACACAGAGAGATGCCGGACTGGAAGAAAAATATCTGCGTATGATCCGTACCATGCGTCCGCAGGGAATCATTTATACCTGTAATCCGAATCCGGATTTCCAGAAAAAGGTTGAAGAAACGGCGAGAGAGATTCCTCTTGTGATCATCAGCAACAAAGAAAAGACAACTGCTGTGGATGCGATCAATCAGGATAATACCATGGTAGGGCGGCTGATGGCCCGTCATCTTCTGGATCTGGGGCACAGGGATGTGGCTTTTATCACACCGCCTCTGACCAGAAGACAATGGCAGAGATCCAGGAGGGTCGATGGATTTGTGAAAGAGTTTGAAAGAGACGGTCTTGCCGGACATGTGCTGATCCGTGCTGCGGACGAGGCTGTTGACCGCCAGATTCCGAGGATGGACTCTGAGTATACCATGGGCTATCAGCTCACCATGGAGCTTCTCCGGGAAGGCAAAAAATTTACAGCCATTGCAGGGCTGAACGATATGATGGCAATAGGAGCAATAGACGCGTTGGAGAAATCTAGAATCCGTGTACCGAAGGATGTATCGGTGATCGGTTGTGACAATATTTTTTATTCTGGAATCAGGAAGCTTTCTCTTACCACAATCGATCACTTTGTGGCATTAAAAGGAAGAGATGCCTGTGACATTATTATCCGTAAGATTTCCATGAACGATCAGTTTTATACAGAACCTCAGCCTACCAGTCTGTATAATATAGAATATACACCGAAACTGATCGCCCGCAGGACAACTGCCTATGCCAAAACAAAAAATTAAATATTCTACAAAAAAATATTAGTAATAATATTTTTAAATGAATAGAAATATATGCGAAAAATCAATGAGAAAGCCATAAAAATTCTATGGAAACAAAAGAAAAACAGGCACAAAATTAATAAAAAATATAATTATTAATAATTTTTTTATTAATAATTACTGCCTGCCTTGACCTGTTGAAAGTTTTTGTTATAATAAAATTATCAACGGCAGAAACAGCCGGAAGCAAAAGGGCAAAAACACAACAGGAGGGAAAAAGAATGAAATTTTTTATTGACACAGCAAATGTAGAGGATATCCGTAAAGCAAATGATATGGGAATTATCTGTGGTGTTACCACTAATCCGTCCCTTATCGCAAAAGAAGGAAGAGATTTTAAAGAGGTTATCAAAGAGATTACTTCAATTGTAGACGGACCGATCAGCGGTGAGGTAAAGGCTACTACAACAGATGCAGAGGGAATGATCGCAGAAGGCCGTGAGATTGCCAAGATCCACCCGAACATGGTTGTAAAGATTCCTATGACAGTTGAGGGGCTGAAGGCTGTCAAAGTTCTTTCCAAAGAGGGTATCAAGACAAATGTAACTCTGATTTTCACTGCAAATCAGGCGCTTCTTGCTGCAAGAGCAGGTGCTACTTATGTTTCTCCGTTCCTTGGAAGACTGGATGATATTTCCACAGACGGTGTGGATCTGATCCGTCAGATTGTTGAGATCTTTGATGTTGCAGGTCTTGAGACAGAGATCATCTGTGCAAGTGTACGTCATCCGATGCATGTAACAGCGTGTGCGCTTGCAGGCGGACATATTGCAACTGTACCGTACAAGGTTCTGGAGCAGATGACACATCATCCTCTGACAGATGCAGGTATCGAGAAATTCCAGCAGGATTACAAAGCTGTGTTTGGTGAATAAGCAGAACAAAAGGAGAATATCATGAATAAATTAGAGCTTCAGAAGACTGCAAATGAAGTCCGTAAGGACATTGTGACCGCAGTCCATGCTGCAAAGGCCGGCCATCCGGGCGGGTCCCTTTCCGCAGCAGATTTATTTACTTATCTGTATTTTGAAGAGATGAATATTGATCCGAAGGATCCGAAGAAAGCAGATCGTGACCGTTTCGTGCTTTCCAAGGGACATACTGCACCGGGACTTTATTCTGTACTGGCTGAGAGAGGATATTTCCCAAAAGAGGATCTGAAGACACTTCGTCATCTGGGTTCTTATCTTCAGGGACATCCGGATATGAAGCATATCCCGGGTGTTGACATGTCCAGCGGATCTCTTGGACAGGGGATTTCCGCTGCGGTAGGTATGGCTCTTTCCGCAAAACTGAGCAACGATTCCTACAGAGTATATACTCTTCTTGGAGACGGCGAGATCCAGGAGGGACAGGTGTGGGAGGCAGCTATGTTTGCAGGCTTCCGTAAACTGGACAACCTTGTGGTGATCGTGGATAATAACGGACTTCAGATTGATGGAAAGATTGATGAAGTCTGCTCCCCATACCCGATCGACAAGAAATTTGAAGCATTTAATTTCCATGTGATCAATGTGGAAGACGGAAACGATATGGACCAGCTGAAAGCTGCTTTTGATGAGGCAAGAACTGTAAAGGGAATGCCGACAGCGATTGTTATGAAGACAGTAAAAGGTAAAGGGGTATCCTTTATGGAAGATCAGGCAGGATGGCATGGAAAGGCTCCGAATGACGAGCAGTATGCACAGGCTATGGAAGATTTGGAAAAGGTAGGTGAAGCATTATGTCAGATGTAAAGAAAATTGCTACAAGAGCAAGCTATGGCGCAGCTCTGGTAGAACTTGGTAAAGAGCATGAGGATCTTGTTGTTCTGGACGCTGACCTTGCTGCAGCTACTCAGACCGGAATGTTTAAAAAAGAATTTCCGGAACGCCATATCGACTGTGGTATTGCAGAATGTAATATGGTAGGTATCGGTGCAGGCCTTGCGACAACCGGTAAGGTTCCTTTTGTGAGCACTTTTGCAATGTTTGCAGCAGGACGTGCTTTTGAGCAGGTTCGTAACTCAGTAGGATATCCGAAACTGAATGTAAAGATCGGCGCGACTCACGGTGGTATCTCCGTAGGTGAGGATGGTGCTACCCATCAGTGCTGTGAGGATTTTGCACTGATGAGAAGTATTCCGGGTATGGTTGTTGCATCTCCGTCTGATGATATTGAAGCAAAAGCCATGGTAGAAGCTGCCTATAAGCATGTGGGACCTGTTTATATGCGTTTTGGCCGCCTTGCGGTTCCGGTGATCAATGACAGACCGGATTATAAATTTGAGCTTGGCAAAGGTATTGTTCTTCGTGAAGGAAAGGATCTTACCATTGTTGCAAACGGACTTTGTGTAGCTGCATCTCTGGAAGCGGCTGAAAAGCTTGCTGCAGATGGAATCGAAGCGAAGGTTATCAATATCCATACGATCAAACCGCTTGACGAGGATCTGATCGTGGCAGCAGCTAAAGAAACCGGAAAGGTTGTCACCGTGGAGGAACATTCCGTTATTGGCGGTCTTGGCGGAGCAGTCTGCGAATGTCTGGCAGAGAAAGCCCCGGTACCGGTTAAGCGTATCGGTGTTAATGATGTGTTTGGTGAGTCCGGTCCGGCTGTGGCTCTTCTTGAAAAATATGGTCTGGACAGTGAAGGCATCTACAAACAGATCAAAGCTTTTGTATAAAACGGGACTTCTGATCTGAAAGTGGGACGGCAGTCAGGATTCCTTCAGTAATTTTGTCAGCCAGGCCGATCACGGTGGATAGCCGTGTGGTCTGTAACGTAAGCTGTTCCATTATTCCGGCAGTATTTACAATACCTGTAATATGAATATCTCCAACAGGAGGAAGCTCCTTTTGAACAGCGGCACCTGGGTAAAGTGCGCCATTTCCGATGGTCACATAGCCCAGGTGCTTTTTTTGCCCGAGAGAGGCATCGATGGCAATGACCAGAGCCTGCGGATGACAACGCGTGATATGGAGACTGGTGTCGTGAAGATTCAGGGCATGGACAGGGTGAGTCAGGGTACCATAAACATGGATCTTTTCTGAGATACAGCCGGTAAGCTGCTGTCCCACATACGGACCCAGACAGTCTCCTGTGAGCCGGTCTGTGCCTATACAGAGAAATACCAGTTCGTTCCAGGTGCCAGTATGGTTAAATATACATTTTTTCAGAAAACAGGAAATTTTTCTGACAGAGCCGGATTTTTTTGTATCAATATAAAAAGTCATAGCTTATCCTCGCAACAGTTTGTCCTGGTTCATTGTATCCCTTCCGGATACGAATTATGCATGGTGCAGAATATGTCGTTAAATTCTGGGAAAGGACTCTTACAATCTGCTAAAATCTGCATTTTGTATATGCTATCCTTGTACCCGAAGGGGTGATAGAACATGATAGAGGTCATCTATAAAGATGAAAAACAGGAAGCGAAAGGTAATGAGGGGATTTTCTCAGTGCCCAGAAACATACGCCAGATAGGAATGATCGGCGGAAACTGCCGGATCTATATGGAAGATTATGTATACACCTTTCTTTGTAAAATATCGGGAGAAGGAAAGGCTGATGCGGAAGAAAAAAGCTGTCTGGCCGTGCTTACAGGGGAGATGAAGTGGGCGGCAGGCATCAGTTACATTTTTATCAGAGGAGCAATTTCTGTTGAAACAGGAGAACTGTCTTCAGAGCATATTGAATTTACAGATGAAGCCTGGAGAACGATACAGGAAGAGGAGGAAAAATACTTTCAGGGGCAGGAAATCGCAGGATGGTTCTTTTCAGAAAAATCATTGCCTATGGAGGCCTCGGAGCTTTTCAGGAAAGTACATCAGAAACATTTTGGCGGTGAAAAAGTACTGATGCTTATGGATCCGGCGGAACGAGAGGAAGCTTTTTTTCGCTATGAAAACAGTTTTTTTATAAGAGAAAGCGGATATTACCTTTATTATGAAAAAAATCCTCAAATGCAGGCTTATATGATTGAAAAAAATCCAGAGCTGAAAGAAGGGATGAAGGAAGAGGTTCCTGATGAGGCGGTAAAGGCTTTTCGCAGGATTGTACAAAAAAAGAAGGGAACAGAGGAAACGGAGGAGACAGAAGAGAGAACCTCTGTTTTTTCATATGCGGCAACGGCCTGTCTTGCGCTTGCGATCATAGTGACAGGAGCAAAATTTTACCAGAATTATCATTCGGTGCAGAGGATCGATGCAAAAACCGAGACAGTATCGGCATCGGCAGAATCCGGTCAAAAAGTGGGAAGTACACCGGTTCCGTCTCCGACATTATCAGTTCTGAGGACAGAAGAGTCCGGCTTTGATAAAAAAACAGAAGAGGATTCCATATATAAGCAGGAATCGGATATCCGTAAGGCTGAACGGAGGGTTCGGGAAGCCAGAAAACAGGAGTCTGAGGAGGAGACGGAAACAACAGAAGAGCAGGCGGCAGAGGGAACGGAAGAAACAGAGAGCATAAAAAAAACGGAGGAGGATAAACTCGAAACAGAAGAGTCGAAGAAGGCATCAGCAACGGAAACCGTAAAGGATAATACGACATCGCAGGCAGAGACTTCAACAATTCCTGACAGTGGAAGATCTTATATTATCAGACCCGGAGATACACTGTATCAGATCAGCCTTGAAAATTATGGAAGCATGGATGCGGTAGAAAAGATCTGCAGTATGAATGGGATCAGTGCAGATGAAATTATTTATCCCGGTCAGATAATTGTATTGCCATGAGATATTTGTTATAATAGGTTCACATTCCGAAAGGTGAGGTTTATTATGACAAATATATTAAAAAGAATGATAAAGAAACGAAAGAGGGCAAAGCAGATGGCGCGGAATGAGAAAATGCCGCAGCCGGCCAGGGGAGATGATTATCAACAGCAGCTTGTGCGTCACAGGAAAAAGACTGCAAAAAAGGCAGCCGTCACTGCAGCCGCTATTATTGCGGCTGTGGCGTCACTGCTGATTTTTATAGAAAAAAGGAGTTATCGTAATTACCGAATACTTGAGACAAGTGAACAGGAAGATATTGTTTCTACCAAGTACGAGCAGATGGCGGGAAAAATCCTGAGGTACAGCCCGGATGGTGCGTCTCTTGTAAGCAGTGAGATGGAAGCCTACTGGAGTACTCTTTATGAGATGCAGAATCCGGTTGCGGATCTGAATGGGGACTGGGCTGTGATTGCTGATATAGATGGAACGTCGTTGGAAATTTTTGACAAAAACGGAGAAACAGGAAGCGTTACAACCTCCTACAATATTGTAAAAGCAAGGATTTCTGCCGGGGGAATGGTGGCGGCGATTCTTGATGGCGGGGACGCCACCTGGATTAATTATTATGATTCGGACGGAAGCCTGATTGCAGAAAACCAGACACATCTGGAAGATCCCGGTTATCCTATGGATGTGGCTGTTTCTGATAATGGTGAGATTATGATGGTTACTTATCAGTTTGTTGACGGAAGTGAAACAACAAGCTATGTTGCGTTTTATAACTTCGGAGATGTAGGGCAGAATGAAGAAGACAGGATTGTAAGCGGTTATACATATGAAGGGATTGTAATTCCGGAGATCCGATATTTGAACACAAATTGTTCGGCAGCACTCCGGGAAGATGGATTTACAATCTATAAAGGCGGTCAGATTCCGAAAGAAAGTAAAACAGAAAAGGTTGAGGAGGAGATTATCAGTACATTCTGTGATGAGGATACCATTGGAATGGTGTTTAAAAACGGAGAGAAGGATAAGAAATATACAATGAAGGTATATTCCGCAGAAGGGAATCTGCGGTTTGAAAGGAAATTTAATATTCCATATACAACGATAAAAATGAGTGGAGGAAATATTCTTCTCTATAATGATTCGCAGATCTGTGTACTAAACAGCAGAGGTGTACAGAAATATAATGGAACTGTAGACGGAAGTGTTCATGATTTTATCAAGATTGGCTGGAACCGTTATCTTCTGGTGCTGGACAGCGGTGTCAACGTGATCAAATTCAGTTAAGAGGTGAATTATGACATTGACATGGCTGGGGATAGTGGTGCTTGCCATTCTGGCAGTAGTCGCTTACAGAGGATATAAACGGGGATTTATCAGGGAGGTCGTATCGTTCTTTTTTGTATTTCTTGCAATTGCGGTTTCCTGGGCGATTAATCCTTATGTAAATGAATTTTTTATGGAAAATACTCCGGTATATGAGATGGTTCGGGAAAGCTGTGAAAGATTTGTATCATCAGGGGAAAAGGACGAAGGTGAGAACACCGGGAGCCAGACTGGCTTCATTGAAGATCTGGAACTTCCGGAACTGCTGCAAAAAGGCCTGGAAGCCAATAATACAGAAGAGGTATATGCTTATCTTTCAGTAGAAACCTTTGGAGAATATGTTTCGGAAGCTCTGGCAAGGATGATCATAAACGGGCTTTCATTTGCGGTATCCTATATGATGGCTTCCGTGATCCTGAGATTGGGAACCTGGATCCTGAATGTACTTGCAGGACTTCCGGTGCTGAATGGCGCAAATAAGCTGGCCGGAGGAATGGTAGGACTGGTAAAGGGGGTACTCTTTATCTGGATTGCATTTCTGGTACTGACTGTATTGTGCAGTACAGAAATTGGAAGGCAGGGATTGTCCTTGATTGAAAAAGATCCCTTTTTAAATGTTGTGTATGAATATGATATTTTTGTTAATTTCTTTATGAGCATTTTTTACGGAAACTAAAAAAAGTCCTTGACGTATTAATACTGCAGTGTTATACTTAAATCCGCTTCGAAATGGAGCGGATTTCTTGTTTTTCCGGTTAAAAAAGAAAAACAAAAAAATTGAAAAAACTTGTTGACAAGCACAGATAAATGTGTTAAAGTAAACAAGCTGTCAGCG
>OAVH01000928.1_pt1 | contig 18843 bp, 19 predicted proteins | sample 1495281 | NCBI WGS metagenome assembly OAVH01 (sample SAMEA2580082, study PRJEB22360) | human gut metagenome | biome: human gut; feature: human-associated habitat; material: faeces | place: Denmark | collected 2008/2010
ATTTTTATTCTTAAAGAAAGGAAAGGGCGGGCCGCATGCCGCCCCTGCCGATGATAAAAATGGAAAAAAAGAAAGCTTTCCTCATTAATTTTCTCTACTATGCACTTCTTTTGTGCGCAGCATTTGTCGTCCTGAAATATGGGCTGCCCCTGCTGGCTCCCTTTGTAATTGCTTTTATTCTGGCCTATTTATTAAGAAAACCTGTTTTATTTTTATCCCGTAAGCTTCATATTCCCCAGAAACCAACGGCGATCCTGCTGGTACTTATTTTTTATTCCACCATAGGCTTGCTGCTTTCCCTTGTGGGCATCCGCGCCTTTTCCTCAACGAGGGATCTGGTGCTGAATCTGCCGCAGATTTACGCCCGGCATGTGGAACCGGTATTAATGGGGATTTTCGGGAATCTGGAGCAGGCTCTGCAAAAAATGGATCCCTCCCTGGTTTCCACCCTGGAAGATCTTTTTAACCAGTTTACACAGTCGTTAGGGCAGATGTTATCCGGCCTGTCCGTTGGCGCCATGGGAACCATCTCCGGAATTGCCTCCTCCTTGCCGGGGCTTTTCATCAAGCTGCTGCTTATGATTATTTCCACATTTTTTATTGCCGCGGATTACGAGCTTCTCACCGGATTCTTTCTGAAACAGCTGGGCGGGAAAACGCAGAAAATTTTTATGCAGGTAAAAGAATATGTGGTGGGAACCCTTTTTGTATGCATCCGTTCCTACGCTTTGATTATGTCAATTACCTTCGTGGAGCTTTCTCTTGGGCTGACTATGATTGGTGTGAAAAATTCGATATTGATTGCTTTCCTGATTTCGGTATTTGATGTTCTCCCGGTTCTTGGGACAGGGGGAATCATGATCCCCTGGATGGTGATTTCCGCGCTGACCGGCAATTATTCCCTGTCTCTGGGGCTGCTTATTGTCTATCTGTTTATAACGGTCATCCGGAATATCATCGAGCCCAAGATCGTCGGCAGCCAGATCGGGCTTCACCCGGTGGTAACGCTGGCAAGTATGTTTGCAGGGGTCCAGCTGCTGGGCGTTGTGGGCCTGTTCGGCTTTCCAATCAGTCTTTCCCTGCTGCGTCACCTGAACGACAACGGCACCATCCATATTTTTAAATAGTAGGGCAAAAAAATAACCGGCGCCTCATGTGATATGACCCGTGTCAGGCGGACAAGGGCCATATCAATGGAGCAGCCGGTCTTTTTTCAGTCATTGTCGGGAAGCAGCTTGATTCTCACCAGAATCCTTCTCACGAATTCCCCTTCCTTCAGTTCAATATCATCCTCGTGCGTCTGCGGGGGAAGTTCGCATTCTTCCTCTTCCATTTCCGCACAGATCCAGTTATATGCTGCATCAGCAGCATTATCTATCGCATCCTCCAGATCCGGTCCCTGTGCCTCACAGCCTTCCAGATCCGGAAATGCCACGTAATAGCCTGCTCCCTCCTTTTTGGGGGTAAAAACTGCCGGGTACGTAAATGTCATCTATATGCCTCCTGATTTTCAGCCTTCCCCGCCTCCCTGAGGAAGCGATACGGCTTTTATTTTCTGTTATCCTGTACCATTATAATTTCAGCAGGGGGCCTTTGTCAAATAGTTATGTTTCCCATAGCCCTGTTTCCTGGCGCTGTGGCAAAATCAGTTTATATCCTCTTATGGCGTCCGATGAATTATTCTCTGCTAAAATAGTAATCGAGGACCTCCTTTGATTTACCCACCACGTAACCGCTGCCGCCTCTGCCTTTTACATCCTCCGTCATAGTAAGAAGAAGAATCGGCCTGTCGGCATTTTTCTGAGGCGTGAATACGCAGAACCAGCCCAGCTCCGTACCTGTGGTATCCGTTTTGGACTGTTTGATTTCTGCGGTTCCTGTTTTTCCGGCAAGCAGGATATCCTCCCGGTAGGCGCTGCGTCCGGTTCCATGGGGAGAGGCGATTACCTGTTCCATGGCCTCTTCAATCAGGCGGGCCGTATCCTGGGTATAGGCCTGTTCCAGCCAGAACTCAGGCTTTGCATCCGACTGGTAGCGCAGACGCGGCCTCAGCACGTTTCCGTCGTTGGCAAAGCCGGTGTAAAGCGCCGCCAGATGGATCGGGTTCACCAGAACCTGTCCCTGTCCATATCCGCTGTCCGCAAGCTGGATTTCCGAATCAATTCCATCTTCATTGGAATACTGTGACGGGGCAAGGGATATTTCAAAGGGAATCTCCTGGCCGAAGCCCAGCTTATCCAGGGATGCTGTCAGATCCTTTTCCCCGATGCGTAAGGCTGCCTTGGCAAAATAAATATTGTCAGAATAAATCAGGGCATTTTTCAGAACAACCGGATCATAGGCATGGAGGGTTGTTACATAATAGTTTCCCCAGCTGGCATCCTTCTGCCATGACAGGCCGACATTGCCGTAATCCTCGTTGGGATCAATGGCTCCTGTATCCAGGCCGATGGCTGCAATGACGGGTTTAAAGGAAGAGCCCGGACAAAGCTTCTGCCGGAAGCGGTTATAAAGGGGCATCCTTTCATCCTCATTCAGGCTGTCCCAAAGCGTCTGGGACATGCCATATATAAAATCCCTGCTGTCATAGGAAGGCGTGCTTACCAGGGCAAGGATTTCCCCGGTGTAAGGATCCATGGCTACGGAGCAGCTTTTATCCTCCGCATAGGCTTCGTACAGCGCCTGCTGGAGTCCGGCATCTATGGTGAGCTGAATGGTTTCCCCATCCCTTTTTGTAATCCGGGCAAGCGTGGCTTTTTTATTTCCCTGTTCATCCACGATGCTTATCTCACAGCCGTCACGGCCCTTCAGTTCTTTTTCATACAGAAGCTCCATGCCGCTGCGGCCGATAACGCTGTTTGACCGGTAGCCCTCCCCGGGATGTTTTTCCAGATCCTCCGCCGTCACCTGCTGGATGTAGCCGGTCAGATGGGCGGCCGCTTTCCCCAGCGGATAGTCCCGTATCTCCACATCTGTTATCAGCACACCGGGAATCGCCAGCAAGGCGTCCTGCAGCTCTTTTTTCCGGATGGTTTCCTCCGAAGGGTATTCCGCCATCAGCTCCTGGTCGGTCAGCTTCTGGATTGTCTTAATCGGAACAAAGGAATCCGGTTTCACCCATTTGGCCGACAGCTTCTTCCGTATACTCTCTGTGGAAACCCCGAGAAGCTCTGCCAGGCGTATGACGGATTCGTTCTCTTCCTCCGCCTCCACAGCTTCAGATGTGTCTTCCACCCGGCTTTGCGCAGTTTCGCCGCCCGACTCAGCCTGGCTGTCCGTCACCTCAGTTTCACCCGGCAGCCCCTCTTCGTTATCCGGCATTTTCCCGGGCACCAGGCCCACCGAAGAACCCGTACCCCGGCCTGCAAGAAGCCTGCCATTCCGATCCACAATCGTTCCCCTGGCCGCCTCGTCTCTTGTGACCTTCACCTTGTCATAGGCCGTCAGTCCAGGAAAAATCAGGCTGTCCTCCCAGACAAGCGCATAAGGATATCCTTCCTCTTCGCCAGTCCTTTTCAAAAAAACAGCCTGGTTGGAAAAGGAAATTTCTCCGGCCACACTATCCATTGTCGTATCATAAAAAACCGTCGCTGCCTGGCTTCCGCTTTCCTGGGCCTGTGTTACCGTTATCCGGACATCCGCCGCTTCAATTCCCTCATAAATCTTCTTGTTACGTTCTGCAAAGGCCTCCTCTGAAATCCCGCTTCTGGTCTGGGCATCCAGCATACGGTACATTTCATCATATTTTCCGTCTTCAATACAGGCCATATAATATAGAAGCAATTCTTCCGGCGTCTCCGGTTCCTTTTCCGCCTTTTCCTCTCCAATTGCAGGCAGAAGCTTCTTCACTCCGTTAAAAATCAGGACTCCTGCCCCCACAACGATTACAACAGCCGCCAGAAGGAGAAAAATTCTTTTCATCCGCATCATTCCGGCCCGGTTCCTCCTGCGTCTTCTCCGTTTCCTTTTCATATCAGCCTCCATTTGATTACATATGTAAGATTTATCTTTAAAACAAAACCGCCACACGGCGGTATCCTTTTTCCCTTCGCCAGGCAGCAGCATATTCTGCGCGAAAGCCGCGGCCAACAGGAACAATGCCACTTTCAGATACTGTTTTCCCCAGCCCTCCGGCGGCAATTTCTTTTATTATCCTACCTCCGGGAAATTCATATGTCAATATAAATTTCCCGGATATTATTTGGGCCATTAAAATACCAGAAAACCGCCGATGATTCCAAAAATAAAACAGATTGCCAGGCCTGCAATAATAAGATTCCTCATAAACCTGATATCCCCTGCGATTTGATGTATATCATGATACAATGGATGATTCTGTGTAATTTCAATTTTTTGCGTTACTGCCTTCTCTTTGTTTACCTGTTCTGTAATTTTCTGGTAATATTCCGTCCTGTCAGAATTTAATACGTCCCTTGCCGCTTTTTTAGCCAGTTCTGTATAATCGCCCTCCGACGAAATAATCCTTTCCAGCTCTTCCTGGGATTTATCACTATATTGCCTGAATAATGAATCATATTCTTTTGACGGTTCCATAAAGTATCCTCCTGCCTGATAATATTTTTTCGTTTACGTGTCATTTTACCCGACGGATTTTTCTGGAAAAGCTATTCCCATGGAAAATCCTCAGTTCATACTTTTAATCCTATCAGAAAGGAAGAGTTTTTTCATCCTTTTTTACATAACTTTCAGTAAAAAAATAAATGTCAGCTCCGTATCGTTTTTGTATCGGCCGGAAGGGCCGGGAGAATCAAAAATTACAGCTGATAAATCAACGCATTACAAATCGCCGCAGCCACATTGCTGCCGCCCTTCCGGCCTCTCGCCACTATCACCGGCACGCCTGCCGTCAGGATCAGTTCTTTCGCCTCCACCACATTGACAAATCCCACCGGTACACCGATAATCAGCCGGGGGCGGATTTTTCCCTCCTGTATCAGTTCATAGAGCCGTATCAGGGCAGTAGGCGCATTGCCGATGGCAAAAATAAAATCCTCCTGCATGGCGGCCGCTTTGTCCATGCTCACGGCGGCCCTGGTGGTCTGTTGCGCCAAAGCAGCAGCGACCACATCTTCATCCGCCATAAAGCAGTGTACCTTTCCTCCGTACTGCTCCAGTTTTTTCTTATTTATGCCCGCTCTTCCCATATTTGTATCCGTAATGATGGATACGCCCTCTCTGAGGGCCTGCAGTCCCTTTTCCACCGCATTTTCGGAAAAAAACAGGGTATCCGCATAGCTGAAATCCGCTGTGGTATGAATTACTCTTTTAATAATGGGCTTTAAAACCGGATCCAGCTCTCTTCCCAGTTCCTCTTCAATAATTTCAAAGCTTCTTTTTTCGATCTCTCCGGGGGCAATCTGCTTCAAATTCATTTTATTTTCACTCCTTATTTCAGTCCGATTATCCGCCGGACCGCATCCATATCCATGTGGGCCCGGATGACATCTGCCAGGATATCATACTGTTCCTGCCTGTAACCTGCCAGATCCCTGTAGGCGCCCGGAGTCATGCCTTTTTCCAGAAAAACAGGATTCAGAAGGCCCTTCAGCAAACCGGGGGCGTCCAGTATTCCATGAATATACGTGCCGCATACGTTCCCTTTGACACAGCCGTCCGGATACTGTTTTCCGGTAACGCAGTCCGTCACGCTGGCAAAACGTCCGCAGGTTTCCAGAAGGCAGGTTTCTCCCATATGGATTTCATAGCCTTCTGCCGATACGCCGCTCATTCCCTGATAGATGCCCTCTATTGGTTCCACGCGGCCCTCCACTCTGGTGCGATGCTTCCTTTTGCCAAATGTTGTGGTGACGGGAAGCAGTCCCAGTCCGGCCAGTTCGCCGCCGTGCTCACAGCCGTCCGGATCCAGCAGACGCTGTCCCAGCATCTGATAGCGCCGCAGATGCCAAAAATGCGGCAGCCCTCCAGGGCGGCTTTCTGTATGCCCGCTTCCAGGCCGTTCTGTCTTATCCACAGCAGATCCGACATGGTATTTTTGCTGCCGGGCAGGAACAAAATATCCGGTTTTCCCAGCTCCTCCGCCGTATTTACATACCGGACGGAAACGCCCTCGCAGCCCTCCAGCATGCCGAAATCCGTAAAATTGGAGATATGCGGGAAACGGATAACCGCCGCATCGATCCCTTTGCCGATCTGTCGTCTGTCAAGCCGTTCCGAAAGGCTGTCTTCGTCGTCGATATCCAGCTTCGTGTAGGGAATCACCCCGGTTATGGGAATACGGCATTTGTCATACAGCTGCTTCAGTCCGGGATCCAGGATGGTTTTATCCCCCCGGAATTTATTGATCACAAGTCCTTTAACCCTGGCCCGCTCCTCTTCCTCCAGAAGCCAGATGGTACCCAGCAGCTGGGCAAATACGCCGCCGCGGTCGATATCCCCCACCAACAGCACGGGTGCGTCCACCATGCGTGCCAGTCCCATATTGACAATATCATTATCCTTCAGGTTGATTTCCGCAGGGCTTCCCGCGCCTTCTATTACAATCACGTCAAAGCTTTTGTCCAGTTCTCCGTAGGCCTTCATAATAGAGGGAATCAGGCTTTTTTTCATACGGAAATACTCCTTTGCCTCCCGGTTTCCCAGGACCTCGCCGTTTACAATCACCTGGGAGCCCATATCACTGTTGGGTTTGAGCAATATGGGATTCATCCGGATATCCGGTTCAATGCCGGCGGCCTCCGCCTGCATTACCTGGGCACGGCCCATTTCCAGTCCGTCCCTGGTAATGTAGGAATTCAGAGCCATGTTTTGTGACTTAAAGGGGGCGACGCGGTAGCCGTCCTGATACAGAACGCGCAGAATTCCTGCGGTCAGGATGCTTTTTCCCGCATTGGACATCGTCCCCTGAATCATCAGATTTTTTGCCATACCTTTTCCTGCCTTCCTTTATTACAGCTCTTTTTCAAGCTCGTCCAACGCCTGAAGCAGCGCTTCATTTTCTTCCCCTGTACGTACCGCTATCCGGTAATCGCCAGGTCCCAGCCGGCGGTAATTCTCACAGCTGCGGATGGCGAAGCCCTTTCCTGCAAGCAGCCTGTCCAGTCCCGGCACGCCCTCAAAAAAAATAAAATTCGCACAGGGCGGATAGATGCGGTATATCAGCTTATCTCTTTTTTTCAGGCCCTCTATCAGACAGGCGCGCGCTTTTTCCAGATATCCGATGGTTCTCTCCCGATAGTCCTCTTCACGCAGCGCCGCCAGGCCGGCCAACTGGGCAGGGACAGATACGTTCCAGGCCGGGAGCTGACGCCTGATTTGCCGGATAACCTCCCTGTCGGCGCAGATTCCGTAGCCCAGACGCAGGCCCGGCATGGCATACAGCTTGGTAAAGGCGTTAATTATCAGGAGATTTCCATAATCCCTGTAAAAACGCTTCATACTGATGTTCTCATAATCCCTGCAAAAGGGCAGGAAGGTTTCATCCGCTGCCAGCCAGATTTTTTTCCGGGCCGTCAGCCGGAGCACTCGTTCCGACAGCTTGGGATCCATGCAGTTTCCCACCGGATTATTGGGATTGCACAGAAACAGCAGGCTTCCGGAGGGCTGCTGTTCCAGGAACGTAAGCAGGCTCTCTTCTGCCTGAAAGCCGTTTTCCCGCCGTAAAGGGAAACACCTCACAGGACAATCCGCCGCAAGGAGCGCTCTTTCGTATTCGGAAAAAGCAGGGGCAAGAATCAGCCCGGCCGCAGGCTTAAGCGCACGGACAGCGGCATAAATCAGCTCCGAAGCGCCGTTAGTGCATACAAGCTGCGCCTCCTTGGCCTGCCACTGCCGGGCAATGGCCTCACAAAGGGTGCGGCTGGTTTCTTCCGGATAGCTTTCCGCCCGTTTCCATTCCCTCTGCAGCACCTGCGTTGCGGCATCCGGCATTCCCAGGGGATTGATATTCGCAGAAAAATCATAGCTTATGTTTGTGCCGCCATTCCGGCCGCCGTGTTCAAAAAAATCCATATCTGTTCCCGCCTGTTTTTTCTTTCTTCCTTTGCCCTTTATCGATAGGTCCCAGTCATAATCCGGAGGGCAGAATTTTATAATCCCCAGCCTCCGCTAAGTGTCCACCGAAGCAGCAGCCCTGCCAGCCAGATTATCCCTGCGGATATGTACAAAAGCCGGTTGGCTCTGACGATATCCTCCACCTCCACGCGGCGGCGGGCGTCCCCGATAAAGGGTTTTTTAACGGTTTTCCCAAAATAAACCGCATCTCCTGCCAGCGCCACGCCCAGCGCGCCTGCGCATACTGACTCCGTCTGCGCCGAATTGGGGCTGGCATGGCAGAACCGATCCCGTTTCCAGATCCGGTATGCCCCCGCGGCATCCAGGCCGCACAGGCGGGAGGCTGCAATCATGGCCCAGGCCGCCAGGCGGGAGGGGATGAAGTTGGCCACATCGTCCAGGCGGGCCGCCGCCCTGCCGAAATACAGATATTTTTCATTCTTATAGCCCAGCATGGAATCCATGGTATTCACTGCCTTGTATGCAAAACCGGCAACAGGCCCGCCAAGCAGGAGAAAGCATAAAGGGGCAATGCTGCCGTCGGAGGTATTCTCCGCCACGGTTTCCACCGCCGCCTTAATGATCCCTTCCTCAGATAATACCGCGGTATCCCGTCCCACAATCATGGAAACGGCCGTCCGCGCTTTTTCCACATCCCCCTCCCGCAGCGCTTTACAGACCTTCATGCTCTCCGTCTTCAGGCATTTGGTGGCAAGAATCTGGTAGCACATGAAGGACTCCAGCACAATTCCTGCCACGGGATGTATCCGGCAGGCAAGGAACAGCAGAGCCGCCGGAACCAGGGCGGACAGCAGCACCATAATACACACAAGGAGCAGGCCGGAACAAAACTGCGCCTGCGGCGACTGCCTGGGGCGGCGCAGCTTTTTTTCCAGCAGGCCTATCCCCGCCCCCATGGCACGGATGGGATGGGGCATCCAATAAGGATCCCCGAAGAGCAAATCTAAAATAAATCCTGCGAATATTGCAATGGCTGTATCCATGAAAGCCTGATCTCTCCTTTCCCGTTCTTTTCCACCAGGCAGCAATAGCCCTGGCCATTGCCACATTGGTAGTCATAATAGTCCTTACCCTCCGTTCCGAAGCGGGAAAGCAGGGCCATTATCGTCCCTCCGTGGACAATGCAGGCCGCAGCCTGCGGTTTTTCCTCCTCTTCAAAGCGGGCAAGCAGCTGTCCCAGCCCCCGTGCGCACCGCTCCCGGAAGCTTTCCATGCTCTCTCCTCCGGGAAAAGGAAGGGCGCCGCCGCTGTCAATCCAGGCCTGATACTGCGGATTGTCTGACAGTTCTTTATAATTTTTCCCTTCGAACTGGCCGAAGCTGCATTCGCGGAAGGCTTCGATTATCAACGGTTCCTGCCCGGGATACAAAATGGCGGCAGTCTCCAGGCAGCGAACGAGCGGGCTTGAAAAAAGGAGATCCGCAGCGGGATACAGGTCCCGTTTTTTCTCCTGGTTCAATGCTACCCGCCCTATGGGACACAGCTTCTCGTCCGTCATGCCGATATATCTTTTTTCCCTGTTCCCCGCCGTCATGCCGTGGCGGATGAGTATGAGCTTCCTGATCATGTGTTTCCTCCTCTGTTTGGCAGCTTCACAGTTACTGCCAAACCCATCCCAAATCGCCTTAAGAGATAGGATTTTGGCACTCCTGAATCACTTTCATACGGTCAGCCCGGCCAATGCGCGGGCTGCCGAAACGCTGCAGCTTTACTTCAGGCGCTGTGGTATGCCGCAGATAAGGCGCTCCACATGCTCTGCCCGTTCCACTACCCTGCACATGATCCGGCCCACGTTTTCCCTGTAATCCCTGTCGCTTTTTTCCAGCGGCACAATGCCGCAGCCGATCTCATCGCAGATAATTATCACTTCCGGATTTTCCCGGCAGATGCATTCCGCCGAACGCAGGGCGGCGGCTGCATCTGCCCCGAAACGGCCCAGATACAGATGAAAATGATCGATAATTTCTGCCCGCAGGCACTCCTCCTGCGCAGCATATTTACCATCTGCGATTTTTGTCTTTTGCGGATATTTTCCCCTCACAAAGGCAAGCTTTCCCTGTGCCCTTCCTCCGATATAAACTTCCATTTTAACTCCCTGGCTCCCCATCCGCGCTTCCAGGCCACACTTTGCCGGCAGCCCGAATCCGCATTCTTACGGTCAGAAGCAAAGCTGTGACCTGACGTTACAAGTTACAATTCCCCTACAAAACCTGCAGCAGGCATAATAGGGCAGGTATCACGGCGCTCATCCATTCGGCGCACAGCAGAAAACAGCCTGCCAGATCCCCGGTGATACCGCCGAATTCCTTCTGTGACATATGCCTGTACCACAGGAATACCGCCAGATTCCCAGCCGCGGCAAGCGCTCCTCCCACCGGGGATGCAAAAAGCAGGGCCAACAGACAAACAGCCAGCAGGAAAAGCAGGACCAGGCGGACACACCTTTTATGGGCGGTGGAAGAGAACGCATAAAGAAGCCCTTCCTTTTTCGCCGCAGGAAAATAAACCAGGCTCAGACCGCTCAGTGTTCTGGACAGCAGAAAGCCAAGGCAGAAGCACAGGACCGCCCTGTCACTTTTCAGCTCGGATATGCCTCCCAGATAAGTAAGGTAATACCCCAGCAGGCAAATGACTGCAAAAGCGCCAATATGGGAATCCTTCAGTATCCGCAGCTTTTCCTCCCGATCCCTGTAGGAATGCAGGGCATCCATGGTATCCATAAAGCCGTCCACATGGATGCCGCCCGTAAGAAACAGCGGAATGGCCGCCATGCCGGCCGTATAGAAGAAAGCTCCTGCATTGATGCCCCCGCACAGCCTGTACCAGGCATAGCATAACGCACCTGCCACAGCTCCCACCAACGGGAAAAAACAGATGACATATTTCCGGTTTTCCTCCGACCATTCCGCCTGGGGCATGGGGATTTTGGAATACATGGAAAACGCAATGGCAAAGGAGCTGCCGATGGATTTTATTTTCTTCATGCCTGATCCTCCTGCATTTCACAGTTTTGTCTGCAAATCTGCCTGATTTTTTCCTGTTCTCCGCCTTTTTTCAGCGACAGAGGAATTCCGTACACCACTTCCCAGACCTCCTCCGCCTTCCTGCCAAGGCGGCAGTTCACCTCTCCCAGCTGGCGGATATAATCCAGGGTGCCTTCTTCGTAGGCAGCGCCGTCGGAAAATACTTCCCCCGTCACAATCACCAGATGGCGGCATTTGGAGTACAATGCTTCGATCTGGTGCAGTATACGGCGCCAGGCCTCTTCCCCGCCGCCTTCCTTTTCTTCCGGAGGATCCGGGGAAAACATTTCATTTGCCATCAGGTTGCTCATGCATTCCAGAAGCACCGTGGCATCCTCTCCCGGCTCCGCCCTGTCCACCCGGACAGGCCGTTCTATGGTTTCAAAGCCTTTGCCGCGCCGCAGCTGTCTGTGGCGCTCCACCTTCTTTTTCCCTTCCTCGCCATATACCTGCATGGTGGCAAGGTATACAAGCTCTCCCCCGGCAGCAAGGGAAACGGCTTTCTGTTCTGCGAAGGCAGATTTGCCGCTTCCGCTTCCTCCCGTTACCAGGATCAGCATTCCGGCCCCTTTCCCGCGCCGTAATCCTGATAGGCGTCCATGTCCAGCTCCTCAAAGGTCGCATTTTCCCGGTATACCTGATATGCCATATCAAGAAGAGGGAAAAAGGATACGGCTCCCGTTCCTTCCCCCAGCGCCAGATTGGCATGAATTATGGGCTTTAGCCCCAGCTCTTCCAGAATCGCGGCCATGGCTGGCTCCTTTCCCAGATGGGACGCCAGCAGGTAATCCCGTACCTCCGGAATCAGCCTGCACGCCGCCAGGGCGGCCACCGAGGTAATCAGCCCGTCCAGCACCACCGCAAGCCCATAGACAGCGCCCCCGATACACACGCCGGCCAGCGCGCACAGGTCAAAGCCTCCTACAGTCTGCAGGGTGCGGAGCGTCTCTTCCTTTCGCAGCCCATAAGCGGCGACGGCGGAGGCTATGACCTGTGCCTTATGCCGTACGCCTTCCTGGTCCAGGCCGGCTCCCGGGCCGGTGACCTGCTCCGCCGGGCGTTCCAGAAGCACGGAAGCCACCGCGCTGCTTGTGGTGGTGTTCCCGATCCCCATTTCCCCAAGCGCCACAATATGGTATCCCTTCCGGCCGAGCATCTTTGCAGTCTCCACACCCGCGCGGATCGCCGCCAGCATTTCGGCTTCCTCCATGGCAGGCTCCCTGGAAAAATTGCGGGTGCCGTTTCTTGTCTTCCTGTGCAGAAGGTTTCCCGCTTCTATTGTTTCCTTCATTCCCACATCCACAGGGTAAACATCCGCCCCGGCGCAGGCGGCCATCCGGTTGACGCTGGCAAGCCCCCTGGCGATATTTCCGGTCACCACCGTCGTCACCTCATGGCCGCTCTGGGATACTCCCTCTTCAATGATGCCGTTATCCGCACACATGACAGCCACCGCCTTCTTTTCCAGGGACAGATTTTCCGTTCCCTGGATCCCGGCAATGCGCACCAGCGCATCCTCCAGAAGCCCCAGCCCGTAAAGCGGCTTGGCAATCCCGTTCCAATGCCGCCTGGCGGCTTTCCATGACCGTTCATCAATCCCCCGTATTCGTTCTTTACAGCTGTTCAGATACTTTTCTGTTTCTGTCTCCATCTTTTTATCTGGTTGCCTCCCTGTTCTCCCCCTAGTCTGCAATGGCTTAAATACCTGCTCTATGGCCATATTCCTTCGCCGCCCTCACAAATGCGTAAGCCGCCTCTTTGTTTCCGTAAAAGTAAAGGTGCGGAAAGCCCGCATACATCCGTTTATCCGCCACGCCCGCCTTCCAGCGGGCCGATCCGCCGGCCTTTTTGGCCGTAAAAGCATCCGGCAAAAGTGTGCTGTCGTAGTAATGGAATTCGTGGGCCTTCAGCGTCCCTCCGGCAGGGCAGAGCAGGTTGTCCTTTTCCGCTTCCATAGTAATATAGCCAAACCTCGCAAGCCCGGAGGTCTTATGGCATTCTCCGTGCAGTACGCCTGCCATCCCGTATTCTTTGCCGTCTTCCCCCTGCAGCCGTTCATGCAGATACATGAAACCGCCGCATTCCGCAATCACGGGCATGCCGTCCTTTACCGCCCTGGATACCGCCTGCCGCATGGCTGTATTTGCCTCCAGGGCCGCCGCATGCAGCTCCGGGTAGCCGCCGTTTAAAATCAGCGCGTCCGCCCCTTCCGGAATTTCTTTCTCCCGCAGCGGGCTGAAAAAAAGGATTTCACAGCCAAGGGCCTTTAAAAATTCCAGGTTATCCCGATAGAGGAAGCAAAAGGCTTCATCCTTTGCCACCGCTATTTTAACGCCCCGGCCGTCAGGGCCGTCCTTTTCCTCCGGAATGCAGGCGAAACCCGGCGCCTCCTTCGCCAGCGCAAGAATGCCGTCCCAGTCAATGGTTTCCCGCATGGTTTCGTATAAAAGCCCCAGTTTTTTCCGAAAGCCCTGGATTTCATCCGGAGCTACCAGTCCCAGCTTCCTGCTTTCAAAAGCCGCTCCCGGAATGCAGGGCAGATAGCCAAGCGCGCGTACGCCCATGGCCTCGGCCTCCCTGCGGATATCCGGATACAGCTTTGCCGGAAGCTGGTTAAAAATCGCACCACGGATGTTCTGCTCTGTCTGGGCTGCCAGGAATCCGCGCAGCACCGCCAGCACGGAGCGGCTCATCCCTCTGGCGTTAACCGTGAGAATCACCGGTGTTTGTGTCAACGCCGCGATTTCGCTGGCGCTTCCTTTTTCCGTAAAACCACAGCCGTCATAATACCCCATGACGCCCTCAATCACACACAGATCCCCTTTTTCCCGGGCAAGTAGCCTCCGCATGGTTTCCCTGTCCGTAAAAAAACTGTCCAGATTTCCGGTTTCCACTCCCAGCACCCGGCTGTGAAACATGGGATCAATATAATCGGGGCCGCATTTACAGGCACAGGGATGCAGTCCCCTCTGTAAAAGCCCGTACAGGATACCGCAGGTCAGCGTCGTTTTTCCGCAGCCGCTTCCGGGTCCGGCTATCAGGATGCGGGGACAACCGGAAGCGCCCTCCATTTGCCGTTTACGGGAACAGGCTCCGTCTGTCTGCATACGCATGGGCTGATTTTTTTCTCTGTTTTTCATTCCGTCAGATCCCCCCATATGAGAAAAATAGGATTCTGCGCCTTCAGCATATGCAGCCCTCCTATCGGCTGCAGCCCTGTCACGGCAATCTGGCAGGCGCCCGCGTTCTGTAAACGGAAGCTTTCCACGCAGCCAAGCGCCTCCGATACGGTTTCCAGCGTCACGGCGCTCAGGCAAATCCGCATGGGCTTCTTCTTTTGCCACAGCGCTTCCAGGATACCGGAAAGCCTTCCTTTGGTGCCGCCGATGAAAACAGCGTCCGGCGCGGGCAGCCCTTCCAGAACCTGGGGCGCCATCCCTTCCACTACAGTCAGATTGCGGCAGCCAAATTTCTCCCCGTTACGGCGTATCAGTTCAATGCCCTCCGGATCGCATTCCACGGCGTATACCCGTCCTTTTCCGGCGGCCAGCGCCAGTTCCACGGAAACAGAACCGGTCCCTGCCCCACAATCATAGACGATATCCTCTTCTTTTACCGAAAGCTTGCTCAATATGACGGAACGCACCTCGCTTTTGGTCATAGGCACCCTGCCGCGCAGAAAGCTTTCCTCAGGGATTCCCGTGACAGGAAACCGGCCGTATCTGTCATTGATTAAAAAGAGTACGGTAAGCCCGTCCTTCCCTTCGCGGCGGTACTCCCTTGCCGGATATTTACGAATTCTTTCGCCGGGGCCTGAAAGATTGGTTCCCTCATACACCAGGGTATCCCCCAGGCCGCCTGCCGTCAGCTCGGCGCAGATTTCCCCGGTCTGCCCTTCCGTCAGGACAAAGGTTTTCCGGTGGCCTGCTACAGCGGCCAGAAGATTCTCTTCTTTCCCATGGCAACTTAAAATCTTTGCATCTTCCCAGGAGATCTGCAGTCTGGATGCGAAATAGGACAGGGAGGAAATTCCGGGCTCCACATGGATTGTGACCTCCCGCCGGCCTTTCATCTGTTCCCGGTAAGCCTCCAATGCCTGCAGAAGCTTCTTCGTCCCGCTGTAAAAACCGCTGTCGCCCGACATCAGCACAGCCGTCTGTGCTTCCCCGCTCTCCTCGATTGCCCGGCAGATGATGTCCGGCTCCCAGGCACAAAGAACCCGCCTGCCGTCCTCCGTTCCCTCCGTAAGCCCGCAGGCGTCCAGCATTCTTCCGGCGCCCGCCACCAGGCCGGCCCGGGAAAGCAGCTTTTTTACGCCCTCAGTCATGCTGTCTGCAGAGCCCATGCCGATTCCCAGGATGCTGATGTTCTGCCGGAGGCAGGAAACGGTGTTCCCACCGCCATTTTGCACAGCCGCCGGTGTGTTGCCGGAAAGGAGGGCCTGGCTGTTATCCGGCCTGCCATCAGAGCCGGTATCCTGGCCGCCGTTTTGGAGCAGCACCTTCACTTCCTCCACTGAACAGCCCTCTTCCTCCACCGGCCGCTTTACCACAACTACGGCCGCGCCCGCTCTTTTCGCACCGCGCAATTTTTCCAGGAAGCCTCCCGCGGCCCCGGATTCCTTGGTCAGCAAGATCCGGGCATTCGTTTCACGCAGCATGGCATAATTCATCTCTTCGGAAAAAGGCCCCTGCATACAGATAATATGTCTCCCGGAAAGTCCCATTTCCATGCATTTTTGCACCATTTCAGGCTGCGGCAGGATTCTTGCAAAAATACGCTTGGCAAACCCGGGCATCCCCCGTAACGCTTCCAGCTCCTTGCTTCCTGTGGTAACAAGAATGTTTCCTTCCATTTTTTCCAGCAGATTTGCGGCTTCTTCCATGCTGTCCGCTTCCGTCAGCAGGCGGCTTTCTTCCTGGCCGCCGATTTTCTGCGTTATATCGGTTATTTCCGGCCATGCGGTTTTTTCCGGCCATGCGGTTTTTCCCAGCCCTGTGGTTTTTTCAGGCCCCGCGGTTATTTCCGACCCTGCGGTCTCTCCTGCCGCCACGGCCGTTTCCGCCCCGTTTTTTTCTTCCCCGCAGGATTCCCGCACAACACGGATATAAGGAAGGTTTAAAAACCCGCAGGCGGCGCGTATATTTTCCGTGGCCAGCCTGGCGTACGGATGGGTGGCATCTATCACCAGCTGGGGACGGAAGGAACTTAATTTTTCTTCCATCTGCGCCCGATCCAGAGCGCCGGTGCAGATTTCCATATTTTCCCCGGAAGGAAGCAGCTGCTCTCCATAGGACGTGGTCACGCAGACGCAGGCCTTAATATTTTTTTCTGACAGGAATTCGCACAGCAGCCTTCCTTCCGTGGTTCCTGCAAACAGCATCACCTTCTGTATCATGTTCTCTCCTGCGCGGCGGCCGCTTCTTCTTCCAGACGGTATCCTCTGGGCGTTACCATTTTGCCGTGAATATTCCTGGTATGGCTGTTTCCGATAAAAACTGTGGTAAACATATCCACCTGGGTATCCCGCAGCTCTTCCAGGGTGAGCACTGCAGCTTCCTCCCCTTCCCGGCCTATGTTCTTCACATAGCCGCACACGGTATCCGGGGAAAGATATTCCAGCGCTATTTCACAGGCCATGCGCAGATAATCGCCTCTTTTTCTGCTAGATGGATTATAAATACAGATTACGGTGTCACTTTGTGCGGCGCAGCGAATCCTCTTTTTTATCACTTCTAGAGGGGTGAGCAGATCGCTGAGGCTGACCGTGAGAAAATCATGAGACAGAGGCGCACCCAGCAGCGCGCCCCCGCTGGCTGCCGCCGTTACTCCCGGAATCACCCGTATCCGCTTCATCAGCGCTTCGTCCCGGGCCGCCAGCTCATATACCAGGCTTGCCATGCCGTAAATTCCGCTGTCACCGCTGCATACCAGCGCCACCTTTCTGCCGTCCTCTTCCTTTTGGATGGCAAGAAGACACCGCTCCTTTTCCTGCTTCATGGCCGTTGCCAGAAATTCCTTTTCCGGAAACCATGGACGGATCAGATCCACATAGGTGGTATAGCCCACAATCAGATCGCTGTCCTCCAGCACCCGGACAGCTTCCACAGTCATGGTTTCATAGCCCCCCGGGCCAAAGCCTACTATATATAACATCGTTTCCTCTCCTTTTCAGTTACCTTTGTCATTTCTGTAAAAACGGATAACCGGCATACGCTGCGCCGCCGCTATGGTAATGCCCCCGGCCGCCTGCCTGGGCACAAGGAGCCTTCCGCCGCCGCTTCCCAGAACCGCCGCCCGTTCGCAGACATTATCCACGCCCACCGTTTTCCTGACGAACCCAGACGCTTCAAACTTCCCAGGAACCGCCTCCAGCTCCTGTGCGGTAAACGTAAGGAAGGGCGCCCTTTCCGCAAATGCCAGCTCCAGGATACCAGCCTCCTTTTCCTTCAGGCTGATGGAGGCGAAACGGGCAATCCGCCTTTTATCCAGATCGAATTTCTGAAATACCGTCTGCAGAAATTCTGAAAGTTCCGCCCCACTCCTTCCCTTTCTGCAGCCGATACCCACTGTCAGATCTTTCGGGATCAGCCGGCAGGTAACCGGGAATCGGACGGCCTGGGGCTGCGCTGCAATAACAATGCCGCATTGCGGCAGGCCGATGTCACCTTTTTCCCCTTCTTCTGCCAAACGGGGCCGCAGCAGGCCATCCCCACCCTTTTCACACGGCACAAGCAGCTCCGGCAGCTCGCCCTCCCAGGGCAGTTCACTGTAAAACCCCACCTTTTCCCCATGCAGCAGCCTGCCGGAGACTTCCTTTATCCGCTCCCGTTTTTCAATAAAAAGCCCGTTATCCCTGGCAAAAAGATCCACCGCAAATACGCCGTTTAAATCCGTCGCGGTGGTAATCACCGGCTCTGCGCCTGTAAGCAGGGCAACCTGCCGGCACCAGTCGTTACCGCCTCCCAGATGCCCGGACAGCAGGGAAACCACATGCACCGCATGTTCATCCATCACAAGCACCGCCGGATCCCGATCCTTTTCTTTCAGAAAAGGCGCTATGGCACGCACGGCGATTCCTGCGGCACCGATAAAGATAAGAAGCCCGCAGGAAGAAAACAGGGCTTCCGTCAGGCTGCGCACCTCCCGGAATGCCGTCTGTCCCTCCAGCGCGTATTTATAGAAGGAATAGCCTGTACAGGAGAGTTTTTTGCGCAGCAGGGCAGCCAGTTCCCTGTTTTTCAGGGCTCCCCTTGCCGTAAAGGAAATAATCGCCGCTTTCATTATGTATTCCCGTCCTCTCCCTTGCGCGCCTGCCTGAATTCCGTGGAAAAATCAGCGGCATACAGGCGGGAAAGCTCATAATCAGAACCCAGGACCTCTCCCACAACAATCAGCGCCGTTTTCCGGACGCCGGCTGCTTCGGCAAGCTCCGGCAGCTGCTTCAATGTACCGCGCAGGATTTTTTCATCCTCCCAGGTCACCTTGTAGCAGACCGCGCAGGGGGTATCCGGGGAAAGGCCGCCCGCCAGAAGCTCTTCCCTTACCTGCTTTAAAAGTCCGGTGCTCAGGAAAAGGACAAGAGTGCTTCCATGGGCTGCCAGGCTTCTCAGCCGCTCCCTCTCCGGCACCGGGGTACGTCCCTCCATCCGGGTGATGATTACCGTCTGAGAGACGCCGGGAAGCGTATACTCCGCCTGCAGGGAGGCCGCAGCGCCGCAAAAGCTGCTGACGCCGGGACAGACCTCAAAGGCTATACCGGCTTCCT
>OAVH01000941.1_pt1 | contig 18630 bp, 15 predicted proteins | sample 1495281 | NCBI WGS metagenome assembly OAVH01 (sample SAMEA2580082, study PRJEB22360) | human gut metagenome | biome: human gut; feature: human-associated habitat; material: faeces | place: Denmark | collected 2008/2010
TGGGAATGTCAAGTGGGTGCGTGGCTTCCCCCGCGGGGGGGGGGAGCCGTTCCGCTTTGATTTTTCGTGGCTTGCCCCGTCGGGACTTTCCACAAAGGATTTTATCGCCCCGTCCTCTTTCAAGTTTGGAGAGGGAAGATATTTCCGCATGGGTAGAAAAATCGGCGCGGTATCGTTCCTTGAAATCCTTGCACCGGAGCTGAACGACCGTATCTTATCCGATATTCTGGACTTGGAAACGGGCGTTATCGTCAACCTGCATATCCGCAGTATCGACCAGACCGAAGCAATCAAGACTATCAAGCGGAAAATCACAGACCTTGACAAGATGAAGATTGAGGAACAGAAAAAAGCTGTCCGTTCCGGCTACGACATGGATATAATCCCGTCCGACCTTGCCACTTTCGGCAGCGAAGCAAAAAATCTCTTGCAGGATTTACAGAGCAGGAATGAAAGAATGTTCCTCTTGACATTCCTTGTTGTGAACATGGCAGACACGAAGCGGAAACTGGAAAATGACGTATTCGCAGCGGCGGGTATTGCACAGAAAAATAACTGCGCCCTTACCCGCCTTGACTATCAGCAGGAAGCGGGGCTTATGTCCTCTGTCCCTCTTGGGGAAAACCTTATCTCCATTCAGCGGGGGCTTACGACGAGCAGCACCGCTATTTTTATTCCCTTTATCACGCAGGAGCTTTTTCAGACGGGCGCAGCTTTGTACTACGGCTTAAATGCCCTGTCTAATAACATGATACTCTGCGACCGCAAGCAGCTTAAAAATCCCAACGGCTTAATCTTGGGAACGCCGGGAAGCGGAAAATCCTTTGCCGCAAAACGTGAAATGACAAATGCTTTCCTCATTACCGACGACGATATTATCATCTGCGACCCCGAAGCCGAGTATTTCTCCCTTGTGCAGCGGTTAAACGGACAAGTAATCAGACTGTCCCCTACGGGCAAGGGCATTGACGGAAAGCCCCAGTATGTGAACCCTATGGATATAAACCTTAACTATTCCGAGGACGACAACCCCCTTGCGCTGAAATCTGACTTTATCCTCTCTTTGTGTGAGCTTGTCGTTGGCGGCAAGGAGGGCTTGCAGCCCATCGATAAGACCGTCATTGACAGGGCTGTACGGAATGTGTACCGTCCGTTCCTTGCAGACCCCGACCCGGCAAAAATGCCTGTCTTGGGCGACCTTTACAACGAGCTACTAAAGCAGCCGGAGCCGGAAGCGGCGCGGATCGCGGCAGCGTTGGAACTTTACGTTTCCGGTTCTCTGAATGTGTTTAACCACAGAACGAATGTGGAGCTTAACAACCGCCTTGTCTGCTTTGACATCAAACAGCTTGGAAAACAGCTCAAAAAGTTAGGTATGCTCATTGTGCAAGACCAGGTATGGAACCGCGTTACGGTCAACCGCGCAGAAAAGAAATCCACACGTTACTACATGGACGAATTTCACTTGTTGCTCAAAGAGGAACAGACCGCCGCTTATAGTGTGGAAATCTGGAAGCGTTTCCGCAAATGGGGCGGCATACCGACAGCCATTACGCAGAACGTCAAAGACCTTTTGGCAAGCCGCGAAGTGGAGAACATCTTTGAAAACTCTGATTTTGTCCTCATGCTTAATCAAGCCGCAGGCGACCGGGCTATCCTTGCAAAGCAGCTTAACATTTCCCCGCAGCAGATGAAGTATGTGACCCACACCGAAGCGGGCGAGGGACTTATCTTCTACGGGAATGTGGTGCTGCCCTTTGTAGACCGCTTCCCGAAAGACACCGAGCTTTACCGGGTAATGACGACGAAGCCGGAGGAAGTTACAGAAAGCGGAAAGTGAGGTGCAATCCATGAAGCAGTATAAACCCCGCGATAAAATCACGCAGAAAATGACCCGCGAGGGAGCCGTCGAAGTAAACGCTGCCACAGGAAAGAAGCGGCGTATCAGCAAGCGCATAAGGGACGCTGACCTTGCAAAGACCGAAGCCGCCGCACCGCAGCCGGAACAGGCAGAGCAGCCACAGGCGGCACAGGACGCGGCGCAGGCTGCCCCCGTTTCTCCCGACGCTTCCCCTCTGCCCCATACGCCGGAGCTTTCCTACAGGCAGGACACAGGCACAGCGGAGCGTGTCATGGAGCGTATCGACGCAGCCCAGACCCGGAAAGCCAGTAAAAAGGCAGTTCGGAAAGCACAGGAGGAAGCAACGGTTAAAGAAAAATCTTCCCGCTTGCAGTTTACCGAGGAAGAATTGTCTGCACCGGAGCTTGAAAAGTACATCAGCAAATCCAATCAAGCCGCTGACCGTCTGGACGCAGCAAAGGCAGCTATCCCCAAAGAAAAGAAACTTGTTAAGGAGCGCACCTTTGACGAAGCCCCAGGAAAGGCAAAGACCCGCTTACACTTCACAGAGCAGGAAAAGCCCATAGGCAGCCATAAGCCCCACAGCAACCCACTGTCCCGTCCCGCGCAGGAAGCGGGTATTTTCGTCCACAACAAGATACATTCCGTTGAAAAGGACAATTCCAGTGTTGAGGGGGCGCACAAATCCGAAGAACTGGCAGAACGCGGCGCAAAATACGGGGCGCGGAAAATACGGGAGGGCTACCGCAGCCATAAGCTAAAACCCTACCGGGCAGCGGCAAAGGCAGAAAAAGCAGCGTTCAAGGCAAACGTGGATTTTCAGTATCAGAAAGCCTTACATGATAACCCGCAGCTTGGCAGTAATCCACTTTCCCGTTTCATGCAGAAGCAACAAATCAAGCGGCAGTATGCAAAGGCGGCAAAGGCAGGCGGCGCAGCCACCGCAAGGAAAGCCGCAGAAAATACCGCAAAGGCGGCAAAGGAAACAGCGAAAAAGACCGAACAGGCAGCGGCGTTTGTGGCAAGGCACCCGGCGGGCGTTTGTATCGCCATTGCCGCGCTGCTCTTATTCATCATGGTATCGGCGGGGCTGTCCTCTTGCGGGGCCATGTTCTCCGGCATGATGAACGGCGTTCTTGGAACGTCCTACACGTCGGAGGACAGCGACCTTGTGGCGACAGAAAACAACTACGCCGCAAAGGAGAACGAGCTTCAGCAGCGGATAGACCATATCGAGCGCGACTATCCCAGTTATGATGAATACCGCTACGACCTTGACAATATCGGGCATAACCCGCATGAACTGGCTTCTTATCTTACCGCACTTTTGCAGAGCTACACGCCCCAGAGCGCACAGGCAGAGCTAAACCGCGTTTTCAATAAGCAGTACACACTTACCATTACCGAAGAAGTGGAAATCCGCTACCGGACAGAAACAAGCACCGACCCGGAAACGGGGGAAACGACGAGCGAGGAAGTACCCTACGAGTATTATATCCTCAACGTGAAGCTGACAAACAAGCCGATTGACAGCTTTGTATCGGAGCTTTTAACTGCCGATCAGCTTGAAATGTACCATACCTACATAGAAACAAGCGGCAACAAGCCTTTGATTTTCGGCGGCGGCTCTCCAGATGTGAACCCGTCCGAGGATTTGAGCGGCGTTCAGTTTGTGAACGGCACACGTCCGGGCAATACCGCCATTGTAGATATAGCAAAGCGGCAAGTCGGCAACGTGGGCGGGCGTCCTTATTGGAGTTGGTACGGCTTTAACAGCCGCGTGGAATGGTGCGCGTGCTTTGTGTCATGGTGCTACGGGCAAATGGGCTTATCGGAACCGCGTTTTGCAGCGTGCCAGTCACAGGGTATTCCGTGGTTCACTTCTCACGGGCAATGGGGCGACCGAAGCTATACCAACATAGCCCCCGGCGACGCTATCTTTTTCGATTGGGATTTAGACGGCAGCGCAGACCATGTAGGGCTTGTTATCGGCACAGACGGCAACCGCGTCTATACCGTCGAGGGCAATTCCGGCGACGCCTGCAAGATAAAGAGCTATCCCCTTGATTATGCCTGTATCAAAGGGTACGGGCTGATGAACTGGAATTAAAGTTTTCAAGAAAAGAAAGGAGTTTTGACATTATGGCAATGAATAAGATTGAACGTATCGACAGGGAAATTGCAAAGACCCGCGAGAAAATCACAGAGTACCAGAACAAGCTGAAAGGACTGGAAGCACAGAAAACCGAAGCGGAAAACTTGCAAATCGTACAGCTTGTGCGCTCCATGCGCCTTTCCCCCGCAGAGCTTAACGCTATGCTGTCTGGCGGCGGTATTCCCGGCATGGCAGCCGCACCCGCAGGCTATGACGCTGACACTTACGAAGAACAGGAGGAAAATGCAGATGAAGAATAAGAAAATCCTTAGAAGCCTTACCGCACTTTGCGCCGCCCTTATGCTCATGGGCGGCTTTTCTGTTACTGCCTTTGCACAGGTACCGGAAGAAACTACCGACGACAGCGGCGTTATTTATGAAGAACCCGAAACCGAAGCTGCCGCACCCCTCACACCGGACGGAAACGCTACCCTTGTAGATGATTTCGGCGGGAACAAGCAGCTTATCACTGTTACTACCAAAGCCGGGAATTATTTTTATATCCTCATTGACCGGGACGACGAGGGCGAAAACACCGTACATTTCTTAAATCAAGTGGACGACGCAGACCTTTTCGCACTCTTGGAGGACGGGGAAAGCACGACAACGCAGGCACCCGCTGTCTGCACCTGTACAGAGAAATGCGAAGCCGGAAAGGTAAATACCACCTGCCCCGTATGCGCTACCAATATGACCGCTTGCAGCGGCAAGGAGGCAGAGCCGGAAGCCGAGGAACTAACGGAGCAGCCCAAAGGAAAAAGCAATATGGGCGGGCTTGTGCTTTTCCTTGTCGTGGCACTTCTTGGCGGCGGGGGCGCACTCTATTACTTTAAGTTTATGAAGCCGAAACAGGGCGTAAAAGGCAGCACTGACCTTGAGGACTTTGACTTTGAGGACTACGACGAGGACGAGCCGGAGCCGGACGACGCAGAGGACACAGGCGGAGAGGAAACGGAGGACGAGGAAGCATGACCCTGTTTACCGACAATCCCTTTGAAAGAATGATGATACAAAGACCATGCGGGCGGCGCGACAATGCGCCGCCTGTTTTCAAATCCCCGGCTTGCGCTTCCTGCCCCTATAAAGGGCAAGCCCCTTGTGTGGGCTACTGTCTGAAACAGGTACAGGAGAAACAGGGCGCGGAGCCGGAACGGGGAAAGGAGGAAATTTAATTGATTTTAGTCATTGCAGAAAAGCCGAGCGTTGCACAAACTATCGCTGCCGCGCTTGGAGCAAAGAAGAAACAGGACGGATATATTGAGGGCGGCAAGTATCTTATTTCATGGTGTGTCGGTCACTTGGTACAGCTTGCCGACGCTGTCGCCTACGGGGAGCAGTACAAAAAATGGAGCTATGACAGCTTACCGATTTTACCGCAGGAATGGCAATATACCGTTTCTGCGGATAAGGGAAAACAATTCAAAATCCTAAAGGAGCTTATGCACCGTACCGACGTTTCCGAAGTCGTCAACGCCTGCGACGCGGGACGCGAGGGGGAACTGATTTTCCGTTTTGTTTACGAAGTGGCGGGCTGCAATAAGCCTATGCGCCGTTTGTGGATTTCCTCAATGGAGAATGAAGCAATCCGAAACGGTTTTGATAATCTCAAAGACGGGCGGGAGTATGACGCTCTTTATGCGTCTGCCCTCTGCCGCGCAAAGGCTGACTGGCTTATCGGCATTAACGCCACCCGCCTTTTTTCCTGCCTGTATAACAAGACCTTGAATGTGGGGCGCGTCCAGACCCCGACCTTAAAAATGCTTGTAGACCGGGACGCAGCTATCAGCACATTCAAAAAAGAAAAATACTACCATGTGCGTCTGTCCTTATCCGGCGCAGAAGCCGCAAGCGGGAAGATCTGCGCTGCTTCCGAAGCCGAAGCACTGCAAACAGCCTGCGAAGCGTCGCAGGCCGTTTGCACTTCCCTTGTGAGAGAAAAGAAAACCGCAGCCCCGCCGAAGCTCTTTGACTTAACGAGCTTGCAGCGGGAAGCAAACCGGATTTACGGCTATACCGCAAAACAGACCCTTGACCTGGCACAAGCCCTTTATGAAAAGAAGCTGCTTACTTATCCGAGGACAGACAGCAGCTATCTTACCGACGACATGGAGGAAACAGCGGCAAAGGTTATCGCTCTGTTATGCGGGAAGCTGCCCTTTCTGGCGGGTGTGGGATTTTCGCCGGAGATTGCAAGGGTGCTGAACAGTAAAAAGGTATCAGACCACCATGCAATCATTCCCACTATGGAGCTTGCAAAGACTGACCTTTCTACGCTGCCGGAAAGCGAGAAAAATATCCTTACCCTTGCGGGGGCGCGTCTTTTGTTCGCTACTGCCGCGCCGCATATCTTTGAAACGGTTACGGCGGTTTTCTCCTGCGCCGGAGCCGACTTTACCGCGAGGGGAAAAACTGTATTATCGGACGGTTGGAAAGACCTTGAACACCGCTACCGGGCAACGCTGAAAAACAAGCCCGAAGCAGACGACGGGGACAATGCAGATGTGACGCTGCCGGAGCTTGCTGAGGGACAGGGCTTTTCTAATCCCGCAGCAAAAGTAACGGAACACGACACAACGCCCCCGAAGCCCCACAATGAAGCGTCTTTGCTTTCTGCTATGGAGCGAGCCGGGAACGAGGACACCGACCCGGACGCAGAGCGTAAAGGGCTTGGAACTCCCGCCACCCGCGCCGCTGTCATTGAAAAGTTAGTGAGCAGCGGTTTTGTGGAGCGCAAAGGAAAGCAGCTTATCCCCACAAAAGACGGGAATAACCTTATCTGTATTCTGCCGGACGATCTCACTTCCCCGAAGTTGACCGCAGAATGGGAAAACAATCTGACGCAGATAGCAAAGGGAGCAGCCGACCCCGACGAATTTTTATCCGGCATTGAAGCTATGGCGCGGGAGCTTGTGAAAGCCTATCCGTTCCTTTCCGACAGCGACAAAGAGCGTTTCAAAACGGAAAAGCCGGAAATCGGCAAATGCCCCCGCTGCGGTTCTCCCGTCCATGAGGGCAAGAAAAACTACTACTGTTCTAACCGGGACTGCGCTTTTGTCATGTGGAAGAATGACCGCTTTTTTGAGGACAGGAAAGTAACCTTTTCTGCGAAGATTGCCGCAGCACTCCTTAAATCCGGCAAAGTGAAAGTCAAAGGGCTGTACTCTCCCAAAACAGGCAAAAACTACGACGGAACCGTTGTTTTAGCCGATACGGGCGGGAAGTACGTCAACTATAAGATTGAGCTACCGAAGAAGAAATAACTTGAATAGCAAGCATAGGAAAAGAGTACCCTTTTCCGTAAAATCCCTGTCCTGCCGTTTTACGCCGGACGGGGATTTTGCTTGTTGGGAAGTTTCCCAAACCCTCTAAAAATCTTCAAAAATCTTTGGCAAAAAGCGGGGACGCACCGTAGTAGGACTATGTAACCACAGGTGCAGCGTCCGCGCTGCCATACGCGAAAGGAGGTTTTACACATGGCAAGTTTACGGGACACCGTAAAAGACTATCAAGACGAACTTAGGGACGGTATCGCATGGGTGGCGTTCTGGAAAGAGGGGCGTTCATGGAACGCGGAATATTTTCATCTTGACGTGACAGGCACCCTCTACCCGGAGGACAGGAGCCGGTTAGAAGAAATCAAGGCGGCTGACCCCGCCGCCGTTATCTTAAACGGCTACTACTGCGGGCAGTTGGGCGAGGACATGAATCTTGACGAACTGACCGCCGGAGTGCGCTACCACTATGAAAACAGCAGAAATGATATTGCAGGATTTATCGAAGCACACGACGACAGGCTGCCGCCGGAGCTTATCGAAGAAGCAAGAGCCGCCGCCCATGCTGCCGGACTTCCCTTTTCCGAAAAGCCCTACCGGGGCGACGAAGATTTTGACCCCTATATTTTTGACGGGAGCATGAGCGACGAGGACTATGAGCTTATGCACCGCTTAATCAACGAAGAAAGGAGTGGACACATGGAGGAATTTACTTATTTAGAAGCCTATATTTCCAATCTTGGGAAATACGCCGAGGGCAGACCTGCGGGCGAGTGGGTACGCTTCCCCACAACTGCGGAGCAGATGAAAGAAGTCTTTGACCGTATCGGCATTGACGGCACGAACTATGAAGCATGGCACATCACAGAATACCGTTCCGACATTACCGGACTGGCGCAGCATTTAAGCGAGCATGAACAGCTTGACGAACTGAACTATTTAAGTGAGCTTCTGAAAATGCAGGACGACAGCGACCGGGAGAAATTTACCGCTGCTATGGAATTTGGCGACCATGCCGGGAGCGTAAAGGAGCTTATCAACCTTGCACAGAACCTTGACTGTTACTGGCTTTACCCCTCTGTCACGAATGAAGAAGAATATGGCTATTACCTTATCGACGAACTGGACGAATTGGAGCTGCCCGAAGAAGCAAAAAAGTATTTCATGTATGAGGATTTTGGGCGGGACGCTGCTATCAATGACGGAGGACGCTTTACCGAACAGGGCTACATCTACAACAACCGGAACACCTTTACAGAGTGGTACAACGGGCGGGAAAACGACATACCGAAAGAATACCGGGTTGTGCCACAGCTTCCAAAGCCAGAACGACCCAACCCGGAAAAAGTTGAAATGGACGCAGCCGCACCGGGACAGAAAACGGCGCAGGCCAGCGAGCCGCGCCCGGTTATCCCTATCGTGCTGACGAGCGAGAAGCCCGCCGAGAAATTAAAAGAGATAACCGACCGTCTGGAACAGGGCATAACAGAACTCTTTGACAGTGAGCGTTACAAGGAATATCTGCGCGTCATGTCAAAATTCCACAATTACAGCTTCAACAATACGCTGCTTATCGCCATGCAGAAGCCGGACGCTTCCCTTGTGGCGGGTTTTTCCTCTTGGAAAAATAACTTTGGGCGAAACGTGATGAAAGGACAAAAAGGTATCAAAATCATTGCCCCGTCGCCGTTCAAAATCAAACAGGAAATGGAGAAAATCGACCCTCACACACAGAAGCCCATTATCGGAAAGGACGGGAAGCCCGTAACCGAAGAAAAGGAAATCACGATACCCGCCTACAAGGTAGTGTCTGTTTTTGACGTGTCACAGACCGAGGGGCGCGAGCTTCCCGACATTGCAGTAAATGAACTGACGGGCGACGTTGACCGTTTCAAGGATTTTTTCGCAGCCCTTGAAAAGACTTCCCCCGTTCCTATCGGCTTTGAGAAAATCGAGGGCGGCGCACATGGGTATTACCACTTAGAGGACAAGCGCATTGCCATTGACGAGGGCATGAGCGAGCTGCAAACCTTAAAAACTGCTATCCATGAAATCGCCCATGCAAAGCTGCATGACATAGACTTAAACGCCCCAAAGGAGGGGCAGCCGCCCCGCGTTGACAGGCGCACCCGCGAAGTCGAAGCGGAAAGCGTCGCCTATACCGTCTGTCAACACTACGGGCTTGATACGTCGGACTATTCTTTCGGCTATGTTGCCGGGTGGAGCAGCGGGCGCGAGCTTTCCGAGCTGAAAAACTCCCTTGAAACAATCCGCAGCGCAGCTGCCGAGATTATCAACAGTATTGACACGAACATTGCAGAGCTTCAAAAGACGCAGGATAAGGAGCAGACCGCCGGACAGGAGCAGTCGGAAAAAGAAGAAAACGCCGCGCCGGAGCAGCCGAAACAGGAAGCCCCAACGGAGAAGCCCCCGTTTGTTTCCGAGAGCGTCTACCGGGTACGCAAAAACCCTTACAGCGAAAGCCGGGAGGACAGCTATATTTTGCAGGAGTATATGACACAGGAAAACGGACGGGCGAAATTGGGGGACATTCTTTATAAAGGTACGCCGGAGAAGTGCCGCGAGCTTATGGGGCAGCTCAAGAGCGGCGAGCTGACACAGGGACAGGTAAAAGAGCTTTTCGCAAAAGCACAGGAAGCGGCGCAGATAAACACGCCGGAGAAAGACACCTTTTCCATTTATCAGCTCAAGCATGGCGACGAAACGCGGGACTTCCGTTTTGAACCTTACGACCGCCTGCAGGCGGCGGGAAATGTGGTTGACAGGGCAAACTATGAGCTTGTCTATTCCGCAGAGCTTACGCCGGGGACTTCCCTTGAAGATATTTACACCCGTTTCAATATCGACCACCCCAAAGACTTTAAGGGACACAGCCTTTCTGTTTCTGACGTGGTGGTGCTTCATCAGAATGGACAGGACACCGCCCACTATGTAGACAGCTTCGGTTATAAGAATGTGCCGGAGTTTTTACAGGAACAGAAGCAGCTTACCCCCGACGATCTGACGACGGGCGAGAAAATCCAGACACCAAGGGGAAGTTTTTATGTAACCGCCATGAGCCGGGAGCAGATAGAAACTGCCGGATATGGCTTTCATCATCAATCAGACGACGGGAAATATCTGATTATGGGGAACGGTACGCGGGCGTTTGCCATTGCCGCAGAGCAGCCGCAGCGGGAAAATCCCTTGAAAGCTGCCGAGCAGACCACCGAGCAAAACGAAAATATGATTGACGGTATCATTAACAACACGCCGACTGTTGATGAACTGGAAGCAAAGGTTAAGGCGGGCGAGCAAATCTCCCTTGTTGACCTTGCAAATGCCGTCAAATCCGATAGGGAGCGCGGCAAGGCAGCGAAGCCGGAAAAGAAGTCCTCTATCCGGGCACAGCTTAAAGCAGACAAAGCAAAGACCGCCCCGAAAAAGGCAGCGGCAAAGACTAAAAATCAAGAAATGGAGGTATGAGCATGAACAGATTTACAGTTGAGGAAACAAACCTTTTGAGCATTTACCATGAGGGAAGCAGGACACAGCTTGCGGAAAATATCAATGCTGCGCTGCCCTTTATGGACGAGAATATGAAAGAACTGGCGAAGCGCACCCTTTCCAAAGTGGACGCGCTGACCGAGGAAGAATATGCGGAACTTGCCATTTATGCCGCAGATGAAGTATGAGCAACATGAAGCGGCTTTCGCCGCCCCAGAGCCGGAAAGTCAATTCCCTTGTGCGCCGGGAGTGCTGCAACTGCGATAACGGACACTGTATCTTGCTTGACGACGGGGACGAGTGCGTATGCCCGCAGCTTATCTCTTATTCTCTGCTTTGCAAGTGGTTTCAGATTGCCGTACTTCCCCTTGACAAGCTCCTGTATACCGAGCTTTTTAAGACCGAGGATAAAAAGCGTTGTACCGTATGCGGCGCGTTCTTTGCTTCAACGTCAAACAGTGTCAAATACTGCCCGGACTGCCGGAAGCGTATCACGAACAGACAGGCAGCGGAGCGTATGAGGAAACGGCGCGCCCTTGTTACGCGGTAGGGGCAAAAAAAACCTTGATTGACAGGGCTTCCAGAGCGTGAAAATCATTTAGACGATACAGAATACCTTTTCCCCTCAAAATGGCGTTCTACTGCGTAACATATCAAAATCATCACCCACAAAAAGTCATGGCGCGGGAAGTCATTGCTGGCTTTCCGCGCCATGTTCTTTATACAATCTTTTTTATTTTATTTATAATCTTTTCTATTTTACATATCATTATTTTTATCTCACTTGAAGAATAGTCGTTATTGCTTTGGTGCACTATAATATTTCTCATTTTCAAAAAATCTTTTAAAGTGTCATGTTCATTTTTGTCTATGAAACGATTTTCCACTAAAAAATCTATGATTGAACGAGGAGTTTTAACATTTGCATTAAGGCTTATATCATTCACTATTCCCTCTAATTCCCGCCATTTTGTAACTACTTCATATTCTAAAAATTCAGGTTGTTCCTCTTGCCTATTGACACGATTTTTGGGAAATAGGCTCAAAGATTGGGAAGCGAAAGCATATATTGTGAGAAATAATCCAACTATGCTAATAACAATGGACATCAACGAAATTATACTTTCCATATTATATAGGAAATCATTCATGATTATCTTGTATGCTAACAAGCAGAAGAAACCCATAAACATATAGGTTAATCCCGCAGTCAAAAGCAACCTACGTCGCCTTTGTTGTTTTTGATAGTCTTCAAGTAAAGGTTTTTTAATTTCATTATCTAATCGTAATAATTCACTGACGCTTAAATCTTCTAATGATTTAGAACGCGATACCAAAGCCTTATATAAAAGCGTTTTATATTCATTTGCTAATTCATCAAGATATTTCTCAATTTTTTCATTATTTTGTGAAACGTTCATATTCTCACTCCTTATCTTCTAAAACAAATTGTAATACCGTAGATACAGAAGCAATAATCAAACAAATTATAAAAGAAATTAATTTTATTACATTATTTTGGTAGCCTGCCGAATCAAACAAAAAACCAGTTACCAGTAAAGAAAGGGCAGATACTATTTTAGTTATAAGTAATCCTTTATTTGATTTTTTGTTATTATTAGTTTTATTTTTACGAACTGCTTGTAATATAATATTGCTTGTAATTTCTGTACTTGCACCATCTTCGCGAATCGCTTCTTCAATTAAATTTGCTTCCTTTATAATATCAGTGGCGTACTTTTCTATTTGTTTCTTCAATGTGGTCTGTGCACCAGCAGAAAAATTATCAATTTGGTTATCATCAATATTCACTTGAATCGCCACATTTTCACCCCCTGCTTTAGTAAATTTCAAAGAATATACAATAACTATATCAGCCTTTGTTTACTATTTGTTTTCCGATATTTCTTCCACGATTCTTTCTATCATTTTTCTTTGCCAATGGGAATAGTTGCACATTTCAACATAGCTTTATCGCTTATATTCGATACCTCTATATTTATTAAGACAAGGTAATAATAGCACAAGAAAACAAAAATTGCTATCCTTATCCGCGTTCTGTTTCTTTTCCCCGTTCCGGCTCTTTCTCCTGTCTTAAAATGCTGTCTATATTCTGCTTAATAACATCGTATTCCCGGACTTTCTTTTTTAGCTTGCCATAGTCGGCGTAAAGGGCTTCTTTCTGCGCTTGGAGTGCTTCATATTCCTTTTGCAGCGCGGCGGGATTGGGGAGCTTGGAAATGCCCGCTGCTTTGAGTGCCCTTACCGCAGCTTCATGGAGGATAATATCGCGCTCATGTCCGGCGCGGTATCGCTCTTTGTTCTTTGCCTTGCGGTATGCGTCATAGACAGGCTTTGTCTTTTGATAGGTGGCGACGTGCTTCATCAGTACCGCCATATTCGCAAGCCGCTTTTCAACGCTCTTTAATGCGTCTGCCGCCTGTTCGCTTTCTGTTGCTGCTTCCTCAATCCGGCTGACTAAATCCGTGTACTGTTCAATCTTATTTTCCGTCAAGAAATTCATGGTCTTAGCTGCCTGTTTCAGATTGTGGATTTTCGCCCAGTGTTCATAGCCCTTGCTCTGCGCCGCCTTGATACTGTTTTCAATGTCAATCAGCAGGCTAACGCCGCCGCGATCTGCGCGGGGAGCTTTCGCAGCGCGGGCGCGTTTGCCCTCTATACGTTCCCTTATGGCTTCCTCTGTATAGTATGCGCCGAGGGTTTTAAGGCGGGTAAAGCGTTCCTGTCCGGGGGCGCGGCAGGACACATATTTCCCCGGCTTTATCTCATAGCCCGCAGCTTGCAGCCGTTGTAGCAATTCCTCAAAACTGGACACTTGGGGAATGAGTGCGTCAACGGCAATTTTCAACTTGCCTTTCCAACTGGTTCCCGTCTTTTCTGCTTGGTATTCTGCATAGCTCTTTCCCTTGTTTCCCTTTTTGGGGACAACGACGGATAAGCCGTTTTCCCGGCACAGCCTGTCGCTCATGTTCCGTATGCCGTAATAGCTGCGCTTATTGGAATTATACTTGTGGTGGTCTACAAAATTGACCGCACAGAAAATAATGTGATTATGGACGTGTCCCTTGTCTATATGCGTTGTAAGGACGTATTCATGCTGCCCCTTTGTTACCGCGTCGGCAAGCTGCTTTCCGATTTTATGGGCGGTTTCGTAATCCACTTCCCCCGGTTCAAAGGACTGTATCAGATGAAAGGCTAAATTGTTGCCCTTTTGGAGAGCCTGCGACAAAGTATATTCAAACTCAATATCTGCCGTTTCATAGGAGCAGCCGAAAGAGGACACAAGCATTTTCCCGTCCGTCTTATCGGGATTTTGGATATAGTCAAGGGCTTTGCTCAACGTGCTTTTAATAGGCTTAATCTTTGTAATCGCCATATCTCCGCAAGCACCCCCTTTATTTCCTCTATGTCCTCTTGGTAGACGCTGCCTGTCGCATTGACGCGCTTTGCAATCTGATTGACATTGACACCGATTTTCTGTATCTCCGCTGTCATGGCTTTTATGTCGGTATGGTCTACTTGGATAATGTACCCGTCAATGGCAATCTTCCTAAGATATGCCGCCATGTTGCGGGTAGGGACGAGCTTCATTTTCTGCTCAATCAATGCTTTTTCTTCCTCTGTCACATAGAATTTGATTTGTATGTTTCTTTTGCGTCCATTCATGCAATCGCTCCTTTCCGTTCCGAGGGTTTGGGACACTTCCCAACAAGCAGTTTTCAACCGACGCGCCGTAGCGCAGGAGGGCGAAAATACGGGAAAGAGTACTCTTTTCCTATGCTTGCTACGAAACTTTATCCCTTACTACCTACAACACCGGGAACGGCAAATTTGACGAGCTTTCCCAAAAGAAAAACGCCGCAATCTGCGACGCTTCAATCACTCTATATAAACAAAAACGAGGGAACTTTATTCCCCCGCTTCGTTGTTGGCTTCCTCTATTCCTTTGGCAGTAGCAGACAGGATTTTCAAATCCTTTTCGTCCATGCCGTCAAGCATGGTATCGAGCTGACGGCGGCGCGTGGACTTCTCCTGTTCCCTTTCCGGGAAAAAGAACTGGTCTACTGATACGTCAAGCAGGGTTACAAGCTCATACAAAATCTGTAAACTTGGGTGCTGCCCGCTGTTCTCAATGGACGCGATATATCGGGGCGCAATATTCAGCCTGTCGGCTAACTGATTGCGCGATATTCCCTTTGCTTTTCTTGCTGCTTTAATGGCTTGCCCAAAAGCCTTAAAATCGAATTTTTCTTTGTTTTGCTTCATAATCATTTCACCCAACTACATTTTACTGTTCATCTTCCTTTCGAGATATGATTACACATAGCATAGTGTTGACTGAAATAGAGCATAAAATGTGCTGAGTAAGGTTGATATAACTCATACTGCCATATATAATATCTAATGACATCAAAAAATAAAGAAATTGATTAGAAATAGATTTTTATTTGATAATCTTAATTCAGATATTTAAAATGGAGGTATATTTATGTCACAAAGTATTTTAATTGTAGATGATGAAAAAGAAATTGTATCAATGCTGTATCATTATTTTAGTAAACTTGGATATACGGTATATACTGCAACAGCAGGAAATGCTGCATTAAAAGAGGTAGAAAAAAATCCTGATATTATTTTGTTAGATGTAAATATGCCAGATATAGATGGATTTACGGTCTGCGAAAAAATACGAGATTATATTTCCTGCCCTATTATTTTTTTGACCGCACGTATTGAGGATAGTGATAAAATAAAAGGGTTTTCTATCGGAGCAGACGACTATGTAATCAAACCATTCTCTGTTGATGAATTGGAAGCCCGCATTGCAGCACATCTTCGTAGAGAAAAAAGACGCAATGTATCTTCCAAAGTGCAGTTTGATGATAATATAGTAATAGACTATTCATCACGCGTTGTGTTTTATCAGAACAAGGATATGACTTTTACCAAAAAAGAATTTGATATAATTTCTTTTCTTTCACAAAACAAAGGGATTGTTTTTGACCGAGAAACTATATATGAAAAGGTTTGGGGGTTAGACGGAACTGGAGATAATACCGTTGTCACAGAACATATCAGACGTATTCGAGCAAAGTTTTTATCCTTGGGTAATACACCATATATTGAAACAGTTTGGGGGTGTGGGTATAAATGGGGAAACTAAGGCAAAAAGGATTGTTCGATCGTCTAAATAACTTGAGTATCAGAGCGTCTTTTGTTTTCTATGCTTTATGCTCATTACTGATTGGAATAATCATTTGCATTTCTTTGATCTCATTGATCGATAGATACCGAATAAATCTAAACTATAAGTACGAAAACATGACAGTAAGATATGATATACCGGAAAATGGTTCATTTACAGCCACATACAGTAGTGACCAAACACAATATGCCATATTCGATTCCAGAGGAAATAAAATATGTACATTTAATGTGGATTATCAAAAAGAGCGTCCAGTGCATGAATATGTTTACCCGAACCATGTTTCATACATCGAAGTTTCGCCTAATTTTACGAAACATGACAGACTTGTGGATAGTGCTTTAGGTACATTAAATATTGCAATTATTCCCACTGTACTATCTATCAGTATGATATGTTGCGTAACAATTTTCTATAAAAAGAAATTGTCAAAACCCATTAAGTTATTAACTAATGCGTATCAGAAAGTAGAAGCAAATGACTTGGATTTTGCGTTATCATATCCCTTGAATGATGAAATGGGAAAACTTTGTTGTGCTTTTGAAAAAATGAAAGATTGTTTAGCAAAAAACAACGAAATAATGTTACGGCAATTTGCTGAACAACGACGTTTAAATGCTGCCTTTTCACATGATTTACGCACTCCTTTAACCTTACTAAAAGGTCATGCTTCTACGTTGCTTTCCTTTATCCCAAAAGGCTTAGTATCACAGGAAGAAATAATGGAAGAAATATCTGTTATGTCAAAAAATGTTGTGCGGCTTGAAAAATACGTAAATGCCATGACAAACTTATATAGATTGGAAGATATTGAAATGCCACGCCAGTATATTCAATTCCATTCACTAATAAACAGCTTGAATGAAACAGCAGAAGCCCTTTGTTGTGACAAACGCTTTACGATCACATCAAAAAATGATGATACAGTCTTGTTTATTAACTTAGATACGGTCATGCAGATATATGAAAATTTACTTTCCAATAGTATCAGATATGCAAAAAATAATATTACTATCGGAATAGAAATACAAAATAATGATTTAGTTATATCTGTTTCGGACGATGGTTGTGGTTTTAAAATTAGCGATATCGAAAAAGCAACTTTGCCATTTTATAAATCATCAAAAGAAATATCTACTGAACATTTAGGATTGGGTCTGAATATTTGTAAGATTTTAAGTGAAAGGCATGGTGGAAATATTCAAATTTCCAATAACGAAACAGGTGGAGCTTGTGTTACCGTAAGAATAAATTATAGTGAAAGTTGATTGAAAATAGATATTTAGTTGCTAAGATATACTCAAAAGAAAGGAGATAATGACAAATGAAAAAAATAATATGTATGTTTATTATGTTATCATTATTGGTATGTATTGTTGGGTGCAGTCAAGCAGAGGATAGTGGTAATCAATTAGTGCAGGATTATTCCGAAGAATATGAGGTTTCTCCTTATGGAAATGAAGAAGAACTTGACACTTTGAAAGATTTAAAGATTTCATTGAGTACAGAAAATGATTTAGATTTGAAACAGCTTTCTTTTCTAATCGAAAATACTTCTGATAAGGAATACCGATATTCACCAGAATATTTTGAAATAGAAGCCGAACAATCCGGTACTTGGTATCAGCTAAAACAGCTTAATGACCCCTCAAAGAATAATGAAACAGATTGTATTATTAAGCCCGATGAACAGTTACCATTAAAAATAGATGTCAAAAGTTTTTATGGAGAGCTGCCCGCTGGACACTATCGCTTGATTAAACAATTTGCTTTCTTTGAACATGAGAGAGATTGGGATTACGACACATACAATTTATCTTGTGAATTTACAATCAAATAAGAAATATCTACTCCATAAGCAGGAAACAAAAAAAAACCGCTTATGAAGTAGAAAGTTCTCATGCCTTTTTAACGGCGGTTTTGAAATAACAATCAAAGCCGCCGTTTTCTTTTTCAAAAGCGAGAATACGGAGGGTGTATTAAAGTCGCCCTTTTTTTAGGATATGGCGGTATCAAGGAGGTATCGCCATGTTCCTTTTTTTGCCTATCACTCCCCGCCTAATGGTTACAGCTTATCAAAAAAAGCCTATATCAAATAACGGGGTATTCCGGCTACATAGATGAACTAAAAACTCATACATATACTTGTAATATTTCCCTTGCGCCTGTCTGCGTTTTGCAGACAGGTGCATTTTGCATTTTCTCAAAAGTTTTTTTGAGAAATTCCGCAAAATCTCTGACTATTCGGGGGTGCGCGGTTTTGAGGGTTTACGAAAGGGGACATTTCACAGACCACCCGCTTTCGCGGCAGCGAAAGGAGGTGAGAACATGAACGAGCCTATTCGTACCCAGTGGCAAATCCGTTGTGCTTTTAACGGCTTTTGCAAACAGGTGTTAAAGCGTGAAGCTATGAACGCCCATAGGGACACAAAACGGCAGCAATTACGCGAGATAACTTTTTCTGACTTGTCGCCACAAGAGGAAAAACAGCTTTTTATCTACGACCAGTATTTTGCTGATGATGAAGCTGAAAAATACTTCGTTGTTGGCGGTTGCATATTCCGCAAAAACAGAGCACTCGCTCCGCATGAGCGGAGCGCTGTTCCGC
>OAVH01000942.1_pt1 | contig 18630 bp, 20 predicted proteins | sample 1495281 | NCBI WGS metagenome assembly OAVH01 (sample SAMEA2580082, study PRJEB22360) | human gut metagenome | biome: human gut; feature: human-associated habitat; material: faeces | place: Denmark | collected 2008/2010
AATGCGCCCTGGAAGGGCAAAACCAAACCACCAGCAGAGCTGGTGGTACTGACTTTTCGCAGCGCCTGAAAATGCAGAATGGAATATAAAAATAAAATTCGCAAAAGATTATTGACAAAGTCACAAAAGTGAATTATAGCAGAAAACATCAAAAGAGTCACAAAAGTGACTTGAAAGGAGGACGATATGAGAACTAATTATATGATGACAGTTGATGATGTCATGGAAGAATTAGGCGTGAAACGCAGTAAGGCATATTCTATTCTAAAGCAACTCAACGATGAACTGGCAAAGGAAGGATATGTGGCAGTTCGTGGAAAGATTCCACGTCCCTACTGGGAAACAAAATTTTATGGATGCTCTCAGAGAGCAGTATGAAGGAGGTTTTAAGATGTCAGCTTACAAAGACAAAACACAGGGAACCTGGTATGTGAGCTTCCGCTATATTGACTGGACAGGAAAGAAAACACAGAAGCTGAAAAGAGGGTTCAAGACAAAGAAAGAAGCATTAAATTATGAAAAGGAATTCATAAGAAAAACTGCAGCGGATATGAAAATGGAGATGAACAGTTTTATTCAAGTCTATTTTGAAGATAAGAAGAATGAACTGAAAGAAAATTCAATCCGTAATAAGCAGCACATGATGAACAAGCACATTGTTCCGTATTTTGGAACAAGAAAAATGAATGAGATTACACCGGCAGAGATTATCCAGTGGCAGAACACCATTCAGGAAAAAGGATACAGCAAGACTTATGAGCGTATGATTGACCCTGATTCGCTTGACCATTATCTTTTTGCAGATATCGCACATCTCCGGGACTGTGCCGTAAGTATTGAAAGTTATCCTGTTAGAAAGGGGGCTTTTTCGTTATGAGTTCTTATATGTCAGGATTCTCTGATCTGATTGAAAAATATGCGAATTATCAAAAAGCTTCGGATTCCTGGAGCGAAAATGCAAATGGTCTGAACATCAAATATTTTGACCGTTATTGTGCACTGCACTATCCGGGACAGACACTCTGTCAGCAAATGGTGGATGAATGGTGCAAGAAACGTGATACAGAAACGAATGCTTCCTGCGTTGCCAGAACTGGGGGTATCCGTTCCTTCATACACTATCTGCGGGAAAGAGGACTGACAACCGTAGAACCGGCATTGCCACTGAAACCGGAAGGAAGAACATATATCCCACATGCATTTACAGACGAGGAACTTCGTAGATTTTTTAATGAATGTGACCGGATCGTCCCATTGCGCCCGGAATTAAAGTATAAGATGAAAAAAATCACATGTCCTGTCTTTTTCCGGCTTTTATACAGCAGCGGAATCCGCACTACGGAAGCCAGATATCTGAAACGGGAAGATGTTGACCTTGAACATGGAGTGCTGAACATCCGAAAATCAAAAGGATATGACCAGCACTATGTAGCTCTCCACAAAAGCATGACAGAACTTTTGAAACAATACGACAAAGTGGCCGAATCCATTCGCCCGGATCGTACTTATTTTTTTGAGACCCCTAATGGGAAGTATTATTCCAGACAGTGGGTTACGCAGACTTTCCAGTGTTTATGGGAAAAAGCAAATGGAAAGCAGAACAAAGCAGTTGCCTACGACCTCAGACATAATTATGCTGCCACGAATATCAACCGCTGGGCAGATGATACGTTTGAATTCGGCCAGAAACTGCATTATCTTTCCAAGTCCATGGGACATAGGAGCATCGAATCCACTTATACTATTATTCGATCACACCTTGTCTCGCCGATATCCTGCTGAAAAAAACAGAAAACAGTTTCAACGAACTGTTGCCGGAGGTGGGACATGAAGAAATCTGATGATGCGGTTAAAATCGCACGGTATATCTCAGAGTTTTTGGACGTTTATGCTCCCAATTTCCTTACTACCAGCGAACACACACTGAAATCCTATCGGAATGCCCTTGGATTATACATAAGCTTTCTTGAAACAGAGTCTGTCACGCCGGGAAACTTTTCCAGACACTGTTTTGAACGGGAGAAAATAGAAAAATGGATCGTGTGGTTAAAAGAATCCAGAAAGTGCAGCCCAGAAACATGCAATGTACGGCTTGGTTCCCTGCGGATCTTTTTGGAATTCCTCGGCAGCAAAGATATTGAATACCTATATCTATATCAGGAAGCGCAGAAAATAAAACGTCAGAAATGTACCAAAAAGAAAGTATCCGGTTTTACACGTGATGCGGTAGCTGCCATGCTCGCAGTACCGGATGTGTCTACAAAAACAGGAAAAAGAGATCTTGTATTTCTGACCCTTTTGTATGCAACGGCCGGACGGCTGGATGAAATCCGCTCCATAAAAATCCGCCACCTGAACCTTGATGGCAAAAAGCCCTATGTAAACCTGATAGGAAAAAGGGATAAAATAAGAACCGCCTATCTTCTCCCAAAAGTGGTCGCTTACATCAAAGTATATATGGAGGCTTTTCATAATGATTCACTAGACCCTGAGGCATACTTGTTCTATTCACGGGTAGGTGGTAAATACACAAAGCTCTCAGAACCAGCACTGGCAAAGCGGATAAAGATATGTGCAAAAGCAGCACACGAAAAGTGTCCGGATGTACCTCTCGATGCCCATGCCCATCAGTTTCGTCATGCAAAAGCATCCCACTGGCTGGAAGATGGAATTAATGTTGTACAGGTAAGTTTTCTTCTGGGACATGAACAACTGGAAACAACGATGCGGTATCTGGACATCACAACGGAAGATAAGATAAAAGCACTGGCTACATTGGAAGATGAAACACAGAAAACAGTCCCTAAGAAATGGAAGAACAAGAACAGCACACTGACAGATTTCTGCGGACTGAAAAAATAGAAAATGCTAAAAAGAAATCCAAACTTTTCTTTCACAAAATGCCGTATTTATCAGCATATTTGAATGAAAGTTTGGATTTCTTTAAAGTTGTGATTTTGCGGAGGATGAATAATATTAAAGCAAATGCTGAAGAAATAGCATATAAAAATATAATCTTTATGTAGGAAAGAGGCTGTCTGCAGGCGTTGTGGACAGCCTCCTGTATAGGAGGGGTTATTCTTCAGATATATCATAGTCGGTGGCTGTATCAGAAAATTTTGTATCCCAAATGGCTTCTTCAATGGCTTGTAAACACTCATCTGTATGTTTGGAAATGTCTTGCCCCCAGAAGTGAAGGACAGTATAGCCTAGGAATAAAAGCTTTTTATCATTTTCATAATCACGATTACGATTTCGCTCAATTTTTTTGATCCAAAAATCTGGATTTTTTCCTTTTTCAAGCCGAAGTTTGAGAATCTCCCAATCCTTTCCGTGAAAAAATTCACTATCGCAAAAAATTGCAATTTTATATTTGGTAAGAACAATATCAGGAGAACCAGGGAGAGCTTTATAATTTTTTCGATAGCGATAACCTTTGTGCCATAGAGCTTTTCGGAGCAATAGTTCTATGGAAGTATCTTTACTGTGGATCTTACGCATATTGTTTGAAACAGTAGCGGAATCACGTGACATATAGGTACCTTCTTTCTACCTGAACTGATGAAAATATATTATCAAAAAACAGAAGAAATAGCAAAGGGGATAAGAAACATACAAGAGGAAATCTAACGATATAGTGAGAAAATTGCTTGTTGCTAATTGTGGTATATGGTAAAATATGAGTTGTACTATTTTTGATTTTGGAGGAATTTTAATGGCGATTTGTTATGACAAATTATGGAAATTACTAATAGATAAAAAAATGAACCGTACAGAATTGAAGGAAGCGTCAGGAATAAGTTTTAATGTATTAGCTCGATTAGGAAAGAATGAGCCAGTTTCATTTGAATCAATAGAAAAAATATGTTTTACATTAAATTGCAAGATAGAAGATGTTGTAGAGATAAAAAAAGAAGAATCACCACAAATCGATATTGATGCATTTACAACCATAGAACTGTTTGCTGGAGCAGGAGGTCTGGCTTTGGGAATCGAAAAAGCTGGATTTGAACCATTGGGACTAATAGAGTTTGATAAAGATGCGGCAGAATCTTTGAAAACCAATAGGCCGAACTGGAGAGTTATTCATGATGATATAGCTAATATATCTTGTTTGGATTTGGAAGATTATTTTGGTATAAAAAAAGGAGAATTGGATTTATTATCGGGAGGAGCACCGTGTCAGGCTTTTTCTTATGCTGGAAAAAGATTAGGACTTGAAGATGCAAGAGGAACACTTTTTTATCACTATGCAACTTTTTTACAAAAATTACAGCCAAAGATGTTTTTGTTTGAAAATGTGCGGGGGTTGCTGACTCATGATAAGGGAAGAACATATGCAACAATAACAAATATTTTTGAACAGGCGGGATATACCATTCAGAAAAAGGTTTTAAATGCGTGGGATTTTGGTGTGCCACAGAAAAGAGAGAGACTAATCACTGTTGGAATTAGAAATGATTTAGTGGGAAAAGTTTCATTTTCATTTCCTAAAGAACATGATTATAAGCCTGTTTTGAGAGATGTTTTATTGGATTGTCCAGAAGGACCAGGAGTACCATACGGAGAAAATAAAAGGAAAATATTTGAATTAGTTCCACCCGGAGGATATTGGAGAGATATTGATCCAGAGATTGCAAAAGCATATATGAAAAGTTGCTGGGATATGGAAGGTGGAAGAACAGGAATTCTTAGGAGAATGAGCTTGGATGAACCGTCATTGACGGTATTGACTTCACCGTCTCAGAAGCAAACAGAAAGATGTCATCCATTGGAAGCAAGACCGTTTACGGTACGTGAGAATGCAAGATGTCAAACATTTCCAGATGAATGGCAATTTTGTGGAAGTGTTCAATCTCAGTATAAACAGGTTGGAAATGCTGTTCCTGTCAATTTAGCATATGAAATTGGGTTAGAGATACATAAATCATTAGAGGGGGTAAAATAAATGGCGTGGAATTTAGATTTTATATCAGAAGAAGATTTTAAGAAGCATGTGCGTGCAACGATTATGAAATATGGAGAAAAACTGGAATCGTATGATTTGAAGCGGTTCAATAGTAACCTGATTGATCCGATCAAGCTGATTTTTGATAAATCGGTGTATCGTACAAGCTGGGAAGAAATTGTAAATAATGAAATTTTCCGGCAGAGAGATAAGTCTAATAATAATGATATAGGATATTTTCACCAGAATATTTTTTCCTATTTCAAAGGCTGCGAAGTCCCGCAGGCAGGCTGGGATGTTATTTACAGAAATCCAGATGGAATACAAATGCCAGATGGAGATATTGTGCATACAATATATGTGGAAATGAAAAACAAACACAATACTATGAATTCTGCATCTTCTGCAAAAACATATATAAAGATGCAGGGACAGATTCTGGAAGATGATGATTGTGCGTGTCTGTTGGTTGAAGCAATTGCAAAGAAATCACAGAATATAAAATGGTCAACAAAGGTTGATGGGAAGAACGTGCAGCATAGATTGATTCGCCGTGTAAGCATGGATCAGTTTTATGCAATTCTCACTGGTGAAGAAGATGCATTTTACAAGATGTGTATGGCATTGCCGGAGGTAATTAATTCTGTTGTAAATGAAGAAGGTGGCGTTGAGGTACCACACGATACGGTTATCGATGAATTGAGAAAAGTAGCATCACTGTATGGCGAAGAAAATGGAGAGTTATCTATGGCAATGGCTGTATATATGCTTGGATTTAATACATATATGGGGTTTGGCGATAAGATTCGTGGTGAATTGGGAGAAGACAAAGACGGAATGCTTAAACGGATTTATGAATATGGGAAAAGGTTGCAATAACTTCGGATTGACATAAGATTAATAATAGAAAAGAGGTATGTTTCGGCTATGTACACACCATCTAATTCAAAAATAGAAGATAGAGCTATAGGTGCATTATCAAATCTAATCGATGATCACCAAACAATGGGACACCAATTTAATTCTATGGATAAAGAGATGAGCTGGGATGGATATATATGGATTTTTAAAAATGTAAACGGGAGCCAAAATAAGGACAATTATGATGATAAAGTACCTGTTCAGATAAAAGGACATATAGATGAAAAAGAGAAATATTGCAATAAAAAACGTATAACATATCCGGTAGCATTAGAAGATTTAGAGGTGTATTTTAGAGATAGAGGTGTTTTATATTTTGAAATTTTTATGTCCAGAGATGGAAAAAGAAGGGAAATATTTTATGCTTCATTGTTCCCTACAAAATTAAAATATTACTTAGACAATGCAAGAAAAAAACAGAGTAAAAAGAACATAAATATAACATTTGTTAAGGTGGAAAAAAAATCTGATGTTTTTTATAATGTGGTGAAGCAGTTTAGCAACGAAAGCAAAAAACAAGGATTTGGTCATGAGCAATTAGTTCAAAATGCTATTAAAGTAGCAGATATAGGTAAGGTGAAAGAAATCACGGCTTCTGTAGTGGGAGCCTCTGATGAATATGAGTTTATCAAAAAGCTTGGCACGGGGGATGTGAGCTTTTATGCAAAATTAGAAGGAACACCTTTTTCTGTTCCGGTCGAATGGCAGGAAGATAGTGTTTATTATATAGAACAAGATGTTAATAAAAAGGTAAGCGTTGCTGGAAAGCAATTTTATGATTCTTATAAAATCACCTTAAGTTCTAGAGAAGAAATGACAATAATTTTAAGTGATAATGTTCAAATTAGTATGAGTAAAGGAAAATTTACATTTACGCCTAATACCGATATTAAGACATTGAGACGTGATGCAGAATTTTTGCTTGCGGAAATGAAAAATGAAAACTTTACAATTGAGGAACAAGTATTTCCGATTAAAAATGTACAAATGCCAGAAAATTTATATCAAAAGTTGCAATTTTTTATAAAATTAGATGAATTACTTTCTCAAATACAATTTGAGTATACAAAGCCGTTTCCTGAAATTGCAGAATCTACAATAAAAAAATTCACGGATCTCATTGCACTGCAAGAAGGGAAAAAGAATAATTTATTCACGGAAAATGTACATACATATGATTTGGAAATTGATGGAAAATATATTCCTTTAATAGTTTTCAAAAATGAGCAAGGAGGAAGAAACAATATATATAATGCTGTATATTCCACAAGTTGCCAAACTGCAGTGGCAGATGATAAGGGAAACTATTATCGAGTACCAATACTTTCACACATTAAAGGCCATGTTATGCGGAATCTTTTCAAATATGATGCTAATGTATTTGAAAAACAAATATTTGAAGCGGACTTTAATTTGATAACAGAAAGTAGTATGAATATGGCAGGACTTAGTTTAATTCATGCGTATGATGGGGATGAGGAACATGATCCGAATTTATTAAAAATTGCAGACCGCTTATATACAAAACTAATAAAGATGTTCGGAGAAAAAAATATTTATATTATTAACAAAATGCAAATAAAAAAGAGACAAAACTTGTTTGGGGCAAAAGAGATAGAAGTATTGTCTAAAATGAAATGTGATGATGAAAAAGAAAAGTGTGGAAAATATATCTTGTTAGGTGATGAGAAAATGTTAAAGCAGTCCTTTGGGCAATTATGTTTAGCAGATAAAGAAGAATTTAAAACCTATCCAATCTATATGTTGCATATGGAGCACGAAGAAAAGGTGGGAATGGTAAAAGCTAATTAGTATATCAAGTGATAACACCATGATAACAAAATCCCCTAAAACCACACGGACACAGCGGAAAACCCGTATTTTCCCACACAAAATGAACGAAAAATAACCATTTAGCTTCTGCAACACACCATTCTGATACCGTGAAGGTGGACGTACTGTAGGATCAGGCCGTGTTGCTACTGTTATCGAGTAATCTGCACGATTAGCAATGAGCAGTGCAAGGTCGAGGAAAATATCCCATGGGAGTTTACTCACAGAAGGATATTTGACGAAGGACTTATAGGGCGAATGCCCGTGACCGAGATGGAGCGTAGCGAAATTGAGGTATGCACTGCGAATATATCTGAATATAGAGTACCGTAAGGTACATTGTGTCCAAACGTAAGATTACCCCGGAACCTTTTGGTTTCCGGGGTTTTTCTGTTGCGTGGAAATAAATTTTCTATCTAATTCCAGAACCAAATCCCCCCTGCCTGCATCTAATTAGTGTAAAATAAAAGAAATAAACGCGCGCAAACTACTCCGGTCGGACAGAAGGAGACAACCAACAATGACAAGAGATGTATTTATCAGAGAAATACGGCAGTCAGAATCCATGCTGTATCATGTGGCAAAGTCTATTCTGAAAAATGATTCAGACTGTGCAGATGCCGTACAGGAAACACTTTTGAAAGCTTATGAAAAACTGCATACATTGAAACAGGATCAGTTTTTTCGAACCTGGATTACACGGATACTGATCAACGAGTGCAATGGGGTGCTGCGAAAAAGGAAATGTGTAATCTCCTACGAGGAATATATGGAAAATGCAGGTACGGCAGAAAATAAAAAATATACGCATTTGTATATGGCTATTCTGAATCTTCCGGAAGAGCTGAGGATTCTGGTAACGCTGTATTATATAGAAGGTTTTTCTCAAAAGGAGATTGTAGAAATCCTGCATACGCAGGAAGGAACAATCAAAAGCAGACTTTCACGGGCAAGAGCTCTTTTGAGGGAACAGCTTACAGAAGAGAGAAGCCGTCCCTCAATAAAAGCAGCAGGAACTAAGATGCAGTTACGGTAGAAGGAGGAGCAATTATGTCAGATCATAACTGGAAAAAAGCAGCGCCGGAAGTACCGGAAGAATTTCATATGAAATTCGAGGAAACGTTAAAGCAGATTGAAAATAATAAAATCATTCATTATAAAAAGAAAAGCAGAAAAATGATGATACGGATACTTGCCACAGCGGCCATACTATGCAGTCTTGCAGTCACTACCATTGTGGCAGGGGAGCTTTTTCAGTGGAACGATGTGTTAAAGAAAAGGCTGAATCCATCAAAAGAACAGCAGGAGTTTCTGGCAGATCAGGGATATATCAAAGGAATTGGCCAGTCCCAGACACAGAATGGAGTGACTATCACGCTTGTAAATACAGTTCAGGATCAGAATCTTCTGTATGCACTATTTAAAATAGAAACAGACGACAGTATTTCTATGGATGATACCACATCCTTTGAGGATGGTCTGAATATTAAAATTGACGGAACCTCCACATATGACATGGATGAACTGGGAAGCTATGGGGCAGGGGCCGGACTGGCGTATCCTGAGGGAATATCGGATATCTCCCCACACTTGCAGTATTATGAAGTTTCTCTGTCATATAATGGCGATTATGACCTCAGTGGTAAAACTGTTCAGATGGAGCTGAAGAACCTGACCCAGGGAGGGGATAAAACAGAGGATGGAGAAGTAGTGGCGGAAGGTGTCTGGAAATTTGAATGGACGCTGGATGAGATCCGATCCATGACGAAGCTGGATGTAAACCGGAAGTGTGATTTTGGAGGATATGAGATCACAGTAGATGCCATGGAGCTTTCTCCTTTGAAATATACTCTTTATATGGATTATGAGGAGGCCATGAAGGTGTATGAGGATGAAAGAAACCGGTTTGAATATAATGGTGATGATCCCGGCATGGATCTTACAGGAAGAACACATATAGACCAGGTTCGCTATGAAGACGGTACGGTTGTAAAAATGGATTATGAATCCGGCGGCGGCATTGGCGGAGGCGGAGAAAGCTGGGATGAAGAAAATAAAACAGTGAAAATTTCAGGAGGCTTTGCACAGGCGATCGACGTGGAAAAACTGGAAGCAGTACATTTTGGAAACGTAGATTCCTGGCTAACAGTAAAATAAAAACAGAAAAACGGGTACTTCTGTTTGAAAATCAGGGGATATTTCTGAATCAACAGCGTCTAATATACAGAAACACATTACCGGCCGGTAAGGAAAGGAGTAAAGAATTGACAAAAGAAAATCTTGGCAGGCTGATTTTGGAATCAGAACGCCAAATGTACCTTACTGCAAAGACCATTCTTCGTAATGATCAGGACTGTGGAGACGCGATTCAGGAAGCGATTGTAAAGGCATTTCAGAAGATAGATACTTTACGACAGGATAAGTATGCAAAAACCTGGCTGATGCGGATATTGATCAATGAATGTTACAGTCTGCTTCGCCGGGAAAGCCGCTATGTTTCCATGGAGGAAATGAGGGAGCTTTCCATTGGGGAAGCAGAGGAGAAAAGGGATTACAGTAATCTTTATTCAGCTGTGAACTCTCTAAAGGAGGAACTTCGGATTCCGGTGATCCTGTATTATGGAGAGGATTTCAGTATTAGGGAAATCGCACAGATTCTGGAAATTACAGAAGGGGCGGTACAGAAACGGCTTTTTCGGGCGCGGATGCAGCTAAGGGACAGACTTACGCAAATGGAGGTACCCATATGAGACTGGAAGAGATCAAAAAAGAGCTGCCTGAGACTCCTGATTTTATCCACAGGATGATCGTGGAGGAGGTAGAAAACCAACTGGGGAAAAAAGGCACGGCAGTCAGCATAAGAACTCCCCGGAAAAAAAGAAAATGGAGCCCTGCTCGTGCGGCTGCTGTGGCAGCTCTGTGCGTTCTTGGATTTTCCACAGTGGCTTACGCAGGATATCAGTTATACACCATGTATGTGGAAAAACAGGGGAAATATGGAATTTCTGCGGGGATAACTATGGAAAAAGCCTCCGCTTCCCTTATAGTTCCAGATGAAATTCCCCAGGTGAAGATTCAGGCCGGATATATTCCGGAAGGAATGGAATGGGTAGATGACGCTTCTGGAAAAACAAGGCTTTTTTACTCAGAAACACCGGATCAGGGAGGGATTTCCATAGGAACGGTACTTCTGGACAGTGATGACACGGATCAGATTCTTACGGAAACAGGAGTAATAGAAAGTGAGAAAAGAACTTTTGGCAGCAGAGAGGGAATTTACCTGAGATTTCAGGATCTGGAGCAGGATAAAACTTTTAACCAGGTAATCTATCTTCTGTGCCCGGAGGAATACCAGGTTGTCATCATGAACATCGGAGATGATGTGACAAAAGAAGATGCGGTAAAATTTGCAGAAAATCTTTCTTTTGTGAAAACAGGTGAAATGGAGAAAACAGAAAACCTGTATTCCTGGAGTGAATACGTTTCACCGGAAACGGAAGAGGCGGAGTCTTTGGAGACTTCCATAGCAGAGAACGAGCTTCCTGTAGTAAAACCGGGGGAATGGCTGGAACAGAGAGTAACAGGTGAAACAGAAAACGGAGAATATCTGGAACTGGATGAGATTCAGATGAGGGTAGATTCCGTACAGGTTTCTGACGATCTCAGTCTTCTGGATGGCGCAGTGCTTCCGGACGGATGGAAGGAGGCTCTGGGAAGCAACGGAAAGCTTGCAGAAAATAACCTGTCTTATATAAAAAGAGGAGACGGTGTGGAAACTCTGGATCAGGTGGTGAAGACAGAAACACTGAACCAGAAGCTGCTTTTTGTGACGGTCACCTACAAAAATCCAACGGAAACACCTGTTTATCATATGCTGTATCATGGATGTCTGATGCTGATTGATAAAAAGGATGGAATGTATTCGGTCAGAGATGTTGAAGCTGAAAATTTTCAGAAAGACGGTGTGGAATACGATTTTGTAACAGGAGATGGTGTTGCCTCCAGTACAGATATGACTTACTACAGTATTCATGACGACTATGGAAACGGCGGAAATTATATTCCTGTGCTGAAAGCAGGAGAAGAGGTGCAGGTGGACATGGCATGGATCGTAAACGAACCGGATCTTTCTAAGGCGTTTCTCAACCTTTCCGGCGAAGGTGCCTGCTGGGAATTTACCGATACGGTAAAAGAAGTCGGGCTGGTGGACATCCGACAATAGCAAAAACCTGGAATATTTGCAGATGATCTGGTGTTTTGTATATTTTTTTCGAGAAAAGCTTGACTTTATACTTACTACAACCCTTATAATGAAGCCATAAAATCACAGTGATTGAAAGATGGCACCATCAGAAACGCAAAGAGCAGGAGCGAAAGGAGCGTAGTAAGTATTATGAATATGAAAGAAGCGGAAAATCTCAGTGGTATTTCCGGACAGAATATACGCTATTATGAAAAGCAGGGGCTGATCAGTCCCAAAAGGAACCGGATCAATTCCTACAGAGAATATGGAGAAGAGGATATCCGGATATTAAAGACTATTCGTATGCTGAGGATGCTGGATATGCCCATTGACCAGATTCGTCTGATCCTTAAGGGAGATTTGTCTATGGGAGATGCTTTGGACATGCAGAAGGTCAGGCTGGAGGTACAGGCAAAGAAGCTGCAGTCTGCTATCAGTTTTTGTGAGCAGATGGGAAAAGAGAAAGCGACTCTGGAGGATCTGGATATAGACAGCTGTCTGGAAAAGATGGAAAAGAATACAGCCAGAGACGGATACTTTACCCGCTGGGTGGAGGATTACAAAAAGATCGCACGGGAAGAGGCGCAGAGGGTCTTTACCTTTATACCGGATGATGCGGTGACAAATCCCCGGGAATTTACAAATGCGCTTCTGGCGTATGCCAAAGAAAAGAACCTGAATCTTGTGATCACAAAAGAAGGAATGTATCCGGAGTTTGAGATCGACGGAGTGGAGTACCGGGCAGAACGAAATTATGGAAGAGCCTATCGGGTACCGGTAGCAGTGATCCATTGTGAAATGATCCATCCGGAACTGTATGAGACGGAAATGGAGCCGAAACGCCGCCGGGGTCTGAAACTGCTGTATCATTTTCTTCCGGCGGCTGGCTTTATCTTTTTGATCTTCCTTATGATGGGAGGTACAGGAGGGCTTCCTCTTTCAGAGTTTTTTACCACGAAAGAGGGTATGATTCTTTTGGTATTGATCGTAATCATGGGAATTGCAGAATTCATCCATTTTTATCTGCTTTATCGAAATATGGATGGTCCGGAATAACGCCGGACAGAGCTTATTATAAAGCGTTTAAAAAATTCAGGGATCCCACGGGATTTTCCGTACCTTTTTCCAACAGTACGATCAGTCCCCGGATGGTTTCCCCGATTTCCTCGGGAGTGGAAGGCACCAGGGTGTTGTCCAGTTTGATGGACAGCACGATCAGTACGATTTCAGCCAGGGCGGCGGGATAGTCAAAGTGGATCTCGCCGCTGTCAATCCCCTGCTGGATGATCTGGGTCAACGTGGGTTTCAGCTCGCTGATCAGATGTTTCAGATACTGGTGGTGGAGAAAGGTTTCTGCCTGGGCGCTTTCTGCTTTTCCGCCAGAATCCTGTTTCTGGAATTCTTCTCTGGAATTCCGGCAGGCCTGAAAGATCATGGCCATTCTGGTAAAGGGAGAGATTTCCGTCTGGGTGGCCAGCTGCTTGGCAGTTTTCAGCGGTTTCTCATAATTACGTTCGACCAGAGCCTCCAGAATAGCATCCTTGGAGGGGAAATAATAATAAATACTTCCTTTGCCGATTCCGGCAGTCTGAGCAATCTCGCTTACGGAGATAGTCTGTATATTTTTTTTGTCTAATAATTCCTGGAAGGCATCCAGGATTCTGTTGTACTTTTCTGAAGATGGCATATGTCATCCGTCTCCTTTGATTTAAAATAACGGATTTTCAATAACTGTAATCCTAAGTATACCACACATGATACCATAGTTCCAATTATAAAATCTGGACAGAAAAAACAGATTCCTGTTCAAAAAATTTGGGGAAAAGCAACATTGACCGATGGTCGAAAAGATGATAGATTAAATATAAACAAATTCGACTTACGGTCGAAAAACAAAAGGGAGGATGTTTGTTATGACATATGCGGATTTTTTTGCGCAGATCAAAGGAAAATTTATGGAGGCGGATGTGAGTAATATTGCAGAACATCTGGCTTATCAGTTCAATATTGTTGGCGAAGCAGAAGGCATTTTTTATGTGGAAGTAAAAGAGGGGAAACTTTATGTGGAACCTTATGAGTATTTTGACAGGGACGTCATGTTTACAGCATCGGCTGAGACGTTTATGAAGATCGCAGAGAAGAAGCTGGATCCGGTTATGGCATTTACCATGCAGAAAATGAAGGTGGAAGGAAATTTTGACAAAGCCCTGAAACTGAAAGAACTGATCGACAGCAAAAAGTAAAGCGGCAGAGGTTATGGGCATGAAAAAATGGATAAGTGGAGCAGCAGCGCTTCTTGGACTGCTGACGATTTCTGAAATGGGAAGCGCGGCATATTTTTACCGCAGAACCATGAAGAGAAGCAATGCAAAAAAAGAGAGAACGGTAAAGATGGCAGGTACAGACTGGAATCAGTACATGCCGTTGATCCAGGAAAGAAAAGCATATATGCTGGCGCAGCCTCATGAAGACGTATATCAGGAAACAAAGGATGGACTGCGGCTCCATGCCACATATTTTCCAGGACCGGATCGCTCTAAGGTCGTGATCTGCTTTCATGGTTATACCAGCGAGGGGATGAGCGATTACATCGGACTTTCAGATTATTATATGAAAAAAGGCTATGGAATGCTTCTTCCGGATGCCCGGGCACATGGAAAAAGTGAGGGAACCTATATAGGATTTGGATGTCTGGACCGCTATGATGCGCTGGGCTGGATCAACTGGGTCATAGAGCAGTGCGGACCCCAGGTACAGATTCTTCTCCATGGAAATTCCATGGGAGGTTCTACTGTGCTGATGACGGGCAGTCTGGAAGAGCTTCCGGATCAGGTAAAAGGGATCATTTCGGATTGTGCATTTACTTCGCCGAAGGAAGTTTTTACCCATGTGCTCCATTCCATGTATCATCTTCCGGCGTTTCCTATGATCCAGATATCAGACCGGATCAACAAAAAGAAGGCTGGTTATGGTCTGGACGAATGTAACGCAGCACGGGAAGTACAGAAGGCGAAGGTTCCGCTTCTTCTGATCCATGGGGATGCGGATACGTTTGTGCCGGCAGGCATGTGTGAAAAAATATATGAAAACTGTACAGTTCCTGCCACAAGGCTGATCATTTCGGGCGCAGCCCATGCAGAAAGCTATTATAAAGACATGGAAGCCTATGAGAAGGCTTTGGATACATTTATCGGAGGTATTGTCAAATGATGAGAACAAGAAAAGGATATCCTGTTTACCCGCTGACAGCAGCTCAGAAATTTCATTTGTTTTATCAGAGCTTCTGTCCAAAAAAAGAGGTTCTGAATATAGGAACAAGCCTGACCATCGAGGTGGAACTGGATTTTGAACTTCTGAAGCAGTGTATTTATAAAGCCTATGAACGATGTGAGTCCATGCGGCTTCGTTTTGCACACGATAAAGAAGGCACTTATTATCAGTATGTAGTGGAGAAAGAAGAACGGGATATTGAATTTGTGGACTTTTCTCAGGGAACCATGGAAGAGGCGGAAAAAACCATGAGAGCCTGGACGGCTGTTCCTTTTAAACGGGATGATTCTCCTATGAACCGTATTGTGATGATCAAAATGCCGGAAGGCTATAACGGAATTTATTTTCTGGCAGACCATATGACTATGGACGCCCAGTCCCTGATCTGTTTTATGAAAGACATCATCGAACTGTACTGCAGCACCCAGTATGAGGGTGTGGAACCTCCGAAGGAAATGGCTTCCTATATTGAGCAGCTGAAAAAAGATCTTGCTTATGAAGCCGGATGCAGAGCGAAGCAGCGTGATGAGGAATTTTTCAAAAATCTTATTGCAGAGTCAGAGCCGATCTTTAACGGCATTGACGGAACCAGACTTCTGGATGAAGTTCGTGATCGCTATCAAAATCCGGAAGAGCGGGCAGTGGTAGACGTATCGGATTCTGTAGATTCTGAACTGGATATCTTCCATCTGGAGGAAGAGCCGACAAAACGACTGATGGATTTCTGCGAAAAGTACCATGTTTCTCTGGCATGTCTTCTTCTCATGGGACTTCGCACTTACTTTCAGAAAGAAAACGGCAATGATGATGTTTCCATTAATACAGCCATTGCCCGCCGTGCGACACTGAAGGAGAAAAAATCAGGAGGAACCAGGATCCACTCTTTCCCGTTCCGTACTGTGATCTCTCAGGACAAAACCTTTCTGGAAGGAATCTATGAGATCCGTGACCGCCAGAATGAAATGTTCCGTCATGCAAACTATGATCCGGTTTCCTATTTTGCAGAGAGAAGCCGCAGGTATGCGACCAGAAAGGGACATACGTATGAGCCAATGGCACTTACCTATCAGCCAATGACCTTGAGAGAAAAAGGCCTGGAAAAGCTGGGAGATATTAAATACAGGACAAAATGGTATCCAAACGGCGCAACTACCCAGGCCATGTATCTGACCGTAATGCATCGTCCGGAGGACAATGGTCTGGACTTTAATTTTGAGCACCAGATCAAGGTTGTATCCAGAGAAAAGCTGGAGTATTTATATTATTATCTCTGTAAGATCATGTTTAAGGGAACAGAGAATCCAAACCTTCCAATAGGAGATATTATTAAGCTCATCTAAGAGGATAAAATACCTGGCTGCCGGGATAAAAGAGCAAAGGAAGCGGCAGACAGAAGCAAAACAAAGAATATATAAGGAGAAGAAATATGTTTGAGAAGCTGGTAGAAATAATCTGTAATTATGTGGAGGTGGAGCCGGAGAATGTTACACCGGAATCCAGATTCATGGAAGATCTGGGATTTACCTCGTTTGATTTTATGAGTATGCTGGGAGATCTGGAGGATGAGTTTGACATTGAGATCGATCAGCAGGAAGCAGCAGACATCCGAACAGTAGGAGAAGCTGCCTCATATATGGAGCGCTTATCTGAATAAGAAAAAGAAGGAAGGAAAAGGTGAAAAAATGGCAGAGACCATACGTGAGATCGTCATTCAGGCGGCAGAGGAATTTGGAGACGGAGATGCGGTTCGATATAAAACCGGAAAAAAAGAAATTGCATCAAAATCTTATGCAGAATTAAAAAGAGACAGTGAACGTTTTTCCTGTGTGCTGGAAAAGCTGGGAGAACAGGGAAATCATGTAGCGATCGCAGGAATGACTTCCTATACCTGGCTGACAGCTTATCTGGGAACCGTCAACAGTGCAAGTGTGGCAGTTCCTCTGGACGTATCTCTTCCTGCGGAGGAGATGTGCGAACTGATCCACCGGGCAGACGCATCCGTTTTTGTTGTGGATGAGATCCGCAGAGATGTTGCAGCCATTGTGAAGGAGCGGTGCCCAAAACTGAAATATCTGATTTCCATGCAGAAAGAGGAATCGGATGAAGAAGCGCTTTCCTTCCGGAGGCTGATGGAAGAAGCAGAGGATGCCTGCAAGATCAGCCCTTCTCCGGAGGATCTCTGTACTATTATGTTTACTTCCGGAACAACAGGAAAAAGCAAGGGCGTTATGCTTACCCACAGGAATCTGGCAGAAAATGCCACCTGCCTTGACATGAAGCTTCCGAAACGTACAGTCGTCTTGTCTGTACTTCCGGTTCATCATGCCTATTGCCTGACCATGGATATTCTTAAGGGAATGACACTGGGAGCGATCATCTGCATCAATGATTCACTTCTTCGTGTGGCAAAAAACATTAAGCTGTTCCAGCCCAATATGATTCTGATGGTGCCGCTGATGATCGAGACTATGGCAAAGAAACTGGAAGATGCCGAAGGACTGCCTCCTGAGATTGTGAAAAAGGAAGTATTTGGAGAGAACTTCCATACCATCTGCAGTGGCGGCGCATATTTGAATCCTGCTTATATCGATCTGTTCCGGCGTTATGGCATCACGATCCTTCAGGGATATGGAATGACAGAATGTGCTCCGGTCATCAGCACAACTGTTCCATGGAATATCCGCAAAGAGTCTGTAGGGCAGCTTCTACCCAACTGTGAAGCAAAGACCGTAGATAAGGAACTCTGGGTAAGGGGAAGCAGTGTGATGAAAGGCTATTATAAGATGCCGGAAGAGACTGCCGAAGCGCTTACGGAGGACGGATGGCTTCGCACCGGAGATCTGGGCTATGTGGACGAAGAGAGATTTGTGTATCTGACCGGAAGAAAGAAAAACCTGATCATTACTAAAAATGGTGAGAATGTTTCCCCGGAGGAACTGGAAAATAAAATCGGCGAACATCGTCTGGTGCAGGAGATCCTGGTAAGAGAAAAGAACGGTGTTATCGAGGCAGAGATCTTCCCGGATTATGAGTACGCAAAGAAAAAAGAAATCACAGAGATCCAGACTGTGCTGCAGGAAGTGGTGGATGCTTATAACAAAACGGCGCCTGCTCATAAAAGAGTTTACAGTCTTAAGGTCAGAGATACAGAATTTGAAAAAACACCTTCCAAAAAAATAAAAAGATATTAAAAATATTTCCCCGGAACGAAGCGTTTCCGGGGATTTTTGTCTTCTTGATTTTTCTCTTCTGATACCATACAATAAGACTGTGAGATACATTTTATCAAAGAAAAGTGGAGCAGAAAAGATGAAGAAACAAAGACGATTACAACTGATCTCCCGCTTTTTTGCGGGAGCCAGAGGTGCTTTTGCGGCAGGGGGGGGGGGGCCCCCTTTTTTTTTCCATAGGAAGT
>OAVH01000943.1_pt1 | contig 18624 bp, 24 predicted proteins | sample 1495281 | NCBI WGS metagenome assembly OAVH01 (sample SAMEA2580082, study PRJEB22360) | human gut metagenome | biome: human gut; feature: human-associated habitat; material: faeces | place: Denmark | collected 2008/2010
CAGAAAATCGCTATGCCACAGCCTTGGCAGGCCATCGCGCAGCGATTTTGTTCAACTTGAATTTGGTGTGTGCTTTATAAATTTTTTCCGATCCACTCAAGTTCGTTCATGGAATCCTTATTTTTTTCAAGTTCATCTCTGGCTGTTGCGTAATATGATTTTTTGAAAAGCATATCCCATGAAAGATATTTTGCCATACAGTCAAACTGCTTATCAATCAGCTCATACTGGATACTGCCTACGGGAGAACCACCTACAACAATTGTGCCAACTTTTTTGTTTTTTAACTGCAATCCACGGCAGTAGCACTTATCAATGATAAGTTTCAATTGTGCTGACATTCCCCACCAATAAACTGGTGTAGCAAAAAGAATCATATCTGCGGCAGCAATTTTATCAATTGTAGAATTTGTATCATCCTTATCGACGCATCCCTTAGAGCATTGACAGACACCACATCCCTTGCATGGTGCAATGTTGAGTTTGTCGGGTTCAATGATTTCAATTTTATTCTTTTCTGACGCTCCTTTTATAAATGCATTGATTGCTGCCAGCGTATTTCCTTTTCTGGCACTTCCATTAATGATTACAATTTTCATGCGTGTATCCTCCAACTTCCGATTTGTTTATTGTCCTTTTATAACGGTTGACCAATTGTTTTCAATAGTCTTTATATGTTTGAAAGGAATTCTTCTATCAAACTATTTATCATCTCCGGTTTATCTGTATTAGAATTATGACCGGCCCCTTCAATCCACTTTAAAGGAATTTTCGTTTTTCGATGCCATTCTCTGTTATACCTTATGCATGAACCGGCATGATCCTTTGTACCACATATCAACAGGGAAGGACCTTTGATTTCATATGGCAGATCCTTTTCCATCGCCTCTGCCAGAATACGAAATCCATGCCCGGCAATTTGGGCATAACGATGTTGATCACCATCATAGACCAGCATCATTTCCTTCATCAGGTTTCTGCCATAATCAGAAGTTGCAACTCCCTCAGTTCCGGATTTCAAAAGCAACTTCCATGGATAATGTGCATATACTGGTTCCATTCTTTTCAGAAGCCAGATTTCCACTGCTGTCACATAGTTTCTCTGCAGCGGTGCTGAATCAATGGAAATAAAACCTGCCAGCCGGTCAGGATACAATTGTGCATAAGCCTGGCCTACATATCCTCCCATTGATTGACCGATTATAACCGGTTTTATGATTTCTTCTTTTTCAAGAATCTCATTCAGCCATTTTGCTTTATCAAACAGATCAAATTCAAATCGGAACGGCCAGGAGGATGCATGAGCTGGTGCATCCCATACAATAATATTATATTTTTCTCCGAAGTACTCAACCTGTTTATCAAACAGTCTATGGTCAGCAGTCAACCCTGGTAAAAATACAAGCGTCGTTGTATCCAAACTCAGATTATTTGACCAATAGTGAATTGTTCCGCAAGGAGTTTGATATGTACTTTCCTTCAACAAATCCACCTCCGCAATTTTCATTTTTCTCAGTTACGCAAGCTGAAAAACTTTAACTATTTTCATATTGGTTTTTTATATCAAATACAGTCTGCTACATCTCATCCGGCTTTTGACCGTCATGAGCTTTCCATTGACACTCCGTCAATTTCATATCTGTAAATACCGCTTTAAACGATGAATCTTCCGGACTGCATGCATAAATTCCAAATTTGATTTTTCCTGCACCAGCCCACATATGACAAATCCTCATTTGCTTAAACCGTATGCCATCCTCAGAACATTCAATGCAATAATCATCTTCACGTCTACTGAGACGATACCACATAGATTTAATCTCTGCATCAATTTCCGTAGTTGCCCAATCTGAATATCCATTGTTTGTCACAACACTTCCCAGGTGCTGAAAATAGTCATTCTCATATTCTATAGAACCTTTCAACCAATTCTCACTGTCAAGATACATAACCACACCGCACTGATCAAAGCGATGATGGCTTTCCTTAAAATCAGTTTTCACTATAAATGAAAAAAACTTTTCCTCTGTTTCTATCTGCAGAACCGGCGCATTATCATTGCGGAAATGATAGTAAGTTCTTTGCCACAAATCAGTTCCAGGCTGTGTAATAATCTCAATTTTGTCATCTGTCAGCGTGTAATCATCAGGTTCTCTCGTCCACTTAAAATCTTTTATGTTCATTTCATTATCCCTCCAAATTCTTTAGGTTAGAATTGCTCTCAAAGCAACAATTATCTTAACATTCCCCAAATACACTCCAGTAATGTTAGTGCAAGGATAATGTTAATAACACGGAAATGCCGCAGATAAAACTTCTGAATCAGTACGCCCAAGCCAATCCAAGTACAGGTTGCGATCGTTCCGATCGTTGCAATAACCAGCTCAAAAAACAGCAAAGCCAGAAAAGAGGACATATATCCTACAACATAACCCGTTAGTGCGGTAACTCCGAACATATAGATCTTCACATTGACAAATTGCAGCATGAAGCCTTTCAGAAACGATGCAGATTGCTCTGTGTTTTCTGAGGTCTTCTTACTGAAAGCAATATAAATCGCAAGCCACAGGATATAGGCTGCTCCGATGTACTTCATCACTTCCATTACATTTGGAAGCAAAGAATTAACCCCATATACGAAAATTGCGCATAAGATTTGTACTACATAGTAGCCTGCAAAAATTCCAAAGAACAGCGGCTTTCCTTTTTTATATCCATAGTTTGTTACGGTATTTAATGCCAGAATATTTCCCGGTCCCGGAGTAAAGGCATTTATAACGCAATAAATCAGAAAATTGCTCAGTACCGCCATAGGCATAATCATCAACCACCTTTCTGCTGTTATTTTATCAGCAAACAGCGGTACATACATAACACCTATTTTATATGATTATCCATAGCCTATGACTATGGATTGGCTGGAGCATATTTCCGTAATTCTTCCAGATAGCTTTTTCCAAGTTCACTTAATTCCTGATTTTTATTCAGCACGTATCCAATATGCATTGTTTCATTTTCTGCAAGCGGAACGGAGATGATATTTTCTCCGTTCAAATATTTCGGGAAAATGCCACTTGAAATAGTATAGGCATTCAGTCCGAGCATGAAGTTGACAATAGCCCCTCTGTCATTGACCCGAATTTCCTTATCCACCGGGATGGAGCTGAATAGTTCCTCTGAAAAATAGACAGATTCATACTCTCCCTGTACAAAGTTTAGCCGCGGATAAGGTGCAAGGTCATGGACGGAAACTACTTTTTCCGTTTCTTTGATGGAATTGGACAGACTTGGCTGTGATATAAAAAGCAGTTTTGCCGCTTCGGTAATAGAGCCAACTTCTGCTACCTTCAAAATATATTTTAATTGTTGAACCGTCATTTCCTCATCCTTTTTATTCTTCCAACTTCCCGATTTATCTCATAGTACCATTATCAGCGTACCTGCACCGATCAGTACAATTCATATAATCAGCATAAACGTAAAGCTCATGCTGTTAAGCTTTCGATCTTGATTTGGCTGTGAACTCTGAGATAACAACTTTGATGACCTCTACTGTCGATGCCATCTCTTCATTGATATTGAATTCACGACCCGTCTGATTTTTCATAAAGAGCGAAAGTCCTCGTATTTTCTCCTGCACATCCTCTGTTAATTCTGCACGGCCACGCCCAATCACAGATGCAAATGATGCTCCGTATTTGCAAGCTACATCTCCGCCGGATATAAGCTCAACATCACTTTCTACCTCAATGCACACATTTGGATTACTTCTGATCAGATCCAGCTTATGTCCTTCTTTTGCGCAGTGCATGTAGAAAATCAAGATACCCTCTGTATATTCGTATCCGTAGTGAAGTGGAACAATGTAGGGATAATCAGCATCAAACAAAGCAAGATGCAGGACTTTCGCTTTTTCAATAATCTGCAGAATTTCAATAATATTTGTTACTTCTCGATCTTTTCTTCTCATAGATAAATACCTAAAGAATCGTACACGATTCCTCCTTTTTTAAATTTCAAAATTATACGATCTGGAAGTTGTATCATCATTTATCTTTATCTTTTTTTGAAAAAATAAGACTGCCAGATATTCCAAAAGATATACCCAGACATATTCCAATTCCAATTCCAGCCATGCTATTTAATACGTTTATAAAAACAGCGCTCCAAAGTATTGCTGCGCTTATTCCAAGAGTGACTCCTATAATTATCTTTTTGCTGTTCATCAGCTTTATCCTCCAAATTCAGATTTCACGACATCGTTTCTAATACAGATTTTACCGTACTTTTTAATCTCAGTCCATCCTTTATCACTAGGCGATAGGAAACCTCTTCTGTCTCTGCTCCACTGTCAAATATTTCATAGCAATACTTCGTAAGCACTTCCTCTTGTTCCGGAGACTGTGTTTGCAAAAGATTCATGTTAAGAAAAGCAGAGCAAGATTACGCAAGACTTCTTGATAAGAAACTTGGTGCTGAGCATAACACCCAACACCAAGTTTGTCTACAGTTATTCTGATACTTTATCAAAGAAAGCGATCATATAGAGCGGTAATGTAATTATTCCCTCTTCGCTGGTTCCTATATTTCCATCTATGAACTTATATCCATAGCTTATATCTTTATTATTTTTCATGATCGACTTTAGTGAATTTGCACGTGTATTTCCACTCTTGACCTCAATAGAAACTACTTTTCCATCTTTTTGAATGATTACATCAATTTCTTTTTTCGTTGTCTCATTTTTATAGAAATATAACTGATATCCCTTCTTATGAAGAGCATCTGCTACAGCACATTCAAATATTCCTCCTTTGGAATTTCCTGCCAAGGTATTTTCTATAATATGCTGCTTCAAGGAAAAATCTTTCATCGCCATCAACAGCGACAAGTCCGTTGTATAAGCTCTGAAAAAATCATCTCTTGCATAATCATCCAGATCAAATCTTATATCTGTTACAAGTTTACACAAATACAACATATCTGCACGAAGTAACCATTCGATACTAGAAAAATACTTCTGTGCCCTGCCTCCATGCTCAACTTCTTTATATTGAAATTTATGATTTTCTTTATCCAATAACTGTTTCGCAAGGGAAAGGTAGCACTTCTCCGCTTTTACCTGTTCTTCAGCTGTAGCATAATGGGCTATATCATACTGATATCCCTGTAACAGGCTTCTCTGAATCCGATCAACCTCCCTGAAATCTTTTGTATCTATATACTTCTGAACTGCTTCCGTCATACCACCTATAGCGACATACAGCCTAAAATATTTCATCATCTGAGAATGAATTGCCTCTGGAATAGCAGCTTTTGAACTAAGATATCCACAGAGATTCCTTATCATATCCTCAGAGATTCCCATTCCCCAAAGAAACTACTCCTCAAAATCTATTCCATACATTTTCAGATAATCAACATACCCAACAGGATAAGAAGAAGCACGTTTATAATCAATTCCTAAAAGTGATCCTGATGCAATGACATCAAATCTATTATCTTGAAGTTATCGGCCTGCTTTACAGTTCATAATAATACAGACAGATATTTTGATAGGTTCCATCTTTCATACGAAAACCTTTCGGTACCACTCCAATCTCCACAAACCCCAGTCGTTCGTACAAATGACGCGCATGAAGATTGTTTTCCACTACAGCATTGAATTGCAAAATTCCAAAGCCATGCTGCTTTGCTTGTATAAGACAATCAGTTACTAATTTTTCACCGATATGCTCACCGCGGTAATCTGTAGCAACAGCGTAACTCGCATTTGCAATATGCCCGCAGCGACCGATATTGTTTGGATGCAGGATATAGAGCCCCACGATTTTTCCGTTGTCATCTGCAACACCACAATATGTCTGTGCTGCAAAAAAGTCAGCACCCGTTTTATCATTCAAAAAATCTTCTTGTGGAAAAGCCTCACCATCTTCCACAACTTTATTCCAGATATAAACCATTGCAGAAATGTCTTTTTCCATATACTTTCTGATTTCCATAATCTTTCCTCCAGCTTCCGATTTCACGACATCATTTCTAATACAGATTTTACCGTACTTTTTAATCTCAGTCCATCCTTTATACCCAGGCGATAGAAAAACTCTTCCAGTTCTGACAGATAATCCATGGCCTTTCTTTTGGAAAATCCTAAATCCGCCTGGATTTCTGATATCTGATAGATAATGTATACTCTGTTTTCTTCATCGAACCAGCCATTCTTCATGGATAAGGACATTCGGTCCAGAAGTACGGAATACAGCATCTTGGAAAGTATTTATACATCTGAGAATTCGTGACATGCTCCCACCACTTAAATCTCTGATTTTGAAGTGGGGGCTTCTTGCTCAATGGCTCTACTGAGCCAAGTATCTACAAGCTATCCTCGCGTGCCCCGCGATTTTTTGCCCGGACACGGGTATATTCTTACTTATTGTCTTGTCCGGATACGGACAGTTTATGCTACCAGCATCCTTCTTGCCTCTTCGCGGATGTTGATTGCTGCATTTCGATCTCTGTCCATCTCATTTCCACACGTACAGCGGTAAACTCTTTCGGATAATTTCAGCTCTTTTTTTATCTTTCCGCATTTACTGCATTTTTTGCTTGAAGGGAAAAAGCGGTCTATTTTTACTAATTTTTTTCCTTTCCAGGCAAGCTTATAATCCAGCATATTCCGGAACATCCCGTATCCATTATCCTGTACACTTTTCCCAAAATGCAGACACTGGCTCATCGCTTTCATATCAATATCTTCCACCGCGACTATATCATACTGGTCTGTGATCCTGCGGCTCAGTTTATGCAGATGATCTCTTCTCTGGCTGCGTATTTTTTCATGGCATCTGGCAACTTTCTTTTTCTGCCGCACATAATTGTGGCTCCCTTTTACACATCTCGACAGCTTACGCTGTTCCCTTGCCAGCCTTTTTTCATTTTTTCTGAAGAATCCTGCTTTTTCAAGCTCAATCTCTTCTGAAAACACTGCCATCCCCTGCATCGCATAATCAATCCCCAGTATTTTGACATTGCTGTAATCCTTATCTGCTGCTTGGTTTTCGCAGCTATATCCTTCATACAGCAGACTTGCAAAATACTTTCCGGATGGCTCCATACTGACTGTCACTGATTTCAAACGGCAGTTTTCTGCAGGCTCCCTGTGTTTTTTCATGGAGATCCATTTTAATTTCGGAAGCCGGATCCGGTTACCTTCTACCAGAATATTTCCGTTGACTACATTTGTTGTATAGCTGTTTTTGGAGTGATGTTTTGACTTGAAACGTGGAAATCCAACCTTAGGATCACGAAAAAAATTCTTATATGCTTTTTCCAGATGGAGCTGAACATTTGCCAGTGCCAGCGAATCTACTTCTTTCAGAAATGGATACTCTTTTTTATACATAGCTGGAGTATTTTTTAACATTTTCTTTGTCTTTTTATACTCCTGGATTTTGTCATTAAGCATCTGGTTGTACAGGAAACGGCAGCAGCCAAATGTTTTTCCAAGGAGTATCTTCTGTTCTTCTGTTGGATAGAGCCGGAAACGATATGCTATGTTCAATTCTTTTTCTCTCCCTGGGTTTTGATGTATTGACGGATTACTTCAACTGGTGCCCCTCCTGCCGTCAAAAGACAGAAACTCTGGCTCCAGAATGCTTCTTTCCAAAGTTTTTCCCGGATTTCCGAATACTCTTTTTTCAGCAGCCTGCTGCTGGCACTTTTATAAGCATTGATAAATTTACTGAGTTCTGTTTTAGGCTGTGCTCGAAACATTACATGCACATGGTCAATATCATGATTCCATTCTTCCAAAACAATTCCATACCGTGGGGCAATATATTCCCATATTTCCTTTGCTCTTTCTGAAATCGGATCATTGATAACTTTTCTTCGATGTTTTACCACCATGATCAAGTGATAATACATCAAGTACACTGAATGTGCATTGTGATCCATATTTTCCATAAAACCAGTCCTTTTTTTGAATAATTATCTTATCGACTGATTCTATTATACCATGGATTTCATTACCAAACAAGTGTTCTTTTTTATTTTTTGCAATTCATCTCCCACCTGTAGAGGAAGGAGAATTCTTGCTATATATTATGTTAAAATTTCGTTGATCTTCTGCGGACTCAGTTGCTTTTCCTGACTCAGTGCATTCCATGAGCCGTGCCATTGCTTCATCCTCTTTTACTGGATATTCTTGAATCAAGAAACCATGATTCCGGCGTAGCGGAAACCAACATTCCGGACACCGAAACCACCTTTGATTGGCTTGATTAGCATTAATAAGAAATAGAGTCAATGTCAAGCCCAGAGTCGCTTTGCGGGGCGTTAGCCGGCTTTACATTGGTGAGATTTCTTGTATTCTCTATACTTGCCAATTGGTTTCCGAATCACCGGACAGCAAGGACATCTAAGTCGGAATATTCATTTACCTTGAACGGATGATTCTCGAACGGCCTCAGACGCTCCAGACCGATCTCTACAACCTTCTCGACAGCAGGATCGAATAGTCGGTGTTCATCGTCTGATCTGCTTTTCGCATTCTTTTTGCAATTCATTAGATATCCCTCCTTTTTCAGCTATTTATTTGCAAACCAAAGCGGACAAGTCCATCTCAAATTCCCTGAATCCCTCAATCTTTAAAGGACTTGTTTCGCTTTGCGCGCCAGATGCAGTCTGCTTTAGCAGACATATTCCTCATGCATCTGGTCGCATCCTCGCGGAGCGTTTTTTATGTAATAGGAACATTACGAAGTAATTTTCTATTACATAAAAAAACTCATCCACAAGACCATAAACAGATCTGTGAATGAGTATTTTCATTAAACCGGATAACCGTATGCATCTACAACTGCATGGATTTTTGTGCTGGCTCCACCACGGCTGTGTCCTATTTCGTTTGGTGGCCCCCTTTTTTTGCTCCAGCACTATGCTGATGCGCTTTGACAATAGAAGCGTCAATTGACAGTTCTGTTAATTCGGCTTCTAAGCTCAAAACACGAAAAATATTATCAAGGGTGCCGTCTTCAATCCATTTACGGAAACGGGAATAAACAGTTTGCCAGGAACCATAACGTTCTGGAAGCTTCACATTATTCTTTTCCTGACATAACATTGCCAAATAACACTGTATTCTTAATTAACAAGACCAGGTTCAATAAACCCCTCACCCAGCACCTCATTGGAATCCATAATGACAACAAAAGCTTCCGGATCTATCAACAATACATTTTTCCGAATAATATATAACTCTTTATTATTACATGCACAGAGTACTATTTTCTTATGATTATGGGTATAACTGCCTTCTGCCCAAAGGAATGTTGCCCCTCTTCCTACTTTTTCTGCAATCATCTGCGCAATCTGTTCTGGATAATGCGAAATAATCATCGTCATCTTTCCTGCTGAAAATCCATTCATTACTTTATCTATCACTACAGATATTAAAAAAGTTATTAAAATTCCAAGTAAAAGACTGTCTGCACTTTTTGACACCAGACATACTCCCAAAATAATAACTGACGAGTCAAGAATCAGCGTTAAGGATCCTAAAGAAAGATGGGGAAATTTTTTCCGCACTAGCATAATCATAAAATCAGTTCCACCACTTGATGCATTTCTTGTATACATTAAAGCATAACCAATTCCGGATAAAGTCGCTGTACATAAAACTGCCAGAAGCGTTTCTCCTGTATATCTTGGAAACAGTGGTGCAATATGATCTGTAAAAAAAGCAACACTTACAATGCATAGTATGGACTTTTCCAGAAATTCCCTTCCAAGTATTTTCCAAGAAATAAGTGACATCGGAATGTTTAAGCAAATCACAGTCATGCCTATGGGGATTCCAAACAAATGATATCCAATCAGCCCTATCCCAGTGAATCCAACCATAGGAAAAGAAAATGCCGATGCAAAATTATATGTTGCAATACTAATCAAGAAACCAGAAAGTAAAAAAATCCCCAGATCCTCTAATTTTTTTTTAACCTTTTTCTCTAATTTCATTACAAGCCTCCACGTATTCTAAAAGAGCCGGAAACCACATTCAAGGCTTCCGGCTTTTTGTTTAATTACTGTTCACATGCTTTACCACATTCATTCGCGGACTGATATATTTAAATTTATCACCTCGCAGCACTGACTTGGTTCGATGGAAGGGCTTATCATATTGATCATACACAATTTCTTCCATCAATAAACAAGGTGTCCCTGTTTTTACTTTCAACTCCGCAGCTTCTTCTGGCGTAGCCTCGCACACACTAATTTCCATCACTGAGTTTCCAGACTGCAGTCCATACTTTTCACGAAGAATCTGATACAAAGATGCATTATTCAAATCTTCTACAAGTATATTTTTCAAATGCCCTGGGAAATAAAGCTTTTCCAGCATAACAGGTACATCATCTGCTGTTCGCACACGCTCTACCAAAATAACCATTTCATCATTTTCTAATTTTAACTGCTGCCGATCTCTGTCTTTTGCCTCCTGAAGTGTGCATTTTAGCGTCTTGCCTCCTGGAACTTTGCCATTACGTTTACAGAGATTAGTAAAACTATTTGGGCTTGAAAGATCCTCTGTCATCTTTTCTTCCTGCACAAATGTTCCTTTTCCCTGCTTTTTCGCCAGAACGCCCTCTTCCACCAGTTCAGCAAGTGCTTTCCGAACAGTCATTCGACTAATTTGATATTTTTCACTTAATTCCAATTCTGTCGGAATTTTCTGATTTGCTTTATAAATTTCCTCTTTAATTTCCTGAAGAAGCAAGTCCTTCAACTGTTTATATAGCGGAACAATACTCTGCGGATCTAATTCGTTCATAATGCACCTCATTCATCTGTATATGTCTCTAAACATATACGCTTTTATTTTATATTATATAATCTTTTTTCCGATCCAGCAAGCTTTCTAAGTATATTCCTCTAAAAGTTACCAGCGTTAGATTTTTCAACTTCATCTAGGCTATCGTATTTCAAGCCAGTTCTATACCATTTTCCCAATCAATAAGGAACATGCCACATATATCGGCGTACATATACGGAATGATTACGAGCATCTGCAAGACGGTGGCTGTATCTGCTCAGTACTCCGGTAAACACCAGCGGGCTTAAATACTCTGCAACTGTTGGGCCGAGTATATCAATACCAAACTCTTTACCATCCAACACTGTGATGCGTTTTCCATATTTTTTCAAGAAATCAACAGCTCTTTCATCCATTTCTCTTTCTCTTCCTACCCCCACAAGTACAAGAAATGGAACTTCCTTATCTACAACTTCAAATGGTCCATGGAAGAACTCTCCACTATGAATTGGATTTGAGTGAATCCACTGGCACTCCATTAAAATACATGTAGTTGTTGTATACGCTACGTTATAATTTGCGCCTGTGGCCATAACATGAAGCACTTTATCATCTTTATGTTCTTCTGCAAATCGGATAGCACCTGGCTCTGCATATTCACGTGCTTTTTTAATCACATCATCCAGTATATCAAAACCATGCTGCATGTCATCATAGTGCTCATATCCTTCCGCCTGCTGTAAAAGTTCTACTGCAAAACGCAGAGCTACTGCCATAGAACATGTGGAGTACTGATACTTCGGCTCATCACCATTAAAGAATACATAGTCTCCCTGCTCTGCAAGTGGAGAATCCTTCTTACCTACAATTGTAATAGACACTGCTCCCTTTTCTTTTGCTGCTTTCGCAGCTGCAACCGCTTCTGGTGTAGTTCCACTTGCAGACAAGGTAACTACAATACAATTTTCGTCAAAAGCCTTAGGTGGACAAAGTACAAACTCTTTTGCAGTATACACATGACTATCTATTGTTGCTGACTCACACTTTAAGAAAAAGTCAGCAGTTGTTAATCCTGCTTTAGAACCACCGCAGGCAGCGAAGTAAATCGCATGAATACCTCCATTTTCCTTTCTTGAATCCAGAATTTCTTTTACGACTGCTTTATAATCAATTTTCATGATATGACCTCCTCAGTTTTATTGTTTTATCTTTCACATCAATAATCCAGTTTGTGATAATATCTTCTGATTTCCATTGGATGTTTTCTTACATTTTCCAAATGGACATTAATACGCGCATAAATAGCTGCCATTACCATTGGTGTCAAAAGTTCTCTGAATGTGTCATCTATTCCAGGTGTATGATATTCTTTTGTATCAAATACTGTAATATTATCGCAGATTCTAGGTAAGAAACGTTCTACACGTTCTGCTTGAGCTCTGCCATGATCTTCCCCTTTAAACAGAGTTACATTCGTATCTTTTTCAATAACTTCAAGTGTACCATGGAAAAAGTCTGCACAGGAAATAGATTTTGTACGCATCCACAGCATCTCTTCCATATAGCACATCGCATAGCTATAAGCTGCACCTTTTAACATTCCTCCGCCAACAACATAGTGCATACTGTCCTCACCATGTTTTTCTGCAAATTCTTCTGTTTTTTTATCCGCTTCTTTCTGCACATTAATTAATGCATCCCCTAATGATTCCGCCTGCTGATAAAAGAGATCATACAATTCGAATTCTCCCTTTTCTTTCATGAACGCCAGCATAGTCACAAGCAGCTTCAGATAAGCTCCACCTTTGCATGAAAACAAAATTTCAGTTTCTTTTGCCAGAGGAGAATCTTTTTCATCCACAAATCCAAAAATTGTGGCTCCTTTTTCCTTGCCATAGCGCACAGCATCTGTCATTTCTGGAGTATTTCCTGTAGCCGATGTGATCACCATAACAGACTTTTCTCCAAGCTTTGTATTTCCTTCAGCTGTCAGATCCGCTGCATTTTCAAGATATATTTCAATTTTGGAATGTCCTTTAAGATAAGACATTAATTCTTCTGCAACTGCATATGTACCGCCAATACCTACGAGAAAAATATTGTCATAACCTTTCTCGCAAATTTTTTTCACAGCAGCTTCCACATCTTTGCGCAGTGCAAGTGTCTCTTCCACGTCTTTTTTGATTGCATCCTCATTAAACTTAAGCATTTTTTTCCTCCTTTTATTTACATTTCAATAGAAAGTCCCATACCAAAAGATCCTTCTCTTAAACAGTTACGTCCTGAAAAATCTGCTGCAGCTGCAAAAGCAACTTCTATCATAGATTCTGTAATGATACTGTCTTTGGTCCATCCTTCTTTTAACAAAGTTACCAAAAATGCAGCAAAGAAAGAGTCTCCTGCGCCCATAGTATCTACGGCCTGTATTAATTTTGCCTGCCCCTTATGGCACAGACCATCTTTTGTTACCAACAGCTGTCCACCTTTTCCCCTGGTCATCAGCACATGTGCACCACCATATCCTTGTACTTTTTTGGCAAAGCTAATACACTCTTCATCCGACATATCTTCACAGGAAAACAGTGCCATATCTACCATTGGACTTACCTGTTTCAGATATTCATCCGTACGATATTTATCTTCAGATGAAAAATCAAAGCTGATAATCGGTCCTAATGCACGTACTCTTTCAATCTGATTTTCTACATGTGCATAGCAGGAACTGTGTACAAGCTGAAATGATTCTACATAGTTCAGATCTGCACTGCTCAACATAGGTGGGTACAAACTTCCAACACCATGTTTTTCTTCAAAATAACCACTAACAAATACTCTGTCACCATCAACAATGTTGACCGCAGCCCGTCCGGATACTCCATGCTTCACAGGACAATGTGAAATATCTACATGCTTTTCTCTGGCACATTTCAGGATATGTTCTCCTATGACATCATCGCCTACTGTTCCTAAAAATCCTGCTTCAGCACCATTCTCCGCTGCATACACCGCTACATTAAATGCATTTCCCCCTGGAAACGCCATCTTTTTGTGAATATAATAATCCACACAGCAATCGCCCAAACCTAGTATTCTCATATTTTCTATCCTTTCACGCCTCCCTGTGCAAGCCCTCTGACAAACTGCCTCTGGAATATCAGAAAAACAACAACTACTACAGCAGCTGATATTGTCAATCCTGCAATCAAAACAGGATAATCTGTTCTTAAAGCAGTTTGCAAAGAAACCAAACCAACAGGGACTGTTTTTAACTTATCACTTTCTACAAATACCGTAGCAAACATATATTCATTCCATGCATGCATTGTGGCAAACAACGCTCCTGAAAATAATATTGGTTTACTCATTGGTAACACAATTTTCGTAAACATTTGTATTACAGAACAACCATCCAGCATTGCGGCTTCTTCCACAGATTTTGGGAGAGACAGCATATAAGAACGAAACAACAGCACTGTAAATGGAAACTGAAATACACTATAGGAAATAATTAATCCAAGATACGTATTATACAATTTTAGTTTCTGCATAAGTTTAAACAAGGAAACCAGATTTACTTCTGGTGAAATCATCATTCCTGCCACAATCATAATAAATATGAGTTTTTTCCCTTTAAACTCAAACCTGCTTAATACATAGGAGGCCAGCGAACAACAGAGCACAGTCATAATTACAGTTCCAACTGTTACAATGATACTATTAAAAAAATACTGACCAACACCATATTTCACAGCATATGCATAATTTTCCCAATGTATTTTATCTGGAAGTGACCACGGTGAAGCCAAAAATTCCGTATTGTTTTTCACACTAGAAATCAACATCCATACAAGTGGTAATATAATAGCAACTGCAAACAGACAAAAGAACAGAAACACCAGTATTTTCCCAATGGAAGAATACCATCGATTATATTTCATTGTTCTGCCTCCTCTCCTGTTCTGGATAGTTTCATTTGTATCAAAGATAATACCAGCGTAATCACAAATATCACTACCGCATACGCACTTGCCACACCCATCTCATCATTATTAAAAGCAGCCCTATACATTGCAGTGGCAAGAACCTCAGTTGCTCTTCCCGGGCCACCACCTGTCAGTATCTGTATCTCTGTAAAAATCTTATAGCTTCCAATTGTTGTTATAAGTGCAGTTACCAACATCGACTCTTTACCCATAGGTAACGTTATGTACCAAAATTTTTTTACTGAACTGGCACCATCTATAAGTGCAGCATCATGAATTTCCTGCGGGATCTTCTGGATGCCAATCAGATCAAGCAGCATACAATATCCAACATTTTGCCACTGGGAAATAAAGATGCAACAGAAAATTGCAAGACCAGCATCGCCCAGCCAGCTGGGTGGATTTTGAACGTGGAAAACCTGTACCAATAATTGGTTCAGCGGCCCTGTATTAGGGTTAAAAATACATTTCCACAAAAGGCCAATAACTGACATAGAAATTAATGACGGAATAAATAACACTGTCCGGAAAAATTTCTGAAATTTTCTCATAAATATTTCTTCCAAGCAAGCTGCCATTACCATCGCCAAACCCACCTGACACACGACAGAAAGGATTGCATATATAGTATTATTGAACAGTATTCTTAAGAATCCTTTTTTCTGAAATATGTCCAAATAATTTGCCATTCCTACCCATTTCCTATCCGGTGAATAGGATACCCATTTATACAAACTACCTATAATTGTCTGTATCAGAGGATAATATACAAAAACAAGCAATCCTATAGTGACCGGTGCCAGGAACAGTACTATGATTTTTTTATTTTTATAGATACTCATTCCCGAATCTCCTTTTGCTGTCCATGAGAATTATCCATTCCCATGGACAGTTAGTTCTGTTATTCTTCTGAATCACCCTGCACTTCTTCTGCAATTTCCTGCACCTCGGACATCAGGTCCTCTGGTGTCACAGATCCTGCAATTACCTCTTGCAGCCCAGGTACATAAACATCTGCAATCTTACTGTGAATATCTGCATCAAGCCAATTTGCAAACCCTGAAGCATTACTGTAAATATCAACTGCCTGCAAAGTCAATGCATCTGAATTTTCTTCATTATGAATTCCCTGTACAGATGCCGGACTGGATAACTGTGTGATCATCCGCTCCTGCCATGGCTTACTGGTCATAAGCTTCAGAAATTCAATGGCAATTTCCGGATTCTTACAGGATTTTGAAATCATAAATCCGTCTGGTGAACCAGTTACCAGTTCCGGATCTCCATCTTCTCCCTCTGGGAATGGAATCTTAAATGCACCTGCATTAAGATTATTTTCTGCACATCGTCTGAATTCAATAGACTGCATATACGTCATAGCTGCATTTCCTGTAAGGAAATCGTTTCTTGCCACCTCAAAGTCTATAGAGTTCGTATTTTCTGTAAAATACCCTTTATCATTCAAGTCTTTTAACATATTCAGTGCCTGCACATATCCATCATCTGTAAATGTACCAGTCTTATAATTATTATCTGCTGCACGTACATCACTTGGTACACACATACTGTTAAATGTGGAAATATAATGGCAAGCTGTCCAGGGATCACTGTTTCCCATAGCCAATGGCGTTATTCCTGCATCTTTAAATGTCTGGCATACGTTTAAAAATTCATCATATGTAGTCGGCACCTCTACATTATATTTTTCAAATAAATCTTTGTTATAAATCATCAGCTTGGCGTCAACTCGTACCGGTACTCCATAAATGCCTTCCTCATACCGAAATGGCTCAAGCGCAGCTTGGATAAAGCTGTCTTTCCACTCAGGATCCTCTTCATAGTATTCCGTCAGATCCAGTGCACTTCCCGCCCTTGCAAACTTGTATGCAAATTCACCGCTCCATGAAAAGAAAATATCAGGAGCATTATCTGCACCAAGCATAACCTTAAGTTTAGACTTATAATCCGGATCTCCAACATTCTCAACAACAATGTCCACATTTGGATGTGTTGACTCAAACTCTTCAGCAATGTCTTCAAAATACGGTGCCTCATCTACATTGATCCAGTTATGGAAAAGTTTTAATGTAACCTTTTCTCCACTGTCTTCCGATTTTGATGTAGCTGCATTTACGCTCGTTCCAAAACTAACCATTGTCCCAACTACCATACATGCTGCAATTACCGTGCTTATTACTTTTCGTTTCATAAATTGCCTCCTTTTAACATTTATTTTAATGTCGTCTCTCTTTGTATGCATACATTATATGACATCTCATCTTGTATGTCAATAAGTACAATACATATTTTTGTTTTTTGTGATGTTGTTGTAATTCAGTGTGTAAAATGTATTAAATAGCGCTCATAATTGTATATTTTGTATAAATTTTCATTCGAGTTACAACAATTCTCTAACGCCACACAAAAAAGGTATCATAAGATCAGCCCCGTCTTATGATACCTAAAAATTATTTTTCAAACACACTCTAGTACAGTATCCATCTAGCAACAACAGTTTACAGTTGCTTGTTTTTTTGCTATACTCCATTACTACTACTGCATCATCATCTGACATGACTCCGATAATGACCGGTACCTTCCTGTAACCAAACTTTTCAGCAGCTGCCTTTCTTCTGTGTCCGGAGATAATCTCATAAACACCATCTGGAATCAGTCGTATAATCAGCGGATTTATGATTCCGTATTTCTCAACACTTGCACTGAGCCGAATCATTTCCTGATCCATCCGAATCTTAAACGGATGGTTCTTGAAGGTCCGCAGACGTTCCAGCTGAATCTCTATGATTTTTTCGCCATCTTCTGGAACTGATGCCACTGTATCCATATCTTTCCTCCATTTCTTATCTGAGCTTAAATTTACATCCACTTTCTCAAATAAACAGCTGGCTTTTCTCTTTTATTAGAATTTCGATTTATTTCCAGCTATTATACCAGCAGTGCGTTTTATTAGACAGCGGCTAATAGGATTCTATCCGTATTAGCTGTTATTCCATTCCATTTTCCCTCTGAAAAAACAAAAAAGCGGAAATTATATTAGAAATTTTTCTAATACATTCCGCTTTTGATAGGACGTCCCGTACGGGAATCGAACCCACATCTAGTGCTTAGGAGCAAGGCACTCGGCATCTTCCTCTGGGACTATTTATGTTTTATACTATCTTTGAAAATCCCTGATTTACGGGCTTTCTTAGCTCTCGTGGGCACTTCGCTGTCAGCTTTTATATCGTCCTTGAAAGCTCCCGTTTCACTTCTACATTACACATCAAAACTGAGGTGTTGTGTATATAAATTTTACGTCAATGGAATACTATTTGGTCTATAACGCTGATGCCTTGCTGTTTCGTAAGCGCTCAGCAGACAACTTGCATAAGTACTGAGTTGGTAGGCAAGTTGGCTCTTATTTATCAATATCCATAGGATTTCCGACACGATGAACCGGCTGCTGCACTGCATCTGCTCCTGTATATTCGGTAAAGTCAGTATCTATCCATCCCGGAGAGATTGAATTGACTCGTACTCTTCCTGCAAGACTGACTGCCAACGCATAAGTTAATGCTGAAATCCCACCCTTGGTTGCGCTGTAACTCCATATAAAATTCTCCCCCAAAATCCGCTTTCTATTTCTGTTGCCACAACATTGTGTATTCTTTTTCACCAGTAGCTTCATCTAAACCTTCACATTGAATATCGAACCCTTCTCTTTGGTAAAAAGAGAGAGCTCTGGCATTCTTCTGGTATACGTTTAATCGTAACCTGAATCCGTGAAACTCAATGCAAGTCAGTCTACCAAAAGCCTGTATTTTTGAA